>Ga0209169_10001991_pt1 | contig 12451 bp, 12 predicted proteins | sample HubBroMetageWRM4_FD_188346 | JGI IMG/M metagenome (GOLD analysis project Ga0209169, IMG submission 188346) | Warmed soil microbial communities from the Hubbard Brook experimental Forest, New Hampshire - Hubbard Brook CCASE Soil Metagenome WRM 4... | ecosystem: Environmental > Terrestrial > Soil...
CCGCGCCGTTCATAACGGAGGTCTGGGTCAACGGCCCCACCAGCGCCACCTCGTACAACATCATTCCGAGCCCCGACGGCTGGGTCACCGTGCCCCCGCTGCTCCCGCCTTTCCCGGTGCCGCCTGCTCCCGGACTGCCAGTGCCCCCCGGAGTGCTCGAGTTCGTCCCGGGCACCACCCTGGCGGTCATCGGCACCGCGGATGGCACGCTCCTGCAGCCCTGGCCGGCTACCGACGAGACCGGCGTGACCGCCGGCGGCGCGGCGAACGTCGCGCCGGTTCCCGGCAGCAACCTGGGCACCACCAGCGCGGGTATCGGCCCGGGCCCCGTGACCGCCGTTCCGGTCGGCCCGCTCCCCGCGCCCGTCCCGGGTGGCATCGGCATCAGCGTCGGCGGCGTGACGTTCCGGGTAGGCGCCGCCGGCGCCGCCGCCGCGGCCACCTCGATCCCGGTCGTCCATCAGGCCGTGGCCGGGTCCATAGCGGCCGGGCAGACGGTGATGGCGCTCAACGCGTACTTCGGCATCCGGATGCGCCTGCGCACCGTGGGCCAGACGACCGACGGGTCCGACGGCGGCACCTGCACCCACATCGCGGTCAACAACACGCTGTACAACAACGTCAAGCAGGCGTACGCGACCACCTCGGGCGATCTCGCGGTGTGCGAGATCGGCGTCCAGGAACTGGTGACAGACATCTGCGGGGAAATCCGGTCCGGTGCGATCAGCGTGCTCTACACCGCGGCCCATCCGAACCTCGGCGGCGCGAGCATCACCATAAAGGGCAACGGGATCTCCGGTAACACGGTTCTGGCGTCGCCGGCGCCGCCCGTGCCCGTCGACCTGCACGGCTCGGTGCCTTACAGCGTCGCCGGCCTGCCCAGCTGTGCGTACATTCTCACGCTGCAGGTTGACGTGCTGCTCACCGACGGTGTGGGTGACCCCGATCCGATCTATGACCAGATCGCCTTCTGCAAGTCATGACCCGGGAGCCGGGCCGGCCCGAGCGCCGGCCCGGCCCGCGCAGGGGCCGTGGCTCACTCGAAACTGGCCGTGTCGCCTGCGCCGCGGCGGACGATCTCGGGCTCTGGCTGGGAGAAGTCGATCACGGTTGTCGGCTCGGTGCCGCAATCACCGGAGTCGATCACCGCGTCCACGGAATGGTCGAGTTCCTCGGCGATCTGCCACCCGTGGGTCATGGGCTCGTCCTGGCCCGGCAGCAGCAGGGTGCTCGAGACGAGCGGCTCGCCGAGCTCGGCGAGCAGCGCCTGGGCTACCACGTGGCGCGGGATCCGCACCCCGACGGTCTTCTTTCCCGGGTGCTGCAGCCTGCGCGGCACTTCCCTGGTCGCGGGCAGGATGAACGTGTAGCTGCCCGGGGTCGCCGCCTTGATGGCGCGGAACACCGGGTTGGCAACGTAGGCGAACTGGCCGAGCTGGGCGAAGTCCTGGCAGACCAGCGTCAGGTGATGCCGGTCGTCAAGGCCGCGGATCGACCTGATCCTTGTCATGCCGTCCTTGCTGCCGAGCTGGCAGCCCAGCGCGTAGCAGGAGTCAGTCGGGTAGGCGATCACGCCGCCATCTCGCACGATATCGGCGATCTGGACGATCGCGCGCCGCTGCGGGTTGGCCGGATGGATGTCGAAGTACCTGGCCATATGACGAGCTTAGAGCGCGCGCTTCGCGCTCGCCCGCCGGCTGCCCCCGGACCTGATGTATCTGAGCGGGTTCTGCCTCCTCCGTGCCGAGTAAAGGGGGAAACGGAGGGGTTTTGAAATGAACACGCGAACCGAACCAAGCAGCTACGTCATCTCGTACCTGAACCTGCGCAAGACGGTGGGATGCATCGCGATCCTGCTGCCGCTGGGCCTGGGCGCCGGGGTGATCGTCCTCGGCAGCGCGATACCGTCCTCGGTGAGCGGCTACTACTACTCGCCGATGCGGAACGTCCTCGTGGCCGCGCTGTGCGTGCTTGGCATGTTCCTGATCACGTACAACGGATACGACAGCATGGACTCCAGGGTCACGAACGTCGCAGGAGGCGCGGCCATCGGGGTCGCTTTCTTCCCGACCTCGTCCCCGTCCTTCAGCCCTGCCTGGGTGGGCAGCGTCCACCCGGTTTTCGCCGGGGTGGCCCTGACCGCGCAGGCCCTGATGGCGCTGCAGTTCACCAGTACCGATAAGGACGCCGGAGGCGGCTGGGTGCAGGACCTCAAGCGGATGGGGCTGGCGCTGCTGTTCAGGTACTCCGTTCCGCGGGGCGGCCAGCGGGCACCGGGGTCCAGGAAGATGATCAGGAACCGGATCTACTCCGGCTGCGCCTGGGCGATCCTGGTCGGCGTGGCGCTGGCCCTCATGCAGAACTTCTGGCCGCCTTCGGTGAAGCAGGTCACGCCGTGGCTGTTCTGGTTCGAGGCCCTGGCCATCATGTCGTTCGGTTTCTCGTGGCTGGTCAAGGGCGAGGCCATCCTGGCCGACAAGCCCGCCGCCGCCGCGGTGCAGCCGACCGAGACGGCGGTGCTGGCCGCTCGCGGGGTAACCGCGTCTTCTTGATGGCGTTACGGCACTGCGTTACGGCACGGGGCTACGGCTGGGCCGGGCTGGCGGTGAGGGCGACGGCGGCGTTGAGGACGTCGAGGGCCGAGCCCTGCCGGCCGGCGTCGGCCCGGTCGAACGGTCCCGTCCAGCGCATGCCGAACTGGTGCGCGGCGTTCTTGCTGTTGTTCCACACCGAGGTCGCGTTGGCCAGAATGAACGTGCCGTAGGCCAGCTCGCGGTTCTGCAGGTAGAAGTCGTACAGGTTGCGGGCGAAGATCCCCTTGAACTGGACCTGGTCGCCGTTGCATCCTCCCTGGGCCGTCTCGCACGGCTCGGTGAGGATGCCGGAGACCTTCGCCGTCTTCGGGGTGGTCAGGTTGCTCAGCGTCGCAGCGGCGATGGACTCCCCTTGCTGCAGGTAGGCGTTGTCGCCGGTGATCTGGTACAGGGCGGCGAGCCCGCCGAGGATCACGCCCTGGTTATAGGTCCACGTGGTGCCGCCGTTGTTGGCGCAGGCCGCGGTGAGCCCGTCGTTGACCATGCCGTGCGGCCCGATCAGGCCGCTCGAGCTGAACCACTCCCACTCCTTCAGCGCCCAGTTCAGGTAGGTCTGGTCGTTCGGCGTGCGCTGATGCAGCCGGGCGGCGAGGGTGAGGAACAGCTCGTTGACGATCGCGTTCTTGTAGTTCTTGGCCGTGTTCCACCACAGGCCGCCGCCGCAGACGGGATCCCAGGCCGCCGTGTTGGCGGTGAAGATGGTCTGAGCCGCCTGCAGGTAGCGGCTTTCCTGAGTCAGGTCGTACGCCTCGATCCAGGCCAGCGCCCACCACCCGTTGTCGTCGTAGTAGTTGTTGATGAAGTTGGCGTGCTGCCGCTGGGCGGCCGTGAACGTCGTCTGGATGATCCCCTCGTAGGTCCGGTCCCCGGTGCACCGCGTATACCTGGCCACGGCCGTCAGCGCGTTGGCCGCGTTCCACCAGCCCGTGCTCTGCCACAGCCCGGTCGACGTCTCGTACCACTTGTGCAGCGCACCGAATCCCGCCGCCGCCCAGGCCTGATAATCCGGCTCAGCCATCCCGTTTCCTCCTAGAAAAACCCCATTATCCCGAACGGGCAGTGGTTCGTCTCCGCGAAACGCGCTTCCGGCAGCTGGGTCGGCGTGCCGCCGGGCGGGAAGCTGCCGTTGCCCGGGCGGTTGGGGGGCAGAGCTGGTCTCGCCGAGATGGCCGCCAGAGGGCTTCCGGGTTACGCTTTCACTGTCGTGGGGAGGCACCGGTGATGGCAGAGCCCGGAGGCGAGATAGCAGGAGCTGCGGCGCGCCGCGGCCACCTGCGGGCGTCGCACGCCGACCGCGAGCAGGTCATCGACACGCTCAAGGTCACTTTCGTGCAGGGCCGGCTGACCAAGGACGAGTTTGACGCGCGGATCGGCCAGACGTTCGCGTCACGGACTTACGCGGAGCTCGCCGCGATCACCGCTGACATCCCGGCGGGGCTGGCCTCAGCCCCGCTGCTGCGCAAACCCGCCCCGGCGCTTGGGCGGGCGGGAAAGACAGCCGCGTGGGGCGTATACGGGATCATCATGCCGGCCTTTCTTACGGTCGCTGGCATGCCCGGTCATACCACCGTCGGGGCGGTGGCCGTCACGGCTGCCGTCCTCTATTTCATATTCTGGCTGGTGGGCGGGCTCATGATGCTCGGCCGGGGCTGGCCGCGTCCCTACGTGGAACCATCGCCGCCCGGCAATCGAGCCGCGCCACTGGCCCGCCATTAGCCAGGGCGATCACCCGTCGACCACGGCTCCCTGACGGCCGCCCCGCGCTAGATGGCTAGGCGAGGCGGGCGAGTTCGGGGACGAAGTAGGCGGCGTTGATGGTGCCGAGGCCGGTGGCCAGGTTGTAGTGGGGCTCGGCGCTGTAGCCGTGCACCGTGTGGCTGCGGCCGCTCTGGCGGAAGGTCACCGTGTTGTTTCCCGAGGTGACGCGGACGAGGCCGGGCAGGTGCTCGGCCGCCATCTTGTACATGGCCGGGTTGATCAGGCCGAGCGGGTGGCCGGCCATCTGGTCGGCGAGCGCCACGATGCCGGCGAACAGGGGGGCCGCCTCGCTGGTACCGCACAGCGCGTACCAGCCGGCCTGCTGGCCGCCGAAGCTCTGGTAGACGTTGACCGCCCCGCTGCAGGCGGCGCTCATCGAGATGTCGGGCACGCCGCGGTGGTCCCCGACGATGCCGGCCACGCCGTTCTGGTACGTGGGCCGGCCGAAGACGACCGACTTGCCGCCGCCGCTGGCCAGCGGGCCCGGTCCGGCGTTGCCGTTCACCAGCTGGTTCGTCGCCTTGTTGTAGGTGTCGTTCCACACGGTGTCGGCGGAGCCGCGGTTGCCGTTGCCGTCCAGGTTGAGCCGGGTGCCGCCGACGGCTGTCACCAGCGGGTCGCTGGCGGGCCACATCGTCACCGGGTAGGTGTAGTAGGTCGACTGGTTGGACTCGTAGCCGGCCGCACCGCTGTCACCCGAGCCGGTCACCACCGTTACGTGGTCGGAGTAGGCCTCGGTGTAGGCGCCGCGCAGCGACTCGATCGTCGCGGACCCGACGGCCTGCTCGGTTGCGACGAAGCTCTGGCTGATCACGTCGCCGAGATGGTGCCCGATCACGTACTTCTCCGCCGTGACGATCTGCGCCATGCTGACGCCACCGTTGCTCTTCGCTCCCGGCGTCTCCACCAGCAGGATCCTGGCGCCCGGCGCGATCACGTGGGCCCACTCGACGTCGAGCGTCGTCTCGGTGGCCCATCCGACGATGTCCGAGTTGTTCGGGTTGAAGCTGGGGACCTTGCCCGCGGGCTTGATGATCCGCAGCGAGGGCGCGGCGGGCAGGCTCTCCTCGCTGTCGAACGTGCTCAGGTCGCGGCCGATCGTCGGGGAGCCGTAGGGGTCGACGATGACGATCGTCGTGCCCTTGCCGTTGACCCCCTTGGCGTACAGCGCGGGCAGGCTGTACGCCTGCTGGACCTGGGCCGGGTTGTAGCAGGAGATCTGCAGGGACTGCTGGCATTGCGCGGTGTTCGACGGGCCCTGCCGCCGCTCGCGCCGCAGGTCCACCGTCCCCGGCCTGACGAACACGCCGGCCTGGGCCTGTTCGGCGGGCCGCAGCACGGCCCCCATCGGGCTGGCCGGGGCGATCGTGAAAACGGCCGCGCCGAGCGCGGCCGCAGCCAGCATCCTTGCCCCCGAAGCCAGAGCCATAGCCACTCCCCGTATAGGTAGCAATTCAGGCCAATGTGGCTAGAGGACCATAGCATCACCTAACTGCCTGAAGGTGTTATTCAGGGCATCGACACGGCGCTGACCTGGTCGCGCCTGACTTACCCTAGCCGCCGAAGCCGTACGCCAGGTGGTACGTCAGCAGCGCCAGGACCAGGCCTGCCACCAGCGAGCCAGACAGCAGCAGCCAGCGGGTGACCCGGGCCGCCAGCAGTTCGCGGGCGCGGTCGGCGGGCCGGCTGGACAGCAGCCTGGGCAGCTCCGCGACGTGGGACAGCACGTGGATGACGATCACCGGCAGCCAGATCAGGAACGCCTCACGGTGCAGGTGATGCCACTGCCCGTCCTGAGGTCCCTCGATGACCAGGGCGACGCCGGTGCCGAGGACGGCCAGGGTGGTCAGGATGACAAGAGGTCCGGTCACGCGCTGCAGCGGAGTCGGCGTGCCCTTCCGCACGTAGGGCTCGGAACCGGTGTAGTACCGGGTGAAACGCCACAGCGTGGAGCCGATCTTCAGGCTGACAGGACCAAGCAGCAGCATGCCGAGGAAGACGTGCACGGTTAGGTAGCCGCCCAGGTTCAGCAGGGTCAGGCACTCGGCGATGAACAGGATCAGCAGCACCGTTCCTGTCATGGCGGTCAGGCGCTCATTACCCCGCGGGTCGGCGCCCTGGCTTATGCGCACGCAGCGATGCTAGACGCGGCCGGCCCGGTCCGGATATGGGGATGGCCGGTGTCTTGGTGGTAGACCTGGCTACACCCCCGCCTGCCAGACAGCAAGAGGAGAGACCTGATGTCTACGCTGAACCCGGACAATCCGAAGCACGCCGAGGCCGCGCGGCGGCTGCGGGAAGAACCGATCATCTGGCTGACCACGGTGACGGGGGCGGGCCAGCCGCAGTCGACGCCGGTCTGGTTCTTGTGGGACGGCGAGGAGTTCCTGATCTACGGGTCCAAGGACGGCCCGAAAACCCGCAGCATCGAGGGGAATCCGAAGGTGTCGCTGCACCTTGAGGGCAATGGGCGAGGCGGCGGCAACGTCATCCTCGAGGGCACCGCGCGGGTTGACCCGGACGGGCCCCGGGCCGACGACGTTCCGGCCTACGTCGAGAAGTACCAGTCGCTCATCGACTCACACGGGTGGACGCCGGGCAGCTTCGCGGCCGACTACCCGCACCTGATCAGGGTGTCGGCGACGCGCGCCCGGATCTGGTAAACCGTGGTGCGCCCGGTTCCGGCGGGGAGATACAGAAAAGACCGGTGGCTGTCTTCTCATTATACCCAGCTGTGGAAAAACTTGGGGAATGGCCCGCCGTTGTTCCGCGAATGCGCGGCGCCACGGTGTGGACCAATCGCCGATGTCCGCGCCCGACCCCCACGTGCGTGGCTACAGAGGCGCTCATGACTGGTGAGAAATGAGTGATCCCATCATCGCGGCCTGGGAGTCAATGGGTGTGACAACGTAATGGCCATATCGGGTACGTCGTGACAACCATGCCCTATGGGCCGGGTCGCGGCCGCTTTGGGAGGTAGTGAATGCTACACCGCATACCGGTTTTGGTAGGCGTTGTAGCAACCACTACCTACGAGCCGGGGCGCGGCGGGCAGAATACGCTGAACAGCGAGTTACAGCAGAACCATCAAGCGCTGCTGTAACACACGTATCTATTGCCGTGCGTGCGGTATGCGGGATTAGTTATCAGGTTCCGGCTATTGCTCTTATGCTGCGGCAAACCGGCTGAGGCGGGGAATGCAGGTCCGGAATCCTGCAGTGTCGGTCGAAGCGGACCCAGCAGCGGGAACTGGACGGGGAGACACGGCCGCCAGCCGAGTGGACGCTGGGCATTACCCGGGCGGCCGCGGAGAGGAGCGCTGCGCCCTTCAGGGAGGACCATTGCGCCCTTCAGGGAGGACCGCTGCGCCCTTCAGGGAGGAGCGCTGCGCCCTTCAGGGAGGACCGCTGCGCCCTTCAGGGAGGACCGCTGCGCCCTTCAGGGAGGACCATTGCGCCCTTCAGGGAGGACCGCTAGGTCCTCCAGGGAGGACCGCTGCGCCCTTCAGGGAGGACCGCTGCGCCCTCTAGGGAGGACCGCTGTGGCCGCGGGGGGACCGCTGCGGCGCGCCTAATCTCAGGGGGTGAGGGAGTTTGCGTTAGTACGCGTGAGAGGGCATGCTGGGGCGGGTAACAGGCGGAGCGCCCGAGCGGCGGGCGCCGCTCGGTACGGGGAGAAGAACGTGGCCGAGGCCCCTGGGCTTATCGAAGCGCATGAGCTGACGAAGAGATTCGGCGACAAGGTGGCCGTGGATCACCTGTCGTTCACGGTCGAGCCGGGCCGGGTGACCGGCTTCCTCGGGCCCAACGGGGCGGGGAAGTCGACCACGATGCGGCTGATCTGCGGGCTGGACCGGCCGAACGGCGGGACGGCGACCATCGGCGGGCTGACCTACCAGCAGCTGACGCGGCCGCTGCACGTCGTGGGCGCGCTGCTGGAGGCGCGGGCACTGCATCCGGGCCGCAGCGCGCGGAACCACCTGCTGTTCCTTGCCGAGACCCAGGGGTTCGCTCCCCGGCGGGTCGACGAGGTGCTCGACCTGGTCGGGCTGCGGGACGTGGCCCGCAAGCGGGTCGGCGGGTTCTCGCTCGGCATGACGCAGCGGCTCGGCATCGCTGCGGCGATGCTCGGCAATCCGGCGGTGATGCTGCTTGACGAGCCGGTCAACGGGCTGGATCCGGAGGGCATCAGGTGGGTCCGCACCCTCATGCGGCAGCTCGCGAACGAGGGGCGGACGATCTTCGTGTCCAGCCACCTGATGAGCGAGATGGCGGTCACCGCCGACCACCTGATCGTCATCGGCCGGGGCAAGCTGATCGCGGAAAGCAGCACCAATGAGTTCATCCAGAGCAGTTCGGAACGATCGGTGCTGGTGCGGACGCCGGACGCGGACCGGCTCGGCAAGCTGATCGTCTCGGCGGGCGGCACCATCCAGCCGGACGACGCCCCGGGCAACGGGAACGACGTGGCAGACCCGAACGAGGGCGACGGGGCGGTCAGCATGGTGGTCACCGGGCTGCCGGCGCCGCGGATCGGGGAGCTCGCGGCCTCGGCCTCTGTGGTGCTCTACGAGCTGACACCCAAGCTGGCCTCGCTGGAGGAGGCGTTCATGGAAATGACCGCGGACAGCGTTGAGTACGGCGACTCCACCGCGCGCGCCGCCGTGGGAAACCGGCCTGCCGAAGAGCACGGCGAGCCCGCCGAACAGCACAGCGATGAGCGGAGCATGTCATGACCGCCCAGGCACCTGCGATCGCACACGCCGAGCCGACCGGAGGGGATCCCGCGGGCTTCCGGCTGATGCACGCCGAGTGGACGAAGATCCGGTCGGTGCGGTCCACGGTCTGGTCGCTTGTCGCCTTCGTGGTCGTGGCCATCGGCTTCTCCACGCTGATCGCGATCGTCATCTCGAACACCTGGAACTCGCCGGGCAACCATCCCAACCACGCCAGGCTGCTCGCCGACCCGACCGCGGTGATCTTCGGCGCGGGCCTGGGCCTTGGCCAGCTGGCCATCTGCGTGCTCGGCGTGATCGTGATCAGCAGCGAGTACACCAGCGGCGCTATCCGGTCCTCGCTGCTCGCCGTGCCGCACCGGATACCGATGCTGGCCGCCAAGGCCGCCGTGTGGGGCGCGCTTGACTTCGTGGTCAGCGCGATCACGGTCTTCGCGACGTTCTTCATCACCACCGCCATCCTGCGCAGTCACGTCTCGGTCACGCTCAGCCAGCCCGGGGTGACCAAGGCGGTCATCGGCGGGATCTTGTACCTCACCGTGCTCGGCCTTTTCGCGATGGCGATCGGCGGGCTGATCCGGCACACCGCGGGCGGGATCTCCATCGTGATCGCCTTGGTCATCGTGGTTCCGCCGCTCGTCTCGCTGATCCCCGGCACCATCGCCAACCACGTGCACGGCTACCTGCCGACGGTCGCGGGCGAGCTCGTCGCGCAGACCAGCCAGCAGTCCGGCGACGTGCTATCGGGCTGGCAGGGCTTCGGCGTGTTCTGCATATGGACCGCCCTGCTGCTGGCCGCCTGCGGCTGGCTGCTGGTACGCAGGGACGCCTAGCCCCGGCCACGCCAACCGCGGGTCCGGCCCGTCCTCGTCGGGCGGACCGGGCTGGAAGCGGTAGCCAAGGCCAGGCTCGGTGAGCAGCCAGCGCGGCCTGGCGGGGTCGGGCTCCAGCTTGCGGCGCAGGTGCGCCACGTAGATCCGGAGGTTGCTTGCCGCCCGGTCGTAGCCGGGCCCCCATGCCTCGGCGAGCAACTGGCGCTGGCTGAGCAGCTGGCCGGGATGCCGCAGCAGCACCTCGAGCAGGCGCCATTCGGTCGGCGTCAGCCGGACGCAGTCGGCCGTCCCGTCGGCGCCGATCTGCCGCCGGACGATCCGCCTGGCCACCAGGTCCACCACCAGGTCACCGATGCGGACCTCCGGTGCGCCGCCTGCGGCACACCGGCAGGCCGGCTGGGCGGCGGCCGGCCACTGGCCGAGCAGCACGATGATCGGCGCCTTGGTCAATGACCGCAGCCTGCGGACGACCTCGTCGCTGTCCAGGTCATGCGGGCCGAGGTCGAGGATCACCACGTCCGGCGAGCGGCACGGCTCGGGCACGGCGAACAGTCGTCGGCTATCGTGCGGACCTCGGCCGATCGTTGCACGATCGCCCGCGCCTGGGTGCCTGGTCTGGGACACGGGTGGGGTCATGACACGATTGTTCAATCCCCGGGCGCGGTCTGGAATCCGCATGATGACTGTACTGCCGTGCTCGTCACGAGCGGTCAGATGACTGATGCCACCGGGGCGGCGCCGGCCGACGCTGGGCGCATGGCAATGTACGTCCTCGTCCCCTGTCTGTTCCTGATGGCCGTGCTGCCGCTATTCGTGGACAGCCGCGTAGTGCGACGGACCTCATGCAACGTAAAGTAGTGAAGTAGTTTCAATTAGTTAGCGCTGGGTCTTGACCCCACATATCGGGGCGAGTCACTATTAGTAGTGAAACAACTACTGATGGTGGATCATCCGCTTGAGTAGGGGACCCGGGATGATATACGGGCTGATCGCCGCGGCCGGGTGGGGCGTTTCCTCCGTCGCGGCGGCGCAGGCGGCCAGGCGGATGGGAACCCTGGCCGCCCTGCTGATCAGCCAGGCCACCGGGACCGTCGCGCTGCTGGCGGTGCTGGCGGTGATGCGGCCGCACCTGCTCTCGCTGCCGAGCGCCACCATGTGGGGGCTGGCCGGGGCCGGGTTCTTCAGCCTGGTTGGCTGGCTGACCTACTACCGCGCGCTCGAGCACGGACCGGTCGGGATCGTCAGCGGGGCCGCCGCCACCTATGGCGGGGTCACCGCGCTGCTGGCCCTGCTCGTCCTGGGCGAGCCGCTCGGCCGGTATGTCGGCCTCGGCGACGCGCTCGCGGTGGCCGGCGTCGCGGCGGCGGCCATGCAGGCGCCGGGCATCCGCAAACGCGTGCGTGCCGGGAACGGGATCTGGGCCGCGGGCGGGCCGGGCGGCAGGAGCGGGGCCGGCGTGGTTGGCGGCGGCCTCGGCGGCGCGGGCGGGCCGGGTGGCGGGAGCGGGACCGGCGTGGTTGGCGGCGCGGGCGGGCCGGGCGGCGGGAGCGCGATCGGCGGGGGGCTGGCCCGGCACGGGACCTGGGCCGGGGTGATGCTGGCGATCGTTTCGGCGGTCACCTATGGGACCGGGGCGTTCTGGCTCGGTACCTACGCCGCCTCGGCAGGGTGGCTGGTGTCCGCGCTTGTAGTCGACATCATCGCGGTTACCGTGCTGGCCGCCGCGCTGATCTGCAAGCGGGAGCGGCCGCGCGCCGGGATCGGGATGGCCTGGGCCATCGCCGCCGGGCTCGCCGAGTCGGCCGCGCTCGTCGCGTTCGCGCGCGGCGGCCAGGCGGGCCAGATCGCGATCACGGCCGCGGTGTCGAGCACCTACCCGCTGATCCCGCTGGCTTTCGGCCTGGTGCTGTTCAGGGAGCGGCTCAGCGCGCTGCAGGTGATGGGCGTCTGCGTCGCGGTGACCGGGCTGACCCTGGTCAGCATGTCGTCCGGACTCGTCTGACGCCATCCGCGGCTGAGGGGTGGGGGGGTACGTTCGGGCTCAGGTTAGGCCATCGGGCGGGCTGAGGGGCGGGGGCGCGCACCACGGTACGTTCGGGCTCAGGTTAGGCCATCGGGCGGGGTGAGGGGCGGGGGCGTGCACCACGGTACGTTCGGCATAAAAATTATTTGAAATTCCTGAACGGGCGGTCGTATTACGGTCAGCAGGTGGCATGGGTGGAGGGCGGCGGGACGGGCGGTGCTGCTCCGGCAGGGGGCGGCTTCGCTGTACCGGCGCGGGGGGGCGCGGTTAGGGTAACCGGGTGGGACAGTCCGCTACGGGTGGCGTGTACGGCTTCGCGGTCGCGCTGACCAGCTTCGTGGGACGGGCCGGGGCGGTGGGCGAGGTCGCGGGGCTGCTGGCCGAGCACCGGCTGGTGACGGTGGCCGGGCCGGGCGGCGCGGGCAAGACGCGGCTGGCCGGCGAGGTCGCGGCGGCGGTCGCGGACCGGTTCGAGGACGGGGTGTGGCTGGCGGAGCTGGCGGCGGTG
>Ga0209169_10001992_pt1 | contig 12449 bp, 10 predicted proteins | sample HubBroMetageWRM4_FD_188346 | JGI IMG/M metagenome (GOLD analysis project Ga0209169, IMG submission 188346) | Warmed soil microbial communities from the Hubbard Brook experimental Forest, New Hampshire - Hubbard Brook CCASE Soil Metagenome WRM 4... | ecosystem: Environmental > Terrestrial > Soil...
GTGCGGCGCCAAGACGTCTGCGCGGGGCTGCGCGGCGCACAGGCCGAGATCGAGAAGCGCCTCGATGGCAGCTACTGGCTGCGCTTCCGCAGTCGTTACGTGCCGCTGCACCCGTGCCCGGAGGCGCCGCGAGCCGCAAGTCCTTCCGGCCTACGGCCTCCAGGACTTGCGGAGCAAAAACCAAAACCTCCAAACCCAATCAAACCCAAATACCATGTGCCTGCAGACCACCCTTGGAGAAGACCATGGAAGCGGACATTTCTACCTTGCGAAAAACCGGACATTTCTACTTTGCGTTGACATGAACATCAAGCGCATGAACATCAAGCGCGTGTCGCCGCAAAATGAGAATGTCCGGATTGTGCAAAGTAGAAATGTCCGCTTTTCTAAGGGCCGGGGGGCCCGATGTGAACATCAAGCGCGTGAACATCAAGCGCGCCGGCCAAACACGTGACAGATTCTTTATTCGGACACTGACGCATCGCGTGCGCTCAACACAGATGCGCTGGCGCGATACCCAGACTATTTCGTGGTGGAGGAGGCTAAGCGAGCGATTTCGTCGAGGCGGGCGGAGGCACGGCGGAGGGCTGCGGCCAGGCTGGCGGCTTCGTGGGTGAAGGTAGCGGCGTCCTGGCGGTCGAGCGCTTCATTTGCTCCGGGGAGAACTTCGGCTGCGTATCCGGCGTAGGTCCCGGGGGCGTAGATGGTGTGCTTGTACCAAGTGCGGCCGGACAAGCCTTCTGGAGCCAGCAGAGTTTGTTCGACGCTGACTAGTTCACGATTCAATTCATTTTGCTTGGCGGCGTCGCGCGAGGCGTTCGCCCACTGTTGCATGGCCTGCGATACGCGAGCGGCGGAAGCTGTTAATTGCGCGGCGGCGTCTGAAACTGCTGGCACGTCGGCGGCGCCAATTCCCTGCTTCGCTGCGCGCGTGGCGAGGTCGCTTGCTGCGCGCGAAATTTCCGCGGCGTAGGCGGAGTAATCGAACGGCAGGGTATCGGATTCATCCAGCCGCAGCGCGAGCGTGCCAAGGATTTTGGCTAGCGCGATGTGAAATTCAAACGTGGGATCGCCGAACCTTTTCATCCAGTAGAAATCGTCGTACATCGAATGGTACACGCCGTAGTCGCCGATAAAACCGGCGTCGAGCGAAGCAATCCCGGCGTGGTCAAAGAACGGGCAGAAATCCGAGCCCGCGCCCAGAGCTTCGATGGGAGCGTCGCCGGGCGCTGTGAATTTCGCGCTCGGAGGGCGCGCGATGCCGCTCGGCTCCTCCTGCTGGCGCGTGGCGCGATCGAGCCAGACGTTGTAAATGCTGCGCACGTCACGCGGGTCCTGCACTTCGCGCGCAACTTCCCGCACCAGTTGCTTGAGCGATGGCGTGGCGGACGCTGTGAAATTGGGCCCGGCGACGCCGACGTCTGTATTAAGGTACGCGACGGCTTTCGATTGCAGCTCCGCGCGATTTGCTTCCACCCATTCGGTGGAGCCCATCAGGCCCGGCTCTTCGCCATCCCATTCGCACATGACGATGGTGCGGCGCGGCTTCCACCCTGCGCGGACTAGTTCGCCGAAAGCGCGCGCGGTTTCCAGCATGGTCGCCGTGCCGCTGCCCGGATCTACCGCGCCATAAACCCATGCGTCGTGATGATTGCCCAGGACGACCCACTCGCCGTCGTTTGCGCCACGGAGTTTTGCGATGACATCGTAGATCGTGCGCTGCTGATAATCCATCACCAGCTTCATGTGCGCTACGGCCGCGCCGGGCCCGACATGGTAAGTGAACGGCAAACCGCCCTGCCATTGACGCGGGACGTGCGCGCCGCCGAGATTTTCCAGAATGACGGAGGCGTCCTGCGAATTGATGGGCATGGTGGGAATGCGCGGAAGATTTGTAGCGTCGGCGGGAGCGCGGCGCTTGGCATCCGCGGTTGAAGCTACGCCCGGCGTGAGCGGATCGCCCGGATAAATTTCCGTGTATTCCACGGAGCCGCGCTGGATGCCGCTCATCGGACGCCACGGGCCATTGGGAAAGACGTCGCCCGCGACGTAGCCGTCGTCTTCGGGATCGGAATAGATAATCACGCCGAGAGCTTTGTGCTCTTCAGCAAGTTTTGTTTTGATGCCGCGATAACAGCCGCCGTAGCGGGCGATGGCGATTTTTCCGGCGACAGTGATTCCCATCTTTTCGAGCTCGCGATAATCCGCCTGCATGCCATAGTTCACGTAGACGACTGGGGCGGCGACGTCTCCGGAAGGCGAGAAAGTATTGAAGGCGGCGACAATATTTTTGTTCGATGTGTCGGGATCTACCTGGAAGGGCTGCTCGGGAGTCGCCAGAGTTTTCTTTTCCGGCGCGGTCAGTTCCAACTGCACTTCGCGCGGCTGCGCAAGCCACACGCTGTAGCTGACGATTTCGGCATCGAAGCCGTAGCTGTGGTATTGGTCGCGCAGCCATTCGGCGACGCGGTGGCTGGCTTCGGTGCCGGCCATGTGCGGCTCGCTGGTGATGTGGCGCAGATTGCTTTCGGCCCGGGCGGGGTCAGGGATTGCGCGCATCTGCTGTTCGAGGGCGCGCTCGGCGGCGACGCGCGCGGGCGCGAATCCGCGAATGCCGGGATTATCCTGCGTGCCACGGGAAATTGCGGCGGGAAACACGACGATGCTGGCCAGAATGATTGCAGCGCGGACTCGCTGGGTCGTGACAGCCATTCACACCTCGTGGAAGAATTGCAAATTCTATACTACATAGGTGCGGGCGTCCTTGTTTGGTTGCGAAATATTTCACGCGAGGCGTGAACGTTGCGCGCGGCGCGGCGGAATATACGTAACCGCAGGTGTTCGCTTGACGGCTCTGGCGCCGCACCGTAGGTTAGTTGCAAGGGCAGCGGGTCGCTGCGCGGTTCACGAGGTTGTGGGATGAAAGTTTTGATTTCAGGCGGCTCCGGACTGGTGGGAGTTGCGCTGACTGATTCGCTGCGCGCTGATGGCCATAGCGTGTGCCATCTGGTGCGTCCGGGAGGCAAGGCTGCGCCCGGCGACGTGCAGTGGAATCCTTTGAGCGCGCTGGTGGACGTGCCGGCGATGGAAGGGTATGACGCCATGGTGAATTTGAACGGCGCGAGCATCGCGGGCGGACGCTGGACCTCCAAGCGCAAGACGATACTGCGCAGTAGCCGCGTGGATTCCACGCGTGTGCTGGTGGATGCGCTTTCGCACCTGAGGCAGCCGCCGCGCGTATTTGTTTGCGCTTCGGCGACGGGCTATTACGGAAACCGCGGCGATGAAGTGCTGAAGGAAACGAGCGGCTACGGCAACGATTTCCTGGCCATTCTGTGCCGCGCGTGGGAAGGCGAAGCGGCGCGCGCGGCGAGCTCCGGCATACGCACGGTGATCGCACGGTTCGGAATTATCCTTTGCGCGGAGGGCGGCGCGCTGCCGCGCATGTTGACGCCATTTAAATTCGGCGCGGGCGGGAGGCTGGGAAGCGGGAAGCAGTGGATGTCCTGGATCGCGCTGGAAGATGTGGTGCGGACGCTGCGCGCGGCTATTGATGATGCGCGGTGGAACGGGCCGGTGAACCTGGTGTCTCCGGAGCCGGTGCGCAACAGCGATTTTACGCGCGTGCTGGCCAGCGTGCTGCATCGTCCGGCAATTTTTCCCGCGCCAGCGCTCGCGCTGCGTCTGGCGTTGGGCGAGATGGCGGACGCGCTGCTGTTGAGCAGCCAGCGCGTGTTGCCAGAGTGCCTGGAGCAATACGGCTTCGCGTTTCGTTATGAGAATTTGGAGGCGGCGCTCCATGCGGTGCTGGCGAAACCATAGCGCGGCACTTTCTGATGGGCTGAACGTCGTTTCCATTTAACGGCGCGTACGATTGCCGTGACCTACACGCGACGCTGAATCGTTGCGCTACTTCACTACGTTCAGTGTTACCTCGACCTTAAATACGTGCCCTGTGAGCGGATCCGTTGCGACGGTTCCTTCGGTGGACTGCCCCTCGCGCAGAATCATTCCCACGTCCCCGCGAGACTGCCGCACAATCGGCTCAGTGGTCGGAGGCGCTTCTCCGCCTGACCACTCCATTTCGGCGACTTTGCCATCCTGACCGCGGGCGGTCGTGTACAACGAAGACCGGTCCACCTTTAAATCTACTTGGTATTTCCCATCATCAGCATGCGCCACCCGAGCATCAATGCTCGTACCCACGTCTGTATACTGATACTGGGTGTCGCCGGTTTTCGAATCGCCGGTTGTCACAGGAACTTTGACCCCAATCCGCAGCGTCGAATAAGCCCCGCTTGGCTTGCCCGTTACGATGAGGGGCATAGTGTAGGGAAGATTGGCGATCTTCTTGGTGCCGTCATATTCGGACAGAACGATCTGCAACTTGACCGGCATCGGTGTCTCTGCCGTCGCATTATCCGGCGCCTCCGGTGCCTTAGTTCCCTGAGCGCAAACTAGGAGCGGTGCCCACAGAAAAAATACTGCGCAGGTGGCGAGCGATCGTGAAATTTTCATCAAGAACCTCCGAGGATGCATTTATTGTGGCTTTCTATAGATGAAGACGCCGGCCAAAGGGCTTTCGTTCAAAATTGAAGTGAACCCGTAGGCTTATCCGTGACATCGTCCAGCGCGGGAATTTCCCGTGGCGCGATTTCGATGGGCTTTACTTCCAGGCGCTTCTCGTACTCTTGCTGCGCAGCCAGAAACTGATTGCCATCTACTCGACCTGAATTGATTGCGCTAATTAATTGCGCTGCTGCGGAGAGTTGGCCCTTCGGCACGATAATTTCCTCAAGCGTTGTGGTGGCCGCGCGCGTGTGGCCGCCGCGCTTGCCTTCCATTCCCTTCACATTGCGTGGACTCTCAGCAGACGCCGATACCGCTTCCGGAGGCGCGGAAATAGGATTCACGGCGAAAGCCACGTTCGGATTGGATCCGTTGTGAACGGGACTGCGCGCGACCATGATTGCCAGAATTACGGCGAGTGCGAGTGCGCATGCGGTGACCGGGGCCCATGCCGTCCATGGGGAACGTATCTGCTCAGCTTCCAGACCGATGCGCCGGCGCAACTGCGTCGCGAACTGCGGCGACGGCTCCCCGGCTACGAGCGATTCGACGCCGCGATCTACGAACTCGTGCACTGCGCGCGCGTGAGCGGGCGCTTCGCGGCACGCAGCGCATTCCATGGCGTGCGCGAGCAGTTCGGGCTCGCGTTCGGCGCGAAGATCGCCGAGCGCCGTGTCGTTCATCCAGCCGGAGTATTTTTCACAAGACATTGCAAACTCTCCGCCAATTTTTTTCGTGCTAGAAATAAACGCGATTTCACGGTGCCTTCGGGCAGGCCGGCCAGTTTCGCGACCTCGCGCGTGTTGTAACCCTCGATGGCTGCGAGCACCATCACGATCCGGAGCTTCGCTGGCAGCGCATCGAGCGCCTGCGCCACCTCTCGTTCGACCTCGCGCGATGCAATCAGATTTTCGACGTTGGCTGCGGGCTGGGCGTTCAGCGTCGCGCGCGTGGCCTCGTGCTCATGGCGGTCGCGCCGCCCCTTCGCGCGGATGCGATCGAGCGCCAGGCGAAAAGTCGCGCGCACCGGCCATCCGCGAAAACGTTCTCGGTCGCGCAGACGATGGAAATTGCGATCGGCGCGCAGCATGGCTTCCTGTGCGACGTCTTCGGCTTCCGCCGTAATGTGAAGGACGCCCAACGCGACGCGATAAGCCAGCTTGGGACAATCCGCTAAGCGCTGCTCGAATTCGCGCGCGAGCGATTCGTCCTGGCTCACCGCGCTTCCAGGATAACTGGCCGCCAATGCATCCATCGCTGCCTCATTCAGCCAGACGCCGGTGGTGTGATTTCGGTTCACTGGTTTTCAAGTAGGGCTGCGCATGAGGAATTACAAATCGAGGCGTTCGAGCAGTGATGGCAAATTGGAGGCGTCCACGGTTAGTTCGGGGCGCGTGGTGGCGAAGTCTGCGACTTCGTCGAGGGCTTGGAAGAGGCGCATTTTGGCGACGGCGTATTCTTCGGTGCCGGTCAGGGCGCGGCCGGTTTGTTTGGTCCATTGGTCGAGGGCTTCGCGGCGGACGAAGATGCGGATGGGGAACATGGTTTTGCGGTCGGCGGAAACGTAATAGATGAATTCGTTTCCTTTCGCGGTGTCTCGCTGGGCTGGGTGCACATCCTGAAATTGATATTGATAGACGTAGCCGTTTTCGGCTGAGTAGCTCTTGATGCGCCGCACGGTTTCGGGCTTGGACACGGGCGCATTATTCGGCGGGGGCCGGCTGGTGTCAACCGTTATGCTGCGTCAGACAACGTCGCCGTTTACAGAGAGAGGCGCACGCAATCTTTACCGCACGTGCGCTCCCAAATCGGAATTGGGCGGTGGGATTCTGTGCCATTGCGGGATTAGCTGACTTTTCGATTCGCTTTGCGGTTTCGGGGTTTAGCGGAGTTGGATCTGGCGAAGCGAATTGTGCGTTGCCGTTAACCATTTCGGATTGCGGTGTTTGGCGATGTTTGGGCACGGCGGCGATTGCCTTGATGTGGTGCTTCGGCGATTGGTGGGTGTCCGTCGCTTTGGCACATCGCGTGCGATTGTGCCGAGCGGGTATGAAAATCTTCGGCACGAGAGAGCCGTGTTGCGTAACGCCGCGATGGAACGTAGGCGCTTCGCAATTTTCTGAGGCGTTTCACAGGTTGCTGCACGCTTTGGCGGTTTTCGTGTTGATGGCGATTGCGCTGGGCGGTTGCGGATATGCAGGGAGTCCGCCGTTGCCGAGCGTAACCGTGTTGCTGGAACCTGGCAGCGCGGTGGTGGGGCTGGGCCAGACGCAACAATTTCAGGCTGTGGTTACCAGCTCGGCGGACACGGCGGTGCTGTGGGAAGTAAACGGCGCCACGAATGGAAACGCGATTTCCGGGACGGTGAGTGACTCAGGGCTGTACACGGCTCCGCGGGCGATGCCCAATCCTGGGGGCGTTACGGTCACGGTGGTCAGCGTGGCGAATCCGCATGACGAAGCGTCGGCGGTGGTCACGCTGCAGGACGGCATTGCGATCTCCGTGCTGCCGGCGACGGCGGCGGTGGCACCAAATGGCGCGCAGGTTTTTGCGGCGAGCCTTTCGGGGACGGGCGGACTTACGGGCGGCATCACATGGAGTGTAAACGGCGCGGCTGGCGGAAACGCCACGGTGGGCACGATTGTGGTGAATGGCGCAAGCTCCGCGGTCTACACCGCGCCCGCGGTGATTCCTTCGCCTGCGGCGGTTACGGTGACGGGCTCGGTGATTGCGGGGACGCTGGGCGGCTGGAGTTGGGATGCGGCAAACCCGCCAACCCAGTTTGACGGCTCATTCGACCTGGAGCGGCTGCCTGTGGGCCATACTTACGATTTATACGCCGAGCCGCTGCTGGGCTTGGCGCTGCCAAGAGATAGCAGCGATGTATTTGCGGGACTATGCTCGAGCAGCGTGGCGCCCGCATGCACAGCTCCACCAGTGAACACGAACTTCAATGTGCGCATCCTGCCCGCGACGCAGTGATGCTGCTCAGCGCGTTCGACCAGCGCAAAAAAAACGGCTCCCGGGAGGTACGGGAGCCGCTTCTTACGCTGCGGGTACGATAAGTGTTACTGAGTCGGCAGAATTTCCTGCGAGAACCCGATGGTGTTGACGGAGCGCAACGACGGAGTGCGCGGCGGCAGACACGCGGGGCCCAGGGTAAAGTTGGTGTCAAAGGTGTAGTCACGCGGGCTGGGCGGATTGTAAACGCCCGTTCCTTTATATGTGCCCACCCCTTGGCGGTTGTAATAGAAGCTGACCATCGACCCTCGGTAGTGGCAAACCAGGCCCCAGTTTTCCAGGAAGCGGAGGAAGTTGTGCACGCCGCCATCCGTTCCAAAGTCCTGCGCCTGTCCGGCGACGGACGGGAATGGAATGCCCTTGCCGGAAATAATGGCAGCGCGGTACGCCGTCGGCGCCGCCGCTCGGTTGTTAATGTTGTACGGAAAAGCGAAAGAGTTCACGTCGTTCCAATTGTTGGAAAGGAACGTGACCGCGTCGCCTTCGACGGCAGCCGCGACGCTGACGCCGCCCCAGGTTCCGTCGTCCACCGGCGCGTTGTAATCGCCCTGGATGTAAACCGGGTTTTCGGAAACGATGCTCAGGCCGTCGGTTCCGCTGCAAGAGACTCCGATGTTTAGTGAAGCGCCATCTACGATTTTTAGCGCGCGGCGGAAGAAGACCGGAGGATTTTCCCGGGCCTCCTGCGCGTTGCCGTAGGTGACATCGGGACGGTTGGAATTGGCTGGCGCACAATTCGTGTTGGCAAACAGCCCGCCGGAGTACGTCGTCGCTGCAGGTTTGTATGTGACGCCTTGCAAGTTCCCGGTGATGCTGGTCGCGCCGGTCCACATGTTCACGTTCCGCGGCGTCATATTGAGTATGTTCTGGGTCAACAGCATGTAGTTCGTCGGAGCGATCAAGGTCGGCGCCACTTCCGTGCCGCCATAAGTCCGAAAGGCGCCGTCACCTTCCAAGTCTTCACCCGGGTCGAGTACGGTGTTCGGGCAACCGTTCGCCGGGTCATTGGGATTCACGAAGTCGTTATATCCGTAAGACCCGGTCCTTACGACGGGGGCTGCGGTGGGGTCTTTCTGTTCGCCGCGGCGGTCTGAGAAATACAGTGTGTAGCCGGTGTTATTGTCCAGGCCCAGCGCCGCCTGATTCGCGGTGAACCAGTTCACCAGGTTCTTGGCATCCAGTTCCACATAGTACATCACACCTTGCGCCGTGATGGGTGCCGGGCCAGCGGTGGCGCGGTCAACGCCTTCACGCGAGTCGTACAGCGCATTCGGCCAGAAATCGGTGGCCGGATTTAGGGCGGTCATGAGTGGTGCGTTTGCGCAAGGATTTGCGACGGTCCCGGTGGACGGATTATCTCGGACGCGAGCCAAACGGATAATGGCGTTCGGGCTGGGGTCATTGCAGCCAACTGTCGCGACGGCTCCGCCGCTCGGGCCCTGTGCGGCAACTTGACCCGCGGGCAGACCCGCGAGATATGTAAACGGGGCGACCTGGATGGCTGCGGTATACGTCGGATTGACGTTCCTGCCGGTGAGGCCGAGGTTCAGGATCGTTTGGGTGACATCAACCCAGGTGCCACCGGGATTCACTTGATATTCGATCTTGATGCAACCGGAGATGGTTGGATATCCGGCCTTCATCCAGTATCCGGGTGCGAGTAGAGCGGATGAGTTGCTACTAGGGCTGTACGTTCCCGCGACAATAGCCCCCGATACCGGCAGCGGATACGTGCCGGTATACCATCCTGGTCTTGCTGTAATGCCAGCTCCGGCTGGGCCGAGGCCGGCTGGCGAGTTGGCGGACCACGCCAAGAGCGCAAGATCAACGGGAGGTGTTGCAGTGACCGTGTCCAGGACCGTCATATCGGCGGCATTGCAGGCGTTTGGCGAGCCCGGTATGGTGGTTGGAGTCGGATAATCGTCAAGCAAGACTCGCAGCGTCGCCTGAGAAAACAGCCGCTGGGCAAATGTGGCCGGCGCCAAGGCTGCCTCGCCTTGAACGGGTCGGCGAATCAGCGAAATGGGCGTGATACCACCCAAAGCGGTGGAGGTGAGGCTCAATACCGGGACGTGGTTCTGAAGTTGACCGTTGTAAGCCGGAATCACTGTTCCGCTCCAGATTGGATTGTTCACTGTGGTGCTGACGTTGCCGTAAATGCTGTTGCCCGTCACGCTGCCTTCGCCGATACCCAATTCGCGCCATGAAGCGTTCGTGTAGGGTGCGCCTCCCGGCTCATTGGCCATCGTAGGATCCGGCGCCAAGGCAATGGTAGCGTCTCCACCGTATGCAGCGCCCGCGCCGGTGACTGCGAAGCCATTTTCCAGATTGGTGCGGATGACTTCCCCTACCACAGTTACTTTGTCACCTAAGAAAGTCGGACCTTGGTTCGGAGTGAGCCACAGATTTCCATTTGTGTGGGTGCGGCCGCCGAAACCGAACGAAGGGCCGTTGAAAAACGAGAGGTCTGAATCGGAATAAATGCCGAACTGGAATACGGGAATGGCGACCACCTGCACTTGGCGGGTGAGTTTCACTTCCGCGCCTGTGGACGAATTCTGCGCCGCCACCGTCATGGTGAAAGGCGTGATCAAGCCCTGCATGCCGGCGTAGGGACTCGGCGGCAGAATCGAGGCGTTGGTCGTCGCGGGATTGCCGAATGCGTCCGGAATGAAGGTGAGGTTGTAGGTGGAAGCGCCGGCGGAATTCACATAGGTAATGCCGGTGAGCCCGACCGGAGGAGCGGCGGCGATGGTTGCCACGTTCGCCGCGGTGAGCGAACCGGAAGTAGCAAACACCTGGGCCACGTCGGTGGTCATTTTTTCCATGCCGGCTTCCGCGCCGTAGAAGGCGAGCTCGCGGCTGGAGTTATTGCCGCCCAAGCGCTGGTCAGTCATCACCATCCAGCTCATGCCTACTACGATGGCCGAAATCAGCAGTAGAACAAACAGCGAGGTTATTAGCGCGACACCCTTTTCTCGTTCCATTCTCACAGCGGATCTCCTTGAAAACCTGAAAAACCGTAGTGCTTCGTTGCGTGCGAAAGCGCCTAGGGCGCCGTCTGCGACGCAGACGTCTGGAACTGGTTGGTAAACGAAAGGCTGCGAATGCTGACCTGGCTGCTCAGGTTGTTGCGCAGGAATGTCGGAGTCGTTTCGGCCGTATAGGTATTTTCGGACCTGCCCGCCAGGAAGACATTGACCGCGCGGATTTGCGCCGGCGTATCCGGCAAAACCGGAGCGGCGGCGTTCCCGGGACCGTTGGGATAAGTGCCCACAGCATCGGTGGAGCTGGTGATGTCATAGCTGAAGCCCAGGTTCTCGATATCGTCGGCGATCGTCGTCGGCGGATTCACCGGCGCGCCCGCGGGATAACCTGGATAATTTACCTGGCGAATCAATTGCGGGTCCGTCGGGGTGGTCGCATCAACGTAGTAGGTCACCATCCAAACGCGCGTGACCGTGGTGGGCGGAAAGACTCCTGGGGTGGTGGCCAAGTTCGCGACCGTACCGTTCAGCTTGCCGGTTTGATTCAGCCCAGCCGGATCGCCGCCCGCGAAATTGATGGTGTTGCCGGCGATGCTGGTGACATATTCCAGCGCGGTTCCGTTCTGGTTGTGAAACATGATCAAATTGCCGGCGGTGATGGGATTGGTTACGCCCGGCAAGGTGAAGCAGGCTGGCGCGAGCGAGACCGATGCGCCGGTGGCGGAAATCGTTCCAGCGCAAATCGGAGTGGACGGCGCGGCCTGTACCACCGGATAGCTATAGAGATAGTGTCCCGCCGCATCCACCAGGACATTGTCTGCGTAGAGGATGTTGATGATGTCGGTGGCAACTCCCGTGAGCACCGCGTTGGTCGACGGATTGATGGAAGTGGCCAACTGCCCCTGCAGGGATCCAGGAGTGATTGCCGGCAGCGTGATGTACGTATTCGGAAAAATTGTTGCGGTGCCGGGGCGATTCACCGCCGAGGTGCCCGTGTAGGGAAGGCTGATGCCGCCCTGAGGAATTCCCTCACCCGCCTGCATCAGGTCGCGGACCATGAAGTGCATACCGGCGCGCAGGTTTTCCTGGGTGTTAGCTTCATAGGTGACCATGTTGGTTACGTGCTCGGCTTGCATCAACGCGTCGGTGGCGATAGCCACGACGGAAACCACGATGCTCATGGAGACCATCAATTCGATCAGGGTAAATCCTCTTTGGCGCTTCATCCTTGCTCCTCGCGATACTGGTCCTAGTTAGCTGAAATGTAAGTCGTGAGCGAATAGTTGCGCGTGAAACGGCCCGTGGTGTAGTTCACGGTGATCAGCACCTGATTAAGGCTGTTGGTGTATCCCGCCACCGGGGTAATAGTGATGGTGCGCTTAAAGTTGCCCAGCGATTGTTTCACGTCGTCGGGGGTGCCCAGTTTTCCGTCCGGTCCGGGATAGACTATGTACGCCGGGGTTCCGCCGGCATCTGCAACCGTACCGACCAACCCGTCAGCTCCCGGCACCAGCAACGGCTGAGGCGTCGACAGAAAAAGGCCTTGGGGATTGCCCGCGCTGTTGTTGGAAAGCTGCGCGAACGTTGCGTTGTTCGTGTACTTCGCGGTATAGATTGCTTCCGCGGCTTCTTCCGCCTTCTGCTGCGCGATGAAAGCATCTTGCGAGCCCTGCATGTAGGCCAGCGAATCCGCCAGCATTGCCGCCAATCCCAGAACGCCCACGCCCAGAACAACCAGGGAGATCATCGTCTCCAGGAGCGTGAAGCCCTTCGCTGCTTGCCGCTTTCTCGCTTGCCGCATTTTCCTGAACTCCTTCAGAACCTGGTCCATATCACACCCGTTCCCTTCCAGCCGCGCGCGCGGCCGGTGCC
>Ga0209169_10001994_pt1 | contig 12445 bp, 10 predicted proteins | sample HubBroMetageWRM4_FD_188346 | JGI IMG/M metagenome (GOLD analysis project Ga0209169, IMG submission 188346) | Warmed soil microbial communities from the Hubbard Brook experimental Forest, New Hampshire - Hubbard Brook CCASE Soil Metagenome WRM 4... | ecosystem: Environmental > Terrestrial > Soil...
GTCCTCCGTCACGCCTGCCCCGCAGCCACGCTCGCGCCGCGTGCCACGCGTCGGACATTACCTGACGAACGCGCGCCGGCCGCCGAGCAACGCCGTACCAACGCGCACGTGTGTTGCGCCGGCCTCGATTGCCTGTTCCAGGTCGGCGCTCATACCCGCAGAGATCATCACCGCGCCGGGATGCGCGGACCGTATCGTGTCGGCCACCTTCGCCAGTTGCCGGAACGCTTCGCCAGCATCCGAGTCGAGCGGCGCCACGGCCATGACGCCGCCGAGGGCAAGGCCTGCCTCGGCGGCTATGGCGTCCGCAACGGCCATGACCTGCGGCCCGAACGCGCCGCCCCGGTCTGGGTCGCCGTCCAGGCTGACCTGGACCAGGCAGGTGACCCGGCGCCCCGCTTGCCGGGCCCGCGAGCCGAGCGCGCCGACGAGCCGCAACCGGTCGACCGAGTGGATGACGCTCGCATACGAGACCACGCTCGCGGCCTTGTTGCTCTGCAGCTGGCCGACGAAGTGCCAGGTCACCGGCACGCCGAGGGCCGAGCACTCGGCAGCCTTCGGCGCGGCCTCCTGGTCGCGGTTCTCCCCGATATCGCACGCCCCGAGCTCGCACAGCAGCTCGATGTCGGAGACGGGATAGGTCTTGGTCACGGCGATCAGCGTGACCTCGTCGCTGGCGCGACCCGCGGCATCACACGCCGCAGCGATCCGCGCGCGGACCGCATCCAGGCGCCCGGCAATCTCGGCCTTCCGCTCATCATTGGCGCCGCTCACCGCTGGCACCCCCGCGGTGGGCCTGGGCGCGCGGGTGCTGGCCGGGGCAGGGACGGGAACGAGGTGGTCACAGGGCCATCATGACGCCAGCCAGATCAGGCCGGCGAGCCGGCCGGCCCGGCCGTCGCGGCGGTACGAGTACAGGGACGGCGTCTCGGCCGTGCACCTCGGGTCGCTGGACACGAAAGCGACCCCCGCCCTGGCGAGCTGCGCCTCGACCCCGGCGCCGACGTCGACGCCCGGGGTGCCCTTCCTGGTCATGCAGCCGGACTCCGGCACCTTTCCGGCGATCCGGTCCCGCAGCTCGGCCGGCACCTCGTAGCAGCCACCGCAGATGTGCGGGCCGATCACGGCGTGCATCCGGGCCGGGTCGCCCCCGGCCGCCGACATCGCCGACAGCAGCTCGGTGACGACACCGGCCGCCATCCCCTCGCGGCCGGCGTGAGCGACGCCGACGATCCGCGCCTCGGGATCGGCGAGCAGGACCGGCGCGCAGTCAGCGACCAGCACCCCGAGCCCCAGCCCGGGGACGTCGGTGAAGGAGGCGTCGGCTTCGGGCAGCGGCTGCCCGGCGGGCTCCGCCGCGAGGGGCCGGCCGCCCCCGCGGAACTCGTCCGAGCCGACCGCGTCATTCTCGGCGGAACCGACGTCGGCGTATCGCACCGCCACCCCGTGCACCTGGCGCATCCAGGCCAGCCGGCCGTCGGCCAGGCCGCACGCCCGCGCGGTCAGCCGCCGGTTCTCGGCGACCGCAGCGGGGTCGTCGCCCACCGCCCCGCCAAGGTTCAGCGTGTCGTACGGCGGGGCGCTGACGCCGCCACCCCGGCCGGTGAACAGGAAATGCACTCCGGGTGCCAGTTCGGCTGGCTGGCCAAGGCCGGCCGGTCCGGACCTGGCCGGGTGCTCGTTGCCGTCGCTCCGCGGTGGCTCGGTGCTCACTTAAGGAAGTCTGGGACGTCGAGATCGTCGTCTTCCTCGAAGACCACGGACGAGCGCCGGGTGCTCGGCGCGTCCGGCACCCAGGGGGCGCCCGTTCCCGGGCCCGTCCGGCCTGGGCCGGACGAGGGTTCGGCGGCGGAATCGGCGGCGCGCGGCGCCGGCACGCCGCTGGAGGCCGTGCCCGGTTCGGCCGACCCGGCCGTATCGGCGGGCCGCTGGCCGGTTCCGGTCCCGGCCGGGTTCGCGCCGGTGTGACCGTTGGCCGCCGCCAGCTTCGCGGTCGACGAATTCGCGGCCGCCTCGCTGTCCTTCTTTGCGGCCGACGCGGAATCCCCGGTGCCCGGCTCGGCGCCAGGGCCTGGTTCGGGCTCAACCTTGCCCGGCGCAGGCTGGCCGGCGGGCGGGACGGCGCTGTCCGGGGGCGCGAACGGCTGCCACCCCCCGCCGGGCTTGAGGTCGGAGCCTTGCGCCGTGCCGTAACCCGCCGTGCTGGCCGGCCTGACCCGGCCGGCATCTGACTCGTCGAACCCGGCGGCGATGACGGTAACCCGGACCTCGTCGCCGAGCGCATCGTCGATGACCGCGCCGAAGATGATGTTGGCGTCGAGCGCGGCCGAGCTCGAGACCAGCTGGGCGGCCTCGTGGATCTCGAACAGGCCGAGGTCGGACCCGCCCTGGATGGAGAGCAGGACGCCGTGCGCGCCGTCGATGCTCGCCTCAAGCAGCGGACTGGAGATCGCCTTCTCGGCGGCGGCCACCGCGCGGTCGTCGCCACGGGCCGAGCCGATGCCCATGAGCGCGGAGCCGGCCCCGGACATCACCGACTTCACGTCGGCGAAGTCCAGGTTGATCAGGCCGGGGGTGGTGATCAGGTCGGTGATCCCCTGGACACCGGAGAGCAGTACCTGGTCCGCGGCCTTGAACGCGTCGAGCACGCTGACCTGGCGATCCGAGATCGACAGCAGCCGGTCGTTCGGGATCACGATCAGCGTGTCCACCTCGCCGCGCAGCCTTTCGATGCCGTTGTCGGCCTGGCCTGCCCGGCGCTTGCCCTCGAACCCGAACGGCCGGGTGACCACGCCGATCGTGAGTGCGCCAAGCGAGCGGGCCACGTTGGCCACCACCGGGGCGCCGCCGGTGCCGGTCCCGCCGCCCTCGCCCGCGGTGACGAAGACCATGTCGGCGCCCTTGAGCACCTCCTCGATCTCCTCACGGTGGTCTTCGGCGGCCTTCGCGCCGATGTCGGGGTTGGCGCCCGCACCAAGGCCGCGGGTGAGCTCCCTGCCGACGTCGAGCTTCACGTCGGCGTCGCTCATGAGCAGAGCCTGCGCGTCGGTGTTGATCGCGATGAACTCGACGCCCTTGAGCCCCTCCTCGATCATCCGGTTAACGGCGTTGACGCCGCCCCCGCCGATACCGACGACCTTGATGACCGCCAAATAGTTCTGCGGTGCTGCCACGAGGAGGGAACCTTTCCGCTCGTTTGCCGTCTCGCGTCTCCGCTGGCCACCGTTGCCGCCAGTTACCCCTGGCCAACCTCGGAAAACTACGTGTTAGCAGCTTGCCGAAATTCGCCCCCAATAACATCGGCCAGGCACGTTACGCGGTTTCCAGCGAGTCAACTCTCACCCTCAACTTGAGATTTAGAGTTATGTCAAGCTGCCGATTAGTACGGACAGTAGAGTTGTCCGCCACCTGCGGTCAACTAACCGCGCCGCACCGGATCCCGCGTATTCCAAAGGCGTTGCGGCCGACGCCGGCACGACTGTGCGGCCTCACGGTCGCTGGGGCCACACCGGGCACGCACGGGCCCTGGTGTCATCCCCCGGTGACCGCGGTGTCCGGGTCAGCCACGTTGTAGAAGGACGCGTTCGTGCGCATCAGGATCTCCAGTTCGGCGGCCTTGGCTGCTGGCCGGTCGGTGCCGCCCCACAGCACCGTGATACGGCGTTGCAGGTCCAGCGTGACCGCATCCGCCGATGGCGCCGCCACCGCGCGCACCAGGCGGCGGATCGACGGCGGGAGCTGCCGGAGCACGGTCACTGCCGCCTGGATTGCCGGGCTGCCGCGCAGCGAAGCCAGGTCGGCCGGGGCCGACGCCAGCAGGGTCAGCCCCGGCGGCCGCGTTTTCACATGGCCGGTCACGACGCCGAACCGGTCGATCAACGCGAATTCCCCGCCGGACGCAACCGCGAGCGCTGGCGTGCGCTCCCGCACCGCGATCACGACAGAGTCCGGCCAGTCCCTGCTGACCTGCGCGGACTGGATCTGGGTGATCTGCTCGACCCGGCGGGCCACGGCCGCGGTGTTGATCCGGATCAGCGGGGTGCCCGCGGTGATGCCCGCCGCCCGGAGCACCACAGCCCGCTGCGCCGCCGGGGCTCCGGTGACGCGTACCGAGCGGGCCACGAGCAGGCTCGATCCGAGGAGTGCCCAGACGGCTGTGACCAGGATGGCGGCCGCGGTCAGCGCGAAGAACGCCGCCTTCCAGGGCCCGTGCTGCCGCAGCGGCCGGTCATCGGCCCGGCGGCCGACGGCGGCCTGTTCCCCGGTGGCGTCGCCACGCCGGGCCGTGGGCACACGCGATCCGGTGCTGACGTCGCGTTCCGGCCCCATCTGCGGTCACCCAGCGCGCTCGCGCAGCGCAGCGACGATCTTGGGGCCCAGCAGCGTGACATCGCCGGCGCCCATGGTCAGCACCAGGTCGCCGGGCTTGGCCAGGCCAATGATCACGTCGGGCACGGCGGCAGCGTCCGGCACGAACCGGGCCCGGCCACCGGGAACCGCCGCCACGATCATCATCCCGGTGACGCCGGGCTCGGGATCCTCGCGGGCCGCGTAGACGTCGAGCACCAGCGCCTCGTCGGCAAGCCCGAGCGCCGCGCCGAACTCGGCGGCAAAGAACCTGGTCCGGCTGTACAGATGCGGCTGGAACACGGCGATGACCTGCCCGCCATCGGCCACCTCCCGTGCCGCGTTAAGGTCGGCCGCGATCTCGGTGGGGTGATGTGCGTAGCAGTCAAGCACGCGCACCCCGTCCGCCTCGCCCTTGGGCTCCATCCGCCGGGCGACGCCGCGGTACGCGGCGAGCCCGCTGGCGGCCACGCCCGGGGTCAGGCCGAGTTCCACGGCGGCGGCGAACGCCGCGGTCGCGTTCAGCGCGTTGTGCCTGCCGGGAACGCCGATCGTGAGCGTGACCGGCTCCGGCGCGGCCGCGCGCTCCCCCGGCTCCACGGTCAGCCGGGTGGCCATGCCGAGCCCGGTGACCCCGGTCACCCGGTAGTCCGCCTCGGGCGACTCCCCGTAGGTGCGCACCCGCTTGGGCGGGACCGCCGCGGCTGCTGCCACCGCGAGGGCCGCGGCGCGGGGGTCGTCCTGGCCGGCCACCAGGAGCCCGCCCTCCGGGAGATTCCCGATGAAGGCGGCGAACGTGGCCTCGATTTCGGCGAGGTCCTTGTAGTTGTCCAGGTGCTCCGCCTCGATGCAGGTCACGATCGCGGCGGCCGGCGACAGCATCAGGAATGACCCGTCGCTCTCGTCCGCCTCGGCCACGAACCAGTCGCCGGTTCCTTCGTCCGCGCCGAGGCCGGTCTCGGCAAGGATCCCGCCGATCACGTACGACGGATCGGCACCAGCATGCCGCAGCACGGTGGTCAGCATCGAGGTCGTCGTGGTCTTGCCGTGCGTGCCGGCGACCGCGATGCCGCGCTTGCCGGTCATGATGGAGGCCAGTGCCGCCGCCCGGGGAATGACCGGGATCCCGAGCTGCCTCGCCGCAATGATCTCGAGGTTGCGGTCCCCGATGGCCGACGGCGTCGTGACGACCGTGTCCACCCCGGCGACGTGCTCGGCCGCGTGGCCCACGTAGACGGTCGCGCCGAGCCCGGCGAGCTCGTCGAGCTGCGCGGACGGGGAGCGGTCGCTCCCGGACACCCACACCCCCCTGGCCAGCATGATGCGCGCGATCCCGGACATTCCCGCGCCGCCGATGCCGACGAAATGCACCCGCCCCAGCCGGTCCAGCGGTACCGCCGGGACCGGCTCTACCAGGCCCATCTAGCGTTCCTCCCGCTCATCTCAGCCCACCCCTCGGCTCAACCTCACTAGCCCCAGCCCGCCTCACGAGCCCCACCCGCCTCACTAGCCCCACCCGCCCGCCCATGCGGCCGCCGCCGCTCACGGCGCCCGCCACCCCGCATGACGTCCAGGACCTCAGCAGCGAGCCAGCGGTCGGCGTCCCTGCGGCCCGCTCCCGCTGCCGCCCGCGACATGGCGGCGACAAGCTCGGGATCGAGCAGCACGGGAAGCAGCGTTTCCGTGATCCACGCCGGGCTGAGCTGGGCGTCGTCAACGATGATCCCACCGCCGACCTGCTCGATCGGCACCGCGTTCTTCCGCTGCTCGCCATTACCGTGCGGCAGCGGGACGTATGCGGCGGGCAGGCCGACCGCGGTGAGCTCGGCGCAGGTCATCGCGCCCGCCCGGCACAGCGCGAAGTCGGCGGCCGCGTAGGCGAGGTCCATCCGGTCCAGATACGGCAGGGTCACGTACGGCGTCTCTCCGCCCGCCGGCGGAACGTCGATGTCCGAGCGAGGCCCGATGATGTGCAGGACCTGGACACCCGCTGCCCGGATCCAGGGAGCCGCCGTGACCGCGGCATGGTTCAGCGACCTCGCCCCCTGCGATCCGCCGGTGACCAGCAGCACCGGGAGGTCGGGGCGCAGCCCGAAATGCGCCCGCGCCTTGTCGCCGAGCGCGAGCCGGTCAAGGCCTGCTATCTCGCGGCGGATCGGTATGCCGATGTAGGTGGCGTTCGTGAGTTTGGTCCCCGGCTGGCCGGTGAAAACGTGGCGGGTCAGCAGCGCCCCGATCCGGTTCGCCAGCCCCGGCCGCGAGTTTGCCTCGTGCACCACGATCGAGATACCGCGCCGCTTGGCGGCGAGGTAAGCGGGCGTGGCCACGTAGCCGCCGAACCCGACGACCACCTCGGCCCCGACGCGATCCAGCGCCGCGGTCGTGGCGCCGACCGCTCCGGCGAGCCGCCCGGGCACCGACAGCAGCGTCGCGTTCACCGAGCGCGGCAGCGGTACTGCGGGAATCAGCGCAAGGTCGTACCCCCGCATTGGCACCAGCCTGGTCTCCAGGCCGCGCTCGGTGCCCAGGCACGTGATCCGGATCCGCGGATCAGCGCGCCGGAGCGCGTCGGCGAGCGCCAGCGCTGGCTCGATGTGGCCGGCTGTGCCGCCTCCGGCGAGGACGACGCTCATCGGCTGCCTCGCCTCCCTCCCCTGGACGTCGCGCAGGCCCGGCCGGCGCCGCCCAGCTCAGCTGCGCTGCCCGGTCAGGCCAAGCCAGCTTAGGACGCGCAGCGCCGGCCCGGGGCCAGCAGCGGCGAGTGCCTGGCTGGCGCCGGGCTCCCGCTTCGCGAACGACATCAGCATGCCGAGCGCGACCAACGTCACCAGCAGGGACGACAGGCCCTCCGAGACGAGCGGCAGCGGCACCCCGGTAATCGGCACAAGCCCGATGACCGCACCGATGTTGACCAGCGCCTGCACCACGATCCACGCGGTCGCGGCCGCGGCCGCCAGGCGCATGAATGTGTCCGGTACCCGCCGGGCGATCCGGATCCCAGCGTAGGCAAGCCCGCCGTAGAGCAACGTCACGCACAACGTGCCGACAAGTCCGAGTTCTTCGCCGATAACGGCGAAGATGAAGTCCGTGGTGGACTCCGGTACCCATCCCCACTTCATCTTCCCGGCGCCGAGCCCGACGCCGAACCAGCCGCCCGAGCCGACCGCGGTCTTGCCCTCGAGCGTCTGCCAGCCGACCGTCAGCGAGTTGGCCTGCGGGTGCAGGAAGCCGGTGATCCGGTTCAGCCGATAGGACGCGACGATGATCAGGATGACCATCGCGAACCCCATCAGCCCGAGCATGCCGATGAACAGCCTGCCGGGGGATCCGATCACCCAGAGCAGCGCGAGGAAGATCACCAGCAGGATGAACGTCGTGCCGAGGTCGTCACCGAGCATCACGAGCATGCTGAAGATCGCCGCCCCGGGCAGCAGCGGGATCAGCAGGTGCCGCCACTCACCGAGCTGGCCGGCCTTCTCCTTGCGGGCGAGCAGGTCGGCGCCCCAGAGCACGAAGGCGAGTTTGGCGAACTCGGACGGCTGGATCTGGAATCCGAGGACCTGAATCCAGCGCTCGCCGCCCTGGACCGTATGGCCCACGGCGAGCACCAGCATCAGGCCGAGCACGGACACGCCGACCATCGGGTAGGCGACGGCGCGGAACAGCGTCGGCGACGACTTCGCCGCGATCCACATCAGCAGCAGCCCGACCAGGACACCGATCGTCTGCTTCTGGAATCCCGCGTACGGGGACGCGCCCGCCTGGATGGCCGTGGCTGACGAGGTCGAGAGCACCATCACCAAACCGAGCGCGAGCAGCAGCATCGTGATGCCGAGGACGAGGTAATAGGACGTGAGCGGCCGGTCGAGCAGCCGGAGCGCGGCCGACACCCGCCCGGGCTCTGGCCGCGAGCGCTGCCGCGGCGTGACCGTCTGCTCCGTGGCCGAGGGCGCGCTCATCGCTGCTCCGCGAGCCGCCCGACCGCCGCGGCGAACGCGTCGCCTCGCGCCGGGTAGTTGCGGAACATGTCGAACGACTGGGCGGCCGGCGCCAGCAGCACCGTGTCACCGGGCGCAGCCAGCCGTGCCGCCTCGGCCACTACTTGATCCATTACACCAGTGTCAGTGCGGACGGCCTCCACGACCGGGACATCCGGGGCGTGTCGCGCCAATGACCGAAGGATCACGGCTCGGTCGGCCCCGAGCGCCACCACGCCGCGCAGCCGCGGTGCGTTGGCCCGGACCAGCCCGTCCACGTCGGCGTCGGAGCCGCGGAACAAACCTCCGGCGATCCACACGACGGACCGGTAGGACGCGAGCGCCGCCGCCGCCGCGTGCGGGTTGCTCGCCTTGGAGTCGTCCACGTAGTCGACGCCGCCGACGCGCGCGACCAGGCTCATCCGGTGCGGCTCGGGCCGGAACGCGGAGAGCCCGGCCCTGACCGCCTCCGGTGTCACGCCGTAGGCCCGGGCCAGCGCGGCGGCGGCCAGCGCGTCGGCCACGTTGTGCGGTCCCTGCGGGCGCACGTCATCGACGCCGGCCAGGACGGCTCCGGCCTGGTCGCCGAACGCCCGGTCAAGCAGCACGTCGCCGTCCACGCCGAGCTCTCCGGGACCTGGGGCTTCCAGCCGGAACGCCACGACCCGTGCGGTGCCCGGCGCGGTGGCGGCCAGCCCCGCCGACCGCGGGTCGTCCGCGTTGCAGACGGCCACCGTTCCCGGAGCGTAGATGCGCCCCTTGGCCCTTGCGTAGGAACCGATGTCGCCGTGCCAGTCGAGATGGTGCGCCGCGACGTTCAGCACCACGGCGGCGAACGGCCGGACCGAGCAGCTCCAGTGCAGCTGGAAGCTGGACAGCTCGACGGCGAGCACCGGGAAGGGCTCGGGCTCGGTGATCGCGTCGACCACGGAGAGGCCGACGTTGCCCGCGGCGATCGCGCGGTGCCCGGCCGCCGTCAGCATCGCGGCGAGCATCAGCACGGTCGTGGTCTTGCCGTTGGTCCCGGTTACCCCCAGCCAGTCCTGCCCTGGCGGGCGAAGCCGCCAGGCCAGCTCGACGTCGCCGATTACCGGAATGCCGGCCGCCGCCGCGTCGGTGAGAAGCGGCGTGCCCGGCCGCCATCCCGGCGTGGTGATCACGAGATCGGTCCCGGCGGGAAGCTTCGGGACCGGATCCAGTTCGACGGTGATGCCGAGGCCGGCCAGTTCGCCGGCGACCTGGCGGTTGGCGTCGTCGTCGCGGCCGTCGACGGCCGTGACCAGGGCGCCACGCGCCGCGAGCAGCCGGGCGACCGGCGGGCCGGAAACACCCAGCCCGTTGACGAGCACCCGGAGTTCCCCGTAAGCCGGCTTCAAGAGCCGGGCCAGGGCTGCCTCGGCCGCGTCGTGTTGTTCCCCCGCTCGCATCCGGCTTACCCCGGCAGCCAGGCGACGTAGAAGATGCCGAGGCCGAGCGCGATGAACAACGCGGCGATCAGCCAGAACCGGACCACGATCGTGGTCTCGGCCCAGCCGAGCAGCTCGAAGTGGTGCTGCAGCGGCGCCATCTTGAAGACCCGCCGCCCCGTCATCTTGTAGGACCCCACCTGGATGATCACCGACAACGTGATGATCACGAACAGTCCGCCCATGATCACCAGCAGCAGCTGGGTCTTCGTGCACACGGCGAGCCCGGCGAGGACGCCGCCCAGCGCGAGCGAGCCGGTGTCGCCCATGAAGATCCGGGCCGGCGGGGCATTCCACCACAGGAAGCCGAAACAGGCTCCGGCCACCGACGCGGCCACCACCGCCAGGTCCAGCGGGTCGCGGATCGGGTAACACTGCGGGGAAAGGAACGCCGTGCAGTCGTTCTTCAGCTGCCAGATGCCGATCAGCACGTAGGCGCCGAGCACCAGGATCGTCGCGCCAGTGGCCAGCCCGTCCAGGCCGTCGGTCAGGTTCACCGCGTTCGACCACGCGGCGATCTGGAAGACGGTCCACAGCACGAACGGGAGCAGCCCGATCGCGGGCCCGAAGTCGTGCAGGAACGCGAGGCGCGCATCCGCAGGGGTGATGTCGAACCCGTCCGGGTGGTGCAGCACCTCCACGGCGAACAGGGCGCCGACCACGGCCTGGCCGGCCAGCTTGGCGCCGCTGCGCAGGCCCAGGCTGCGCTGCTTGTAGATCTTGATGAAGTCGTCGGCGAAGCCGACCGCGCCGAGGCCGGTCATCAGCCCCAGCACGAGCACGCCGGACCACGTCATCGAGTCCTTGGTCAGCACGTGCCCGCAGAGGTACCCGATCAGCGAGGCGACCACGATGACCGCGCCGCCCATCGTCGGCGTGCCGCGCTTGGTTTTGTGCGCGGACGGGCCGTCGTCCCTGATCTCCTGGCCGTAGCCGCGCCTGGAGAAGATCCTGATCGCGAGGGGCGTGCCGAACAGCGCCAGCACCATGGCGACCGCGCCCGCCACGAGGATGGTCTTCACAGCGGCAGCTCCCCGGTCAGCGCCAGCGCCACGCGCTGCAGGTTTGCGGCCCGCGACGCCTTGACGAGCACTACGTCGCCCGGCCTGACCAGCCGGCCGACGGCGGCGACCGCCGCTTCGGCGTCGGGGACCTGCAGCAGCTCACCCCGCCAGGACGGCTCCCCCTTGGCCCCGGTCAGAATCGGTGCGGCCGGGTCGCCCACGACGATCAGGCCGGCCAGGCCGGCCCGCGCAGCCTGGCGGCCGGCCTCCTCGTGCAGCTCCTCCGCCTGGGCGCCGAGCTCGGTCATGTAGCCGAGCACGGCGAAAGCCCGGCCGCCGGCCGCCATCGCGGCCACCGCCGACAGCGCCGCGCTGACCGCCTCTGGATTGGCGTTGTACGCGTCGTTGACGACCGTCACCCCGTCCGGCCGCCTGGTCACCTCCATGCGCCACCGGCTTCGGGCGGTCGCTGCCGAGAGCCCGGCCGCGACGTCGGCGACGTCCATGCCAAGCTGGCTGGCCAGCGCGGCGGCGGCCAGCGCGTTGGCGACGTTGTGCTCGCCGTGCAGCCGCAGCTGCACTGGAGCCGATCCGGCGCCGGTCACCAGCGTGAAGCCGGGCCTGCCCGCCTCGTCGACCGCGACTCCGGCCGCGCGGTAGTCGGCGCCAGGGGCCCGGCCGAAGGTCACCACCCGCGCCGCGGTGCGGTCGGCCATGGCAGCCACCCGGGCGTCGTCGGCGCTCAGCACGGCCACGCCGTCGGCGGGCAGCGCCTCCGGCAACTCGGCCTTGGCCCGCGCGACGTCGTCGATGCTGCCGAAGACGCCGGCGTGCGCGTGACCGACGCACAGCACCGCACCCAGGCGCGGCGGCGAAATCCGGCACAGCTCGGCGATGTGCCCCGGGCCGCGCGCGGACATCTCGGCTACCAGGTATCTGGTCTGATCGGTCACCCGCAGCACGGTCAGCGGGTGACCTTGCTCGTTGTTGTAGGAGTTCTTCGGGGAAACCGTCGGGCCAAGCGACTCGATCAGCTGGGCGGCGAGGTCCTTGGTGGTGGTCTTGCCCGCCGAGCCGGTGATCGCTGCGATCGTGAGGCCGGGCAGCCGGTCGACGACCGCGCGGGCCAGCGCGGCGAGCGCGGCGAGCACGTCCGGGACGATCAGCGCGGGCACGCCGACCGGCCTGGTGGCGAGCACGGCCGTGGCACCCGCCGCGACCGCGCTGGCGGCAAAGTCGTGCCCGTCGGCCCGGGGTCCCGGCAGCGCGGCGAACAGGCTGCCCGGGCGGGCCTGGCGGGAGTCGATGACCACCGGCCCGGTCACGACCGCACCAGGGTCGGCGATCAGGTCGGCGGTGCCGCCGACGATCTCGGATACCTGGGCTACGGACAGCGGGATCAAAGGTCCCCCATGTCAGGCTCTGGCGCGTGGGGCCCGCCGGGTGCGCCCTCGGGAGCCCCAGCGGCGAGGCGGCGGGCGAGAGCTTCCGCTGCCACCTCGCGGTCGTCGAAGGGTATGACTGCGGTGCCAGCGTACTGGCCACGCTCGTGTCCCTTGCCCGCGACGAGCACCACGTCCCCTTTGCTCGCTCTTGTGACAGCGAGCTCGATGGCGGCGGCGCGGTCGGGCTCGATGATCACGTGCGCCCG
>Ga0209169_10001995_pt1 | contig 12444 bp, 10 predicted proteins | sample HubBroMetageWRM4_FD_188346 | JGI IMG/M metagenome (GOLD analysis project Ga0209169, IMG submission 188346) | Warmed soil microbial communities from the Hubbard Brook experimental Forest, New Hampshire - Hubbard Brook CCASE Soil Metagenome WRM 4... | ecosystem: Environmental > Terrestrial > Soil...
TACAAGCAGATGCCTGGGGCCACGACGAGGTCCGGGCCGCCATAGGCGGCCCGGACCCGTTATGTGAACTAACCGCGCGTCAGTGGAAGTCCGACGCCAGCGCGGTCAGGTTGGGGTAGCCAAGGCCGGCTCCCAGGTTGTAGGGCTCACCGGGGTTGCCGGTGTAGTAGATGTTGTCGTTGCCGGTGCCGGCCTGGTTCAGCGGGGTGAACGGGGAGCTGAAGCTGACGGCGGCGGCGTAGATGGCCGGGTTCCAGAACCCGACCCGGTGGCCGAGGTAGGAATCGATGACCGCGGTGGAGCCGTTGAGCTGCGGGGCCACGAAGCTGGTACCGCCCCAGCCGCCCTGTAGGGCGGGGGTGTTCGACGGCGCGTAGAGCAGGTAACCGGTGTACGGATCCGCGTCGGTGGACACGTCCGGGTCCATCCGGCCGCTGCCCGAACCGCTGATCACGCGGGGAGTGGGGTTGAAGTTCCAGGCGATCGGCTCGTTCAGGCCGGGGGCGACCGTCACGTAGTCGGTCGGCGTCAGGTACGGCACGGCGTCGAACCGGCCGGACAGGAACTGCTGGTAGGACGGCCGGGGCTCGAGCGTGCTGAACCCGCCGCCGCTGCCGATGACATGGCTCTCGGCGACCGAGGTCAGCGATTCACCTGTCGAGGTGGCGATCGGCTGCCACAGGTAGTCCCAGCCCCAGATGCGCTGGGCGGGCACCGTCACGGTCGCGCTGCCGGCCGCGCCGGTGAGCGTGCCGGTCCAGGGCAGCGTGGTGCCGCCCGCCGCGGTGATGAACGGGCTGTCCGCGTTCGAGCCGATCGACAGGTTGGTGGTGCCGATGTCGGCGGTGCCGGTGTAGGCGCCCCAGTCGCCGGAGGCGATGAAGCCGGACTGGCCCTGCGCGGCCATCTCGAGGAAGGCCTCGTCGTAGGCGGCGTTGTAGCCCGCCGCCTCCGTGTTGTTCAGGATCCCGGCCTCGAGGTAGGTCTCGGACTCCAGCCAGCTCGCCGACACGGTGCTTGCGACGTTCTGGCTGGCCGCGGTGAAGAACCCGTCGGCGAGGCCGTAGTCGGTGTTGGGCGCCTGGTAGACGATCACGTTCGCGCCGGGCGCCAGCCCGCCGGACTGCTCGATGTCCAGGTCGGTCTCGCCGGTGCCCGCGGCGGCGCTCGGCGCGCCCGACCCGCCGTCGATGTTCTGCACGGTGAGGCTGCCGGTGCGGTTGATGTCCGCGACCTTGCTCCAGTAGTACTGCGGCGCGTAGGTGTACCCGGCAGGACCGGGGTCGACCGTGGCCAGCGTGACGATGGCCAGCGTCTGGCCGGACCCGTTGGCGCCGTGGCTGTACAGGCCGTTGAGCCCGTAGTTGGTGGCGAAGTTCTGCGGCAGGTTGCACGCGTCAGGCAGGCCGGTCAGGGTCAGGCAGCTGTTGGCGCTTGTCGGCTGCGGCGTGAGCAGGCTGGTGTCTACGTGCGCCGTCTGGCTTGCGTACGGTGCGTAGTTCGACAGCCCGAGGATCGCCGTCACGAAGCTCGCGAGCCGGTACGGCAGCAGCGGCGGCTGGGAGTTGCTGAATACCCGCTGCGCCCGGATCGGGCCGAACGCGCTGCCGGTGCCCGCCTGCTGCGGCACGTCGTAGGTCTTCTCCTGCACGGTCAGGGCCTGGTCGAACTCGCCCGCGGTGCCGGTGGCGACCACGTTGACGTGGTCCGCGTAGACGTCGGTGCTGATCCCGTAACCGGCCAGGTAGCTGGTCAGCGCGCTGATGTTGGCCGCGGGCTGGCCGTAGAGGCTGGCGAACTGGCCGACGGAGAGGTACCTGTTCCCGGGTATGCCCGCCTCGACGGCGGACTGCAGGCTCGACTCGTTCTGCTCCTTCAGGACGAACGAGACGGTTACGGCCGTGCCGGCCGGGGTGCTGCCGAAGACCGTCGCGCCGGGCAGGTCGGGCGCGCTGATCCCGGAAGGCACCTGCGTGGGCGCGTTCGGGTTGGGGGTCGAGGCCAGGGCTGGGCCGGACGTGGCCGCCAGGGGGGCCAGCAGCGCGCCCACTCCCAGCAAGACCCCGGCCGCTAGCCGAGTGTGGTGAATACGGATCATGTCCTGTGCACCGTCCGTGCTAGGGGATAGCAACCGTCACGGTTAGTTGCGGCTAGCCGTGAGTGCTCCGAATTATGGCAATTCGCCCGCCGCGGACAGGGGGACTTGGCTGGATCGTTGTGTTGCTATCGGATAACTGTCCGGGCACGACGAAGCCCGGGCCGTTTGGGGGCGGCCCGGGCTTCGCGGGTACGGGCTAGGAACGGGTCCTAGCTAGTAACGGTAGGGACTAGAAGGGCAGGCCCAGGACGCTGAAGATGTCAGCGATCTTGGTCAGGTTCGGCAGGCCGAGGCCGACGCCGGGGTTGTACTGGCCGGTCAGGCTGCCGGTGTAGTAGATGTTGTCGTTGCTGGTGCCGATGCCGTTCAGGTTGGTGAACAGGCCGTCGTTGTTGCCCTGGGCGGCGTAGATCACCGGGTTCCAGAAGCCGACCCGGTGGCCGACGTAGGAGTCGATGACCGCGGTTGCGCCGTTGAGCTGCGGGGCCACGAAGCTGGTCCCGCCGTACTCGTTCAGCCCGCCCGCCGAGGCACCGTAGACCAGGTAGCCGGTCTCCGGGTCCGCGTCCGCCGAGACGTCAGGAATCGCGCGGCCGCCGTTGCTGGCGCCGAACGTCACCGGCGGGTTCGGGTTGAAGCTCCACGCGACCGGCTCGGTAAGACCGGGGACGATGGTCTCCGGGTCGATCGGCGTCAGGTACTGCACCGCGTCGAAGCTGCGCGTACCTGCCACCAGGGACTGGTAGGCCGGGGAGTGCTCGACCACGCTGAAACCGCCGGTGCTGCCGACGACGAGCGACTCGGCCACGTCGGCCTCGGGAACGCCGTCGACCTGCGCGATCGGCTTCCACAGGTAGTCCCAGCCCCAGATGCGCTGAGCCGGAACGTTGACCGTCGCCGAGCCGTCAGGGCCGGTGAACGTGCCGGTCCACGGCAGCGTGCTGCCGCCTGCCGCGGTGTCGAACGGGCTGTCCGACGGGTTCTGCACCGACAGGTTGGTGGTGCCGAGGTCGCGGCTGGCCGCGTATGCCCCGGAGTCACCTGAGGCGACGAACATGGACTGTCCCTGGATCGCCATCTCCAGGAAGACCTCGTCGAACGCGGTAAGGATGGCCGGCGAATCGATGCCGGACAGGACCGACGCCTCGAGGTTCGTCTCTGACTGGCCCCAGCTGGTGGAGACCGTGCTGGCGATGTTCGCGCTGGCCGCGGCGGCCAGCCCGTCGACGAAGCCGAAGTCGGTGTTCGGCGCCTCGTAGGAGATCACGTTGGCGCCGGGTGCCAGCGCACCGGACTGCTCGATGTCCAGGTCGCTCTCGTCGGAGCCCACGGCCCCGCTCGGGCCTGGCGCCCCGCCGTCGACCGAGACCTCGGTGTAGGTGCCGGTGCGGGTCGTGTGCGAGATGTTGGCCCAGAAGTACTGCGGCGCGCCCGGGTCTGGCTTGGCCAGGGTGACGATGGCGAGGGTCTGGCCGGAGCCGTTGGCCCGCCCGTACAGCGGGTCGAGGTTGTACATCTTGGCGAAGTCGGCCGGCAGGTGGCAGCCGTTCGGCAGGCCGAAGTCGGCCACGCAGGTGGCGTTCACGGTGCCGCCCGCGGCCGCCTGGGCCTTGAGGGACTGCGGCTTGGCGACCTGGTTCACGAACGGGTTGTAGTTCGTCAGGCCAAGGATCGTCGAGACCGTGCCGGCCAGGCTGGCAGGCAGCAGCGGCGAATCGGTGTTGGTGTAGACGGTCTGCGCCGGCACCGTGTTGAGCTGGCCGAAGCCGGTCTGGGCCGGCACCTTGTACACGGCCTGGTGCACTGTCAGCGCGCTGTCGAAGTCACCCGCGGTGCCGGTCGCCACCACGTCGATGCCGTCGGCGTACACGCTGGTCTTGATGCCGTACTTGGCCAGGTAGCTGTTCAGCGCGGAGATGGCGGATGCCGACGCGCCGTACTTGGCGGCGAACTGGCTGACCGACAGGTAGCTCTTGACGCCCGCCGTCACCTGGCTCTCCAGGGCCTGCTCGTTCTGCTCCTTCATGACGAAGGAGACGGTTTCCGGCGTGGTGGCCGAGACGCTGCCGAAGACCGTGGCGCCCGGTATCGACGGCACGTTGATGCCCGTCGGGACCGGCGTGTTCGTGGTCGCGGCGCCTGCTGGGCCGGCCGCGGCCGCCAGGGGGGCCATGACCGTTGCCACCCCCAGCAACACGCCCGTAGTTAGTCGTGCATTGAAAAAGCGAGTCATATACCTGTGCTCCCCTATGAGATCGCGACCTCACGATTAGTTGCGGTTAGCCGTGAGTTGATGCTGATTATGGCAAGTCGTCCGCCCGGAACCGGGGGACTTGCCGGAATCGTTGTGTCTCTATTCGGATAACCCTCAGGAACGACGAAGCCCGGGCCGCCGTGGAGGCGGTCCGGGCTTCGCGGTTGCAGGCTAGGAGGTCCTAGCGGGCGGACAAGGACTAGAAGGGCAGGACCTCGCCGAAGATCGTGGCGATCTTGGCCAGGTTCGGCTGGCCGAGGCCGACGCCCTCGTTGTAGGCGTCACCGGGGTTGCCGGTGTAGTAGATGTTGTCGTTGCTGGTGCCGGCCGAGTTGAGCTGGGTGAACAGGCCGCTGACGCCGTTGGCCGCGGCGCCGTAGATGACCGGGTTCCAGAAGCCGACCCGGTGGCCCAGGTAGGAGTCGATGACGGCGGTGGCGCCGTTCATCTGCGGGTCGACGAAGCTGGTGCCGCCGAACTCGTTCAGCCCGCCGAGCGAGGCACCGTAGACCAGGTAACCGGTCTGCGGGTCGCCGTCGGTGGAAAGGTCGGGAACGGCCCGGCCGCTGCCGCCGCCGAAGGTCACGCTGGGCGTGGCGTTGAAGTTCCAGGCGACCGGCTCGGTCAGGCCAGGCGCGACCGTCACGTAGTCGGTCGGGGTCAGGTACTCCACCGCGTGGAAAACGTTCGTCCCGGACACGTACTTCTGGTAGGACGGCTCAGGCTCCAGCACGCTGAAGCCGCCGCCGCTGCCGACGACATCCTCTTCCGCGGCCTCGGCCAGCGGGATCCCGTCCACCTGAGCGATCGGTCCCCACAGGTAGTCCCAGCCCCAGATGCGGGTGGCCGTGGTGGTGGCCGTGGCCGTGCCGTCCGGGCCTGACAGGTACGTGGTACCCGGCAGCGTGGTGGCGCCGCACGCGGTGATGTACGGGCTGTCGGCCGGCTGGTCCGCCGACAAGTTGGTGGTGCCGATGTCCTCGCTGGCGGTGTAGGCGCCCGCGTCGGCCGAGGAGGTAAACGCGGACTGGCCCTGCGCGGCCATCTCGAGGTAGGCCTCGTCGAACGCCTGCACGTAGCCTGCGGACTCCTCGCCGGACCTGATGGAGGCCTCGATCGCGGTCTCGGACTCGCCCCAGCTCGCGGAGACGCCGCTGGCGATGTTCTGGCTTGCCGCGGTGAAGAACGCGTCGACGAAGCCGTAGTCGGTGTTCGGCGCCTGGTAGTCGATCACGTTGGCGCCGGGCGCGAGGGCGCCGGACTGCTCGATGTCCAGGTCGGTCTCGCCCGAGCCGGACGGGCCGCTGGCCGCGCCTGGGCCGCCGTCGACGTTGTCGACGATGAGCTGGCCGGTGCGGTTGGTGTGGGAGATGTTGGCCCAGAAGTACTGCGGCGCGCCGGAGTCAACCGCGGCCAGGGTGACGATGCCGACGGTCTGGCCGGTGCCGTTGGCCCGCGCGTACAGCGGGTCCAGGTTGTACATCTTGGCGAAGTCCTGCGGCAGGTGGCAGCCGTTGCTCAGGCCGAACTCGGCGATGCAGGTGGCATTGCTGCCCGCCTGCGGCTTGGTCTGGCTGGCCGGCTTGGCGACGTCGCTGACGTACGGGCCGTAGTTCGACAGGCCGAGGATGGCCGTGACGAAGCTGGCCAGCCGGTAGGGCAGCAGCGGATCGGAGGTGTTGCTGAAGTACCGAGACTTGTGGCTGTAGCCGAACTGGGCACTGCCCGGCTGCTGCGGAACCTCGACCTGCTTCTCGGTGATGGTCAGCGCGTTGTTGAAGTCGCCCGCGGTGCCGTTGGCCACCACGTCCAGGTCGTCGGCGTAGACGCTCGTGGTGATGCCGAAGCCGGACAGGTAGCTGGTCAGCGCGCTGATGTTGGACGCCGACTGGCCGTACTTGGCGGCGAAGGCGCCGACCCCCAGGTACCCCGAGGTCGGGATGCCGTGCTCGACCGCGGCGCTCAGCGAGGCCTCGTTCTGCATCTTGAGGACGAACGACACGGTTACCGGCGTGTCGGACGGGGTGTCCCCGAACACCGACGCGCCAGGAACGTCGGCCGCGCTGATGCCCGAGGGCACCTGCGTCGGCGCGTTCGGGCTCGTGCCGGAGGCCGCGGCCGCGCCCGAGGCGGCGGCGAACGGGACAATCAGTGCTCCCGCCCCCAGCAGTACCCCGGCTGTCAGCCGGGCCTTTCTCATACTGATCATGTCCTGTGCACCGTCCTATGTGATCGCGATTCCCCACGGTTAGTTGCGGTTAGCCATGAGAATTCCTGATTATGCCAGTTCGGGCGCGGTGATCCGGGTGACTTGCCCGGATCGTTGGGTTGCTATCGGGTAACCACCGGGCGCTGCGGCGGGCGCGGGGGGGATGCCACGGCCCGTTCGGAATAAAATTTGTTTTTATGCCGGCGGCTGCAGGGCTAGCGGAGATGCCAGGTTGGGCCTTGCGGGGTGTCCGTGATCTGGACGCCGCGGTCGTCTAGTTCGGTGCGGAGCTGGTCGGCTCTCGCCCAGTCCTTGTCGTTGCGGGCCTGGGTGCGGTCGGCGACGAGCCGCTCGATGGCTTGGCGGTCCTCGGCGGGCAGGTCTTCCTTGGCGCGGCCCTTGTCCAGGTCGTCGGGGTCGAGGGTGGCCAGGCTCAGGCCGAGCAGGGCGTCGGCGGCGGCGACCGTCGCGCGGAGCCCGGCCGGGGTGATCGCGGGGTCGCGCAGGGCGTCTTGCAGGACGGCGAGGATCTTCGGGGTGTTCAGGTCCGCCGAGATGGCGGCGTCGATCTGGTCCAGGGCGCTGGCCGCGGCCGGGTCGGTCTGCAGGCGCCGCGCGTCCGCCAGGGTGTCGGCGGCGGGGAGCGGGCGCAGCGGCTGGATCCTGGCCAGCAGCCTGCGCAGGGTGGCCTGGGCGGCGTCGATCGCGGCGGTGGTGAAGTCGAGCTGGCTTCTGTAGTGGGCGCCAAGCAGGAACAAGCGGAAGGCCAGCGGGTGGTACCCGGCCTCGACCAGGTCGGCAAGGCGCGGCGCGCCGCCCGCGGACTTGGCCATCTTCTCCGCACCCAGCTGCAGGAACTCGTTGTGCAGCCAGAACCGGACCCAGGGCAGGCCATCGCAGAGGTAGGCCTGGCTCTGCGCGATCTCGTTGACGTGGTGCAGCTCGCGGTGATCCACCCCGCCGGTATGGATGTCGAAATGCCGGCCGAGCAGGGCGATGCTCATCACCGAGCATTCCAGGTGCCAGCCGGGCGCGCCGCAGCCCCACGGGGAATCCCAGCGCATGACCCGGCGGCGGCCGGGTTCCTCGGCCCGCCACAGCGCGAAGTCGGTCTTGTGCCTGCGGCCTGCTACCTGCTCGACCCGGGCCGCCTCCAGCTGGCCCTCGGTGTCCATGTGGGCGAGCGCACCGTAGTTCGGGTCCTTCGCGGTGTCGAAGTACAGGCCGGAAGGGATCTGGTAGGTGACGCCCCTTTTCTGCAGCTCGGCCGCGAACTCGATCATCTCCGGCACGTAGGCGCTGGCCCGCGGGTACTCGTCGGCGGGCAGGATGTTCAGCGCGTTGATGTCATTAAAGAACGCGGCTGTGTAGAACTCGGCGATGTCCTGCACCGAGCGCCGCTCCCTGGCGGCGGCGGCCTCCATCTTGTCCTCGCCGGTGTTGGTGTCCGCGACCGCGTGGCCTACGTCGGTGATGTTGATGACGTGGTGCACGTTGATGCGCTTCCAGCGGAGTGCGCGGCGGACCGTGTCCGCGAACACGTAGGGGCGCATGTTGCCCAGGTGCGGGAACGCGTAGACGGTGGGGCCGCAGCTGTACATGCCGCTGGGGTTGCTCTCCGGGACGAAGTCCTCGATGCGGCTGCCCAGCGAGTTGTACAGCCGCAGTTGGTGGTCCGACATGGTCACCCAGACTACTTCCGCGGCTTCCGCGGCTTCCGCGGTTTCCGCGGCCGGGTACCGCGGGGGCGGGCCGTTTTCGCGGCGCCTCCCGTGCTGCGGCCTGTGGCGTGGCCTGATGTGTGGCCGGATGTGTGGCCTGATGTGTGGCCTGGTATGTGGAAGGCGTGGTCGCGCAGGATGAGGCGGTGGATCTCGGCTCGCTGGGTGTCGTCGAGCCGGTCGGCGGAGGTGCGGGCCAGGTTCAGCAGGTAGCCGACCGAGGTTCCGACCTGGACGGTGGGGCTCTGGACGATGCCGAGCCTGGACCGGTCGTGGGCGAGCAGCACCGCCCGCTGGACCTGGACGCGCTGGCCGCGGCGGTGCAGGAAGCTCTCGAGCTCGGCGGCGGGTTCGGTGAGCTGGCGGCTCGGTGAGCGTCCCTTGCGGTCCGCGATCGGCCGCTGCTCGACGAGGTTCCCGTACCTGTCGTACTTGTCGGCGCGCCAGCGGTCGCCGTCGATGTGCACGGTGGCGTTGACCGTCTTGACCTCGATCGCGAACAGCCCGGACGGGCCGAGCAGCAGGTAGTCGATCTCGCCGCGCCGGTTGACGTATCCGTGCAGCAGCGTCCACTCGTCGTTCAGGGCGCGGCCGAGTTCGGCGGCCACGCGATGCTCGCCTTCGATCCCGGCCCTGAGCTTCTCCTCGGTGTCGGTGGCGACGGTGACTTGCGCCGGACGGCGGGGAACCCGGCGCTTGGTCGCCAGCACGCCGAACGCCAGCCGCAGCCACTGCCACCAGCTGTGCCTGGCCCAGGCCCGGTCCCGCCGCACGCGCATCGTCTGCACCTGCGCGCGGTACTGGATCAGCGCGTCCTCGTACCCGGACAGCGCCCGTTGGATGGCAGCCTGCCGCTGCCGCGTCACCTGGTCGAGCATCTCGGCCGGGTGGTCGGAAAGCTCAACGACCCGCATGCCGTCGCCCGGAATCCGGCCTCACCCTTCGACTATGGACCCACTCGCGGCTGTTGAAGTACGTGTCCGGGCGCAAACTATAGTGCGCGGCCGCCCGGGAGGGTTCCCGGGCGGCCGCGGTGACGTGCTGGTATTACTGGTCGTGCTGGGCGGTCTTCGGGGTGGTCTGGTGACGGGTGGCGGGGGCCTTTGGCGCGGTCCTCGTCGTCCTCGGGGTGCTTGCGGTCTTCGGGGTCCTCGCGGTGCTCGCGGGGGCGTCGGTTGCCTCGGGGGCCTTGCTGGTGGTGCCGACGGCGGGCATCAGCGGCTCGGTGGCCTTCAGCAGTTCCTCGGCGAAGTGCCGCTGGCTGGCCAGTAGCTGGCCGGCGAAGTCATAGGCGCTGGTCAGGATCGCCTCCGGCTTCGGCAGCCGGTTGGCGAACGGGATCTGCACCGTCGGGATCCCCGGGATGACGGACTGGACGGTCTCGACCCAGGTCCTCATCGCGTCGAGCGCGTACTCCTGGCCCTTGCGGGCGGCGGTCAGGAATTCCTTCGGCAGTTGCGGCATGAGAGTGGTTGCCATGATGATGTGCCTCCTCTTGGTATGTTGCTAACTATACCAAGCATGATTGAGATGTCAAGCGCAATGCTTGACATACACAGCGCGGTGCGCGGAGGGGACGGATGGAGGGGGCGGACACGGGAGCCGGGTGGTGGGCGGGGCGGACGCGAGAGGCGGGTGGGGCGGACGCGGGAGGTGCGCGGAGGGGGCGGATGGCGGGGCGGACGCGAGAGGCGGGTGGGGCGGAAGTTAGGTCTGGACGTAGTTCATGCCCGTCGCGGCCGTCCGACCGCTCCCCCCGCCAGCCCCATTTGTCCCTGTGGTCACGTAGCCGCCAGGCCCTGACCGCAACGTTGTGAAGACGACACGGTCCTATGCGGGTCGTTGCCACAACGTTCCGGCCGAGACGGGCCAACCAGGAATGCCCTCAGGGTGCATGGGTGGCCATCCATGCCGTGTGCCGGGGTGGGGCGGGTTAGAGGCGGCAGGTGATTTCCAGGCCGTCGGACTCGGGGAAGGTGACGGAGAGGTAGCCGTTGTTGGGGTTGCGCACGTGGGAGAGGTAATCGGGCATGTCTGCGGATTGGGAGACGGAGTCGTCGGCCAGGATCAGGGCGCCTGGGGTCAGGCGGGGTTCTAGCAGGCGCAGGACGGGGAGGTAGAGGTCCTTCCAGCCGTCTAGGAGGACGAACTCCACCGGCCCATCGAGGTCGGCGAGGGTTTGGCGGGCGTCGCCCTCGAGGATCGTGACCTGGTCGGAGAGGTCGGCTTCGGCTAGGTTGGCGCGGGCCTGGGTGACCTTATTGGCGCTGAGTTCGGTGCTGATCACGCGGCCGGCGCCGTTGTCTTGGACGGCGGCGGCCAGGTGGATGGTCGAGATGCCGAACGAGGCGCCGAACTCGACCACCGTGGACGGGCGGGACGCGCGGATCAGCGCGTAGAGGAGGCGGCCGCCTTCGGGCGAGACCGGAATGTAGACGTCCTCGTAGGCGTCGGCCTTCTCGCGGGCACCAGAGAACCCGTCGGGGTGGCGCGATTCCATCCGGGCGCGGCGGGAGGCGTCGCCTTCCGCGGCCATGAACAGTCGGTCGAGGACGGGGCGGACCGGCGGGAACTGGAGCGAGTTCGGCATGGAGCCCAGCGTATGGCGGCGGGCGGCACGCGGAAGGTGGCGGCGGGCGGCACGCGGAAGGTGGCGGCGGGCGGCACGCGGAAGGTGGCGGCGCGCGGTACGCGGAAGGCGGAGGAGGGGTTCGGGGGAGGGATCTGACGGGACGAGGGATCGGCGGAAGGGGTTGGCTCGGCGAGACTGCGGGATAGCCTGGCGGGGTGGTGGCGGCGCTGGCGGTGGGGGGTTTGCTGCTGCTGGGCATGATCGGCGCGTCCGGGTGGGGGGCGGTCGGGCTGGCGGCGGGGGCGCGGGTGCCGATTCACCTGGGTTCTGCCGAGCGGGCCTACTGGGCGCCCAAGGGGGTCGGGCTCGTGGTCTGGCCGGCGGCGGGGGCGCTGTGTTACGGGGTGCTCGGGGGGATAAGCGCGAGCGGGATGGCGGCCGACTGGGTGCCTGGGGTGCGGGATGTGCTGGTGCCAGCGGTGATGGTGGTGCTGCTGGGGTTTCAGGTGGGGGCGCTGATGCTGGCGCGGCAGGGGCACGGGGAGGGGACTGAAGCAGACCCGCCGGCGGCCAGGAGAGACCCGCCGGCGGCCAGGAGAGACCCGCCGGCGGCCCAGAGAGAAGAGCCAACCGGCGGGTGAGCGGGACGGGGGCGGCGGGTGGTAGGTGCGGGGCGAGCGTTTGCGGGAAGGCGGGCTCAGTAGGCCGGGGCCGGGCCCTGGCCGGATAGCCAGGCGGGGGCGGTGACGGAGAGGTCGCAGTCGCCCTCGAGCAGGGTGAGCTTGGAGCCGGGGATGAGGGTGCGCGGGTTGGACGACGGCGAGGCCCACTGGACGGCCTGGATGGGCCAGGGACCGTAGCGGTGCACGACCAGGGCCGTTGCCTCTTCGATGGACAGGTTGTAGTTGGCCACCCATAGGTTTCCGGCGGTCACGCCGACGGCGATGCAGGCGTTCAGCATCGGGGTCAGGTTGTCCTGTGAGCTGTAGAGGTTGATCGGCAGGCCGTTCTTCTTGCGCTCCGCGCAGGCCTGCGCCGCTCCCTCATTGGTCCAGGCGCCGGGCTCGACGTCGAGCACGTCGCCGAGCAGCGGGTTGCTGCCTGGCCACTGGTTGACGTGGACCTTGGCCGTGGTGGCGAACCGGGCCCAGTCCGCGGCGGTCCACTCGACGTCGCTGGTGCCTGTCACGTATCCGGCGACCTTCACCGCGTCGGCCGGGATGTTGGAAACGTTGTCGTGGATCGCGTCGATCATGATGACGACGGAAGGCTCGGCAGTTGGCTGTGTCATCTGTCTTTCTTGTCCTGTGAGGGGTTATGTGACCTTGCTCATGCGGGGTTATGGTCGGGAGTTTATTGGTCGCGAGGTTTGGGGTGGTGGCCTTTACTATGGCGTGTGCCGCCCTGCTGCGGGCGGCCTTGGCATCGAGCGAGGTAAGGACCCGATGAGGATCGACAACAGCCCGGCCAGGGGGATGCGGGACCTGCTGCCCGCGGACGTCGCCGTCCGGGACCATGTGCTCGAGTCGATCTCCGCGGTGTACCGGCGGTTCGGGTACCAGCGGATCGAGACCCCGGCGCTTGAGGACA
>Ga0209169_10001996_pt1 | contig 12440 bp, 13 predicted proteins | sample HubBroMetageWRM4_FD_188346 | JGI IMG/M metagenome (GOLD analysis project Ga0209169, IMG submission 188346) | Warmed soil microbial communities from the Hubbard Brook experimental Forest, New Hampshire - Hubbard Brook CCASE Soil Metagenome WRM 4... | ecosystem: Environmental > Terrestrial > Soil...
GCGCGGAGCGGGGAGTCAGTGGGGAGCGGGGAGTCAGCGGGGAGCGGGGCGGGCGGGGCGGGGGCGCCAGTAGCGGAGCAGGACGCGGCCCTCGATGAGGGCGTCGGGGACCACGCCGAAGCGGCGGCTGTCGACCGCGGCGGGGTCCGGGTTGTCCGAGGCCAGCCACCAGCCCCCAGCCACCTCCCCGTCCCCCTCCACGCGGCGGGCGGCGCGCTTGACGATGAGCATGTCCGGCCGGCCCGGGTGCCGGGCGAGCACGATCTGACCTGCGCGGATGCGGGAGGTGCGGCGGACGAGGAGCCAGTCGCCCGGGCGCAGGGCGGGCAGCATGGAGACCTCGGCGACCTTGACCCGCAGCAGCGGCGTCCGCGGCTTGCGCAACTGCACGGATCCCTCCGGTGTAATGCCAGGCGGGCGCGGTAGTGTCGGGTCTGCAAGCGAACGAACCGAGAAAGGGAATCGATGAGGCTGCTTACCCGCCTGTTCGAGCCGAAGGCCGTCGCCTACGCCCACTGCGACCTGCCCTGCGGAGTTTATGACCCGGCGCAGGCCAGGATCGAGGCGGAGTCCGTCAAGGCCATCGCGGAAAAGTACCAGCAGAACACGGACCCCGAGTTCCGTACCCGCTGCCTGATCATCAAGGAGCAGCGCTCCGATCTGGTCAAGCATCACCTCTGGGTGCTGTGGACCGACTACTTCAAGCCGCCGCACTTCGAGAAGTACCCGCAGCTGAACCAGCTGTTCAACGAGGCCACCAAGCTGGCGGGCGCCGCGGGCACCAAGGGCAGCGTCGACCCCGCCAAGGGCGACGAGCTGCTGGCCAAGATCGACGAGATCAGCAAGATCTTCTGGGAGACCAAGCAGGGCTAAGACCCCGCGTTATCGTGGATCGTTACTCCTGGGGAGTAACGATCCACGATTTTCTGCGGGGGCTCTGAGCAGGGGTTTCACTGTGAGCTTAAGGTGCGCAAGCCGCGTGCCGCGTTTATTGTCAATGTCGGAGGGCGGTAGGTTGCTTGCAGTGGGTGGCGACCGCGACCTGCCCAGAGGAGAGATGTGACCGAAGACACCGCCGCGACGAAGGCCGTGACTGGTCCTAGGGACCCGGCTGCGGCGCAAGCGGAACGCGAGCTGCCGCGAGACCACGTGCAGGTGTGCCTGCCCGCCGAGGGCGCATACCTGTCCGTGCTGCGGACCGCGACCGCGGGCCTGGCGGCGAGGCTGGACTTTACCCTGGACGAGATCGAGGACCTGCGCATCGCGGTCGACGAGGCGTGCGCCATGCTGCTCGCCCAGGCGATACCGGGCAGCAACCTGGAATGCGCCTTCGACCTCGGCGCCGAGGAGATGACGATCATCGTGTCGGTGGTCGCCGCGCGGCCGCGGATCCCCGCGCGCGACACCTTCGCCTGGACCGTGCTTTCCGCGCTCGCGGGCACGGTCGATTCCCGGCTCGGGCCTGATGACCAGGTGTCGATCGTGCTGCGCAAGCGCCGGGGCACAGCTTCGGGGTCGAGGTCCGGGTGAGCAGCGAATACGAGGCCCAGATGACCGAGGATCCCGAGGTCATCCAGGCGACCGCGGAAATCAGGATCGACCACGGATCACCCGACCGGGCCCGGGCACGGGAGCTGTTCGAGCGGCTCGCGGTGCTGCCGCCCGGCGACCCGGAGCGGACGCGGATCAGGGGCTACCTCGTCGAGCTGCACCTTCCGCTCGTTGAGTACCTGGCCAGGAGGTTCAGGAACAGGGGCGAGTGGCTCGACGACCTGACCCAGGTGGCGACCATCGGGCTGATCAAGTCCATCGACAGGTTTGACCTGGAGCGCGGGGTGGAGTTCTCCACCTACGCCACGCCCACCATCGTGGGCGAGATCAAGCGGCACTTCAGGGACAAGGGCTGGGCGGTGCGGGTGCCGCGCCGGCTGCAGGAACTCAAGCTCTCCCTCACCAAGGCCATCGGTGACCTGGCCCAGCGGGAGGGCCGCGCGCCCACGGTCAGCGAGCTCGCCCAGCACCTGCAGATGAGCGAGGAGGAAGTGCTTGAGGGGCTGGAGTCGGCCAACGCCTACTCCACCGTGTCACTCGACGCCCCGGACTCGGGCGACGAGGACGCGCCCGCGGTCTCCGACTCGCTCGGCATGGTCGACGACGCCCTGGAGGGCGTGGAGTACAGGGAGTCGCTGAAGCCGCTGCTTGAGCAGCTGCCGCCGCGGGAGAAGAAGATCCTGCTGCTGCGGTTCTTCGGCAACATGACCCAGTCCCAGATCGCCGCCGAGCTCGGCATCTCCCAGATGCACGTGTCCCGGCTGCTGGCCCGCACGCTGACCCAGCTGCGGGACGGGCTTACGACCGACGACTAGACGACCTGGATGAGCTCGGCGGCCTGGATGAGCTCGGCGGCCTGGATGGGCTGGGCGGGCTGGGCGGCGCGGCCGGCCGGTTGAGGGCGCGCAGGCTGGCCGGGGTCAGCAGGCCGGCCACGCAGACGGCGGCGAGCAGCAGCGCGGGCACGCCCCATTCGGGCCGTTGGCCCTGCAGCAGGATCACGCCGCCGACGGCGACGAGAACCTGCGTCATGACGACCGGGGTGCGGGTCCACGGCTTGGCCCTGGCCAGGGCGACCGAGATCGCGGCGACACCAAGGGCGGTGACGAACGCGAGCAGGGTGAGCGCGATGCCGTTGTCCAGCCGGTAGGACCGGCCGTCCGCGGTGCCCACGGCGGCGTAGACGGTCGCCACGCCCAGGCCCACCGCCTCGATGGCCTGGGCGGCCGCTGCCAGGCGCAGGGTGGGGTTTGCGGGCGCCGCGGGTACCTGGGACGTCTCGGGCAGCTGGGACGTCTCGGGTGCCTTGGAGACCTTGGGGGCCCTGGGGCCGGCCGGCGCCGGGGGGCTGGCCGCCTTCGTCGACCCAGCCGGTCGCTTCGCCATTTCCGCACCAATCCCTTGAAGATCCGGGGGGCCGCACCGGTTCCCAGCTTAGGCGGCGGTTAGCCTGGGCAAGTGCGCGGCCTCCTGATCGTCAACCCGCATGCCACCACCACCACGGGCAACGCTACCGACCTGGTGGTCCGGTCGCTCTCCGGCCTGGTCGACCTCGACGTCGAACATACTCAGCGCCGCGGGCACGCCGGCGAGCTTGCCTGCGCGGCCAGCCATGGGCTGATCATCGTGCTCGGCGGTGACGGGGCCGTCAACGAGGCGGTCAACGGGATCATGAGCAGACCCGAGGGGCTTTCCGAGGCTCGCCCGCTGCTCGCGGTCATTCCCGGCGGCGGCGGCAACGTGCTCGCCAGGGCGCTCGGGCTGCCTGCCGACACCCGGGCGGCGATCGGCAGGATCAGGGAGGTGATCGCCGCGGGCCGCTACCGGACGATCGGGCTCGGGCTGGCAGGCGACAGGTACTTCACGTTCAGCGCCGGGCTCGGCATGGATGCCGAGGTCGTGGGCGAGGTCGAGCGGCTGCGGGCCGCCGGGCACCGGGAGAGCGCCTCCCTGTTCCTGTGGGCGATACTGCGCCGCTACTACTCCGGTGCTGACCGGCGCGTCCCGGCCCTGACGGTGGAGCGCGACGGGCAGCCGCCGACGCCCACGCTGTTCATGACGATCGTCACGAACCACTCGCCGTGGACCTACCTGCGCGGGCGCGCGGTGCTGCCGTTTCCTGAGCCGGATCTCAACTCGGGCCTGGACCTGGTCGCGTTGCGCAGGCTGAGCCTGTACACCATGCTGAACGCGGTCGGGCAGATGCTCTTGGTGCGCGGCCGGCCGCCGCGCGGACGCCAGGTGCTGACGGCGCGGGGCATTGACACGATGACGGTGCGTTCGGTCCGGCCGATCGCGTTCCAGGTCGACGGGGAGTATCTCGGCGAGACCGAATCGGTCAAATTCCAGTTCGTCCCGCATGCGCTCCGCGTCGTTGCGTGATTCGCTGTGTGATTCACTGTGTGATTCGCTGGGCGGCTCGCCGCGTGACCGGCGACGCCCGCCGCAGCGGCGCGAGCAAAATGTGATCGATCTGACATCGAATTAAGCTGAGGGTTAGCTGTGCCCCCTTGCGCTCGCCAACCGACGTTGAGAGGCTTTACGTGATGTCTGGCGCGGGGGCGCCACGCACGTGTCATCAGGTTCGATGACTGCTGCGTCGCCTTCGGGGGCGCGCTCGGGCCGTTCGCGGCCCGGGTCGAGTTCTAGCTCGGCATCGTGGATGTCCTAGGCAACTTGGACGGCCGCGAAATTTTGACCAGCTCGTGAAATTCTTCACAAGCTGGATAAAGAAAAGAGGCTGTATACCGGATGCAGTCGCCCGACCATCCGGTTGCCGAGAAGGAGTGGACGTCATGGACTGGCGTAATGAAGCCGCCTGCCGTGAAGTGGACCCTGAGCTGTTCTTCCCAATCGGGAACAGCGGTCCTGCGCTGCTCCAGATTGAAGAAGCCAAGCAGGTGTGCCACCGTTGCCCGGTGATGGACGAGTGCCTGCGCTGGGCGATCGACTCCGGTCAGGACGCCGGCGTCTGGGGCGGCATGAGCGAGGACGAGCGGCGCGCGCTCAAGCGCCGCACGATCAGGCTCCGGGCTCGCGCGCACGCCTGAGCTCTTACCGCCTAGGTTGCCTCGGACCCGACGGGAAGGTCCACCACAGCTTCGGTCCCGCCGCCTGGCCTTGGCGCGATCTTTAGCCGTCCGCCAAGCTCGCCCACTACCAGCGTGCGCACGATCTGCAGGCCGAGGCTGGTGGCCGAGTCCAGGTCGAAGCCGGCCGGCAGGCCTACCCCGCTGTCCGCGACGGTCACCGTCAGCCGATCCGGCTTGCGCACCGCGGTCACCTCGATCAGCCCGTCGTCCTCGTTCGGCCCCTGGTCCTTAAGGAGCCCGTGGTCCTTGGGCAGCCCGTGGTCGTCGAGCAGCCCGTGGTCATCGATCAGCCCGTGGTCCTTGAGCGGCGCCTGGTCGCGCGCGGGCTGCGGGAAGCCGTGCTGGAGGGCGTTCTGCAGGAGTTCGGTCAGCACCATGGCCAGGGGCGTCGCCACCGAGGCCGACAGCGGGCCGAACGACCCGGTGATCTTCGGCACCACCCTGACCTCGGGAGCCGACACCTCCGCCGCCATCATCGCGACCCGGTCCGCGATCTCGTCGAAGTCGACGACCTCCTCCGAGCCGTGCGCCAGCGTCTCGTGCACGACCGCGATGGACCCGACCCGGCGGACCGCCTCGTCCAGGGCGGCCCGTGCCTCCGGCGCGCGCAGCCGCCGCGCCTGCAGCCGCAGCAGCGCGGCCACGGTCTGCAGGTTGTTCTTCACCCGGTGATGGATCTCCCTGATCGTGGCGTCCTTGGTCATCAGCTCGCGCTCCCGGCTGCGCAGCTCGGTGACGTCGCGGACCAGGACAATCGCGCCGGTCCTGTCGCCGCCGACGATCAGCGGGATCGCGCGCAGCTGGACCACCGAGCCGTTCCCCGCGACCTCGGCCTCGCGCGGCGACCGGCCGGTCGCCACCACCACCAGCGACTCATCAAGCGGCTCGTCGCTCGCGCCAAGCCCGGCCGTGACCACGCCGAGGTCCGCCCCGATCAGGTCGGCGGCGAGGCCGAGGCGGCGGTAGGCGGACTGGGCGTTCGGGCTGGCGTAGGTGACATGCCCGGACCGGCCGAGCCTGAGCAGCCCGTCGCCGACGCGCGGCGACCTGACCAGCATCGCCCCGGCGGCGGGGAAGGGGAACGTGCCCTCCGCCACCATCCGGGCCAGGTCGTCGGCGCCCTGCAGGTAGGTCAGCTCGAGCCGGCTCGGGGTACGGGCGGAGTTCAGGTTGGTGCACCGCTCGATCACCGCGATCACCCGCCCGGCCCGCATCACCGGGATGCCCTCGGTGCGCACCGGGACGCCGTTCGTCCAGTCCGGGTCGCTCTCCCGCCAGATCCGCCGCTCGGCGGACACGATGTCGAGCAGCCGCCTGTCTTCGGATCCCGCGAACGTCCCGACCACGTCGTCGGGCAGCGACGTCGGCCCGGTGGTCGGCCGCATCTGGGCCACCGCCAGCCAGCCCCCGTCGTCGCGGGCCGGCGCCCACAGGATCAGGTCGGCGAAGGACAAGTCGGCGAGCAGCAGCCAGTCGGACACCAGCGAGTGCAGCCACTCCAGGTCGGCACCGTCCAGGCTGGTATGGCTCCTGATCAGGTCGGTCAGCGTGGGCACGACATCATGCTACGGCGCTGGCCGGCCGCGGACGGCAGGCCGACTGCCGGGCTGTTCCCGGGTGCGGCCGCTCGCCGGGCGGTTGCTGGGAGCTTGCTGAGTGCGGCGCTCGTCGGCGAGGGGCACACTGGCTACCATGACCGACGCGACTTTACGATGGCGGCACCGGCGTCGGCCGCGGTGCGCGACCATGTGAGTTGACGTTCACCCTTCATTAAGGCAATGATTCCGGATGACCGCTTCTCTGGCCCAGGCCGACGACGCAGACGGGGGTCCCGACCCAGGCGCCGCGCTGCGGCTGCCGAAGTACTACCAGGTAAAGCGACAGCTCCTTGAGCTCACCGCGGCCCTGGACGCCGGCAGCCCGGTGCCGCCCGAGCGGGAGCTCGCCCGCTCCTACGGCACGTCGCGGACCACGGTCAGGCAGGCGCTCGCCGAGCTCGTCATCGAGGGCCGCCTGCTGCGCATGCAGGGTAAGGGCACCTTCGTGGCCAAGCCCAAGGTCGCCCAGCTGCTCGAGCTGGCCAGCTATACCGAGGGCATGCGCGCGCACGGCCTGCATCCGCAGACCAAGATCCTCGACATCGGGTACGTCGCCTCCGACGAGAAGCTCGCGGCGCTGCTCGGCATCCGGGCCGGAGCGCGCGCGCTGCGCATCCACCGGCTGCGGCTCGCCGACGGCGAGCCGATGTCGATCGACACCTCGCACCTGCCGGCCGGGCGCTTCCCCGGCCTGCGCAAGCAGCTGGACCGGCATCATTCGCTGTACGAGACGCTGCGGGCGGCCTACGGCATCCAGCTGGCCGAGGCGGAGGAGACGATCGAGACCGTGCTCGCGGACCCGCACGACGCGCAGCTGCTTGAGGTGGACGCGGGCCTGCCGCTGCTGCTGCTGTCCAGGCACGCGTTCGACGTCACCGGCGAGCCGGTGGAATGGGCGCAGTCGTGGTACCGCGGCGACAGGTACAAGTTCGTCACCAGGCTCCGGCGATGACTTCAGGGCGCCCTATCGTGTGCCGATGATCATTTCGTAATTAGCATCCTTATATAGTGATAATCCGCGCGGCCTGAAGAGCGTGCAGGATTCGTATTATTAGCTGGTGATAAGTGACTTGGTAACAATTTTCCTTTGATGTCGCGAGGGCATTGCCGGGCCGGGGCATCGGGCGGACCATGAGTGCATCCTGTCTGCCGCGGGGCCTGAGGCTGTCCCCCCGACGAGAGGGAAACCATGACCGAGCCGCCCGTCCAGTCAGGAAGTCCCCGGCGCGCCGCTGCGTCTGCGGTCGCCGCGCACCCGGTCACCTCGGCGGTCATCGCGATCCTGGTGATCGCGTCGATCTTCTTCTCGCTGTACGTACCGCTGTACGCCAGCGTCACGCCGAAGGTGGGCGACTTCCCGTTCTTCTACTTCTACCTGATCATCTACATGCCCGCGGTGGGGATCGTGCTGTGGATCGTCATCACGCTGCAGAAGCGGCTGCGGCAGCCCGCGGCGGGCGCGGACCCGGGCGGCCCGGGCACCGGTGAGGTGACCAGGTGAGCCACGTCAACTACGTCACCTTCACCATCGTCCTGGTCCTGTTCCTGCTCGTCACGCTCGTCGGCTTCGCCGCCGCCAGGTGGCGCAGGACGGAGAGCCTGATGAACCTCAACGAGTGGGGGCTCGGCGGGCGCAGCTTCGGCACCTTCGTCGCCTGGTTCCTGCTCGGCGGCGACCTGTACACCGCGTACACGTTCATCGCGGTGCCCGCCGCGGTGTTCGGCGCCGGCGCGGTGACCGGCTTCTTCGCGGTCTCCTACACGATCATCGTGTTCCCTATCGCGCTGATCTTCCTGCCCAGGCTGTGGTCGATCGCCAGGACGCACGACTACATCACCCCCGCCGACTTCGTCCGCGGCAGGTACGGGTCGCGCGGCCTTTCGCTGGCCATGGCCTTCACCGGCATCCTGGCGCTGATGCCCTACATCGCGCTCCAGCTCGTGGGCATCCAGGCCGTGCTCACCGTGATGGGCGTCGGCACCTCCTCGACCAACACCTACGTCAAGGACCTGCCGCTGTTCATCGCCTTCCTCATCCTGGCGATCTACACCTACGTGTCCGGGCTGCGGGCCCCCGCGCTGATCGCGTTCGTCAAGGACTTCCTCGTCTACGTGATGATCATCGTGGCGGTGTTCTACATCCCGACCAGGATCGGCGGCTGGAGCCACATCTTCGCGGCCGGGCAGGCCCACCTGAAGGCGATCAGCCCCGTCACGCACAAACCCAACGGCGTCTTCATCCCCGTCACCGGCAACAACCAGCTGGCGTTCTCCACCCTGGCCCTCGGGTCCGCGCTCGCGCTGATGGTCTACCCGCACTCGATCACCGGCGTGCTGTCCACCAAACGCCGCGACATCATCAAGCGCAACATGGCCCTGCTGCCGATCTACTCGGTCATGCTCGCCTTTGTCGCCCTGCTCGGCTACATGGCCCTCGCCGACAAGACGACGGTCGCGAACGTCAAGAAGGCCGGCGGCAACGCGCAGCTCTCGGTGCCCTACCTGTTCCAGCACATGTTCCCGAGCTGGTTCGCCGGGGTCGCGTTCTCCGCCATCGTGATCGGCGCGCTGGTCCCCGCCGCGATCATGGCCATCGCCGCGGCCAACCTGTTCACCAGGAACATCTTCAAGGAGTTCTTCAAGCCGGACGCAAGCCCGCGGCTGCAGACGAAGATCTCGCAATGGACGTCGCTCGTGGTCAAGTTCGGTGCGCTGCTTTTCGCGGTCGAGCTGCCCCGCACGTTCTCCATCAACCTGCAGCTGCTCGGCGGCGTCTGGATCCTGCAGGTGTTCCCGTCCATCGTGTTCGGCCTGTTCACCCGCTGGTTCCACCGCTGGGCGCTGCTGGCGGGCTGGCTGGCCGGGATGATCTTCGGCACGATCGCCGCCTACAAGGTGGCCACCCCCACCACGTCGCACTGGGCCGGGTCGACCGACCTGGAGTTCGGCCATACCGTCTACATCGGCCTCACCGCGATCATCCTCAACATCGTGGTCTCGGTGATCCTGACCCTCATCTTCAAGGCGACCAGGGTCCCCGAGGGCGCCGACGAGACCCTGCCGCACCAGTACCTCGCCGAACAGGCCGAGGCCCCCGCCCCGGCTCCGGCCTCGGCTTCGGCCGGCCTGGGGACCGCGGGCACCGCCGGATCCGCAGACGATTTAAAAACAGAATTATGCCGAACGGGCAGTGGCTGCCCGGCCGGTCCAGCCAACCCTGCGTCCGGTGATGCCTCGGGCGCCATGGGCTACGCGGCCCGCAGCCGCTCCGGGGCCCTGGGTGCCTATCCGGCTACCGGCTGGTAACGTCTCCCCCGTGGCACGGGTATCTGGGCACGGCGGGGCGCACGCGGTGGCGGTGGCGCGCGGATATGGCGTCTCTACCATGTTCACGTTGTCGGGCGGGCACGTGTTCCCGCTGTACGACGCGGTGGTGAAGGGGGGATTCGATCCCCCGCTGCGGCTTGTGGACGTCCGGCACGAGCAGACGGCGGTCTTCGCGGCGGAGGCCACCGCGCGGCTGACCCGTTCTCCGGGGCTGGCGGTAGTGACCGCGGGTCCCGGCGTTACCAACTCGGTGAGCGCGGTGACGACCGCGTGGTTCAACGGGGCGCCGGTCGTGCTGCTGGCCGGACGGGCGCCCGACTACCGGTGGGGCGCCGGCAGCCTGCAGGAGATCGACCACCCCCCGCTGCTCGCCCCGGTGACCAAGCGCGCCTGGACCGAGCACGACGTGGCCAAGGTCGCCCAGTCGGTCGACGACGCCTTCCGGCTGGCCATCACCCCGCATCGCGGGCCGGTGTTCCTCGACTTCTCGCTCGAGGCGATCTACGGCGAGGCCGAGGCGGACGTGGTCTCCTCGCCGCTTCCCGCGGTGCCGCAGGCGGGTGACGTGGGTCAGATCGCCGACCTGCTGCGGGCGGCGCGGCGGCCGGTGCTCGTGCTCGGCTCTGACGTGTGGCTGGGCGGGGCGGAGGATGCCGCGCGGCTTGCCGCCGAGGAGCTCGCGCTGCCGGTGATCGCCAACGGCCAGGCCCGCGGGGTGCTGCCCGGCGGGCACGCCCTGCTGGTGACACGGGCTCGTTCGGTCGCGCTGCGCGAGGCGGACCTGGTCATCGTGGCCGGCGCGCCGCTGGACTTCAGGCTCGGGTACGGCTCGTTCGGCCCCAAGGACTTCCCAGCCCAGGTCGTGCACGTAGCCGACGCGCCGGGCGGGATCGCCACCCACTGCCCGCTGGCGGCGAGCTTCGCGGGCGACCTGGCCGCGTTCTTCGCCGCGCTGGCGGCGGAGGTGACCGGCGCTCCGGCCGCTGCCGGAGGCGCGCCGACCGGGGCGGCGAGCGGGGCTGGGACGCCGACCGCGGCCGATCCGGAGTGGGCGGCGCGGCTGGCCGAGGCGGTACTGGCCGCGCGGGCGGCCGACACCGGGATCCTCGAGTCCGACGCCGAGCCGGTGCATCCGGCCCGCATCTACGGCGAGCTGCTCAAGGTGCTCGACGACGACGCGGTGGTGATCGGCGACGGCGGCGACTTCGTCTCGTTCGCCGGCAAGTACATCGAGCCCGCCCGCCCCGGCGGGTGGCTGGACCCGGGGCCGTTCGGCTGCCTGGGCACCGGCCTGGGCTACGCGATCGCCGCGCGGCTCGCCCGCCCGGCGTCCCAGGTGGTCCTGCTGCTGGGCGACGGCGCGGCCGGCTTCTCGCTGATGGACGTGGACACCCTGGTCAGGCACGGGCTGCCGGTGGTGATCGTCTGCGGCAACAACGGCGCCTGGGGCCTGGAGAAGCACCCCATGCGCGCCCTCTACGGCTACGACGTGGCCGCCGACCTGCAGCCAGGCTGCCGCTACGACGAGGTGGTCAGCGCCCTAGGCGGCGCGGGCGAGCTCGTCACCGAGCCGGGCGCGATCGCCCCCGCCCTGCGCCGGGCCTTCGACTCCGGCTCCCCCTACATGGTCAACGTCGTGACCGACCCCGAGATCGCCTACCCCAGGTCCACCACTGGCGTCTGAGCCTACGCAGGTTGCCTTGACCTACCTGCCACGGCAGTACGGGTATCCTGGAGGGGAAGGGGAGTAGTCCTTTCGTCGGCTGGCCGACATACCGGCGCTGTTGCGCCCGGCCACCGGGTCACGGGTTGTGGCGGACGAGACCTTCGGCTGTTGAGCACGTCCGGCCGGAGATTCCCCTGGTGGTCCTCGGTTGGCGGTACCGACCGAGGGAAGCCTTCATGTCGTATCTTGCCGTGATCGGCGTCGCGTTCGTGATCACGTTCCTGGCTGAGCTGCCGGACAAGTCGATGTTCGCCTCGCTTGTGCTTGGCACCCGCTACCGGCCCGTGTGGGTGTGGGCCGGGGCCGCCGCCGCGTTCGCGGTGCACATGGCCATCGCCGTGACCGCCGGGCGGTTGCTGGCCCTGCTCCCGTACGCCGTGGTGCAGGGCGTGATCGCCGGGCTGTTCCTGGCCGGGGCGGCCTACCTGTGGGTGTCGAGCTTCCGGGCGGGCACCAGGGACGGCGCGGACGCCGCCCGCCAGGGCGGCCCGCCTGAGTCCTTCCCGCGCGTGGCGGCGCTGAGCTTCAGCGTGGTCTTCCTCGCCGAGTGGGGGGACATCACCCAGGTCACGGCGGCGAACCTGGCCGCCCGCTATGCTCCGCTGCCGGTCTTCGCCGGCGCCACCCTGGGGTTGTGGGCGGTCGCCGCCGCCGCTATCGGGCTGGGGGCTAAGAGCCTGAACGTGATCCCGATGCCATGGATCCGCCGGATCACCGCCACCATCTTGCTCGGTTTTGGCGCCTACGCCATCGTGACCGCCATCACCGGCTAGCCGGCGCTTCCGGTCTATGTGCCCCAGGGCCTGTGCCCGCACCTGCCTCATGGCAGATCTCTTGTGCGATAAGAACACCCTTTCCGTGGTTGATTCGGGCTTGGCGGCGGATATGAAGGACTATGTGAGCACTCCGAAATGACCCGTGTTTCCGGCGTGTCGCGCTCGCCGGGCGCACGCCATGACAGATACCTGATTTGTACCGATTCAGGACCATTTGCTGCTTCCCGCATCGGCGCGATCACCGCCCGCAGGCCCCGCCTGGCCCTGTCCCGGCCGGCACGTTGGACCATTGAGCCGGCTGTAGCCGGCACGTTGGACCATCGAGCCGGCCAGGACCTGGTGGCTGAGTGACCGCAGGAGCGGATGCGGC
>Ga0209169_10001997_pt1 | contig 12436 bp, 10 predicted proteins | sample HubBroMetageWRM4_FD_188346 | JGI IMG/M metagenome (GOLD analysis project Ga0209169, IMG submission 188346) | Warmed soil microbial communities from the Hubbard Brook experimental Forest, New Hampshire - Hubbard Brook CCASE Soil Metagenome WRM 4... | ecosystem: Environmental > Terrestrial > Soil...
ACGCTGAACGATGCGAAAGTTCCTCCGGAAGATGTGGGCTATATCAACGCCCACGGCACTTCGACCGACATCGGCGACAAACTGGAAACTATCGCCATCAAGCGCGCCTTCGGCGATCACGCCCGCAAGCTGGCAGTCAGTTCGACCAAATCGATGACTGGACATTTGCTCGGCGGCGCCGGCGGACTCGAGGCCGGCATTACTGTGCTCGCGCTTCGCGATCAGATTTTACCTCCGACCACCAACCTGGATAACCCCGATCCGGAGTGCGACCTCGACTACGTTCCCAACCATCCCAGAAAAGCGGATGTGGAGTACGCCATGTCCAATTCCTTCGGCTTCGGCGGAACCAATGGCGCCCTGCTTTTCCGGCGCTGGACCGAATAACCGATCGCCTGCTCCTGCAACGGCCTCGCTCGACAGGAGCTGGCCTCAATCAGTTTTTCGGACTAGCTAACCTGATCATATAATGGTTATCTTTGTGATAACCAATTGCGTTTCGCTTTTCGTGGCTTCATCCGAAAACCAACGCCCAAGCAGGGGCGCTGAACTTGGCAGAACAATTTCTGTAGCCCAGCCTCCCCAAATTCTTCCCATCTTGGCAAGGAACCTTAGGTCTCCCTCCCTGTGCTCCCGGTAATGAGACCTTAGTACCCAAGGATTGGCCTTCTTCGCCTTTGCCAATGCCGATAGTGCAATACAGAATAGATTTAGAGGCGAGATCACTTTTCTATGGATAAAGCCTTTGCAACTGCTGTAATGCCTACACTTAGCGCCAAGAAGGCCTCGGCTCGAGTGGCGCTAGTCGACATGAAGGAGCCCGGCAGAAGTGTGCTGGCGGAATGTTTTCGGCAGTTCGGGATCGAGACTGTCGCGTTAAACGGAGATTCGGCCGAACGTCTCAAGAAAGAGAAATTTGAGGCTTGCGTCATCAAGCTCGGTCCGACGGCCCATGACGTCATGGATTCCGCGCGCACTTCGCCTTCAAATAGCAGGATGGTGCTCTATGCCGTAGGCGGCAGCGCCCAGGACGCGATGGCCTACTCGAAGTATGGGATCAACGCCATTTTTCACGAACCCCTCGAGCGCCCCGCTGTGCTCAAGTTAGTCCGGGCTACCCAAATGCTGGTCTTGCACGAGTTGCGGCGTTACGTCCGCATTCCGGTGATCACGGAAATCTCTCTCGCATTCAACGATGGTCGCAAAGTGACCGCGACCAGCATTGAAATTAGCTCCGGAGGCATGTCCCTGCGCAGCGCGGACGATATTGCCGCTGGACAATCCGGCGAGGTCTCGTTCGCTTTGCTGACTTTGCCGCGCGTATGGATTCGCTGTGCGGTGACTTGGCGCAACGTGGGCGGCAAAACCTTCGGCATCCGCTTCGACGCCCAGGACGAGCGCCGTTTCAGAGTCAAAGAGTGGATCGACGCTTATCTCGAAGGTTAGCGGATCCTCGCAAGCACGACTAAGACAATTCCGTCTGTGTGCGCCCCATTTCGGGCACGATCCTTTGAGTGATATATCTACAATCACTCAATGGACCACCATACACTAGCGGCCATCAGCATCGCCGGCACCTCTCTTGACGTGCTTGGAAGCCTTTATCTTGCCTACGATCTGTTAGGCGGTCAGCACGGTCCCCTGCGCCTGCTTACGCGAGCCGTAACCTACTCCATCGTATTCGGAGTCGGCTACGGCATCGGTCTTGGTCTGTTCTTTGGCCTCGCCTCCGGGCTTGCGACCGGCATCACGATCTCGATTGAACTCAATCGAGCAGCCCGCGGTTTGCCTCATTATTCCTTGCCCTGGGAGGGACTGTTCAGCGCCATTCGCGGACTCGCTTTCGGGGCCGGACTCTACCGGATTCTGGGCCTCGAATACGCAATCGCATTCGGCACGCTCATCACTATCGGCCAAATACTCGCTTATTCTCGCGGCATGCGTCCCGCAATCGACTATGTAGCCTCGCGTCGTCCACGCCTTACCCGGCGTCAATTCTGGGGCACGGTCGTTCGAACAGTCGGGTACATTGCCACAGCGCTTGTTTGTAGTGCTCTGGTGCACCGTTATGACCACGCCTGGTCTTTTGCGATCCGGGTCGGGCTGGTGACGGGACTGGTCACTGGCATCGGGGTGACCGTCAATCCTTACATCGAATATTATGCCGACAACCTTCCAGCGCGACGGCTGGGCGCCTTCGGCATCGGACTCATCTTTTGCGGCTTTGCCCTGCAATCATTGCAGTATTGGCTCGCATTGTTTGATGTACAGATCACATAAACCCTTTACCACAGAGACACGAGAAGGCTCTTGGGCTCTTGCGAACATTGTTATTGTCATCAGCGCTGTTGAAAATTAAAGTTTTTCTCTGTGCCTCTGCGTCTCTGTGGTGAAACGGTTTAGCGAGGCATGCTTCATGAATTGCCGACCAGGCGTGTAAAATCTAATAAGCAAATGGCAGGTGCTTCCCAATTCGTCCAGATCGACGTCGCGCCGCCAGTCCGGCAGCCCAAGCCGGAGTGGCTTCGCGCCAAAGCTCCCGTGGGCGAGAACTTCCACAATCTCAAGAAACTGGCTCGTGGCTTGGGATTGCACACGGTGTGCGAATCGGCGCAATGCCCCAACATCGGAGAATGCTGGAATCACCACACCGCAACATTCATGCTCTTAGGGGACATCTGCACCCGGCGCTGCGGTTTCTGCGCGGTTCCCAAAGGCAAGCCTGAAGCGATTGACTGGGACGAACCACGCCGCGTCGCCGAAGCCGTCGCGACACTCGGATTGAAACACGCGGTCGTGACCAGCGTGAACCGCGATGACGACAATCTGGGCGGAGCACGAGTTTTCGCGGAAACGATTCGTCAAATTCGCGAGTTGTCTCCGGACTGTCGCGTCGAAGTTCTGATCCCCGATTTCCAGGGGATTGATGAAGCGTTGCGAATTGTTCTCGACGCCAGGCCGGATGTCCTGAATCACAATACCGAGACCGTGCCGCGGCTTTATCGGGTGGTCCGGTCCGGCGCTCGCTACGAGCGTACGCTCCGGCTGCTGGAGAATGCCAAGAAGTTCTCGCCGGGCATGGTCACGAAATCTGGCGTCATGGTCGGTCTGGGAGAAACGATTACCGAACTGGTCGAAGTGTTTCGCGACTTGGGTTCGCGCGGCGTCGATATCCTGACGGTCGGCCAATACCTGCGGCCATCGCGCGACCACCTGCCAATTGCACTCTTCTACACGCCGGAAGAATTCCGATACCTGAAAGACGAAGCGTTACGCTTCGGCTTTCGCCATGTGGAATCCGGGCCCATGGTGCGTTCGAGCTATCACGCGCACGAGCAGGCTGAGTCGACGGCGGGCAGGTCCGGCCAGCCATGCATCGTCTAATTAATACGCCAGTGCTTCCAACCTTAGAAAATCTTCAAGCGGATGGTCAGATATTTCTTTGGATCTTGACGGATGGCTTTGATCAGCGACTGCGCTTCCTGCAGCAACTCGTCGGAATGGTTGTAAACCGACGGATCCTTTAACAGCTTCCCGATCGTCCCCTCGCCTGAATTCAGACGATCGCTCAAATCGGAGAGTTTGTTCATAGTGTTTTTCAACTTTTCGGCAAACTGCTGATCCCGGGCCAGCACACCCAGTGCGCCCTTGCCCGCGTTCACGTCATCGGTCAATTTCTTGACATTGGCGATAGTCTCGTTCGCCGTATTGTAGAGCGAGGGATCTTTCAAGAATTTCCCGGCAGTGCCTTGGCCTGCGTTCAACTGGTCGATGATAGTGTTCAACTTGTCGATTGTGGAATTTGCATTCTGATACAGCTGATCGCTAACCAGAAGCTTGCCAATGCTGCCCTTACCCGAAATTACGTCGTTTACCAAACCCTGAAACTGGCCAACGGTAGCATTCAGTCGATCGTAAAGGCCGGGATCGTAAATCACTTTGCCGATGGATCCTTGGCCGCTTTCAATAAACGCCAATATCCGATCAACGCGTTTCTCCAGCGCATCCAGGTTCTGCAGCGTGCTTTGGCTGGCGCGCACCACGTCCTGAATATCGGGTGTGTCACGCGTGGCCAATATGTCCCCTGCCTGGGCCTCAGGTCCATGGGCTTGCGAACTATCGATATCAATGTAAGTCTCGCCCAGCACTCCCGCAGTCGCCAACAGGGTCACCGAATCCTTGCGTAGACTGCCTCGGTACTTCGTGTTCACTTTCATGATTATTTCTACCGGAGTCTGTCGTCTGCTTGGGTCGGATACAACCCGCATTCCAGAAACGTTGCCAATATCCACGCCCTGAAGGCGAACCGGCGCTCCCTCGCGCAAGCCGCCGGCGTTGTCGAAGTACGATAGCAGGGTAATCTTCTCGGTAAAAATGCCGCCCGTGCCACTCATCAGTAAAATCAGAATGCCCAGCGTGATGCTGGCAATCAACACCGTGAGCCCTACCTTCAGTTCAGACCACTTCAACTGTTTCTGGCTAGGCACTGATTCTCCCCAAGCGCGTCATGGCAACGTTCTCCGTGGCGACCGATAAAACCAAAACGGATGCCAGCATGATAGCAGACCGCTGGCGTGGGCTTCCCATTAGGCGCTGCGCGAGTGCAAGGTCTCCGCTAGCAAAATAGCTGTCAGATACGCGCCCGCTCCGCAGGCCAACGTGGCGTTGAGTCCGTACTGAATGGCAATGACCATCGCCAGCACCGAACCCAATACGCTGGAGCCCGCATTCATGGCCCATGCCCACTCCACCGAATTTTCCTGGCCCTCGCTTTTCGCGGATGCGGGAAATTCCGGCACTGGAATGCTGGCCAACGCCCGCAACCCGGTGGGAAACGGCATCCCCATGGCAAATCCCAGGGGAACCAGTAGCACAGCGCTCACCAGAAGTTTTGCCACAAATGGAAGACCGACCAGCGCGTTCAGCACTCCCGGCAAAATGAAGACATAAAGCAGAAGCGCGGCCGTGATAAACGCCAGCGGAAGCCAGGCGTTCCGCGTCTGCGCGAGCCATTTACGCGACACCAGGCTGCCGGCACCGCTCGAAAGCAAAAGGAGAAACACGACTACAGTAAGGGCATAAGTGGGATGCCCGAGAAATAGAACGAAGCGTTGGATAAAGGCAATCTCTACCAAAATGTATCCCAGACCCACGGCGACAAAATATAAAAGCCGATCCGGCCTTTCGTGCGCGCGCCCGCCACGCAGAATGAGGGGAATCACCAGAAACGCCAGCACCGCGATGAAAGAAATCACCAGCACCATGGCCAGTACCACGACCCCAAGGTTCACTTTCCAGTCGATACCGCGATACGAACCCCTATGGTGACGCAACAAGTCCAGCTTCAAAGTGAAAAAGAAAAATGGCGCATTATCGTTCACCGGCGCCACATCGTACGGATACTCCCGCGCAAAAGCGTAAGGATCGTTGCGAGCGATCAATGCAGAAAACGGATTCTCTTTCGGTTCAGATGGAAGATACAGCGCGACCAATTCCGGGTTGGCGGTCAAATGCGATCGAACCTGTTCCTCTTCCTCCGGCGTAAACGCGCTCTTTTTAGCCAGGACGACGACTGGAATTCCATCTTCGTCCAGATCGCCCTCAGAGACTACGATGAAATTCCGCGCCGGATTCTCGATCCCCTGTTCATGCAGCGCCTGCATGGCGACCGAAACTACGCGTAGAGCTTCGCGGGGCTGTTGGAACTCCCAGCGGGTGATTGCGACCATGCCATCGGGTTTCAGATGCTCGAAATATTCTCGGAATGCCTCCACAGTGTAAAGGCTGTTTTCGCTGAGAGCGAAAGCTCCGGCCGCCGTGGAAGCCCAGGTGTCGACAAGAGTCATCTGCACCACGTCGAAATTCTGCTTCGCATTGCGCACGAACGAGCGCCCGTCGGTTACTTGAATGTGAACTTCCGGACGCTCGTACAGGTGATACGAATATTCCGCGTAGCGGCCGCGCATCACGGTGTTGGCAATGATGGGGTTGATTTCAATTCCGGTGACGCTGGGACTGCCGTTAGCCACAGCTCGAAGCACATCGACTCCGCCGCCCGGCCCAATGATGGCGTACTCTCCGTGCGGGCGCAGAACGTTCGCCAGCGCGGGGGGCGCGGCCATTAGGTTGTGCTGCCATACCGAGCCCTGCCACTGCTTCGGGTCGGCGTTCATGATGTAGGTAGACGCGTCGGCATCGATTACGACTGCCTTGGCCTCGTCTTGGCGATCCACTTCCACACGCGAGATGGCGTTCCAGCGCGCGAACTCTACCCACGCTTTGTCACGAAACATGCCTTTCGCATAGATTACGTCGAAGAACCTTCCCGAATAGTTCGCCGCGATCAGCAGCAAAAGAACCGCGGCTAAACCCAGCGTCAGTTTACGCAGGCTAACGCGCACTGCCCACGCGGCTCCAGCGATCGCCGCCATTGCCGCCGCGAATAGCACCGTGTTGGGACCGCCCAACCAGTTGAGCAACGGAACAATTGCCAGACAAGCCAGCGCCCCGCCCAGCAGATCCGCCCCGTAGAGCCGCGAGATCTGTTGCGATTCCCGCGCAAAGAGGATCGAAAACTCAAGACCAGTTACGAAGAATGGGACTGCAGAGGCCAGGTAGATCGCTGTAAGACGCAGAAAATTGTGGGGTGACAAGCTCAGCGAAACTGGAACGTGCAGCACGATTTCCAGCACGACGGGCACGAGCAGCGCGTTCGCGATACAGAGCCAAGAAAGCAAGATGCGTGTGGAATATCGTCCCAGCCAGCTCTTTCCTAAGTACGCGAATACCCCGCCGGATCCAAGACCGAGCAGCGCGATTGAGATTGCGAGAAATGCGAAGTGATAAAACAGCACCACGGAAAACAGCCGGGTAAGCGCCAACTCCAGAAGCAACGCCGCGAAGCTGCTGATGGCCACGCCAGCCAGCAGCGAACGATCAGGGCTTTCCTCGGCCGCATTCGTCGTGCTGATCAGAGGACTTTCGCTTATCGCGGACATTTGGTGTTAGCTCGGGAATGCGACAGTCTAACAGAAGAGAACCGTGCGGGGGCAAAGTCGAACAGTCCAAGCCGAGCAAAGCTCAGCACCCGCGCTCACCCTTCCAGGATGACCTGTGCGATGGCGTACTCTTTGGTGTGAGAGAGCGAAAGCGCAACATGAAGCGCACCCAGCTTCGATGCGAACTCCGCGGCTTTCCCGTGAAACGCAATCGTGGGACGCCCTCCCGGCTGCCGGCAGACTTCGACGTCGCGCCAGGTCACGCCGTGATTCCATCCGGTGCCAATGGCTTTCATGGCAGCTTCTTTGGCGGCGAATCGCGCCGCATAGCGCTCGATCCGGTTGGCCTTCGATTCGCAGTAGTGAATCTCAGCCTCGGTAAAAATCCTGTGCAGAAATCGGTTGCCGAAGCGTGCGATCGCCGCTTCGATGCGCGGTACTTCCGCTATGTCGATGCCAGTGCCGACGATCATGCAGACTTCACACCCGCCAATAATCCGGCCGCCAATTTTTGATGGCCTTTTTGATATCAGCGGGCGCCAGATTCGTCGAGAGAGTGCGCTCGACCAGCTCTGCCACTTCTTCATCGGAGGCAAAGCGCAAGGCGATTAATTGACGCTCGCTGAGCTTTGCAATTTGTGGGCGCAGCGAATCGGACAACAACGAAGCCAGCCGCAGCCGCTCTTCAAGCCTTATGACGCGGTCCTGTACTTTCAGAGCGTATTGTCGGAACCGGGTGACGGCAACGACTAAAGCCGTATTGAATATCACGATCCAGAAGTGCAGAAAACCGGGATGCCGGACCGCAACGACCACGCTGAGGATCCACGAAATGACGAACACCGGCGCTATAAAGTAGTGGAACGGAGGATCGAACCTCACATGATTAGCAAGAGTCTGCGGAGTAGCTTCAGCCATGTTCACCTCTTGTTGCAATTGAAAGTCTAAATCAGGACGGCAGAAAGCGCTTCCGCAGTCCGCCAGATATGTTCAGAGCAGCCGATCGCCGCGATAAATGATTCGCCCATCGATCAAGCGCGCTTCGGCCATCAGTCCATGCTTCCTGACTGGCCCGGTTCCGTCGATGTGTAAGACCTCGTGCCCGTGCGCCGTCAGCCAGTCGGAAACCAGCATGCGGTGGCAGTGAAAATAAACTCGCTCCGCGCACATATAAGCAGTGCGCGACTGCTCGGCCAGTTCGATCAGTTTAGCGGCACCGCGATCGAATTCTTCCGTAAGCATGTAATCAGCATAATTGCGAAAGCTGTCGTTGCGCAGCGCGACATTGGGCGAGTCATCGCGAATTTTCTTGCGGCGTCCTCCCAGGTCCTTGAGCCAAATGTAGCGGATTCCGGCATCGGTCAGCGTTTTCTCCAGCTCTTCCCGATTGAAATGCGGTAGGCGGCGCGACATCGGGAAGGAGCGAATATCGACCAACGTCTGGATGGAGTGAGCTTGCAGCACAGCAATAAATTCATCCAACGTACGGGTGGAATGGCCGATGGTGTAGAGGGTCGCCACTCTGTTGTCGTTCCGATCATTTTTCCGCGACTTCTCGAAGCGCGTTCACGACCGCAGCATCCTGCTCCGGAAATACCGTGCGTAGATCAAGCAGCACGCGTCCTTCTTCCACTCGCGCGATGATGGGCGGATCGGACGCCCGCAGGCGCACCGAAAGTTCATCGGCGCTGAATCCATCGCGGGTGATCGCCAACAGTCGCGTGGGCAGAACCGCACTGGGAGCGGCGCCTCCACCAATGACCGATTCTCCGTCCACCATTTCTACCGACAACTTTGAAAACTTTATTCTCTCAGCTAGCACTTCGGCGCGCTGTCCGATCTCTCCTTTCGATAAATGCATCATGCGCAGAGCCGGAATGCCCTCGTGCTCACACTTCACATAGGCAAGCAACGTGGCCTCGAGCGCCGCGTAAGTTAATTTGTCTACGCGAAGCGCGCGAAAGAGTGAATTCGAACGCATCCGCGCGATCAGATCTGCGCGGCCGCTCAGCATCCCGGCCTGCGGACCACCCAGCAGTTTGTCTCCGCTATAGGTGACAACGTCCACGCCCTGGCGCAGGCTATCGAGCACGCTTGGCTCTCCGTTCACGCCAATCGAACGCAGGTCGAATAGCGCTCCGCTGCCCAGATCTTCCATGAGCGGAAGGTTGCGCTTGTGAGCCAGGCTCACCAGTTCTTCAATTTGCGGTTGCTCGGTGAATCCGGTGATCTGGAAGTTAGAACGATGCACGCGCAGCAGCAGCCGGGTTTGTTCGTTGATCGCTTTTTCGTAATCGTCAATGCGCGTGCGATTGGTTGTTCCCACTTCCCGCAGGATGGCATTCGATTTCGTCATGACCTCCGGGATGCGAAACGAGCCACCGATTTCGACCAACTCTCCTCGGGAAACGATGACCTCGCCGCCGTCCGCCAGAGTATTTAGGGCGAGCAGAACTGCAGCCGCGTTGTTGTTGACCACGATCGTAGAGATGGCAACTGGCGAGCTTCGCTCCCCAGGACTGCCGGGGGCGGCTTTACCCGCGTGTTCGTCGAGCAGTTCGCGGAACAGGCGGTCTACATGCACATCGCGCTTGCCCCGTTCGCCAGTTTCTACGTCGAATTCAAGATTCGAATACCTGGCCGCAGTCTCTCGAATGTGCTCCAGCGCCGAGGCCGGAAGCGGAGCGCGACCTAGATTGGTATGCAAGATAACTCCGGTGGCATTGATGACCGGTCGCAACGAATATTTGAGCGATTGCCGAACTCGCCTCGCTACGGCTTCTTCCAATCCCGATAGAGCGAGGTCCACCGCATTCGCATTGAGGCGGCTCGCGGCAATTTCATCTCGTAGAGACGCTAGCACGGCGCGGGCGGCGTCGGTGACCGCGGCTTGGCCTTCTTTTGTTGCGAGCGCCACGAGCTCTGGGCTGCGCAAAAGTTCGTCGACTGATGGCAACCTGCGGTACAGATCGGCGTTAGAGTCGATTTTCACCGGCATCGATTATCCCACCGCTGTCGTCGTAAGACCAAGGCGAGATCGCCCCCGCCATCGCTAACCAACTTCCACCAGCCCGTAGCTTTTATGCCAGCGAGTGCGCATGTGGCGCAGAGCGACGTCGATCTCCGCCTGCGTGATTTCCGAGTTCGGACCGGCTAAGACCGCGGCAGCCTCGCGCTTTGCGGACTCCAGCAACTGGCGATCACGAATCAGATTGGCGACCTGAAAGCTTGGCATACCCGCCTGACGCGTGCCGAAGAATTCACCAGGGCCGCGCAGTTCCAAGTCGAGTTCCGCAATCTGGAATCCGTCATTAGTGCGGACCATCGCATCGAGCCGGCGCTCTCCGTCTTCTGAAACCTTGCCGCCGGTCATAAGAACGCAGTAGGACTTGGCCGCGCCCCGGCCGATGCGGCCGCGAAGTTGATGAAGCTGGGCCAATCCGAAGCGCTCTGCGTGTTCGATGACCATCATGGTCGCATTGGCAACGTCAACGCCAACCTCAATCACGGTCGTGGATACCAGAATATCCAGTTCGCCTTTCTGGAACAATCGCATGACTTGCTCTTTCAGGTCGGACTCCATGCGTCCGTGCAACACACCAACCCGCAAGTCGGGGAAAATGCTTTTACTCAACTCTTTGTACATTTTCATTGCAGCTTTTAATTCGGTCTCTTCGTTCTCTTCGATCACGGGATACACCACGTAGGTCTGGTGCCCTGCGGCGACTTGCTTGCGCACGAAATCCCAGACTTCGGGGGACCGTTCATCCGATATGCAGCGAGTCACGATGGGAGTCCGTCCGGGCGGCATCTCGTCGATCACGCTTACGTCGAGGTCGCCGTAGATCGTCAGGGCCAGAGTGCGTGGGATTGGAGTTGCGGTCATGACCAGAACATCCGGTTCCGGCGAGGCTGAGTTCTGACCCTGCTTGGCAGGCGAGTCGCCCGTCCCCACACGCTCCTCGCTTGATTTCTTCATAAGCTTGAATCGCTGCAGCACTCCGAAACGGTGCTGCTCGTCAACGATCACCATGCCCAGTTTGGCAAACTCGACTTTTTGCTCGATCAGGGCGTGAGTGCCAATCACGAGCTGCGCGTTGCCTTGTGCAATGTGCCGACGAGTTTCGCGCTTCCGATCATCTTCCATCGAGCCAGTAAGCAGCACCACTCGATAGCCTGCGCTTTCAAGAATGCGGCGAGCAGAAAAATAGTGCTGTTGTGCCAGGATTTCCGTGGGCGCCATCAGCGCGACCTGGTGCCCATTCTCCATTGCGATAATCGCAGCCTCAAATGCGACAATGGTTTTGCCCGAGCCAACATCGCCCTGCAGCAGGCGGCGCATAGGAAACGGTTTCTCCATGTCAGAAGCAATTTCCTTCAACACCCGTTTCTGCGCACCGGTCGGATGAAACGGAAGGATATTCTTGATGGCAGCGCGTGCCCGATCGTCCAACTGAAATGCAATCCCGGTTTGTGCCTTCTGCTCGCGACGTTTCAACTCAAGCCCAAGCTCGACGAAAAACAACTCTTCAAAAATGAGGCGCAAGTGAGCCGGCGTGCGAGAAGACTGCAGGTCATCAATGCTTTCGCCGGGATCAGGCCAGTGAACTTTCTGCAATGCTTCCCGCGGAGAGATGAGGCTCAGATGGCGTCGAACCACCGCTGGGATGGGTTCCGGCAAATCCGGAGCCAGATTCTCAAGCGCGGTGTGGATGACGCGACGAAACCAGCGCGAGCTTAGCCGGCCTTGGCCAGTTGCCTCATAAATGGGCACGATACGGCCGATTTCGAGCGAAGCTGCCAGCTTCTGCTCGGCGGAATCAGCGCTCCCGTCTTCGGCAGCTTCTCCGATGATCTCGAATTGAGGCTGGGTGAGTTGAAGTTCACCGCCGCGATAGTCCTGTTCGACCTTGCCATACAGCGCGACGATCTGGCCGGCCTTAAATTTATCCTTAAGATAAGTGGCGTTGAACCAGATGCATTTCAGTCGCGTCCGGCCCTGGCCGGCGGTCATTTGAAAAATGGGCATGCGCCGAGTGCGAAAAAGACCCGAAGTCCGCACTTCGGCAATCACCGTCGCCATTTCACCGGCGCGCAATTCTGAGATGCCCCTCGGGTTCAGCCGGTCTTCGTAGCGAAACGGCAGGTAGTGCAGCAGATCGTCGACGGTCTGAATTCCTTTGGCTGCGAGCAGCTCGGCAAGCTTTGGACCCACCCCCTTTACGTATTTGACGGATGTGCTCAGTTCCAGCATCTGAAGGGATGTTAGCAGGAGCGCCACGGTGCTATAGTCCGCGAGGTACTTTTAACTCAAGACTGCACCCCTCGTTGGAGCGGGGATCGAGCATGTCCCGCCACAGCCGCACGGGCGATACGCGGGCACGGTGGGCCAGTACCAGGTGCTCGCGCACGGTCAACCCCATGAACAGTTCGGGTTG
>Ga0209169_10001998_pt1 | contig 12435 bp, 9 predicted proteins | sample HubBroMetageWRM4_FD_188346 | JGI IMG/M metagenome (GOLD analysis project Ga0209169, IMG submission 188346) | Warmed soil microbial communities from the Hubbard Brook experimental Forest, New Hampshire - Hubbard Brook CCASE Soil Metagenome WRM 4... | ecosystem: Environmental > Terrestrial > Soil...
CCATTTCCGCAAGGGCGAGCTGGCCAGCGTCGACCTGGCGGCCAGGACCGCGCGGCTGGCCGATGGAGCGGAATTCGGGTACGACTACCTGATCCTGGCTACCGGCGTCAGCGCGAACTTCTACGGCGTCACCGGCGCGCAGGAGAACAGCCTGAGCCTGTATACCCGGCGCGATGCCATCACGCTGCGCAACCGGCTGCTGGTCGAGCTCGAGCGACGGGCCTCGGGGGAGGCGGACCCTGAGCTGGACATCACCGTGGTCGGCGGCGGCGCGACCGGGGTGGAGCTGGCGGGCACCCTGGCCGAGCTGCGGAACATCGCGCTGCCGGCCGCCTTCCCCGAGGTCGACCGCAGCAAGGTGCGGGTGCGGCTGATCGAGACCGCGCCCACGCTGCTGGCTCCGTATCACAAGCGGGAGCAGGACTACGCCCGGCAGCAGCTGACGCAGCGCGGGGTCGACGTGATCCTGAGTACCACCATCAAGCAGATCGACCCCGGTAAGGTCACGCTGTCGGACGGAAGCTCGCACCGGTCGGACATGACGGTGTGGGCGGCCGGGATCCAGGCGCCGGACGCCGGCTGGAACGAGGCACTGCCTCGGGCGCACGCCGGCCGCATCGACGTGGGTCCTGACCTGCGCATTACCGGGCAGGAGCGGGTCTTCGCGATCGGTGACGTGGCCGCGACCGATCCACCCCTGCCGCAGCTGTCGGCGCCCGCCATCCAGCAGGGCCATCATGCGGGCGAGCAGATCGCGCGGCTCATGGCGGGCGAGCCGACTCAGCCGTTCCGCTATCTCGACAAGGGCATCATGGCGACGATCGGCCGCCGGTCCGCGGTGGTGGAGCTCTCCATCGGAATCCGGCTGCGCGGCACCATTGCCTGGCTGGCCTGGCTGGGCCTGCACTTGTTCTACCTGCTGGGCGGCCGCAACCGGATCGTCACGCTGGTGAACCTGTCCTGGCGGTACCTGAGCTGGAGCCGGGGCGGGGGCATGATCGTCGGCGATGACGTGCCGGACGACGACTGAGGCGCCGTGCGTCCGGCCATGACCCCGCCCCGGCGGCCTGGCGGTGGTGCTCAGGAGTTGCGCGGGAAGGAGAATCCGGCCAGCGAGGTGTAGTTCTCCGCATTGCTCGCCGGGTCACTGGACGCGAGACCGAAAATGCCAGCCAGCGTCACGCCGCCGGTGCTGTTCTGGTAGGTGTATTCCAGCTTGTTCACGTTATGGACGGGCCGGATAGCCTTCGGCAGCTCCGAGAAGATCGCGGACCCCGCTTTGACGGATGGCTTGAAGTGCATGGAGCCGGCCAGGTAAACGATCGGACCGACGACGGCATAGGCGGGGTCGCCCGTCTCGTACTGCAGCTGGCTGGACGCCCAGGCCGCGGTCAGCGGGAGCTTGTGCCAGCGGATGCCCCTGGCTCCTGCGGCCGGGAATGACAGCGAGTCCAGCGAGACCTGCGACGACGCGCTGCCCCCGAAGGAGAAGACCGCACCCGAGGTCTCGACGAGGATCTCGCCCTCGGTGCCGCCGAAGTTGTAGACGGGCAGGTACAGGTCGTGACTCGGCCGGTCTCCCTTCGGCAGGAGCGCGAGTTCGGTTTCGAGGGTGCCGCCGGCCGCCGACCCGGTCAGGTGCACCACGCCGCCGATGACGGCGTAGCCGGGCGCGGCCGCGCCCAGATTGTGGATCGCGGTCTTCCAGCCGTTCAGGAGCTTCAGCGCGTGCCAGCGCGTGCCGGCGACCGGAAAGGAAACCGCCGTGAGCGAGGTCAGCAGCTGGGCACCGCCGGAATAGGCGCGCATGGACCCGTCCGGCATGATCAGCAGCGTGCCCGGCGTGCCGGTGCCGCTGCCGGTGAAGACCGGGATGAACAGATCGTGCCGGGGCCGGGCGGCCCGCGGCAGCACAGCGAACTCGTCGTTCGAGCCGCCCGGCTGATGCACGGTTCCGTCCAGGTACACCACTCCGCCGCTGATCGCGTAGGCGACGTTCGCCACGTTGGGCGTGCTGCTCCGGGACGACTTCCAGCCGTGCAGCAGCCGCAGCTTGTGCCAGGTCACCGTGGTCACCTTGCGGGCAGTGCCCGCGTGCCCCGACCCGGTGGCCGCTCCTGGCGCTGTGGCCGCTCCGGCTGCGCTGGCGCCCAGCACCGGCAGCAGCGCCGCGACCGACAGCACCAGGACCGACGACCGTGCTGCCCGTGAAAAACGTCCCATGATTCTCCCGCCCTGGACAAGCGCCACCTGCTGTGGCGCAGGATTCAGGGTAGGGACAATCGGGTCATGGGACCGGCCGCGCGCGGTCCCGATCTAGTCCCTGATTTGTCTCTGATAGCGGGCCTGCGGCGTAGCCGTCCCGGCGCGGCTGGCCGGCCCGCGACTGACTACAGTCATCCGCGTGGCCGAAATACATGCTGCTCGTCGTGCCCGCGCCCGGGACGCCATTACGGCAGCCGGTGCCGATGCCGCGCTGATCACCAGCCCGCCCAACGTCCGGTACCTGTCCGGGCTGGTCAGCTCCAACGCGGCGGTGCTGCTGCCGGCCGCCGGGCCGGCCGTGCTGGCGACCGATTCCCGGTACGTCGAAGCCGCTGAGCGGGACTGCCAGGACCTGGAGGTCGTCGCCGAGAGGCAGGTGGAGACGGCCCTGGCCGCCCTGGCCGCCCGTGGCGGCTGCGGCGTCCTCGGCTTCGAGGCCCAGGACGTCACGGTCGAGCGCTATAACGCGCTGACGTCGTCCGAGCGGTATGACGGCAGCGCGGTACCGCAGTTCGTGCCGCTTGGCCAGCTCGTCGAGAGCCTGCGGATGGTCAAGGACGAGGCCGAACTCGCCCTGCTGGCCCGCGCCTGCGCCATCACCAGCGCCGCGTTCGAGGGCCTGCTGGCTGCCCTGGCACCCGGCCAGACCGAGCGCGGCTTCGCCGTCCTGCTGGAGCGGGCCATGGTGGACCTGGGTGCAGAGGGCATTGCCTTCGACACTATCGTCGCCAGCGGGCCTAACGGCGCGATCCCGCATCACGCGCCCGCCGGTCGCGAGTTCGAGCGGGGTGACCTCATCACCGTGGACTGCGGCGCCAGGTACGAGGGATATCACGCGGACATGACCAGAACCGTGGCGCTGGGGCAGCCGGCTCCCTGGCAGCGGGAGATCTACGAGCTCGTGGCGGCGGCCCAGCTGGCCGGGGTGGCCGCGGCCGTGCCGGGCACTGACGTCGCCGACGTCGATGCTGCCGCCAGGGACCTGATCGAGGCGGCCGGTCATGGCGGCCATTTCCAGCATGGGCTAGGTCATGGCGTCGGCCTGGAGGTGCACGAAGCGCCGATCATGGGATACGGGCGGACAGGTAGACTGGCAGACCGGGTCCCCGTCACCGTCGAGCCCGGGGTCTACCTGCCCGGCCTGGGCGGGGTCAGGATCGAGGACACCCTCGTGGTCCGGGCAGGCACTGCTCAGACGGATGCACTGGCGGCGGGACCGGCACAGCTACTCACTACTACCACCAGGGACCTGCTCGTCCTGTGACCAGGGACGCCGTGCGGTCCCGATCGTCAGCAGGAGACAGACAACCGTGGCCACCACAAATGACCTGAAGAACGGCATCACGCTGAGCATTGACGGCCAGCTCTGGAGTGTCGTTGACTTCCAGCACGTCAAGCCGGGCAAGGGCGGCGCCTTCGTCCGCACCAAGCTGAAGAACGTGCTCTCCGGCAAGGTCGTGGACCGGACGTTCAATGCTGGCGTCCGCGTCGAGGTCGCCACTGTCGACCGGCGCGAGATGCAGTACCTGTACCGCGAGGGCGAGGACTTCGTCTTCATGGACATCCAGGACTATGACCAGCCGCACATCCCCGCCGCCGTTGTCGGCGGCGCGGCCGACTACCTGCTCGAAGAGCAGACGGCCACGATCGCGTTCAACGACGGGACCCCGCTCTACGTCGAGTTGCCGGCCGCGGTCGAGCTCACAGTCAGCCACACCGATCCTGGCCTGCAGGGCGACCGGTCAACCGGCGGCACCAAGCCGGCCACGCTGGAGACGGGCGCGCAGATTCAGGTACCGCTGTTCATCATCACCGGGGAGAAGATCCGGGTCGATACCCGCGACGGCAGCTACCTCGGCCGGGCCTGAGCCGGACTCAGGCTGAACGTCGAGCGGTACTCATGGCAGCACGCAGCAAGGCCCGTAAGCGGGCCCTTGACGTCCTTTTCGAGTCCGAGGTCCGCGGCGAGCCGGTGCTCGACCTGCTGACCGAGCGGAAAGCCGCGGCCGATCCGCCGGTCTCGGACTACGCCGCGGAGCTGGTCAGGGGCGTGCACGCGCACGCCGCTCAGATCGACATGCTGCTCGCCGCGCACGCCAAGGGCTGGACGCTGGACCGGATGCCCGCGGTGGACCGCAACATCCTGCGCATCGGCACCTACGAGCTGCTGTGGGCGGCGGACGTGCCCGACGGCGTGGCCATCAGCGAGGCGGTCGCGCTGGCGGGCGAGCTGTCCACGGACGACTCGCCGGCGTTCGTGAACGGGCTGCTCGGCCGGCTGGCGGAGCTGAAGCCCACGCTGACGCTCGAGGGCTAGGCGGCCGGAAGGCTGGCGCCGCCTGAATGTCACTGCCGCGCGCTACAGTCGGCTACGCGGGCAGAGCGCGGCGGTGGTGAGAGTGAAGTGAGCGGACCAGGTGAGCCGTCGGCTCCCGAGGATGCGGGCTGCCACATCCTCCATGTCGACATGGACGCCTTCTACGCCAGCGTGGAGATCCGCGACCGGCCCGAGCTGGCGGGCAAGCCCGTCATCGTAGGCGGCCTGTCGGGCCGCAGCGTGGTGCTGTCGGCGACCTACCAGGCGCGCGCGTTCGGGGTTCGCTCCGCGATGCCCATGTCCAGGGCCAGGCGCATGTGCCCGCAGGCCACGGTCATCCCGCCGCGGCATGGCCTGTACGGCGCGGTGTCCAGGGAGGTCATGGCCATCTTCCACGACGTCACGCCGCTGGTGCAGCCCCTGTCGCTTGACGAGGCATTCCTCGACGTGTCCGGCGCGACCCGGCTGCTCGGCTCGCCGACCGAGATCGGCCACCGGATCCGGCGCGAGGTCGCAGCGCAGCAGCAGATCACCTGCTCGGTCGGTGTCGCGCCGAATAAGTTCCTCGCCAAGCTCGCCTCCGTGCACTGCAAGCCGGACGGGCTGCTGGTCATCCCGGCCGACCGGGTGCTGGAGTTCCTGCATCCGCTGCCGGTGGCCGCGCTCTGGGGCGTCGGCGAGCGCACCGGCCAGACGCTGGCCCGGCTCGGCCTTCGCACCGTCGGCGACATCGCCGCCACCCCGCTGCGCGCGCTTGAGGCCGAGTTCGGCCGGGCGACGGCCGCGCACCTGTCGGCGCTAGCCTCCGGCCGGGACAGCCGCGCGGTGGAGACGGCCGTGCGCGAGAAGAGCGTGGGCGCCGAGGAGACGTTCGACGTGGACGTAGTCGATCCCGAGGTGATCAGGCGCGAGCTGCTCCGGCTGTCCAGGCGCACCGCCCGGGCGCTCCGCTCGTCGGGCTGCGCCGCCAGGACAATCCAGGTCAAGCTGCGGAAGGCCGATTTTGCCACCATCACCAGGGCGCGCACGCTGCCCGAGCCGACCGACGTGACCCAACGGATCTACGACACGGCCTGCGCGCTGTACGCGGCGTCTGGCCTGAGCGGCCAGGCCCGGCTGCGCCTGGTGGGCGTCCGGGCCACCGGCCTGGTGCCCGCCCAGGCGGCATCGACGCAGATGGCGTTCGGGGACCGGCCGGTGTCCTGGCGGGCGGCGGAGACGGCCATGGACCGGATCTCGGGCCGGTTCGGCACCGACGCGGTCCGGCCGGCCGCGCTTGTCGAGCGGCAGCGGGATTCCGGGGGCGAGCGGCACGATGCGGATATATAGGGGCATGCCCGGCGACCCCGGCGCCACATGGTTGCCCTGGCGGCCGGATCGGGAAGGCTGGAGTTACAGAGCAAGGCCGTGGCATGCAGGTTCAGCACTGCTAGCAGCCGTGTACCCTTCCACAAGGCGCCCTGGCGCTCGTATTCTGGACGTATAGCGATGGGCCGCATGGCAGTTGTCAGCGCTCGAGTCCCATGGGAGGCACAGTGCCGCTCTCTGAGCACGAGCAGCGTCAGCTCGAGCAGATTGAGCAGTCGCTGTATGCCGATCATCCGCGCCTGGCCAGAATCATGCGGGCGAAAGATCCCAAAGTTCACTATCGACGGCGACTGATCCAGGCTTCGGCCGGTTTCATCGTCGGAGTCGGCGCGCTGGTCGCCGGGCTGGTACTGAAGTACGCCTGGCTCGATATCGTCGGTTTCGTCCTGATGGTGGCGAGCAGCATGTGGGCCATGACGAGCTACCGGCGGATGACCGGGCTCATCGTGGACCGGCGCAAGGCCGCCGGCCGCGATCGCAAGGCACCCAAAAACGCCAACGCCGGCATGATGGACAGAATCGAAGAGCGCTGGCGACGCCGCCAGGAGCGCGACCGCTAGGACGCTGCGGCTGCGCTAGCACGCGGCCGGCCCCGCCAGCACGCGGGAGCGAGGTCAGCTCGCCCGGTGCGGGCCCGGCCGCCGGACGCTGCGGCGCAGGCTTGGCAGTGGCGCGTCCAGCCAGCTGAGGGCGCGGTTGGCGGTATGCACACCGCGCCGGCCGGCTTCCAGCGTCGACAGTGGCAGCAGCCGGGCGCGCAGCCGGGTGATTCTGGTGGCGTTCGCCGCCAGGCCACGGCGGACCGCGACGACGTCGGCCCGGAGGCCCGCATCGGGCAGCTGGCGGGCCGCGTACTGGAAGCGCTCCTGCGCCGCCCCGATCCTGGCGATCGCGTCCGCGGCCGCAGGCCCGAGGCTGGCATCCTCAGTCACCCGGCGCGCGATCGCCCGCGGCGACTCGCTCGGCAGCCAGCTGATCCCGTAGTCGGTCAGGTAGTCGAGGAGCTCACGCCAGGCCACCGGCGCCGCCTGACCGCCCGCGCGGGACGCGCTCAGCCAGCGTCTGCGGGTGGTCAGCCACCGGGCCAGGCCGGGCCAGGCCAGCAGCAGGAATATCACCACGGCGATTACGATGCCGACGGGGAACCCCGAGCTGGTTCCCGCCGAGCCAACCGGGCCGACGCCGGCCTGGAGCTGGTGGGCCTTACCGCCGATACCCCGAGAGGGCCGGACCGAAGGTCCGACACTGGGGGTGGGGTTGGTGGGTTTCACCGTCGGCTTCGACCCGGAGCTGCCGCCCTGCCCGCCGGAGGTGTAGGCAGGCGCGAAGGCGGTGCCCTGCTCATCGGCTCCGCTCGGCGTGGGCTCAAACCGGAGCCAGCCCGCCTGCGGGAAGTACAGCTCGGGCCAGGCATGCGCGTCGGCGCTGGTGACCTGCCACTTGTCGGTACCCGGAACCTGGTTGCCGGCGGTGAACCCGGTGGCCACCCGCGACGGTATGCCCACCAGCCGGGCCAGGACCGCGTAGGCCGGGGCGAACTGCTGGCAGTCACCCCGCCTGTCGGTGGTCAGGAACCGCAGTAGCCAGCCACCTGACTCGCGCCACTGGGCGCGCAGCGTATAGGTGAAGTAGTCGGAGTTGAACCAGTCCTGCAGGCTGACCGCCTTCTGCAACGCCGTCGTGTCGCCCGCGGTGTGCAGCTCGGCAATCGCGAGCAGCTGAGACCGGTCCGGGCCGTGGTACGTTCCGTAGCTGCGGGTGACGGCGGCGGGATAGCTGACCGGGCCGCTCAGCTGCTGCGGGGTCGGCTCCGCCTCCTTGCTGGTGACAGTGAATTCCGGGCGGCTCAGCGACTGCTCGCTGAACACCATCAGCGAGCCCTGCGTCTCCTCCAGCGCCGGCAGCTTGGCGAATTCCAGCCGGACCGGCGCGTACGGCAGTGGCAGCGGGGCAGGACTGGTGCCTACCATCGTGATGGCGGTCCTGACGGTGGCGCTCTGCACGCCCGCCGCGAGGGCGCCTGACGATGGCGCGCCATAGGGGAGATTCTGGCCGCTGACTCGCTGGCCGGCCGAGGCGCCGGGCTTCCAGCTCCCGTCCGACGTGTTGTAGTTCAGGACGAATTCCTGCAAGTACTGCGGCTGGGCCTGGTCTGTCCGGTAGGTCAGCTCCAGGACGGGCTTCCCGGTCAGCTCGGAAGCGACCGTGCCCAGGGGATCCACCGAGCCCGGTATTCCCACGCCGCCACCGCCGCCGCGGCCGTCGGCCGTCTTGGCGAAGACGTCCTTGGGCGTGCTGCCGGCCAGGAACACCGGCACTACCATCGCGACGGCGACGGCGGTCAGCCCGACGCGGCGGCCGGTGGCCGCGAGCTGACGGGTGTCCGGGCCCTGCCCGGTCTCGTCTCCGGCATGAGTGCGGTGGATAGTGACCAGCCGGCCCCACATCCGCAGCCGCTGCCGCCCGTCCGCGGACAGCAGCGCCAGGTAGGCGGCGATGCCGATGCCGAAGCCGAGCGTCTGCAGGATCCCGAAGTTCTTGAGGCTGGTGGCGACGGGCACGCTGAACAGCAGCAGCAGGGGCAGTCCGGCCAGTGCTGGCCGGCGCAGCCGGACCGCGAGGATGTCGACGGCGATCGCGATCAGTGCGATGCCCGCCACGGCGATCAGCTCCACCGGCCTGGTGGCCTGTATCGGCGGCCGGTACTTGAACGCGGTGCCGAGCTGCGATGGCAGCCCGGCCAGCTGTCCGAGCGACTTGCGGGTGGGGATCACCGCGCCGAAGGCGAAGCGGCGGCTGAAGACCAGGTTCAGGTAGAGCAGCTCGACCGCCAGGTAGGTGGCGAGCGCACCGAACAGCCTGGGCAGCCGGGCGCCGGTGGCGCTCAGGGCCGCCAGCGCCAGCACGATCAGCGCGGCCGCACGGCCCGGCCAGCCGTAACCCGCCAGCGGCGGGGCGAAGGCGAGGAGCACCGCGACGCTGGCGGCGATCGCCGCCTGCAGGGTGGTCAGCCGGGTCAGGGTGCCCGCGATGGCGGCCGCCGCGACCGCGCCGATGCTGGCGATCAGCCAGTTGCCGCCCTCGAGCAATGACAGCAGCGACAGGGCCGCGGCGACGACCGCCACGCCCGCCGCGAAGGTCAGCCGATGGTTGGTCATGCCGTCCGCCCCGCTGTGTCGTGGCCGGCCAGGCTGGCGCCGGGCACGAGCATCTCGGCGGCCCGCGGCAGCTGCTCCCAGGCGAGATCGACCGGCGTGCTCGCGTCGATGGCGATGACGTGCCAGCCGGCGGCTCGCAGCGTCTGCATGGCCTGCGCCGTCTCCGCTTCCATCAGCGCGGTGCCGGGCCCTGGTGCCGGCCGCTCGGGCTCGGCCTCCGGGTGCCCGGCTTCGGGCAGGCCTGCCGCTGGCGCCCCGTCCCGGCTGGCGCCTTCCCTTCCGGCCCCGTCCGGCGCGGTTCCCGGCGGCCCGGAGCCGTTGCCGGCGTGGGCCGCCCGGCCGGAATCGGCCCAGGTGCTGACGGCCAGCAGCAGCGCGATGGCCTGGCTGCCCTCGGTCCGGCAGATGGCGAGCTGCTCGGCCGCTGTCTGCGAGAGCCGCCCCATGATCGCGACAATGACCCCGGCGCCGGCCCCGCGCAGCACCTTAAGCCCGTCCGCCAGGTCATTGCCGCGCGATGGCGCGATCACCGACAGCGACTCAAGCAGCGCGTCCTGGAAGGCCATGCCCGCGCCGAGACTCGTGCCCTGCTCGTTGATGACCTGCCCGGCCAGGCCCTCCTGGGCCAGGTGGACGCCGACAGAAGCGGCCGCGCTGATGGCCGTCTCGAACGACGAGCTCGGCCCGCTGCCCAGGTGCGCGCCGGCCCGGGTGTCGAGCAGGACGGTGGCCCGGTTGCGCCACCGCTGCTCCTCCCGCCGCACCATCAGGTCGCCGTAGCGCGCGGTGGATCGCCAGTGCACCCGGCGCAGGTCATCGCCGTCGTTGTAGGGGCGCGGGATGACATCGTCCTCGCCTGCGGTCGCGGCCAGCCGGGACCGGCCATCGCCCTCGCCGGCCCAGGACCTGCTGATCATCGTGCGGGCCAGCGGGTACACCCGCGGCGTCACGACGAACGGCGTACGGGAGGAGAACGACCGGGTGATCTCGACCAGGCCGAACGAGTCAGCGACCCTGAGCTGCAGCGGGCCGACCTCGAACTTGCCGCGCAGGTCTGATCGCAGCGGATAGGTGAGCACTCGCTCGCCGCGCCGCTCGATGTTGTCCAGCACGTACCTGGGCCTGGGGCCGAGCGCGTACGGGATGGCATCCTCGGCCAGCAGCAGCCCGGTCGGCAGCTTGGAGACATTGTGCAGCTGGAGGGTGACCAGGGCGGTGTTGCCGGCCGGGATCCGGGGCGGGCTGATGATCCTGGTGCAGCTGAGCCGGTACCTGGCCCGTCGCGCGGAGATCACGCTGAACACCGGCAGCGTGATCAGCGCCACGCCGACGCAGAGGAGGCTGCGCTCGCTGAGCGCGATCCCGGCGATTGCCGCTGCCACGCCGGCCGCCAGGAACGACGTGCCCCGTGTCGTCAGCCCGGCCAGCCATGACGTCAGCACCCCGAGTCCTCCTTCCCCGTCGCCCGTCCGCAGCTAGCCTCGGACGAGGTCACCGATTAGCCCGTCACCTGCTCGGGAGCGGCAGGCGCTGCACTATCCCGGACAGGATGCGGTCGGGGGTCTCCCGGCCGACCAGGGCGGCGGTGCTGGGCAGCAGCCGGTGCGCGAGCACCGGAATGGTCAGCGCCTGCACATCGTCGGGAATCACGAAGTCACGGCTGTCCAGGGCGGCATAGGCCCGGCTGGCGCGCATCAGGTGCAGCGCGGCCCGCGGTGAGGCGCCGAGCCTGATCTCCGCCGAGCTCCTGGTCGCGCTGACCAGGTCGATGATGTACTGCCGGATCGCCTGCGATACGTGGATCTCGCGCACCGCGGCTACCAGCGCGCGGATATCGCTGGCGTGGGCGACGGGCTTGAGATCGTCCAGCGGTGAGCTTGACCCGTGCGAGTCCAGCATCGCGAGCTCAGCGTCGCGGTCCGGATAGCCGATGGACAGCCGGGTCATGAACCGGTCGCGCTGCGCCTCGGGCAGCGGATAGGTGCCCTCCATCTCCACCGGGTTCTGGGTGGCGATCACCATGAAAGGCGGGTCGAGCGGGTAGGTCGTGCCATCTACCGTCACCTGGCGCTCTTCCATGGACTCCAGCAGAGCCGACTGGGTCTTCGGCGACGCCCGGTTGATCTCGTCGCCGAGCACGATGTTGGCGAACACGGGCCCCGGCTTGAACTCGAACTCGCGCATCTCCCGGTTGAAGGCGCTCACTCCGGTGATGTCGCTGGGCAGCAGGTCGGGAGTGAACTGGATGCGGCGCACCGAGCAGTCGATGGACCTCGCCAGTGCCTTGGCGAGCATGGTCTTGCCGACGCCGGGCACGTCCTCGATGAGGATGTGACCCTCGGCCAGCAGGACCGTCAATGCCAGCCGGATTGCGCCCGGCTTGCCGGAGATAACGCTCTGAACGGCGGTGCTGACATTTCGCGCCACGTCGACAAGTTCATCGAGCGTTCGATCGGCCGACTGCCCCGTGTGGCTGACCACGTGAATCCTCCTGGCGCCCAGTTCGCGTGCGTTATTTGCCTTATGCCCAGCGCAACGGCCTGCTGCAATGACTAAAACCGTGCGATCAGACAGTACGTCCTTGTATGGCCAATCGCGATCCCGCTCTCATATCGTCGCGGTAACACTGCGGTGTCCGTCACGCTCTGGTTACCACTCGTGACTGATCTGCCAAGCCTCGGCACGGGCCTCATTGTGGCCTGGCCGGCCCTCTCGCCGCGGGTAGTCGGCCGTCGCCAGCGCGCATGCCTCCGCCTGCCTCCACCTTGCCCCACCTCCCTGACCTGCGCTGTCGGGCGGGCCAGGCGCGATTAATGGGCTTGTCGCGATTGACGGTGGGGAAGAGTGGAGTACAGTGGTGATCCGTGGGGCGCTAGGGGTCCGCAAATGGCGCCCGGTGGGGGACTGAGGAGGTGAGGCGGGTGTTCCTTGGCACCCATACGCCTCGCCTCGACGAAAAAGGCCGATTGATCCTGCCGGCGAAGTATCGCGAGGAGCTGTCGGAGGGCCTGGTGCTGACCAAAGGCCAGGAACGATGCCTGTACGTATTTCCCGCCACCGAGTTCGGCCGGATCACCGAGGCGCTGCGGACCGCGCCGGTGACGGCGAAGGCGGTCCGCGACTACAGCCGGGTGTTCTTTGCCAGCGCCTCGGATGAGGAACTTGACCGGCAAGGCCGCATCACCATCCCCGCCAGCCTGCGCGACTACGCGGGCCTGCAGCGCGAGTGCGTGGTGATCGGAGCCAACACCCGGCTGGAGATCTGGGACGCGGCGGCCTGGGACAGCTATCTCGAGCAGCAGGAAGACGCGTTCTCTGATGCATCGG
>Ga0209169_10001999_pt1 | contig 12432 bp, 8 predicted proteins | sample HubBroMetageWRM4_FD_188346 | JGI IMG/M metagenome (GOLD analysis project Ga0209169, IMG submission 188346) | Warmed soil microbial communities from the Hubbard Brook experimental Forest, New Hampshire - Hubbard Brook CCASE Soil Metagenome WRM 4... | ecosystem: Environmental > Terrestrial > Soil...
CAGCGACGGTCTGGCCTTTTTTCAGGCGCAGCTCGCGAACGGCATCGGCGGTGATGATCGACGTGATGCGCTGGCCGCCGATGGATATTGCGACCTGCGCGATGAGGCCATCCATTTTAATGTCGGTGACGCGGCCGATGAGCTGGTTGCGTCCGCTGATGCGGCGGAAATTGGTGCGGCGGTCGGAAACCTCGCCCTGTTCGCTGGAACGGTAGAGAAAGCGGTCGATTTCTTTTTCGGGAATGCGATGGTGGCCGCCGGCGGTCTTCACGGTGCGAATTTGCTTTTTGTAGATCCACTGCTTGAGCGTGGGGTAGCTGATGCCCAGCACCTGGGCGGCGTCGCGCGGCGTAAAGAGTTTGGCGGTCGGCATAGTCGTAATACGGCGGCGTTCGCCGCTGCGGCTCGCGTCGCTGAAGCGAGTTGAGTAGTGATGCTAAGCTCCGGCCGCGCGCGATGTCAATCGAACGAGTTGTGAGGCGGCGCGCTGAGCTGCGGCCGAATCACCAGCCCATTTGGCGCATGCGCTCCTGAATGATTTCGGAGTAGTGGATCATGTGGCCCGGGCGGCGCTTGAGCGGGAGCGGAAGAATGGCGGCGAGTTCGGCGCCCTGCTCGCGGTCGATCGCGCGCGGGGCGATGTGGAAATAGTAGTGAGAGGCTGCGTCCGCGCCATAGACCGCGGGTCCCCACTCGACGACGTTGAGATACAGCTCAAGGATGCGCTGCTTGCCGAGCACAAACTCGGCGACGGGCACGAGCGTAAACTCCGCTCCCTTGCGCAGAAACGAGCGGCCGGTGCCGAAAAAGATATTTTTGACAAGTTGTTGAGTAATTGTGGAGCCGCCGCGAAATTTGTCGCCTTCCATGTCGTCCTGCGCGGCTTTCTCAATCGCGTCCCAATCGAAGCCGTGATGCTGGTAGAAGCGCGCGTCTTCCGCGGCGATTACGGCGTGCTGGAACTCAGGTGAGATTTGGGCGAGCGGCACGAAATCGTAGCGTTCGTCGTACGGCTTGCCGTGAATCGACGATTGCACGCGGCGCTGCATTTGAACGGCCGTGGTTGGCGGGTCGATCCACTTGAGGCCGACGAGCGCGATCACGCCGAGAAACCACAGCGCCAGTAGGACGAGCAGAATCCATTTCGCGACGAAGCGGAACGTGATTTTGGGCGACGGCCGCTGCTTGGCGTTTTGCGGCGCGGGCACCGGTGGATCGGGAGATTCGGGCACGCTTCAGGATAAGCGCGTGCGGCGGATTGCCCAAGGGCAGAACCCACAGGCAACACTTGCCTATTCCACTCGCTCAGCTGCAGCGCGCTAGCGGAAGATCGCGAGATCGATGGCATCGACGATGGCCTGGTAGCCGGCGTCGTTTGGATGCAAGTGATCGGGCGAGGTGAAGCGCGGCGCGAGCTGCGACGGGTGCGCGGGATCGCGCACGATGGCGTCGATGTCGATCACGGCATCGAATGCGTGGCTCGAGCGAATCCACTGATTCACGGCCTGGCGGATTTTTTCTTTCTCGTCGTTGTGATAGCCGGGGACGACCACGCCTTCCGACGGCGAAATGGTGCAACCGATAATGCGAAGGCCGTGGACGTGGGCGCGTGCGATGAGTTGCTGGTAGCCGCCGACGATGTCTTCGGTCGTGGGCGCGCTTTCAGGCGGCGCGAGAACCAGGTCGCCGAGCTTCGCGCCGGGAAATCCGATGTCGTTGGTTCCTTCGACGACGATCACATCGGAAACACCGGGAATCGCGACCGCATCGCGAGTGAAGCGCGCGAGCGCGGAGACGCCGAAGCTATTGAGTGGCGCATCGTTGAGCAAGCGGCTTCCCGCAATCCCTTCGTTCACCACGGCGAACTGCGTCGCGCCTTTGGTCGTTTCGAGGCGGCGGTAGAGGTCGTTCGAAAAATCGAGATCCTTTCCGCGCGTGGTACCGTCGCCATCGACGAGCGAATCGCCGAACGCGACGATCACGCGGCGGTTTTGCTGTGCGGGCACAAGCACAGCGCCGAGAAACACAGAGCAGTCCGATTCTTTTCCACCTTGAATCGATGCATCGCTCGTGTGATCGCCGGGCGTGGAAATCACGACTTTTTTCAACGTAAACGAGTGCCACGTTACGGACGCGGGATGCTTCGGAAAATAAAGGCTGATGCTCAGCTCGGTTCCGCTCTTCACCGGAAATGCAACCGGGTCGCTCAGCGCAGGCGCACCTGCAGCCAGCAGGATTGAATCCTTGCCGCCGTCGAAAGTGACTGCATGAATCGATCCCGCGGCTACGCCGGCCGCACCATCGGCGACACCAATCGTAACTTTTCCGATCAGAACCGGCGCGGTGCCGAATTCATTTGTGAGCCGCAGGCGAATTTGCTGGCCGCCGAGAGTGACGCGCGCGCGTTCGCGCACCGTTTGATTATCGAGCTTCAGAATCGGCTCGTCGGGATCGGGGTCGAAGCCTTGCGGGCTGGTTGTCCATGTGGCGATCCACGTGGCTTGCGGCTGCTGTGCTTTTGCGAAATTGGGAAAAAGCAAAATGAAGAAAATCAGGGCGAATTTCAGTGAAAAGTTAGATCGAGTCGTCAGGGGCATTGGTTCCCATTTGCATCGGCCGGGCCGTTTTTTGAAAGCGGACAGTGTGCGCGTTCGCACATCGCGAACACACACCGCACTCGCCGGACACGTGGCGAGTTTACTGCTCCGGTCCTTCGACGTATCAAATGAGATTTTGTTTCTGAAGTTGTTCAACAACGAGCTTCGCGACAGAACTGATCGCGGACGCGGGCGACCGCGGATCGACGATGTTGCTCGTTCCAGTCCAGGCAAGTTGGCCATCGCCGGGCGATGTGGAGTACAGCGCGGTTTCGATTTGCGCTTTGGTGTCGGTGGTCATGTAGCCGGGCGTATAAACGACGGGCGTGACCGCGGTGTAGTAGCCGTAGAAATTCACGAGTTCGGGCGGAAGCTGGACGGCGTCGCCGGGAATGTACGTGTGCGTCTTTTTATATTTGGTGAGATGCGCGACGAGGATCGCGTCGAAGTGCTGCTCCTCGACGATTTCGCGGAGCTGGGCTTGTGGGATTGGCGTCGCGTCTGGGCGGGCGAGGTAAACGTAACTCTGGACGGCGGTGAGGCCGGGGTGCGTGAGCGTCGCGGTCATGGCGTCTTCGAAATCGGCTCGGCGGGCGGCTTGGCCGTTGACGGCGAGCACGAGAATATTTTTGAAGGCGCCGCCGTTGTACGTAGGGTTGCGCCACGAGAACGCGAGCTTCGTGCCGGCGGAAGCGGTGAACGCGCATACCGCTACGAACGCTACGGCGGCGATGGACGTGAACGCGCGACGTCGCCCCGACGCTGATGGTTGCAATAATGCGTTGCGATTGGCGCGGTTCACGACGCTTCCCCCCAAGATCCGGAGCACGCGACGAGCGTTTGCGCGCGCGCGACATGTGTGTCATTGATAGCACGAACTCTGAGCGAGCGATAGGAGCGCGATGGACCGAAAGAATCATGAGCGGCGAATGAAAGAAGTTCGGACGCGCGAGGCGTTTGATACGGCGCGTGGGAAGCTACGGTGGACGGCGGTGAAGGGGCTCGATCTCGCCGACGTTACATTCGCGCAGTGGAAGCGCGCGGCGCTCGAGCAGACTTATTTTCTCGGGTGCGCGTTTGCGAATCGCGCCGTCGTGAATTACCTACTCGGTCGTGGAGCGGTGCTGCTCACGCGATTCCCTGCTACGGCATATAACCCGTTTCGCGGCGCGCTGTACACGCCTGAGGAATTGGAAGAGCGCGCGGAGGGTCTCACGGGGGCGCGATGGACGCTTGACCACGCGATCTATAAAGAATATTTGGCGAAGGGGCGGCTGTCGCCGGACGTGATCGAGGCTCTCACCCGGCGAATTCACGACGATTCGATCGACGATGCGATTGAGGAACTGATCGCGCGTGAGGGCGCACTACGTATGGTGGGATTCATGGGCGGCTCGGCTGTGGAGCGCGGCGACGAGTGGTACAGGAAAGCTGCGGAGACGGCGCGGCTCGTGGCGCGCAGCGGACAATTCATCATGAGCGGTGGCGGCCCCGGAATGATGGAGGCCGCGAACCTCGGTGCATATTTCTCGGCGGCGCATTTTGGTGAGGGCGATCTCGCCGCAGCGATCGACATTTTGGCGACAGCGGCTGAATACGACCACCCGAAGTGGCGCGCGCGGGCGTACGAAGTGAAAACGAAATTTCCGCGAGGCGCGGCGAGCCTGGGAGTGCCGACCTGGTTTTACGGGCAGGAGCCGACAAATTCGTTTGCGACGCATATCGCGAAATATTTCGACAACAGCATTCGCGAGGGCGGGCTCTTGATGATGTCGCTGGGCGGCGTGGTGTTCGCGCCGGGCAGTGCTGGAACACTGCAGGAAATTTTCATGGATGCCGAGCAGAATTTTTACGCGACGGGCGGGTATCACAGTCCGATGGCGTTTTTGGGCGTGCGGCAATGGGAAATGGATACGCCGGTCTTTTCGCTGGTGAAACAAACGGCGAGCGACGCCAACCGCGACATGCTATTTATTTCGGACGCCCCTGCTGAGATTGCGCAGTTTCTCGCCGAGACGAAGCCGCGAAAGAAACGGTGAGCCGCTTCGCTTTAGATTCGCCTATAGCGGTTCTGATAGACTGACTGGGATGCAAACTCCAAAGATTCGAATGGCACGATGAGCGACGCGAAAGCGAACACGATCGACCTGAATCCGGCGCAGCGCGCGGCGGTGGAGCACGTTGACGGTCCCCTGCTCGTGGTAGCGGGCGCCGGAACCGGCAAGACGCGCGTGATCATCGAGCGCATCCGCACGCTGCTCGAATCGCAGCCGGACCTCACTGGCGAAAATATTCTGGGGTTGACGTTTACCGACAAAGCCGCCGGCGAAATGACGTCGCGCGTGAAGAAGGCCATCGGCGAGCGCGCCGAGGGATTGTCGCTCAGCACGTTCCACAAATTCTGCCTCGATAAAATTCTCAAGACTGTGCGGCCGGACGTGCAGGCGATCGAGCCAATCGACTACCGGATTTTGCTGCGGCGGAACATCGCCGAACTGGATCTGAAACATTTCCGGCGACTGCAGGACCCGGGCGAATTCATCGGGGATTTCGAGGGCTTTTTTTCGCGATGCCAGGACGAGCTGGTTTCTCCGGACGATTACGAGAAATTCGCGGCCGAGATGCGGCGGAATCATGAAGCGACGCGGGCAGATCTGGAAGCCGACGCTCTGGACGACGCAGAGCTTGAAGTCGCGAAGCAGGAGGAGTTGGCGCGCGTTTATCGCGTGAGCGAGCGCCTGTTGCGTGAGCGCAACCTACTGACGTTTGGCGCGCAGATCGCGGAGTCTGTGGCCGCGCTGAAAAACGACCCTGAGCTGCGCGCGAAAGTGCGCGACCAATACAAATACATCCTGGTGGACGAATTCCAGGATACGAACATCGCGCAGCTCGAACTGCTCTGGCTGCTCGCGGGCGAGCATCGCAACATCGTCGCAGTAGGAGACGACGACCAGGCGATTTATAGATTTCGCGGCGCTTCGTTCGGAAGCTTCACGATTTTTCTGGAACGCTTCTGCGGAGTGACGGGCGCGAAGAACGCTCCGAAGGCGGACGACTATCTGGTGTCGCTTTCGCAGAATTACCGTTCGACGAAGCGAATTCTGCGCGTCGCGGGCAAGCTGATCTCCCACAACGAAAAATCGCCGCTGCTCCCAAAGAAAAATCTTGGTACCGACAATACTGACGGCGAGCGAGTGCGCATCGCAGAGTTTGGCGCAGCGAACGAAGAAGCGGAGTGGGTGGCGAGCGAAATCGAGCGGCTGCACGAAAAGAAAGTGCCGTGGCGGTCGATCGCGGTGCTTTACCGCAAGCATACGCACCGTAGCGACCTGTTGAGCGCGCTGCGGCGGCGCGAAATTCCGTTTGTGATCAAGAAGTTTTCGATTCTCACGAGCACGCTCGTGAAGGATCTGTTTGCGTGGCTGCGCATCATCGGCAAGCCTCGCGACAACGTGGCGTGGGCGCGCGTGCTGGGAGCGCCGTACTGGGGTCTAGAGCCGAAGGATCTGGTGCGGCTCGCAGAGCGCGCGGCGAAAAACAAGCGGCCGCTCGGCGACGAAGTTGCGGTTTCGAAGGAAGAGGCGCCGTTCAATCGTGAAGGCGTGCGGCTCGGCGAGTTGGTCACGCTGCTCGAAACGCTGCGCGCCAGTTCGTGGAGAAAAGTAGCGACAGACCTTGTGGATGAGTTGATCAAGGTATTGGGCCTGGCGCCACTACCGACGGATCAGGATCGGTACTATCTCGAGCGCTTCGTGAGCTTCGTGAACGACTGGCAACGCAAGAGCGAGGGCAAAAAGCTCGGCGACTTCCTCGAATACCTAGAATATTTTTACGAAGCCGGCGGCGATGTGTGCCTCGAAGAGGAAATGACGGACGACGCGGTGAACCTGATGACGGTGCACGCCGCGAAGGGACTCGAGTTCCCGCACGTTTTTATTCTGAGGCTCACGCACCGGGACTTCCCTTCCGGCGCGCGCAAGCCGGTGTTTGAATTCCCCTACGAATTGATGAAGGAGCAGCAGCCGCAGTTCGACTATCAGCGCGAAGAAGAGCGCCGGCTTTTCTACGTGGCGCTCACGCGCGCGCGCCAACGGCTGACGCTTTCGACGGTGCTGAACAAGCGGCTGAAACTTTCACCGTTCTTCGAAGATTTTCTCGAGGACGCAAAGATCAAGCAGCAGGACGTGCATCAATTCGAAGCGAAGGTGGAGCTGTCGGCGCTGACCGAGACGACGGGGCCGGAAGCGAACACCGCGGTGCCGACGCAACTCTTCGGGCCCGCGAGTGAGACGACGCGTGCGTACTCGCGTGTAGCCATCTGGGCGAAAGCGTTTCATCCGCCGCGGCCCGAGCCGCTACAACTCAGCTCGTCGGCAATCGATTGCTACGAGCGCTGCCCGCAAAAATATATGTTCCAGTATTCGTGGTCGATTCCGGGCGGGCCGCACGCGATGGCCACGTTTGGAAACGTGATGCACACCACCGTGCGCGAAATGGTGGAAGAAATCGGAAAGCGCAAGAAGATCACGCTCGCGGAAGTGAATACGATTTACGACCGGCATTGGTCGGACTCCGGCTTTATCGACGAATACCACAAAGAGGAATACAAAAAGGAAGGTCGGCGGCAGCTCGAAGAATTCTGGAAGAAATATTCAGCCGCTCCGGCGGACGTGGTGCATCTCGAAAAAAAATTCGAGCTGCCGATGGACAACGACGTAATCGTGACGGGCCGGATCGACCAGATCAACCGGATCAACGGAAAAAAAGTCGAGATCGTCGACTACAAAACCGGGAAAGCGAAAGACAAGAAAGCGGCGGCGAAGGATCTGCAGCTCGGCATCTACGCGCTTGCGGCGGAAGAGATTCTGGAGTTGAAGCCGGAGAAGCTGGTGCTGTACAGCCTGACTTCCAACGAAGCCGTGGAATCGACGCGCGACGCGAAGGCGTTGAAAGAAACGCGCGAGCGAATCGCCGAAGTGGCGGACTTGATTCGCGCGCGGGAGTTCACTGCAAAGCCTGGGTTCGGATGCAAATTCTGCGACTACAAGCCGGTGTGCCCGTCGCACGAGCAACTGGTCTCAATTCGGGGCGCGGCAGATGCGGCTGTCGTCGAAGAATAAGCGGACGAAGTTCGCGCTTCAAGCGCAAAAAGAAAAAGGGCGCTGCGTTTCGGCAGCGCCCTTTTCTATTTCGAGTTGGTTCCGCGCAGTTTCTGGAACGTTCTCCCCGCCGATTCAGCTGCGCTTGCGCGCGCTTCCATCGTCAAAACGAGTTTTCAATGGCGCGCAAGTTTAGTCAAGATATATAAATTCCGCGGCGTTGTTGACTTGGAAAAAATTCCGTGAACGGCTTAGTGCAATCCGCTCTGGTAGTAGCCGTCGCGCGTCATCACTTCCAGGCTCGGCCGTCGCACGCGCACCTCGATGGTGTGGTAGTCCTTGGTGCGGTCGGTATCCTGCGGCGAGAAGGTGATCGTGTACTGATTGCGAGCCTGCTCGGTGACGTTGGCGTAGAGATTCTGCAGGCCGCGGTCTTTCGCGGAGTAGAAAGTGTCGCCGCCGGACTTGCCTGCGTATTTCTCGAGGCGCAGCGTCTGCTTCTGTAGGAACGCGTGACCCACCGAGATGGAGTACACGGATACGTCGTTGGTGAGCAGCAGTTGCAAAGTCTGATCGAAGCTGTGCGTGTTGTTGCGGGAATTGTTGCCGTCTGAAATCAGGAAAATAATTTTCCGCCGATCGCGCCCGCGGCCCTTCAGCATTTCCGCGGCGTCGTAAATCGCGTCGTCCATGTCTTTGTGCGGCGGTTCCTGGCGCACGCCGAGCGGAGTGGGTTGGCCAGTCTCGGTATTCTTACCGTTCGCGGTGGGGCCTGCTGTGAGCGGACCGCCGACCGGGCTGCCGGGCATGTGCGAATCGAGTTCCAGGCGCTTCAGCTTGGTGTAGAGCTGGTCGTTGTTGAATGAAAAGTCCGAGACCACGTTGGTGAATTCGTTGTAGGTGACCAGTGCGACTTCGTCCGCAGGGCCAAATCCGGCGGAAATCGCGGTGAGACTCTTCTGCACTTCGTCGGCAGACTTGATCGAGAGGTCGTTGTCGATCAGGATGACGGCGGACAGCGGAAACGGGTCGGACGTAAAGAAAATGATCTGTTGCTCGACGTTGTCGCAAAAAACGCGAAACTCGTCGCGTCCCAGGTCGCCGATTAGCGCGCCGTCTCGGTTCTTCACCGTGACGGGCACGATCACGAGGTCGGACCGGACGCGGATGCGGTTGCGCATGTCATTCTGTGCCGCTTGATTGGCCGGCTGCGATACCCCGGACTGCGGCTGCGGCGTTTGCGCGGCGGGCGTCTGCGTGGGAATCTGCGGCGTAGCAGCGGGTGGCGTGATCGGTGCGGCGGGCTGCGCGGGCGCCGTCTGGCCGGGCTGTACCGGCGGCTTCTGTGAATTGTTCTGGGAATTCTCCTGGGGGGCGCTCTGAGCGCGCGACGTGGCAGCGCCGAATAGGAATATAATGGCGACGGCTGAGGCGATTCTCGCTGCGGACTTCTTTACGGCCGTCAGGGCTGGCATCATTCTCGGGATCTCGCTCCGGACCAATTGAACGCGTTCGGTAGTCAGCGGGTGTCGCGCGCGAGAATCCGGCCGAACATCCGGAAACGCGTTGGGCGCATCGTACCAGAACGCTATCGGTTCCCGCGCCTGAAGTTCGACGCGCGGTCAGCACAGATAAGTTGCATCCACGGAGGATTATACAATGCGGCGCAGCAGCGTGACGGCGGGGATTTTCGCGGTGGCTCTCACCGGATACGCCGCGATTGCAGGTGTACCCTCGGCCAAAAGCGCCCAGCCTGTGGCGGCGCCGCTGCAGCGTTCTCCATCCTTTTTGAAGCTGGCGTCTGGGCGGATCGTCTCGCAGCAGCAAGGTCAAGACCCGCAGAACGGCCAGGGGCTGCAGGTCGTAACGAACGTGGTGAACGTGTTCGCGACCGTGCGCGACAAAAAGCACGGGATCATCAGCGACCTGACCAAGGAAGATTTCAAAGTATTTGAGGACGGGCAGGAACAGAAAATCGCGTTCTTTTCGAAAGAAGTGGACATGCCCATCACGCTGGGTCTTTTGATCGACACCAGCGCGAGTATGGACCGCATGATCGACGCCGAGCAGGACACCGCGTCGCGATTCCTGCGCGAAGTGATGCGGCCGAAAGACGAGGCGATGGTGATCACGTTCGATTTCGACGTGGACCTGCTGGCGGACTTCACATCAGACACCGGAATGCTGTCGCGGGCGATTCACAGCGCGCGCGTGAATTCGGTGGGCGGCGGCGGCGTGGTTACGCCCGGTACGATTCCCGGCGGCCAGGGCGGCGGCACGAATTTGTACGACGCGATTTATTTGGCGACGCATGACGAGCTTTCGACGCAGGCTGGGCGCAAAGGCGTAATTATCATGACCGACGCCGAAGATACGGGAAGCAAGCTGCGCCTGCAGGATGCGATTGAGGCGGCGCAACGCTCGGACGCCGTGATTCACGTGATGTTGATCACGGACCGTATGGCGACGTTTGGTTCCGGCCCCGGAGTGGCGCGAAAGATGGCCGAAGATACGGGCGGACGAGTGATCGAGGTGCGCAGCGAGAGTTCGCTCGAGAAGGCGTTTGACGAAATTTCGCAGGAGCTGCGGTCGCAGTACGTGCTGGGCTACTACCCCACCAACATTAAGCGCGATGGAACGTTCCGGAAGATCACTGTGGATGTAACGCGGCCCGACGCGAAAATCCTGGCGCGCAAAGGTTATTACGCACCGTTCCGGTAGAACGCTCGAATTTGATCACCTACTTTAGTTAAGTTACCCAAAGAATCTCGCTATCGCAGCAGAGCTGTAACGATTCTCCTTCGTTCAACTATCAATGGAAGGAGTTCGCCGCGCCGAGCCTGCGGCTTAGGATTGCCATGAGAATTCTCCAAAATCGGGAAAAGCCCCAGCCGTTCTCGGAGGGAGTGTCGCGTCACAGACGCTGGTGGACATGGCCCTTCTTCACGTTCGACTGGCTGTGCGAATGGGCCGCATATTACCTCGGTACATGGAATTTCCTCGAGGTTCTTGAATACCTGAGCAGCTTCGGCGTTCTGGTGGCTGTTTGCTTTTATTTTACCGACTCGGGCAATCGCGTGAAGCAGCGCCACTACCAGGCGTGGCAGGTGGTGAACACGGCCCAGGGAAAGGGCGGCAGCGGCGGACGAATTGAAGCTCTTCAGGAGCTTAACGCCGACCGTGTGCCGCTGATCGGAGTCGATGCTTCCGGAGCGTTTCTCCAGGGAGTTCGCCTGCCGGGAGCGAAGCTTGTGCGAGCAAATTTCAATTCGGCGGATTTGCGAAGCAGCGAGTTTCGTAACGCCGATTTGACGGATGCCGATCTCCGCTCCGCGAATTTTCGAGATAGCAATCTCCGCTCGACGGATCTTCGCGGCGCAGATCTCACCGAAAGCGATCTGACTGGAGCGGACATCAGTAATGCGCAACTCGGCAGAGCCAACCTGGCAGGCGCCGATCTAAGCTACGCAAATCTCGGGGGCGCGAGTTGGGATCAGAATACGACTATTAAGTGCGCGAACGTTCACGGGGTTAAGAACGCCCCGGCCGGATTCACGGAGTGGGCGACGCAGCACGGCGCGGTCAACTCCACGCAGAATGAGTCTTCGGAATAGCCCGCGTCATTTTAATTCCCGGGCTTGCTGGGAGCCACGAGCGGGTTTGTGTTGTCAGGGGGCTTGGCGAAGTAACCTTTGCGGCTGCGCACGTCGAGATTTTTCCGGTCGGTCTGAATTTCGATGGTCCGGTATTTTCCGTTGGGCTGCGGATTCGTGGGGCGGTACGCGATGAAGTATTGGCTGCGCAACTCGTTGCCGATGTCGGTGAACGACTGCGCGAGATCCTCCACCTTATAGGGGTAGAAAACGCGCCCCCCGCTCTGCACCGAAAATTTCTCGAGAACTTGATCGCCCTCTTCGAGGTGCATTTTGTGCGGCTTGTCGCCGCTGATCGACAGCCAGTCGGTGTTCGTACTCACGCAGTAGATCGCGGCTTCGGCGCGAATCGCAGCTTCGAGCGAATCGCTCAGGGCGTGGTCGCTCAGATTGTCGTTGCCGTCGCTGATCACCACGAGCACGCGGCGAATTTCGGCGTTCTGCCCGCGTGGTAGCGGAGGGCTTACTAGTTTCTCGGTGGCGCGGTAAATCGCGTCGTTCAGCGCCGTGCCGCCGCCGGCGCGCTGCTTGCGGATCGCGTCGGTCAACATCGCCAGGTCCCCGGTCCAATCCTGAATCACGTCCGGCTCGTTATCAAACGTCATGATGAACGCCTGATCCTTGTTGCGGCGAATCACGCTCTGCAGAAAATCCAGCGCGGCTTCTTTTTCGAATTCGAGGCGCGGGCGGATGCTATTCGAGGTGTCGAGCAACACGCCGATGCGCAGCGGCAGATCGGTTTCGCGGCCGAAATAGGCAATGTCCTGTATCTGTCCATCTTCGAGAATTCGGAAGTCAGACTTTTCGAGGTTGGTGACGAATTCGTGATGGTGATCCATTACGGTGGCGACGAGGTGAACGAGGCCGGTGGTGGTGATGATCGTCGGCGGCGCGGAACCCTGTATCTGCTGAGGCGGAGCTTGATTCTGCGGCGCAGGCGCGTTTTGATTCGCGGGCGGTGCGGGTGAGGGTGGCGCCGGCTGCTGCTGCGCGAATGCGGCGACGGTGAAGGCGAGCGAAGCAGCGGCGAGTACGAAGAGTTTGCGCATCGAGTGGGGCACCATTGCGATTATAGGAAGTCCT
>Ga0209169_10002000_pt1 | contig 12428 bp, 13 predicted proteins | sample HubBroMetageWRM4_FD_188346 | JGI IMG/M metagenome (GOLD analysis project Ga0209169, IMG submission 188346) | Warmed soil microbial communities from the Hubbard Brook experimental Forest, New Hampshire - Hubbard Brook CCASE Soil Metagenome WRM 4... | ecosystem: Environmental > Terrestrial > Soil...
GACGCGCAGCGGACTCGGCGGCTGCGGCACCAGGTCCGTGGCGAGCGGCGCGAGCACCCGGAGCCTGGCTTCCAGGGACCAGGCGCGGTCGATCACCAGCTGCTCGGCACCGCGCCCGTAGAACGTGCTGAGCGCGGTGAGCTGCCCGGCGTCGAGCAGCCCTGCGGACAGCTGCTGGCGCGGGCCGCCCTGCTGCGCCAGCGCCCGCAGCGCCGCGATCAGCTGGGCCATGCTGGCACCGGAGCCGAGCACGTCGAGCACGCCGTCGAGCAGTGCTGCGTCACGGGCAGGATCCGCGCCGGCCGACGCTCCGGCCGGGTCGGCAGCGGCAGCCGCGGTCAGTGCGAGCACGTCCGCCAGGGCCTGCGGGCGCAGCTGCAGGCCGAGGTCGAGCCTCGGCAGGTCGGCGGGCAGCACCCAGACGCGCGGGCTGATCCCGAGGCGCCCGGCGACCGCGAGCAGGTCGGCGGCCACGCCGCCCTCGGTCAGGTCGAGCACGGTCACTTCACCGCCGACGGCCAGCCGCGGTGCGGCCAGCATCGTCAGCAGGGCCGACCAGCCGGCCAGCGTGCCGCCGGCCACGTCCAGCCGGCCAACCTCGGCCGGCAGCGTCGCCGGGTGCCAGCAGGCCCGGCGCCGGTGCGCGGCGTCCCGCTGCCGCCATGCGCGAACGTCCCTGGCGTGCTGCGCCGCGCGCGCCGCGAACTGCGCCTGCTGCACCGTCCGGATCTGGCGCACCCGCAGGCGCTCGGCATCGATCTGACCGCGCAGCTCGCGCTCGCCCCGGATCAGGGACCGCACGCTGACACCGGCCGCGCCCGCTCCGGCGCCCAGCGCCAGCAGCGCGAACCCGGCCGGGATGACGGCGGTGAGCCAGCAGCCCGCCGCGACGGCCACGGCCGCGACCCCGGCCCCGGCGGCCAGCCGGGCGGGCCTGGCCAGCAGATCCTGCTCGCGGCGCTGAGCGGCGAGCCAGTCCGCGCCGACCTCGTCCAGTGCCGGCCGCTCGGGCGACTGCGGCCTGGGCCCGGGCTCGGGCGCCCCGATCGCGGCCCGCCAGCCCAGGTAGACGAGATCGGCGCGGAGCCGGCCGCGCGGCGCTCGCGGCGCCGGGCCGCTCATGGCGTGACCGGGCGGAGCGGCACGGGCGTGCAGCCGGGCAGCGGCGGCTCCCGCTGGCCGCGGGTCAGGACGGCGAAGGTTCCCGCGGGCTGAGCTTCCAGCGCCTGCGCCGCGGCCTGACGGCTCGCCGCTACGGCCGGGAACGGGCTGGCCAGGTCCTGGTCGGGCGGGCCGGGACGCGGTGACCGGGCCGGACCATCAAGCGCGACGGCGAGCTGCCTGGCCAGCTCGCGGCCGATAGGCCCGGCGGCGATCGCGGTCTCGACCACGCTGGCCAGGCCGGCCGCGGCCTGGACGCTGGCGGTACTGAGCAGCAGGCCGGCGCCGGCGTCCTGGCCCGCGCTGATGAGGTCAGCGAGCGCGCCCGGATCGGCCCGGTCGCAGCCGTGGATCCAGGCCAGCGCGTCTGCGCGCAGCCCGAGATCGCGCAGGCTGGCCAGCACGCCGGCCAGGGCCGCCACCGTGACCGGCGCGGGCGGTGCCAGGGCCGCGCCGCGGCGCCGGATCAGCTGCCCGGCCGCCGCCGTCAGGCCGGGCAGGTCGCGGCCGGCCAGCTCGCCGATGGTCAGGCCAAGTGAGCCTGCCAGGTCCCGTGCCTGGCGGCTCAGCGCGCCGGTGCCCGTGAGGTCGGCGATGAGCACCGCCTTGCGCCGCCGCAGCGCCGCGCAGACGGCCGGAAGGCAGATCTCAGCCAGCGATGCGTTCCTGGGCCCGCAGACCAGCACGGCCCGCTCGGCCTGCGCCCAGGACAGCTCCGCGCGCCTGCCGGTCCCTGCCACGATGCCGATGGCGCACCCGCGGGCCGTTACCGTCCGGCCGGCCGCGAGCGCGCGGGCAGCCAGCCGGTACCGCACGGCGGCGACAAGGCCGGGCCGCCACGGTGCCATGGCACCGCGGCCGGCCCGGCTCAGCCACAGCAGTCCGGCGGCCTCGGCGGCGCCGGCGATCAGGGCGAGCGGGACCTGGCCGCCGATGCCGGCCAGGATGCCCGGCCGCAGCTGGTGGTGCCAGGCCGTCCCGGCCAGCAATCCGGCCAGCCGTCGCGGCACGGCCAGGTAGCCCGCCAGCGCTGGCCGCAGGCCTGCCGCCAGCGCCCAGATCAGGCCGCACAAAGCCGGAACGACCAGGAACTGCGGTCGCCATCGAGTCGCGCGGCCCGTGACGGCGAGAACGACTGCGATAAGAAGAGTGACCTGCGCAAGGGCCAGCTGCGCTAAGACTGCGGCGGTCGCTAACGCGGCGACGTACTCACGCTGACGGGACGGTAGGGCGGCAGCGGGCACGCCCGATCCGCGCGGGCCATGCGACGTCGCAAGTCCGGTCTCGCGGGTACTCATAACGGGTCAAGGTTCCCAGTCCTCTGCGGCATCTGTCCAGGAAACCGCCATACTGCCTACCCTGCCCTCCGGCAGCGGCGGCTCCGGCGTCTGCAGCACGAGCCGGAACATATCCGCCCGCAGCACCGCGGTTGTCAGCGCGATGGAACGGCCAAGACTCTGGTCATCGAACCGGACCGTGACCATCATGGCCGGCTGCCCTGGCGATAGCCGCAGGCTGCGGGCGACCGACGGTGGAGGTGCCTGCATCTCCACGTGCAGCGCGCTCGGCACGCCAGTGACCGGCGACTCTGCCGGGACCCCGGCGGGCTGTATCAGGCTGAGCGTGGTGGGCAGCGGCTGGGTGCTGCCGGCCTCTGGGCGGCCGGCGAATTCAGCCGGCACGTAGGTAGTGCTGAACGCGGCCGGCTCACCGCCCGCGGTCCACAGGAACCTGACCACGCACACCGGCTCAGCGGCGGCGATCCGCAGCGCCCAGCTGATGTCCTCGGGCGGCAGCCGCCAGCTGACCTGACGGCTGCGGCAGGTGAATTCGCCGCCCATCGCGTCCACGAACGAGGCCAGGCCGCGCACGCCTTCGAGCCCGATGATGTATTCGGCCGGGCTGGCCCGGTACAGCTGACCATCGGCAAGCCGCCGGACCAGATGCCGGGCGATGAGATCCTCGATGGCGGCATCGATCTCGGCCGTGCTGACGCTGTACCGGCGCGCCAGCGCTGAATGCCGCGGCAGGCGCCAGCCTGGCTCATGGTGCACCAGGGCGGCGGCCAGCCGGTCGGCTAGCACGCTCACAGCCGGCCGGGGCACGGCAGTGCCCGCCTGACTACTGCCCGGCGCCGTCTCCGCCGGGCTCGCGACAGCCAGCACTCGGGTCGCCTGGGGCCAGTTAAGGCTGTCGGACAGAGCGGCGTCCGCGCCGACTGACGGCAAATCGGCGCGTTCAGGGTCCATCGCCGTTCATTCCGCGTGACGTCGCGAGTAGGCGACGATCATTCGCCCGATGACGATCAGCAGGAAGACGAAGACCAGCAGGATCAGCGCCGCGTCGTAGGACAGGGCAACCGCGCCTGGCGTGCCCAGGTCCCAGAAGTTGAAGATCGCGTAGGTCAGGAAGCCCACCGGGTGCTGCGTCAGCGTCATGGTCGGCTCGGCCTCGCTCCAGCCGGCTGTCAGCAGCAGCGGCGCCGTCTCGCCGACCGAGATCGCGATAGCGACGAGCAGGCCGGTGATGATGCCGGGCACGGCGGACTTCAGCACGATCTTGCGTAGCGCCCAGTTCGGCGGCAGGCCGAGCGCCTCCGCGCCCTCCCGGTAGCCGGTCGGCACCTGGCTGAGCGCGGATTCGGTGGCCTTGGTGATGTACGGGACCACGATGACCGACAAGACCAGCACCGCGGGCAGCAGCCCGAAGCCCCAGTGCAGCCCGATCACCAGCGCCAGGTAGCCGACGAGGCCGAGGACGATGGACGGGATGCCGGACAGCACCTCGTAGGCACCGCGCAGCACGCCGCGGGAGCGGCCGACCGCGAACTCCGACAGGTACAGGCCGGTGAGGATGCTGATGGTTCCGCCGACTATCAGCACGCCGAGGGTGATCAGCAGCGTGCCGAGGATGGCGTTCTCCAGGCCACCCTGGTCAGCGCCGTAGGTATTGGTGGTGAGCACGCTGAAGCTGAAGTGCGGGATCGCCCGGACGATCACTCCGCCGACCAGCCAGATCGTCGGCACCACGATGGCGGCCAGCGCCACGAAGCACAGCGACCAGAAGGCGGCGTTGGCGACCTTGCGCCGCCGCGGCACGGTGGGCCAGCCGCCCGCATCCACCGCGCGGACCGTCGCGTTGCCTGGCTGGGACATCGGTTACAACCCCCTGCCGACCGGCAGCGCAGTGCCGGACACCCGGCGCACGAGCATCCGCGCGATGACATTGGCGAGCAGAGTGAGCACCAGCAGGATCAGGCCGAGCGCGGCGAACGCGCTCACGTCCATCTTGTCGAGGATCGCGGTGTCGATGTTCTGCACGATGTTCGCCGAGATGGTGATCATCGCGGCGTAGAGGTTCGTGGGCAGCGAGCCGAGGGCAACGCCGCAGACCATGGCCACGGCGATCGTCTCGCCGACCGCCCGGCCCAGGCCGAGGAAGATCGCTCCGATCAGGCCCGTGCCCACCCACGGCAGCGTCACCTTCCGCGCAGTCTCCCAGTCGGACATGCCAAGCGCGATGGCGCCCTCGCGGGGCAGGATGGGCACGCCCCGGATCAGGTCGCGGGCGGTGGCGGCGATGATCGGGAGGATCATGACCGCGAGCACGAGCCCGGAAGTCAGCAGGCCCTGGCCGTTGCCGGTGTTGCCGCGCGCGAACCCCAGCCAGGACCAGTCGGGCAGGTTGTTCGAGAGGATCGGCGCGATGTGATGAGCGATGAACGGGCCGAAGGTGAGCGCTCCCCACAGCCCGACAATTACGCTCGGCACGCCCGCCAGCAGCTCCAGGAACATGCCGACGATGTTGGCCAGCCGCCTGGGCAGCCGCTCCACGATGACCAGGGCCGCGCCGATGGCAACCGGCACCCCGATGATGAGCGCGATGGCGGTGGTAGCCAGCGTGCCGAGGATCTCCGGCAGCGCGCCGAAGACCTCGCCGGACTCATGCACGATGCCGTTAGACCGGACCGGCGTGCCGTACTGCGAGCCGAAGTTCCAGGTTGTTCCGGAAAAAAGGTGCCAGCCGCTGAACTCAACTGCGGGAATCGCCTTGACGATCAAGGTGATGAGCACGAACACGAGCATCAGCAGCGGGATCAGCGCACCGCCGAGCCCGAGCCAGCGAATGGGCTCGCCGTTCCTGAGCCACGCGCCAAGCGCGCCGCCCAGCCGGCGGGAGGGCGGGCGACCCGCCCCCCCATCCGGCTGCACAGTGGGTACAGAGGCTGTCACTAGGTCACCCTGAGATGGAGTTGATCAGGCTGGTGGAGACCGACGACGTGCCGGACGGAAGCGGCTCGAAGCCAACCGCGGTCAGGTACGTCGAGCTGTCGCCGTTGGTGATGATCCAGTTCAGGAAGGCCTTGACTGCGGTCGCCTCGGCCGCACTGGCCTGCTTCTTGTCCACCACGGCGTACTCGTAGTTGATGATCGGGTAGCCCGCTGCCGCCGAGGTGTTGATCAGCGACTCGCCGCCACTGGCCGGGACGGCCGGGAAGCTGCCGAGCGCGGCGGTGATGGCGGCCGGCGTGGCCTGGGTGAAGCTGCCTGCCTTGTTGGCCAGCGAAGCCTCGCCGAGGCTGGCCGCCTGGGTCTTGGCCAGGTAGCTGATGCCGATGTAGGCGATGCAGCCCTTGGTCGCGCCGCAGCCGCTCACCATGCCGCCGCTGCCGGTCTCGGCCAGCGCGCCGGGGGCTGACGGCCAGGTGATCGTGGTGCCGACGTTCGAGGCCGACCACGCGGACGGGTCCTGGGCGCTCAGGTAGGAGGTGAACAGGAACGTGCTGCCCGAGCTGTCGGCGCGGTGCAAGGTCACGATCGGGATCGACGGCAGGGTCACGCCCTTGTTGAGCGCGGCGATGGCCGAGTCGTTCCACTTGGTGATCTTGCCGGTGTAGATCTGCGCCAGTACGGTGCCGTTCAGGTTGATCGGCTTCTTCACCGTCGGCACGTTGTAGTTGACCATGACGGCCGCGACAGTCAGCGGGATGTTGATGAGGTTCGGGTACTGGGTCATGTCCGAGCTGGACAGGTAGGCGTCGGAGGCGCCGATGTTGACCAGGCCGTTCGCCGCGTCGGCGATGCCCGTGCCGGAGCCGGTCGAGCCCGAGGTGATCGTGACGCTCGTGTTCGCGGCCGAGTAGGCGTTCTGCCACGAACCGAACAGCGGGAAGAGCAGGGTGCTCCCGGTTTCTGAGATGGACTTGCCACTGGCGCTCGCGGGCGGTGCCGACGTGCCGCTCGAGCTCTTCGCGGGCGAGCTCGAGCCGCAGGCAGCAGCCAGCACGGTAAGCGGAACCAGGGCGGCCGCTGTGTACATCAAGCGGATCTTCTTGGCCACCTGGGAATACTCCTTTACTTTTGCACGCTTACGCGTGCGCTGAACGACTCGCACGCGGATGCGTGCGACGGTGGCCGCGCTCGCGCGTGGCCCTGCTCCCGTCCGGGGGGAGTGCTGTCCCCCCGCACGGGTGGTCCTTTTGTCAGCCGAAGCGCCCGCCGACGTAGCGGGCGGTCTCCTCTTCCGCCGGGTGCTCGAATACCTGCTCCGTGACGCCGTACTCGACCAGGCGTCCCTGGTTGAGGAACATGGTGTAGTCCGCGACCCGGCGCGCCTGGGCCATGTTGTGCGTGACGATGACGACGGTCAGCTTCGGCACCAGCGTCCGCACGAGTTCCTCGATCGACTCGGTGGCGTTCGGGTCAAGCGAGGAGGTCGGCTCGTCCAGCAGCAGCACGTCCGGCTCGATGGCGAGCGCCCTGGCCAGGCACAGCAGCTGCTGCTGGCCGCCGGACAGGCGGAACGGCGAGTCCTTCAGCCGGTCCTTCACCGCGGACCACAGGCCGACCGCGGTGAGGTATTCCTCGGCGATGGCGCGCATCCCGTTCTTGCTGGCCAGCTTGTGCGCGCGGGCGCCCGCGGTCACGTTCTCCATGATCGACATGGGGAACGGGTTGGGCCGCTGGAACAGCATGCCGACCCGGCGCCGCAGCGACATCAGCTCGACGCCCGAGTGCCAGATGCTGTGGCCGTCCAGCAGCACGTCACCGGCGTGCCGGTAGCCGGTGACCTTGTCGTTCATCCGGTTGAAGCTGCGCAGCAGCGTGGTCTTGCCCGAGCCCGTCGGCCCGATCAGCGCCGTGACGGCACCGCGCTTGATGTCCACGTTGATGTCGGTCAGGATCGTGCGCGCGCCGAAGCTCAGCGTCAGGTCGACGGCCTTGAGCATCACCGAGTCGGTCGAAGCCGACTGGGCTGCTGGTGACGTGGCCGAGCCAGGTGCCTGCCCTGCTTCGGCCGGATTGAGCTCAATCGACATGATGGGTTGCCCTGCCCCTGCCATTTGGCGGTGATGTCCCGAGTACCCGTGGTGACGAGACATTTCTAAGCGGCAAAGGTGTACGGAAGTTGAACAAGACGTGGCCGAACAGGCAACGGGCAGAAGGCAAATAGGAGAACACGACACAGGACCGGATCTACGGGAAACTCCGCAGGTCCGGTCCTGTGTTCGAATTTAGCCGCTGAGCTTGCTACACGACCACATCCACGCGGCTGATCTTGCCGATGGCAGCGGTCACGCCCTGCTCAGCGCGAATCCCGCCGGGCGCGAGCACCCGCAGGGTCCAGTCACCAGGCGCGGCGAAGAACTGGAACGCGCCGTCAGACCCGAGCGGGACCTCGGCCACGAACTCGCCGCCGGAGTTCAGCAGCCGCGCGTACCCGGTGGACACCGGCGCGCCGGCCTGAGTCACCGTGCCCTGCACGACCGCCTGGTTGCCGGCCTCGGTCACCAGGGCGGAGTCCGCCGGCGCACCGCAGCCGTCCGCGACTGCCTGCGTCCCGCTCATGCGCCATCACCCAGCTCGATGGGAACGCCGACCAGCGAACCGTACTCCGTCCACGACCCGTCATAGTTCTTCACGTTCTGCTGGCCGAGCAGCTCGTGGAACACGAACCACGTGTGCGCTGACCGCTCGCCAATCCGGCAGTACGCGATGGTGTCGGTGCCGAAATCCACCCCGGCCTCGGCGTACAGGGCCTGCAGGGCGTCATCGGACTTGAAGGTGCCGTCCTCCTCGGCCGCCTTGGACCAGGGCACGTTCTTCGCGGTGGGCACGTGGCCGCCGCGCTGTGCCTGCTCCTGCGGGAGGTGGGCCGGCGCGAGCAGGCGGCCGGCGAACTCGTCCGGCGAGCGGACGTCGATCAGGTTCTTGGCGCCGATCGCGGCGACAACCTCGTCGCGGAACGCCCGGATCGAGGAATCCTGCTCCTGCGCGGTGTAGTGGGCCGCAGCCCGCTCGGGCACCTCGGTCACCAGCTCGCGCGAGTCGAGCTCCCACTTCTTGCGGCCGCCGTCGAGCAGCTTCACGTTGTGGTGGCCGTACAGCTTGAAGTACCAGTACGCGTAGGCCGCGAACCAGTTGTTGTTGCCGCCGTAGAGGACCACGGTGTCGTCGTTGGAGATCCCCCGCTTGGACAGCAGCGCCTCGAAGCCGGCCTTATCGACGAAGTCGCGGCGTACCGGGTCCTGCAGGTCCTGCTTCCAGTCGATCTTCACGGCGCCACGGATGTGGCCCTTGTCATAGGCGCTGGTGTCCTCGTCTACCTCGACCAGGACGATGCCCGGGTCGCCTTGGTGGGCTTCCACCCACGCGGCGTCCACCAGGACGTCAGAACGGCTCATGCCAAATCCTCCTCTTGATCTTTTTCATGTGCTCAGTTACGGCCGGCCCCGGCCAGGCCGGGCCAGGTCCGCCGGATCAGCAGGTACATCTCACAGCCAAGGCACAGCCCGAATACCCCGTTCAGCACGGCCGCGATCAGCCCGAGAGCGGCTGCCACCATGCCCAGCGGCGTCAGGCCGACGGCGTAACCGATCACGCCGATGACGCTGATGACGAGCCCGATGGCCTGCGCGAACCGCGGCGGCGCCTCCGCCTCCAGCTCACCGGGCGGCCCGAGGCGCGGCCTGACCAGGTAGCGGAAGATCAGGCCGTAGGGCGTCTGGCGCAGTCCGACCAGGGCACCCACGGCGAAGAACGCGGCCTGTACTGCGAGTACCCAGACATTGCCGGTCACCAGCACGACGGCGAACACCACCATCGTGATCAGGGCACCGAACCGCGGGCCTCTCGGGTCGATTTCCATGTGCCTGCTTCCTGGGCTTCGTGCTGCATGCTGCGCGCGGATAGAAACACCTGTGCTGGTAAAGGGCAGGAGTTCGCTTAGCGGGCAGAGCGACAGATAGCCGTAGATACGCGACAGAAGTCCACAGCCCGGCGCTTGGTCAGCGCGAGCTGCGGCAGCGGGCAACGTCCGTTGCGGCGTTCTGGCACGTAGCTGATGCTATGCGGGCCGGACACGGATGTCACTCTCGTCTTTTCCGACCGAATTTTCGGGGAACGTCTCGGCCACCGCCTGGCCCAGGGCGGCGATCACGTCCGCCTTGCGCGGCTGACCCGATGCGCGCTTCACTATGCGGCCGTCGGCATCGGTGACCAGCACCGTGGGAGTCCGCAGCACATTCAGGCTGCGGACCAGGTCCAGCCTCGACTCGGCATCGATCTCGACGTAGGCCACGCCTGCGGTCATGCCCGCGACCTCGGCCAGGATCCGCCTGGTCGACCGGCAGGGGGCGCAGAAGGCCGAGGAGAACTGGATCAGGGTAGCCCGCTGGCCCAGCGACTCGCCCAGGTCCGCGCTGGTCAGGAGGCGCCCGGCCAGATCCGCGGCGGTCGGTTCCGGGTCGCCCTGGCCGCCTGAGCCGCTGTCGCTGCTGAGCCCGACACCCACGCTGCGCATCCGGCCGTTGCGCTGGCGCCAGACCGCGCCGCCAGCGATAGCGCAGGCGAGCGCCACGATCAGCGCGACAACTCCGGCAGTCATGGCCGTACTAGCGTACGGACCAACGGCAGAAATTCCCGGCTACGGAGCAGGGATGTCCACCAGCACCTTGCCCGTGCCTGCCGCCGTGATCTGGAACTCATGCACCGAGCTCGGCGAGACCGGCGCCCACGTCGGGTACCAGGGAGTCTGACCGTAGCTGCCGGGACTCACGGTCCACATTCCGGCCTCAGCCCAGTGGCCGTGCCCGGTGTAAACCCAGAAATTGCACGTGGTTCCCGGCCTGATGCCACTGACCCGGACGCGCATGTCGGTGCCGCCAGCGGCGTGAGTGTAATCCACGACCGCGCTGACGTGGGTGACCGGATTCATCGCGCTCGCGCTCCAGTTGGCAGCGCCTGCCGATCCGGATCCGGTCAGGTTCAGGATCGCGGCGGTACCGCCGGCGGCTATCGCGGCGGCAGCGGCCACCGAGACCGCGCCTCGCCACACGCGCGTCCTGCGCCTGGCCGCTACCTTGCGCAGCAGGCCAGCCAGCAGTTCGGGCGAGGGTTCCTGCGGCTCCGGCAGGCTGACCACGGCGCCGCCGAGGCGAGCCACATCCTCGGCGGGCACCCGGCTCAGCATGGCCGGCAGGCCGGCCAGTCCGGCCAGCTCATCGCGGCAGGCCGCACAGGAACCCAGGTGCTCGTCCACCAGCGATCGCTCGGCCGGGTCGATGGCACCTACCACATAAACGCCGAGCAGCTGACGAAGCTCCCGGCAGGCGGGGCCGCCGGCACCAGTTACATTCATGGCGCTAGCCCCCTTTCCTCCAGTGCCAGGCGCAGCGCACGGAGCGCGTAGAACGTACGTGATTTGACGGTACCCGCTGGTATGCCCAGTGCCGAGGCTGCCTCGGCCACCGATTTGCCGCGGTAGTAGGTCTCGAGCAGCACGGCCCTGTGCTCGGGGCCGAGGGCGGTCAGCGCATCCGCCACCGCCCAGGACTCCAGCGCGCGCTCGGCATCATCAGGGCCAGGTATGACCTCAAGTGCCGCCTCGCCCACTTCGTGGGGTCGGGCGCGCTTAGCGCGATATGCGTCAATAGCGAGATTCCTGGCGACCGCGAAGAGCCACGGCCTGGCGGGCCGGTCGGCGATCGCCTCAGGGTGCTGCCACGCACGCAGCAGCGTCTCCTGCACGATGTCCTCCGCTCGCTGCCGGTCCCCGCTCATGAGGTGCATTGCGTACCTCAGCAGCGGTCCGGCATGCTCCGCGTAGAGCGCCCGGATCAGATCCTCGTCGGACGACACCCGCTTCGGATTCCTGGGTCCAGCGCTGCCTGGGCCTGCCATGCCCTGGGTAACGGACCGCATCCGGTTCCGGTTCATCCCGCGGGCCGGCCTAGCCACCGGCGAACGGCGGCAGCACCTCGATCACCGCACCGTCGGTGAGCTGCACCGACTCGGCGGCCCGGCGCCCGACCTGGGTACCATCGATCAGGAAGGACGACCGCTCGAGCACGGGCACGAGGCGTGACCTGACCGCTGATGTGCCTGCCAGCGCCAGCGCGCCGGCCAGGGTGTCGGCTGTCACGGCCTGCTCTGCTACCCCGGCCGCCTCCCTCGCTGCGGCCCAGTACCTCAAGGTCACTGTCGCCATGTCAGCTATCCTCGCTCATAGCGAGCCCCGCCGACGACGACCCGGGCGTGCACGAGGAGTCCGATGGGTGAATCTTCCGGCGGATAACGCCGAGGTCGGAGGTGGCTGCGGTTGAGCAACATCCTGCTGCTCACCAGCGCGCGCGAGCCGTCGGCCGACATCGTGCCCTCGCTGAGCCTGCTGCCGCACTCCGTGCGGGTGGCTCCCGCGGTCGCCGAGCAGGTCGCAGCGTCCAGGCCGGCCCCCGACGTGGTGCTCATCGACGCCCGGCGCGATCTCGTGCATGCCCGGCGCGTGCTCCGCGCACTGCGGGCCGGGCCCGCCCGCGTGCCCGTGATCGTCATCGTGTCCGACGGCGGCTGGGCGGCCACCTCCGCGGACTGGGGCGCCGACGACTTCCTGCTGCACACGGCGGGCCCGGGCGAGGTCGAGGCCAGGCTGCGGCTGATCCTCGGCCGCACCGCCCAGGCGGTCGAGCCGCCCCCCAACGAGATCCGCTCGGGCGAGCTGGTGGTGAACGAGGCCACCTACTCGGCCCGGATGAATGGCCGCACGCTGGACCTGACGTTCAAGGAGTTCGAGCTGCTGAAGTTTCTCGCGCAGCACCCCGGCCGGGTCTTCACCCGTGCTCAGCTGCTGCAGGAAGTCTGGGGCTACGACTATTTCGGCGGCACCAGGACCGTCGACGTGCATGTCCGGCGGCTGCGGGCCAAGCTGGGTGCCGACAACGAGGAGCTGATCGGTACGGTGCGCAACGTCGGCTACCGGTTCGTGCCCGC
>Ga0209169_10002002_pt1 | contig 12423 bp, 7 predicted proteins | sample HubBroMetageWRM4_FD_188346 | JGI IMG/M metagenome (GOLD analysis project Ga0209169, IMG submission 188346) | Warmed soil microbial communities from the Hubbard Brook experimental Forest, New Hampshire - Hubbard Brook CCASE Soil Metagenome WRM 4... | ecosystem: Environmental > Terrestrial > Soil...
AAGGCCAGCGTCAGCAATGTTTTTTGTTCGACTTCGTGGGCCTTGGCGCTTCCCGTGGCTGGGCTGGGGCTGGAGCTGCGCTTTACGCTGAGCACGGGACGATCGCCCGCAATGCGCTTTAAGCGCGTCAGCATGTTGAAGAGCGCGCCCATGTTGGCAGGCTCTTCCTGAACCCAGACGATGTCGGCGTTTTTGCCGTGGCGATCGAGTTCCGCCACGACTTCAGCTTCGGGGAACGGATAAAGCTGTTCGAGAAAGACAATGGCGGTGCTGGTGTCTTTTCTCTTCTTGCGCTCGGCTCGCAGCTCGTGGCCGATTTTTCCCGTGCAGATCAGGATGCGGTCGGCCTCTCCGACTTCGGTGTCGGGGATGACGTTGAGGAAATTCTTGTGGGTGAAATCTTCGATCGGCGATGATGCGTCGGCGTGGCGCAGCATGCTCTTGGGCGTGAAGACGATGAGCGGCTTGCGCCATTGGCGCAGCGCCTGACGGCGCAGCAGATGGAAATATTGCGCGGCGTTTGAGGGTTGGGCGATCTGCATGTTGTGTTTCGCGGCGAGTTGAATAAAGCGCTCGATGCGGGCGCTGGAGTGCTCCGGCCCCTGGCCTTCGTAGCCGTGCGGAAGCAGCAGCACGAGGCCGGAGAGCAGATTCCACTTGGCTTCTCCGGCGCTGATGAATTGATCGATGATGGCCTGCGCGACGTTAACGAAATCGCCGAACTGAGCTTCCCAGAGGACCAGTGACTCGGGATAGTCGCGGGAATATCCGTATTCGAAGCCGAGAACGCCGGCTTCGGAGAGCGTGGAGTTGTAAATTTCGCAGCGCGCCTGGCCGGCGGCGATATTTTCAAGGGGAACAAATTCGTTTTCGTTTTCGATGTCGATGAGAGCGCTGTGGCGCTGGTTGAAGGTGCCACGGCGCGAGTCCTGGCCCGACATGCGAACCGGGATGCCGGATTTGACGAGGCTCGCGAAGGCGAGCGCTTCGGCCATGCCGTAATCGACGGCGCGTTTTCCCGTGCCCATCTCGGCGCGCTGCTCCAAAAGCTTTTTCACTTTCGGGTGAATGTGGAAACCTTCGGGATAGGTGGTGAGCCGAGCCGTGAGTTCTGACAGCTCTTCCGACGAAAGTCCGGTTTCGATCTCGAATTCTGGCTTGTAGGGGCCACCGAAATATCCATCCCAATATTTGGGGAGTTCGCGCATGGTGGGCTTTTGCTTGAACGTCTTCGCCTTGGTTTGCGCGGCTTCGAATTCGGCTTTGATGGCGTCGGCTTTGGCCTGTGCGTCGGATGCGCCGATATCGTCGGCGTAGATTTCCCAGAGCGGCGGATGGTCTTTGATTTTTTTGTAGAGCAACGGCTGGGTGACGGTAGGATCGTCGACTTCGCTGTGGCCGTGGCGGCGGTAGCCGATGAGATCGATGACAACGTCGGTGCCGAACTGGTAGCGGTATTCGACGGCCATGCGCGCTACGCGTACGACGGCGTCGACGTCTTCTCCGTTGACGTGGAAGATGGGAATCGACTGGCGGCGCGCAATGCAGGCGGCGAAGCGGGTCGAGTGCTCTTCGGTATAGCTGGTGGTGAATCCGAGAAGATTGTTGACGACGACGTGAATCGTTCCGCCGACGGTGTAGCCGGGAAGATCGGCGTAGTTCATGGTTTCGGCGAGAATTCCCTGCCCGGCAAATGCGGCGTCGCCGTGGACGAGGAGCGGAAGATATTTTTCGCGTCCGCCTTCGCCGGTGCGGTCCTGCTTGGCGCGCGAGCGGCCGATGGTGACGGGATCGACGGCTTCGAGGTGGCTGGGGTTCGAAACGAGGTGGATGTGAACCTTCTCGCCATTTTTGGTGGTGTATTCGCCGGTCGCGCCCATGTGATATTTCACGTCGCCAGAGCCTAGGACGCTGCGCGGATCGACGTCTTCGAATCCGGCGAAAATTTCCTGCGGAGGGCGCTGCGTAACGTGGGCGATGACGTTGAGGCGTCCGCGATGGGACATGCCCATTACGAGTTCGATGGCGCCGAGACGCGAGCCCGTATCAAGGACTTCGTCGACCAGCGGGATGAGAGCGGTGACGCCTTCGAGCGAAAAGCGTTTGGAGCCGAGATAACGCTGCTGGATGACTTGCTCGAAGAGATCGGCGCGGGTGAGGAGATCGAGGACGCGGGCCTGGTCTTTTTCTGTGACCCCGTAACCCTGCGACGGCGATTCCATGCGCTCGTAGATCCAACGCCGGCGCTCGGGTCGGTAGAGATGATTGATTTCAATACCGATGGTGCTCGAATAAATAGAGCGCGCTTCGCGGGCGTATTCGCCCTCGGTTTCAAGCTCGGGAGTGGGCCGCGGATGCAGGAAGCCGAGCGGGTCGAGGTCGCCTTCAAGGTATCCGAACTGGCGGTAAAGATTGAAGATGCGTTCGCGCTCGGGATTCGAGCCGTTGGTGGACGCGCGATCGAGGATTACGTTGGAAGTCTTGGATTTCGGAGTCATAAATGAGTGCAGTTATAGGATAAAGGATGCGCGGGAACTGTGGGAGATTCAGGCGCGCGCGGGGAGAAACTTTCGTGAGTTCGATCATTTTGCTTCGGGGGCGGGTAAGAGCACGGTAGCGCACGAGTTAGTGGGGGGATAGCAACGCCCGCCTCTGGCACAACCAGAAGTGGGGCACCCGTTTCGGGATAGAGATCAGGCGATGATTTTGTAGGGGCGCATCATTTCGTTGTCCTCGTGCTCTAAGACGTGGCAGTGCCAGACGTAGCGGAATTCGTCGCCGGGCTTGGCTTGCACTCCGGCGGGGAGATCGAATTTTGCGATCACGCGCGTGATCATGCCGCCGTAGGTTTTGATGGTGTCTTTCCAGGCCGGGCGCTCGTTGGTTTCCGGGGCCATCGGCACGCCGAAATAATTCATCTTTCCGGTTGTGACGTAGGTCTTCGCGTCGAAGGCCTGGCGGTTCAGTACCTGAAACTGCACTTGATGGATGTGCATGGGGTGAACGTCGCCGGTGCAGTTGGCGAAGGACCAGATTTCGGTCGATCCGGCCTTGGGATCTTCGGTGATGGGATCGTCCCAGTGTTTTTGGCCGAGCAGGCCGATCATGGTGTAGCCGTCACCGGGGCGGTCCATTTCAGTGAGCGCAAGGATGCGCTCGCGGACGGCGTAGCCGGGCGGCATCGGCTCCCAGGGGACGAGCGTATCGGGCAGCGAGCTGTTGTCTTTGGCCGCGAGGGGCTTGGTGACTTTGAAGAGCATCACTTCGTTGGGAACGATTTCTCCGCCGCGAGCGTAGGGAGCGGGTGCATCGTTGACGAGAGCGAGGTTCATGCCTTTGTGCTCGGAGAAATCGATAACGATATCGAAGCGCTCGCCGGGAGAAAAAATTAGATAGTGCAGGCTGAGCGGCGCGGGCAAGAGGCCGCCGTCAGTGCCAATCTGGCGGAAGGGCGGGGCGTCGACGGGGCGTCCGTTGCGCTTGCCGGATTCGTCGGCGGGCACGAGCGTGAAGTGGTAGAAGCGCGAGTTGGAGGCGTTGACCATGCGAAAGCGATATTTGCGCGGTTCGACTTCCAGGTAGGGCGTGGCCTTGCCGTTGACGCAGATGGTCTGGCCGAAGAATTCCTGCATCCACATGGGGTGAGTGCCGTTTTTCGGCGGAGGATAGAGGAGCGAGCCGTCGCTGGCGAAGCTGCGGTCCTGAATCATGAGCGGGATTTCGTAAGGGCCGCTGGGGAGATTCAGCGCGTCCTCTTCATCATCGCGGATGAGATAAAAGCCGGCGAGGCCAGCGTACATGTTGAGGCGCGTGATGCCTAAGGCGTGGTCGTGATACCAGAGCGCGGTCGCGGGCTGATCGTTGGGATAGTGCGCGGGATTGGCGCCGGGAACAGGGCCGAATTTTCCGTCGGCTGTATACCACGAGTCGGGATAGCCGTCGCTTTCGGGCATAACCTGCGCGCCGTGAACGTGAACGATAGTGCGCACTTCGGGGACGCCCTCTTCCGCGCCGTGAATCGTGGGATCGATGGGGAGAAAATGTTTGAGCGGCAGTTCGTTAGACCACTTGACGCTAAGCGGCTGGCCGCGGCGGACTTCGATGGTGGGGCCAGGCCAGGAGTTGTTGTATCCCCAGAGCGACGTGGGAGGGAGATCGCGATGAGCCTTTTGCCGGAAAGCACGCATGCGGATTGGCAGCGGACTGGCGGATTTCGCCGGGCGGATAATCGGCGGGACAGGCAGAGGATCGACGTAAGGCGTGAGGACGATTGGCTTTTCGCTGGAAGCTGCGGCTAATGTGCTGGCCTGCGTGGCGGCAGCCCCAGACTTTGGCATGGACATCTGGTGCTGGCCGGTAAACACGCCGGCGCCGGTGTAGAGGCCTAATCGTAGGAGTTCGCGTCTGCTGAGACTCAAGAAAAATCCTTTGGCAAATGGCACAGCCGAGGCCAGCGGATGGGCTCGGGCTCCGTGGAAGAATTCTTGCACTGTTTGGTTAAAGGAATGTTACGAAGGAACGCTCTTGTGGAAGTGTGCTTGAGGGCACAACCGAAGGCCGCCAACGAGCGCGGAAAGAAACAGACCGGAATTTGAGAGATTAGTTGTGCGTGGGAGGGCTCTGTCCGGGATAGTGGCGCGGCGCGGCCGGCTCTTTGACGACCTTCACGTCGAAGCTCACCGGGAGGGTCTTAGGAGGAAAACATTGCGCGTTATCGCAGGCCTGGTAGCGCAGAACACCGTGCATTACATATTTTCCCGGCACGACTGACTTTAGCGGATGAACGGCAACCGAAACCGTGAAATCTCCGCTGTAAACGCTGAGAGTTTCGTCAGGAGAAAAGGGGAACGTGAGATCCGCACCCGCAGGATATTCGATCTTGCCCAGAACGATATCGGTGGGCAGGTCCATCTTGAGAGCTGTGGGAATCAGGTACTCCGATTTCGGCGTGTTGGAGTTGATGTGAAAACCGGAGCCCACACGGAAATTCAAGTCTACTTTCGTCTGCGCGGTGCGGGGGGCGACGACCAGGGGCACTGGCGCAATGGAAACGGACGGCGGCTTGGGCACCTGCGCCCACGCGCAGGCGGCGAGCGCGAATACTACCGGGAACTGTCGCATTCTTCGTACAAGAGTTCGCATACGTTCCATACTAGAGCGATCCCGCGTTCGTTTGTGTTGTCATTTCTGAGGCCGGAGCTTTTACTCCAGTTGCTTTGGCCGTGGCCGCAGGAGCGGCGGCCGCTTGCGCGTTCAGCGCTTTCTTGATTGCGTCTTCGATCTCCGCCTTACCCTCCAGGCCCATGATGCGGTCGACAATCTTGCCATCGCGGCTGATGAAAAAACTCTCCGGGAGCGCGGGCACGCCGCCGTAAGCATCGCCAACCGCTTCCTTGCCGATCAAGACCGGGTAATTGACTCCCATATCTTTTACGAACTTGGCGATGTCTTCTTTGCTGGAGTCGTCCATGGCGACGCCGACAATCTGCAATCCCTGGGCGCCGTATTGGTTCTGCAACTCAACAAACCACGGCATTTCAATTTTGCACGGGCCGCACCACGTCGCCCAGAAATTCAGCAGAACGGCTTTGCCGCGATAATCGGTGAGGCTGATATTTTTGCCTTCCAGCGACGTCAAAGTGAAATCCGGAGCAGCCTTAATCGTTGGAGCGCCAGACGCCGCGGCGGTATCGGTACGGCGCGCCATGTGGAATCCGAAAAAGAGCATGGCGGCGACGATCACGGCGACCACGACCAACGCTAAAGGATCGCGCTTTGAGGCTTGAACCGGCGCGGGAGTCTGCGGCGCTTCTGCGCCCGTGGTTTCAGAAGGAATGCCGCCCGGTAGAGAGGCATCCTGCTTCACTGCGCCGGCGCTCACCGCGCTGGTCCGGCGCGTGCTGCGATAGGCGACATAGGAAATTACGGCAATCGCCAATATAGCAACGGCTACGCCGATGGGACCGCTATGCGTAACAATGCCTTCCACCCATATCTCGACGCGGCTGAGGGAAGAGAGCCAGTTTGCAATCAGGGTGAAGCGATCGAATACCAGCAGTTCGCCCAGCGTGATGAGCACGATGCCGCTGAACACCTCCACAACGTGCATGTGGCGGCGGAAGCGGCTGTAGAACTTGAGGAACTCTCCTATACCAAGCGACGTGACCAGGAACGGCACGGCGAGCCCTAGAGAATAAGTCGCCAGCAGCGCAATGCCTTTCAGCGCCGAGCCTTCGGCGCTGGCGAAGCCGAGAATCACGGAGAGGATCGGGCCAACGCAAGGGGTCCAGCCGAAGGCAAAGGCGAAGCCGATGGCGAACGAGCCCCACAGCGTGCTGTCGCCCTTGACGCTGTGCATGCGCACATCGTTGTAGAGCGCTTTGATCGTTACCAGCCCGGTCATGTGCAGGCCGAAGAGGATGATGACTATGCCCGCTTCCCGCGCCAGCACGGAGCGGTAATGGCCGAGAGCCTGGCCGATCTCGGTGGCAGCGGCGCCGAGGGCAATGAAGACCACGGAAAAACCGAGAATGAATGCGATGGAATTGACCAGCACCCGGCGCTTCAACTGGCCATCGACCGCCTGCAATTCGTCGAGGCCGGCGCCGGAGATCATCGAAACATATCCCGGTACGAGCGGGAGCACGCAAGGTGACAAGAACGAGATCAGGCCGGCAAGAAACGCGGCGACGGGAAGTGGAAGGCTCGACATTCTTTTCTTATTGTACCTTCTGATTTGTACCGCTAACAGGACTCAAAAACAGCCACCAGAATGAGACGCATGAGAGCAAATTAAGTTGCAGAAGGCATCGTTTTCTCAGGAAATCAGTGGGCTTTGGCGGTGGGAACGGGCGTGGCCGGGACAGGGGTTGCCGGCACAGGCGAAGAGGCTGGCGTTTCCAACAACTTGTGAAAGATCGTGGCTGGCAGAGTCGCCACCAGCACAGCACGGCTGTCCTCCTTGCGGGCCTGCAGACTGTCGAATAGGGCTTTGAGGTCGGGATCGCTGCCGGTCGATCCTACAGAAACCTCGGCGCTGCGAAACATGGTGAGAAAAAGGTTTACTTTGTCTGCGATGGACTGGGCATCTTCGTCGCTGCCCGCCCAGGCTTCGGCACGCACGTGAAGAGCGCCGGAGCGCAGGGGCAAATGCAGCGGGTTATAGCTGGCGGAAGCGACCAGATCGGCTGGCTTGGGAAACAGCGCGGACCAACCGCTGAACTGCGGCGATTCGGGGGCGACCCGACCAACGATCCAGAGCGGACTGGCCAACTGCACCCGTTTGTAATAACGCCGCAATAGAGCGGGCCCGGCAAACGGAGACGCCAGCCGCCGCGAGCGGTCGACGATGCCATGAATCACGGCGGGATCTTCATGATTGGAGGCAGCGACCGTGTCCACGTTGAGAATCGCGACACGGAAGGTGCGGCCATCCAGTGGCATGGTGAAGATATCGACTGAGTTGTAGCTCTCGACCGAACGGGCTGTCTGCCTGAGATACGCAACGCACTTCGCGCTATCGAAATGTCCAACGAAAACTTCTGAAAAACGGGCCTCGGGAGCACGTCCGCCTGTACCCCCGCCGGGCCAGGTCTCGGGATAGTGGACGGCGAAGGCTACGGCATCCAGGTCACGCTCGAAATCAAAGCCGGTTTGCTGGATGAACCGTTCATACTCGGAATCGCGCGCGACGGGAAAGAGCGGCTTGCCCTCGGTTGCTTTCCTGATCCAGCCGAGATTGGCGTAGAAAAAGGCGTCCGCGCCAGGCAGAAGACGCGCGGGCTCAGGAGGAGCGCTCTTACGCAGCTGAACCGCAAGCGTAAGCGCGGCGGCCACGATCACGACCGCGAGAGCAATGGGGTAAGGGCGTCTAATTCGCATGAAATGCGATGGCTGGAATCATAGCATTATCAGCGGACGGTCAGTTATTTACAGGGCCGGAGCGGGAGTGAAGGGCGGTGTCTCCGGCGGCGGGACAGATTCTAAGGGCAACGGCGGAGGCGGAGGATAAAGAACGAGGCTCAGAGGTCGGTAGCGGGCGGCGAAGAAATAAATGGAGTACGCCGGGAAGAATACGATCACCGGCACCGAAACCAGAGATAGCAGATAAAACAAAACCGCGACCACGACACAAACTGCGACCACGATTGCCGTGATCGTGAAAACATTCCACGTCAATCCAGCGGCCTTTCCGCCGAGCCCGACTGCAACCCCAACGCCGACAATGGGAATGAGCAGGATGAAAACTACGATGAGCGACGCGAGGAAGATCACGATGCCCGCCCCGATCGCGAGCACGATCTTCATTCCGACATAGGCAGCGTAACCGCCCATCTCCGCTTCGATCATGGGTCCGAGGCGCCGCCAGCCTTCCATGGCAGTGACGCCTTCCAAAGCCATCTGCGGAACAACGAAATCCTTGGTGAGGACCTGAATCACGCCGGCTGCGATAAGAAGTGCCATGAACAGGAAGAAGAGCAAAACGCCGCCGAGAATAAATCCGACAAGATGCTGGCGCGGATCGTGGAACCATCCCATCAGGAAGGCAAAGAGCGCAGGAATTCCCAGTAGCACCGCCATTCCGGCAAAGACGGCGATTGCGAAACCGAGTTGCCACAGAAAATACTTCCAGCCCGCGCTCTGACGGCGACGCCATCCTTCGCGTATGCGGCAATTTTTCATCAGCACGCTATCGAAGAGGATGAAGCGCATGACGCTGCTGATGTACATGAGGATGATTCCGAACACGAAGGCGACAATTACGAGGACGGCGATGATTCCGGCGAGGAGCGCAATATCGATATGAGGGATATGAGGAAGACCCAAATCGCCGGGTGAGCTTGAATGCTGCGGAGGATTGAAACCGGTGGGAAGATGGAGTCCGCCGCTGGAGCCTAGTTCGCCGGCGAGCAGGCCCACGAAGGCGAGGCGCGTCCATTGCCAGAGGCGAAACGGCTGAAACAGTTGCCGCTTCGTGTGCTCAAAGGCCAGCGTGATCGTATCGGTCGCAGAAATGGGCACGACGCACCTAAAGAATCTTCAAGAGCAAGTTATCTGGAAGAGCGATGCGAAGCAAACCAATTCTGCGGCGAGGTTCCAATCTACTCGTAGCGCAATGCTTCGACGGGATCAAGCTTCGAGGCGCGCAGCGCCGGCACGAGGCCGCTGATCACTCCCACTAACAGGAGCACAAGGCTGGAGATGAAGACCGTCATCAGGGAGATGCGGAGATGGATATCGCCCTGGCCGGAGTCGTCTTCGAAGAGCGGCCCCATCATGGGCAGAGTACCAACCGACCACGCGATGAGGTAAGAAAGCACCACTCCAATAGCGCCGCCAATCATCATGATAAGCAAAGTTTCGGCCAGAAATTGCAGCTTGATATGGCGCTTGCGCGCGCCTAGAGCGCGGCGCAGGCCGATCTCGCGAATGCGTTCGTCGACCGAGACCAGCATGATATTCATGACGCCGACGCCGCCAATACCGAGCGTCAGCGCGCCGATGAACGTGAGCAAGACTTGCAGGCCGATGGTGAGCGCGTCGATGACCGGACGGAATTCGTCACGGCCGAACATCTGCAAAGCTTTGGGATCGGTGGGAGAAAAATTCTGGCGCGTCGCGAGCGCGGCCAGCACCTGCGCCATGGCTTTCTTTTCGAATTGCGGCGCGATGGGCTCGAAGACCATCACGGCGGCATAGCGCGTGTTCCAGAGATCTCCTGCGGCGGAATAGGGAATCCAGGAAGATTCGTCGTCGCTGGAAAAATAGTTGCTGAGCTGAATTTTGCGCGCCATCACGCCGACCACAGTAAAGCGCACTCCGGATACAAGAACGGTTTCTCCGACAGCAGGACGGCCGCTGAAAAGTTCTTCTTTGAGTCGCCCGCCAAGAAAGATCACGCGGCGGCGTTCGATTTCGTCCTCGGCGTCGATCCAGCGGCCTTCCGAGGGAATTTCATTCCTCATCTCTCCGTATTCCGGACAGACGCCGCGCACTGGCGCGGTGCCGACCAAACGATCTCCATAGGCGATGCCGGGACGGCGCACCGTTTCGAGGCAAACGTGCTTCACGAGCGGCGACGTGGCCTTGACCATGTCGACGTCGGCTTGCTCGAGAACAACTTTCTTGCCGGCGCGCTGGCCGCCCGGCTGCTCGCTGGTTTGCTGCGGCCAGCAGATGACAACACTCTTCCCGAAGGCATCGAAGCCGTGCACGAGAACACCGCGAAAGCTGTTGCCATAAGCGATCAGCAGCGTGACCGTCGCGATGCCCCACACGATGCCAAGCATGGTGAGGAAGCTGCGCGTGATATTGCGTCTCAGCGCGATCCAGGCTTCGAGAATGATTTCGAAAAGCATTTTTAGAAAGATTCAGAGCTTCAAGGTCTCAAGTTTCAAGGTTGAGAACAACGCTTCGCTTCTTGGCGGCTGACTTTGCAACTTTGAAACTTGGCAAAATCATCCTCCGGCTTCGTAGCGCAATGCCTCTATCGGATCAATCGACGCCGCACGGCGCGCGGGATATAACGCTGCGCCCACTGCAATCGCTCCCAGCAATCCCGCGGCTGTCAGACCGGAACTCCAGCTTGGGATCAGTCCGGCGAAGAAATCCGGCATAGGCAACAGATTGACGAGCGCGCAGAATCCGAAGGCAGCCGCCAGACCGATTCCTCCGCTGAGGAATGCGATGATCAGCGCTTCCATGAAGAACTGCCGCAGGATCGTGCCCGCGGGTGCGCCGATGGCTTTCCGCACGCCGATTTCACGCGTGCGTTCGCGCACGGCAACCAGCATCACGTTCATCACGCCGATGCCGCCGAGCAGGAGCGTGACAATGCCGACTGCTCCGAGAAAAAACTTCATGCCGTCGGTCATGGTTTTGAAGGCTTGCGCTTCCTGCACCGTATCCCAGATCGGACACGCCTCTTTATCCCTCGGGTCGTACCGGTGCATGCGCGCCAGCGCCGTGCGCACTTCCCTCTTGCATGCCTCGTGCTGATCGACCGACTTTGGCGTCACCAGCATCTGATCGAAAGTGGTGGACGTACCCGGGGGCTTGTCGGGAAAATCGCGGCGCATGGCGGCAAAGGGAAGAAATACTTTGTTTACATCCCAGCCGTCATAGCTCGAATCCTGTTTCTTCTTCGCCATCACGCCAACGACGATGTAAGGAAAGTCATTCAAGTAAATGGTGCTCGCAACCGCATTTCCCTCGGGAAACAATTGCTTGGCCGCATCTGATCCGAGGAATGCAACGCGCCGCGCTTCGTGCATGTCATCCCAGTCATAGAAACGCCCCTCACCGACATCCAGGCTGCGAATGTAGGCAAACGCGGGATACGACCCGGTCACGGTGAACGCGGCGTTGTTGAAATTGCTGTGCACGCGAACTGTATCCTGCTCAAGCTCAGGAATCGCGTATTCGCAGTCGGGAGACTCCTCCTGCACCACGGCCACATCGGGGTCCTCCCAATGAATATTGCGGCCGGCATGGGTTCCACCGGCCTGCAGACTGGTGCGGCCGTGGAACACAATCATGAGATCTTTGCCCAGGTTGCGCGCCTGCGCTTCCTGCCCTTTTCGCAGGCCCTCGCCCGCGGCAACCATCAGCACGATGGAAACGATTCCCCACGCGATACCGAACATGGTGAGAAACGCGCGCAGTTTGTGAGCCCACAGCGTACGGAAGACATCGAGGATGAGATCACGAACGGTCATTTTTCTTGCACGTAGATTGGACGAGGCGCGCGGGAGAAGGTCATCCCTGCGGGCCTGTTATTGGATACGGAATGGGAGGATATTTTGTTGCAGGAATTTTTGCGCATTTCTTCAATGCGGCGGTCAAACCTTGGCGGCCGGAGCGGCTGCGCGTGCGATCCATTGATCGAATGCAAGCAACGCATGTTCGCACTGCAAGCGATGCCGCTCTTTGCGGTCGCGGATTTTTTTCTCCAAGGCAGGGAGAAGATCGAACGTTATGTTGGCCGGCTGAAAATTGCGGGCATCGGCATGGGTGACGTAATGCGTCAGCGAACCGAAGGCGGAGGCGCGCGGCGCGGCTTCGATTTCATCTCCGGAAACCAGCGCGGACGCGTGAATACCCGCAAGCAGGCCAGTTGCAATGGATTCCACATAGCCCTCGACGCCGCAAATCTGCCCGGCAAAAAGGATTCGCGGGTGCGCCTTCATCTGCAGAGTCTCTCGCAATAACGTCGGCGCGTTAATGTACGTGTTGCGATGAATCTGGCCGTAGCGCAGGAAGCGCGCGTTCTCCAGTCCCGGAATCAACTGCAACACACGCTGCTGCTCGCCAAACTTCAGATGATTCTGAAATCCGACGAGGTTATAGGAATCGGCACGCAGATTTTCCTGGCGGAGTTGGACGACCGCATACGGCATCTTGCCCGTGCGCGGATCTATCAAT
>Ga0209169_10002004_pt1 | contig 12415 bp, 14 predicted proteins | sample HubBroMetageWRM4_FD_188346 | JGI IMG/M metagenome (GOLD analysis project Ga0209169, IMG submission 188346) | Warmed soil microbial communities from the Hubbard Brook experimental Forest, New Hampshire - Hubbard Brook CCASE Soil Metagenome WRM 4... | ecosystem: Environmental > Terrestrial > Soil...
GGAGGGCGCCTCGCCGCCATCCTCCAATGCCGGCCGATGCTTGACGGGAGCTTCCATCTATTGGGCCTTTCTTTTTGAGTCTCACCCACCGAATGCGCGTGAATTTTGCCCGCGACCAGACGGTGGCTCGAACTCCCGCGGCAGTCTCGCGAAATCGCGGGCTTATTCGTGACGGCACCGTGCTGTTACGTCAAGGCAAGGCACCCGTCGGCCGGCATCTAGACAGGCCTATCAAGCTTTGTTGCTGATTCCCGCCTACGGCGCTGTATCATCCCAGCCGCCAGGCGCGCGGCTTGCCGTTTGCCGTCGCGCAGCGGTCGAGCGCGGTTTACTGCGCTACCTCGTGCGGGAGGCTAAAATGTTCGCGGTTGAAGAGTTGCAATCGCTGATCGACTATGAGCGCTGGCAGGATTTGGTGCTGGCGGCCGGCAATGTCTTTTTCTGTTTCACACTCATCCCGATGCTGCGCCATCCGGTGAGGCCGCCGCTCCTCACCTGTATTCCGACCGGCTTGGCTCTACTCATCGGCGGATTTGTGTTCGCTACTTTGCACTTGTGGCTGACGGCGCTGACGCAAATCGTCACCGGACTGCAATGGCTCGCCTTGGTTTTCAAAAAGCCGCTGCCGAAAATCGGCTAAGCCGCAAGGCGAGCCACTGGAAGCAACTTCGATTGGTCAGTTACTTCATCAGATCGACGAACAAACCGATCACGCAAATCCATCCGAGTACGAAGAGGATCGTCCGGATGAACGGAATCGCCGCGAGGAACACGATTGCGTGCGCGACGCGGATCCAGAAGAAGCTCATCGTCCAGAATGCGGTCATGCCGTCGTTCTTGCCGGCAAGTTGAACCGCAATGACCAGCGCCGCAAATGGCGCGAAGGTCTCGACGGCGTTGAGGTAAGCGCGGTGCGCGCGTTGACCCCAAAACGGCACTGGGCGTGGCGTCGGATCGACGTAATTTTGCCCGCTCAACGGTCCGTTGGTGATCACTTGCGCTACGATGTAAGGAATCCACAGCGAGGCAGTGAGTAACGCTGTTAATGCCAGATATTTCAGTTCGATCGACATTTTCCCCCCTTTATCTGTAACCCGGATTGGGTTCAGTGAGATTTGCTAGCGAAAATTCCGTGTTGCCTTTTTCGGCAGACTACAACGGAACGCTCAATCGCAACAGGAATCCGATTTCTTCGGCTCCTGGTATGTAGCTTTTGGATCTATCACGCCGCCCTCGTAGCGGTCGTGATGGCGAACCCAGGCCATGCCGTAAGCGAGCCGCTCTTCGTCGCGTCCCTTGGGCGCTACATCGAGGAAGTTGTAGGCCCCGATGAATATATCGAGGCCACGGCCGTAGGTCGAATAGGTGTGAAAGACCTCGGCGGCAGCGTTCTTATAGAACACGCTGGCGCCGGGACGCTCCTCGCTCGGGAAGGTGGTGAGTTCGTAATTGTAGGTCACTTTGCCGGTCGCCTTCTCATCCGGCGAGGCCGAGACTTGATAATCGAAGTTGAAGTCGTCGCCGAACGACGACAACCATTTGAACTTCCAGCCCATGCGCTTCTTGAATTTCTCGATCTCGGCGAGCGGCGCCCGCGACACCACGACGAAAGCGACATCGCGTTGCGCAAGATGAATGGCCATGCCGTCGAAATGATCGGCAAGAAGCGAGCAGCTCGGACAGCCGGCTTCCCATCCGGGGCCGAGCATGAAGTGATAGACGATCAACTGACTCTTGCCGCCGAATAGGTCGGCCAAGGATTCCTTGCCGTTTGGGCCGTCGAACAAATAACTCCTCTCGACTTTCTCCCAGGGGAGCTCGCGCCGCTTCTTGCTGAGCGCATCGCGAGCGCGGGTAAACGCCTTCTCGTCGGCGAGATGCGCCTTGCGCGCGGCGAGCCATTCGTCGTGCGGGACGATTTTATGCGGTTGCATAAGCTGCTCCCTGATTTCTTCCTCTCCCCGCAGGCGGGGAGAGGTTTCTATCAATTTGCCGGCGTCATCCAGCCGACGCTGGCGCCGCCTGGCTCTTGCAAGATCACAATGCGGCCAACGCCGGGGATCTCAAATGCCGGTCGCATGACCTTGGCGCCGGCCTTTGTCGCCATCTTCACTCGATCGTCCACGTTGTCGACGGCAATGTAGGGCATCCAGCTTTCCGGGGTGCCTTCGAAGTCCGCACCGTTGATGTCGAGAATGCCGGCTACAGGGACGCCTCCGGACATAGCGAGGGTGTAAGTGCTGCCGTCCGGGGTCTGCATCGCGTCGTAAGTCCATCCGATGGTCCCGGCATAAAATTTCTTTGCTTGCTCGACATCGTGGGTCATCAACTCGTTCCAGTGGAATTGGCCGTGCTCCGACATGTGACTTCTCCGTTTGTCGATTTCCGATTTCGCTATTGGTTTTAGGCGTCGATGAATTTCTCAAATTTTTCGAGCGCGGCGTCCCAGCCCTGGCGGTGACCGTCGCGTGCTTCGTCGCTTGAGAATTGCTCGTGCGTCAGGGTGAGTAGGGTGCCGTCGCCGTCGGGCATCAACAGGACGGTCACCACCGATTCCTGTTCCGGCGTCGACTTCCAGGCCCAGGTGAAAACGAGCTTCTCGTTCTTCACGACTTCGCGATAGACGCCACCGACGTCGTGATCCTTGCCCTCCGGCGACTGCATGTGCCAGCGGTAGCGGCCGCCGGGGCGCGCATCGGCTTGCGCCTCGACGACGCGGACCTGGCCCGGACCCATCCAGTGTTTCACTTTTTCCGGGTCGGTCCAGGCGGCGAAGACTTTGGCGGGGGACGCTTTGAAGCGCCGCTTGACGGTGAGACTTGGTTTGACGGGGGTTCGGACGTCCATGACTCTTCCTCCTCCAGGAACGTAGCGAGGCGACGCAGCGCCTCGGACCAGAAGCGCTCATAGCGATTGAGCCATGTCACTGCACTCTCCAACGGAGCCGCATTAAGGCGGCAGGCGACCGTGCGGCCGGCCTTGCTGCGCGCCACCAATCCGGCGTCGGAGAGCACGTCGAGGTGCTTCATGATCGCCGGCAGCGACATGCGAAATGGCTCGGCCAGCGCGCTCACCGAAAGCCCGGGCTGGTCGGCAAGACGCGCTACGAGTGCCCGCCGGGTCGGGTCGGCCAGCGCGGCAAAGGTCCGGTCAAGCGGGGCGCCGCTATACTTAACCATGTAGTTAAGTATAGAAGCCGCGCTGCCGCTGTCAAGCTGCGGCCCACTTGTGAAGGGGAACGATTCACGCGCCGATTGACGTCAGACGCGCGACGGCCCCGTTGCCTTCACGCCAAAGTGAATTAAAAGCTTCGCATCAGGGTGCTGGACAAGGACGGGATCGCGAAAAGACGCAATGCCTTTTCGCCGACAGCGAATGCGAACTGCGAAAAAAGCCGCCGCGATTGTTTTGTTGTTAGGGTTGGCCGCTTCAAGCGGACGGGCCCAAAGCATCGAGGAAAAGGCGCAGATCTGTTCGACGTGCCACGGTGAGAACGGTGTGCCCGCGGAACAGCCTTTTCCGGTTCCGGTGATCTGGGGGCAAAATTTCGGTTATTTGTTCGCGCAGCTGCGCGATTTCAAATCCGGCGCGCGCAAGAGCGAGCAGATGGCGGCCATCGCGCAAATGCTGGAACCGACGGATTTAATGCCGCTTGCGCAATATTTTTCAAAAAAAGCCTGGCCGGATTTGGAGCGGCCCGGTCCTGCGGAAGACATCGTCGGGGCGATCAAGCGCGTCAACGCGGGGATCGTATGCACGAGCTGTCATTTACGGGACCTCAAGGGCGACAGCATCACGCCGCGGCTCGCCGGCCAGACGCAAGCCTATCTGCATAAGATCATGATCGACTTCGCCACCGGCGCTCGCAGCAACAACGATGGAATGACTACCTTCATGAAGGGCCTCGCCGCGCAAGACATCGCCGCGATGGCGGCATGGCTTGCCAGGATGTGATCGCTTGCCAATCGCGGCGCTCGAGGAGATGGTTTAATCGACAGCGTGACCACGGAGAAAGAGATGGCTGCCGACACTGGGATGCCGAACAACACAGCCGACGCGCTCGGCCGCATTGTGCGCGATTTCGGCGCCGATACCGGCACGCTGCACCTCGTCGGCGACGACGGCCTGTTACATCTGAAAGAGGTCTGCGGACAGTTTCCGCCGCCGGTGCTTGACGTGATCCGCACCATTCCCGTCGGCAAGGGCATGGCCGGCCTCGCGGTGGAGCGCGGCCAGCCGGTCGACGCCTGTAATATTCAAACCGATGCCAGCGGGGACGTCCGTCCCGGCGCGAAGGCGACCGGTATGGAGGGCGCGATTGTCGTGCCGGTGTTCGACGGTCAGCGCGTCGTCGGGGCGCTTGGCATTGCCAATCGCGGCGAGCGCACCTTCAGCGAGCAGGAGAAAGGCGCGCTGATTGCTGCCGGGCGCGCGCTGGTGAGCCGCTAAAGCGCGCCTACTCGATCAGCATCTTCTCCTTGGCGCTGCGCTTTCCGTCGATGCGAGGCTCCTGACCGCCGCGCAGCACCGAGTTGCCTTCAAACAACGTGCGCTGATCAATGGCCGGCGGTGATAGCCAGTCGCTTTCCTTCATTTGGCCGCCGGCGGAGAACGCCGCGAGCGCGTTGTCATAAGTCACCTTGGTGACGTGGTTCTCCGCGATGCCGCGCTCGCGCATAAGCTGGGCGGTTTTCGGAACCGCCAGCGGATCGGACACGCCCCAGTCGGCGCTGGAGTTGATGAAAATCTGGTCCGAGCCGTATTGGCGTACGATCTCGACCATCCGCTCGTTGCCCATCTTGGTGCGCGGGTAGATGGTAAAGGCCGCCCAGAAACCGCGGCTGAGCACGTCCTCGACCGTCTCCTCATTGTTGTGGTCGACGATGACACGATCGGGCGGCAGTTTGTGCTCCAGGCAAACCTCCATCGAGCGGAGTGTGCCGCGCTTCTTGTCGCGATGCGGCGTGTGAATTTGCACCAGCATTTCGAGCTCTTTCGCCAGCTCCAATTGGGCGCGGAAGTATTTGTCTTCGGCGGGCGTTTGCTCGTCGTAGCCGATTTCGCCGACCGCCACGACACCTTCCTTGAGCAGGAAACGCGGCAGGATTTCCATGACCTCTTCGGCGAGGCGCTCGTTGTTGGCCTCTTTGCTGTTCAAGCCGATCGAGCAGTAGTGGCGGATGCCGAATTGCGCGGCGCGGAAGCGTTCCCAGCCGACCAGCGTGGAAAGATAATCGATATAGGCGCCGACGGCAGTGCGCGGCTGGCCAATCCAGAAGGCGGGCTCGATGATCGCAACAATGCCGGCCGCCGCCATCGCCTCGTAATCGGTAGTCGTGCGCGCCAGCATGTGGATATGCGGATCGATATACGTCATGGCACTCCTCCTTCAGCTTGGCGAAAGGTGCTTCGCGGCGAGCGCATCCCAACTGATATCGCCTGCGCGGACCGCCGCGGCAAGGGCCGGGTCGCGGTTCAGCAACGCCGCGGCTTCGGTGTTTGAGCTTGACGCGAGTGCGAGCGCGGCGGACTGACGCTCAACCGGGCCGCCGATGTCGAGCACGCGGGTGAGATCGGCGATGGCCGCGCTGTCGGCATACGGTCCGACACCGCGCCACAGCTCGTAACTGACCGGCCGGCCCGCCGCCCAGCGCTCGTGAGCGTAGTCGCAGAGCATTCGGGTGAGATCGGGATTCCAGCGCCGCTCGAGGCCCTGGATGGGATGCAGTGTGCTGCCGATGAACAGCGCCTTGACCAACATCTGGTTCCAACGGTGTTCGGAAAACTGCTCGACGGGGTAGGGGTTGTCATGTGCGACCGCCTCAAACACGGCTTTCATGTTGGTGCGCACGCCCTCTGCGGCTCGCTCGATATAACGCGGCTGCTCCGGATAAAGCGGCAGGCCGCGGTAAAAGGCGATCAGCTCGCCAACATCGGCCGTGACGAAAAGCTGCTCGAGACGTTCGGCAAACCGCGCCGGCGTGCCGCCGACAACGAGAAGAAGAAATATTCGCGCAGCTTGATCGAGACTCCAGCCGGCCGGCCGCCAGCCGGCGCGCGCCGTCTCCGCTGCGGCGATATCGGCGGCTGACAGATTAAGGTCGGCTTTGCCGATACGGCGGTGGACTAGGCTGACTGCGAGAAAAAAGGCGCGATCGGTTTGCGCGCCCGTCAGTGTTGCCGCTTGGCCCTCGAGCCAATCGGCCGCTTCGCCCGGCAATTGACGACGAAGCCACGCTTGCAACAGCGTTGCGGGGGTCGTTGCCGTCATTTTACGTACCCGCAATCCAGCGTTGGAACGCCAGTGTCAGCAAAAACGCGGCAACGGCGGCGGCGGCGAGTGACGTGGCTCCGTGACCGGCCATGAACAAACCGTCGAGAAGGCTGATGCCACCAATCAGTAGCATCATCGCGTGCCGAACGTCGGGCGCCGCCGGCCGGAACAGAAAAATCAGCGCGCCGATGACGGCCGCCAGCAAAAGCAGATACAGAATGAGCGCCACGACGCTCGCGACCGCGAGTGGCAGGCCGTAGACAAACGGTACAGCGAGGAACAAAAGCGGCCAAACGTTATCGACCCGCCGCAAACTCTCCTGCTTCGCTGCGTATGTCAGTCCGATGAGATAGCAAAGCGAGACGATGCCGGCGAGCAGCAGGGGTTCTGGCAAGGCTCCCGCAGCGGCAAGCCCGGCAATCACATAAACCAGCAAGCGGCAAAGCCCCATAATCAGGGGGCCGATCGGGTTTGCTTTGTGCCACGCATCATAAAGCACAATGATGGCGGCCAGCAGCGCGCCCGCGGCTGGCGCCCGCCAACCGAAGCCTCCGGGTATCGCGTAACCGACAATGAAGAGAATCACGAGGCCGAGCGTGAGGAGACCAAAGCCGTAAGCAAACACCATCGCCGAGGTCGCTTCGCCGGCGGGTATCGGACGATGGGGTTGCTCGCGCCGATCGAAGCGCTGGTCGAACGCATCGTTGAGGAACATGCCGCCGACATAAAACAGGGAAAGCGAAACGATGAGGAGGAGAGTGAGTTGCGCCGTCACCGCGGCTCCCGAAAGCACGACTCCGGCGCAGACGTTGGTCCAAACGGTCGGCAGGTTGGAGACGCGGCCGAGGCGCAAGGCCACTGACCAGTTCATCAACCCTACCGCACTTCCACTCATCGCAACTCGTCCGTTCAACTCAACAGGTCGCTAGGGAGTCGCAGAAAGCATGCTGCGTTCGCTTTCACGATTTTCGTTCTGACCGCCTTTCGAGCCTTCCCGCTCATCGAACACGTGGCGGAGGATCAGGTCCTTGACCTCAGTCGCAGCGATCGATCCGGCTGGCAACAAACCCGCGTCGGAGCTGATTAGCACGGCGCCGTCGGCTGCATCGTCCGTTGGACGCCCGTGCGAGCCTTTGACCAGTGACGCGTCGAGCGGGATGACATCCATAAGTGTGCGCATGCCGAGCTTGCGCTTGGCTAGCCGCCAGCCAATGCTGAGCTGGGGAATGCGGATCGAAGGATCGAGGAACAATTCCACCGGGTCATAACCCGGCTTGCGGTGGATATCCACGGTGCGCGCGTAATCCGGCGCTTTGTCGTCGTCGAGCCAATAATAATAGGTGAACCAGCTGTTCGCGTCCGCCACGGCGACGAGTTCACCGGCGCGCGGGTGATCGAGACCGAATGCCGCCTTGCCTGAATCGTCAAGCACCCGCTCGACGCCAGGAAGGGTGGCGATTAGCGATTTGACCTCGGCAATCCGCTGCTTGTCGCTCACGTAGATATGGGCGATCTGATGATCCGCGACAGCAAAGGCGGCCGAAGCGCCAGGGTCCAATTGTTCGCGCCCCAGTTCCTCGCGGACGGCGATCAGGCCGGCGCGCCGCAGCGCACGGTTGATATCAATTGCGCGATTGACCGGTGTGATGCCGTATTCGGAAAGGACGATGATCCGTGCGTTGTCGCGCCGCGCGTCCTCGATAATTTCGGCACACAACGCGTCGACTTCGCGCAGGTCTTTAGCGGCGCGCGGGCTGTTCGGCCCGTCGCGCTGCAGCACGTAATCGAGATGCGGCAAATAAATCAGCGTAAGCGTGGGGCGGCGCTCGCGCCGAACATAAAGCGCGCTGCGCGCGATCCACTCGCTGGCTTTGATGTTCGTGGCCGGGCCCCAGAAACTAAACAGCGGAAAGACGCCCAGGCGGGCGGTCAATTCGTCGCGCAATTCGCGCGGCGCGGTGTAGCAGTCGGGGATTTTGCGGCCGTCGGCGGGATAGGCCGGGCGCGGTGTCACGCCGATGTCCGCCGCGGAGTACATATTGTACCACCAGAACATGTTCGCACAGGTGAAGGCCGGGTCGCGGCGGCGGGCCGCGTCCCAGACGCATTCGCCATCGACCAGCCGATTCGATTGCTTCCAGAACATGACTTCCGAGAGCTCGCGGAAATACCAACCGTTGCCGACAATGCCGTGATCGCGCGGCACAAGGCCGGTCAGGTAAGTGGTCTGTACCGGGCACGTAACCGCGGGGAAATTCGCGGTCAGCGGGCGCATCGCGCCCGCAGCGGCCAGAGCGCGCAAAGCCGGCGTGTCCGGACTGATCATGCGCGGCGTCAGTCCAACGACATTGATGACAATGGTCGGACGCATCATCGGGTACTCTTACTTCTTCAGCGAACGCACATAAGCGATGATATGAAGAATTTGATCTTGCGTCAGCCGCTTGCCGAACGGCTGCATTGCACCGGCGCCGCCGCCGTAAACGATTTCGAAGATGCCCTTGTCCGTAGTGAATCGCGGATAATGATGAGTGTCGCCGATCAGGCTTGGTCCGATGCGGCCGCTACCGTCCGGCAGATGGCACGCTTGGCAATACGTGTCGTAAAGCTCTTTGCCCTCGGCGAGCGCCGGCGCATCACCTTTGTAAGGGTCTTCGCCGGTATCGTAGAATTTCTGCACACCTTCGGTGATCTTCTCATCAGGCAGCAGCTTGATTTCGAGCGGGCTGTCGTCGAGCGCGTAGGTGAATGGCGGCACGCCGGCGGCCTGCGCCATTATCACGAGCGCGGCCAAGACGCCCGCGCTGGCTAACGCGTGAAACGGCAGCCGCCGCAGTCGCGACGTGCGCGGCCGCTGAAATGCTTTCATCCATTTCATCGTTCTAGTTTACCACAGCTTCCGCGCGGCTTGCGCCGCCGGTCCGCAGAGTATTCCGCGGGTGCGCCGATCGCCGGTGCACCCGCGGGGTCGCATATCGGACTAAAAGTCCGTGGTCGCGACTACTTCACCGATTTCGCGACTTCGGCGCCAGCCGGCACCTTGTCCGCTTCGACGACGCGCCAGAGCGCTCCCACCGGGTTGGCGAGCGGGCCCTGATCGGCAGTGTAGAAGCAGTAGCAGTTGGTCGCGACGACGGTACCGTCCTCGAGGACGTTGCCGGCGGTGAATTGCAGGTTAGTCTGCATCAGCTCCTGCAATTGCCACTTGCCGCTGTCCCAGCCGATACCCCAGAGGCGTCCGGTGCACCAGTCGCCGGCGAGGTAAGCGCCGTTCAAGCCGGCATAGTTGGCGACGCCGAGGCCGATCACCGCGCAACCAAACGCGGCCGTCTCTTTGGGCGCGCCCGGATACTTGGTCTCATGCGGATAGTTGGCGACCGGCAACACGCCGACCTGCGGGCAGGTGGTGTTGGCGTCGATGGTCGGGAAACAATGCGCGCCGGCATTGATGGCCCAACCGTAGTTCTCGCCGCCCTTGCTGGTGTGAGGCTGCCAGAACACGTTCTCCCAGTGATTTTGGCCGACGTCGGGAATGAAGAGATCGCCGGTCTTCTTGTCGAAGTGGAATTGGTACGGATTGCGCAAGCCGTAGGCCCAGATTTCCGGCTTGGCGCCGACCTTGATGTGCGAGAACTGTTCCTCGGTCACGCCGAACAGGAACATCAGCCGGTTTGCCTGCGCGGCATTAAACGGATTGTCGTTCGGTACCAGGTACGGAATGGTGTCGTCGGGCACGTGCACGTTGATGCGCAGGAGCTTGCCCCAGTAGTTGTGGATGTCCTGTCCGGCATTGAGTGGATCGCCTTCCCATCCACCGTCGCCACGGCTGACGTAGAGGAAGCCGTCCGGACCGAATTGAATCATGCCGCCGTCGTGATTGTAGTAGGGCTGCGGAATGAGCATCACGACCTTGCCGGTCTTTACCACTTGATCGGCGCTGACGACATCCGGGCTCGACGGATCGGCGGTGACGCGAAGCACGACTCCCGCGCCGTTGAACGGCAGTGAGGAGTAGTGAACGTAGAAATAGTGGTTGGTCTTGAAGTCGGGATCGAACGCGATCGACCAAAGCCCTTGCTCGACGAAGCCGGTCTGCACGTCGTTGCCGAGCGGGTTGATCTTGGTCAGATCGAGAAACGGCTTATCGAGCAGTTTGCCGTCTTTGGTGACGATGCGAACGCGGCCGACGCGCTCGCAAATGAAGACGCGGCCGCTGCCATCGAACGCCGCCGCGACGCCGACCGGATCGTGCAGGCCGTCGGCGATCTTCACCAGTGCAACTTTTGGATTGTTGGCTAGATGGCCGCCTGGATAGGCGACTTGGTCTCTCGATGTTGGAACGGTTTGAGCGGCTGCTGTTGACACAGCAAACCCGACTGCCGCGACCGCAGCCACGGCTGTTACTAATCGCATGGGTACCCTCCCGAAAAAATTTTCTTGAGTCGCCACGAGCGGCGGCAACGATTGCTTTGGCGAATTTCCACCCTAGGCGCGGGCCGCTTAAGCGCAACCGTTCCGCCAGAGCGAACTCTGCCACGTTCCTACGAGGTCCGGCAAGCACGATGACCGTGCCGCCTACGTGGGCGCTGCCCACCGTTGCGGCGGCGGCGCGGTCATGTCTCTAGGGCTTCGGAAGTTTTTGGTCGATATTGGTCTTGTCGACGATGACGTGTTTGATGAAGACCCGCGGCTCGACTTTGTCGCCCTTCAGATAGGTTGCAAGCACGTCGACGCCCAGCCGGCCCCAGAGGAAGGGATTGAGCTCGACCGTCATCGCGATCTTGCCGTCCTTGATGGCGTGCAGCGCCGGGGGCACGCCGTTCATGCCGGTCACGATCGTCTTGTCGGCGCGGCCGGCCGCCTCCACTGCCTGAGCGGCGCCGAGTGCGACGTCGTCGTTGGCGCAGTAGATCGCCTTGAGATCCGGGTTGGCGACCATGGCGTCTTCCGCCTGCTTGACGCCACGCTCGCGCGTCATCGGTCCGTCGGCGCGAAACGCAATCTGAATTTTCGGATGCTTGGCCATGGTCTCGGTGAAGCCTTCGGCCAAATTGCGGAACGTCGGCGCGCCGCTCGGACCAAGCAGCATGGCGACTTTGCCTTCGTCGCCGATGGCGTTGGCCGTCCATTCGGCGATGTCGCGGCCGATCTGCTTTTCATCCATCGCAACGTGGATGGTTTGGTTGGGCGAAGTTGCGCCGCGCGCGACCGATACGATCGGAATGTTGGCCGCTTTTGCCGCGTCGTAGGCGGCATTGACGCCGACCGCGTCTATCGGCGAGATCAAAATGCCCTTGACGCCGCGGGCGATGAGATCCTGCACGCCGTTGATCTGTTTGACTTTGTCTTCGTTGGCCGAGACGGTGACGACGTCGAAGCCAAGCTCGGCCGCACGTGCGCGAATGCCCTTGAGCATGACGATGTAGAAGGGATTGTCGTCCTGCGCCAGCGAGACGCCGATCGTGGTTTTTTCCTGAGCCGAAGCGGGGCCCAGCGCAAGCGCCGCCAGCGCGATCGCCATTGCCGTCGAGCGAAGGTTCAGCATGCAGTCCTCCTCAATGGCGGGAGCGTAGCCGATCTGCCGCCGCGGCGGCAATAATCACAACTCCGATCGCGACACGCTGCCAGTAGGAATCAACATTGAGAAGATTGAGGCTGTTGCCGAGCACAACCATGATGAAAACGCCGATAATGCTCTTGTAGAGGGTGCCTTCGCCGCCCTGCAGGCTGGCGCCGCCAAGCACGACGGCGGCGATCGCGGTGAGCTCATAGAACTCGCCCGCGGTCGGCTGGCCGGATTGCAGACGGGCCGCCAGCATCACGCCCGCCAATCCCGCGAGCCCGCCACACCACACATAGGTCGAAGCGACGATGCGCCCGACCGGCACGCCGGACAAATAGGCCGCTTCACGGTTGCCGCCGGTGGCATAGACGCGGCGGCCATACGGCGTCGCCGCCATCACCCAGGACAGAACAATCGAAAGAATGGCCGGCACCCAGACGAGATAATGGATTCCCAGAAATCGCGCGGAGCCAAACGCCAGAAAGGCCGCCGGCAGCTGTTCGTCTCCCACCGGTGCGCCGCTGGTGACCAAATAAACCAGCCCGCGCACCAGCACCATGGTGCCAAGCGTGGTGATG
>Ga0209169_10002005_pt1 | contig 12408 bp, 9 predicted proteins | sample HubBroMetageWRM4_FD_188346 | JGI IMG/M metagenome (GOLD analysis project Ga0209169, IMG submission 188346) | Warmed soil microbial communities from the Hubbard Brook experimental Forest, New Hampshire - Hubbard Brook CCASE Soil Metagenome WRM 4... | ecosystem: Environmental > Terrestrial > Soil...
CAACAAAGAAGAAACGGCCGAACAGGAAAACCGCCAGGATGACCACCGTAGTCGTCGACTCCACTTCCTTGCGTGAAGGCGTAACCACCTTGCGCATCTCTCCGCGCACATCGCTGAGAAAGTGCGTAAAATTCTTCCACGATTCGGTAACCCGTTCCAACATGTTCGGCTCCGCATTCGATCCCGGACGCTTGGCTAGGGACGGCTTCTTCTGCTCTTCGTTGCCGTTCACCATTGCTGCTTTGGTCGCCATACTTCTCTCATCCTTCGCGTCCGGCGTCTGGCCGGCCGCACCCATTGTTTCCATGGGCTGATTCTGGCAGGGGCGGAGGGATTCGAACCCCCAAGTTCGGTTTTGGAGACCGACAGTTTAACCGTTGAGCTTACGCCCCTAGAAGCAGGGGTCAGAGATCAGTTATCAGAGATCAGTTTTCGTCGTGCGCATCGAAGCCATCTCGCTCTTCCCGCTCATGCTCAAACTGATCCCTGATCCCTGTTCCCTGTTCCCTGTCTTACTTCGTTTCCTTGTGCGGCTGATGCTTGCGGCAGCGGTTACAGAACTTCTTGAACTCGAGACGCCCCGTGGTCGTCTTCTTGTTCTTCGTCGTCGAGTAGTTCCGCTCCTTGCACTCAGTGCACTGCAATGTGATGATTTCCCGCATTTCGATTCCTTTCAGGGTTCAGGGGTCAGGGGTCAGGGGTCAGTCTCTGTGTATCGCTGATCCCCAGTCCCTAGTCCCTATTCCCTAGTCCCTGTTCCCTGCTACTTCGTGATTTCGCTAACCGTGCCCGCGCCCACCGTGCGTCCGCCTTCGCGGATGGCAAAGCGCAAGCCCTTTTCCAATGCCACCGGCGTGATCAACTCAACAGCCAACTGCACGTTGTCCCCCGGCATCACCATTTCCACTCCGGCAGGAAGTTCGGCTACACCGGTAACGTCCGTCGTCCGGAAGTAGAACTGCGGCCGGTAGCCCTTGAAGAACGGCGTATGACGGCCGCCCTCTTCCTTCGAGAGCACATAGATCTCGCCCTTGAAGTTGGTGTGCGGCGTAATCGATCCGGTCTTGGCCAGAACCATGCCGCGCTCCACGTCTTCCTTGGCAATGCCGCGCAGCAGAAGTCCGGCGTTATCGCCAGCCAGGCCTTCGTCCAGCTGCTTCTTGAACATTTCAACGCCCGTGACAACCGTCTTGCGCGTCTCGCGGAAGCCGACGATCTCGGTCTCTTCGCCCACCTTCACCTTGCCGCGCTCGATACGGCCGGTCACAACCGTGCCGCGTCCGGAGATCGAGAAAATATCTTCAATCGGCATCAGGAAGGGCAGGTCGATGGCGCGTGCCGGCAGCGGAACATAGCTGTCCACCGCATCCATCAGCTCGTCGATCTTGGCTTCCCACTTGGCTTCGCCGTTCAAGGCGCCGAGAGCAGAGCCGCGAATCACCGGCGTATCGTCGCCCGGGAACTGGTACTTCGAAAGCAGCTCGCGCACTTCCATCTCGACCAGGTCGGTCAGCTCTTCGTCCTCAACCGCGTCGCACTTGTTCAGAAACACCACGATGCACGGCACGCCCACCTGGCGGGCCAGCAGAACGTGTTCCTTGGTCTGCGGCATCGGCCCATCTGTTGCGGCAACCACGAGAATAGCCCCGTCCATCTGCGCCGCGCCCGTGATCATGTTCTTGATGTAGTCGGCGTGCCCAGGGCAGTCGACGTGCGCGTAGTGCCGCTTGGCCGTCTCGTACTCCACGTGCGCCGTGGCGATGGTGATGCCGCGCTCGCGCTCTTCCGGTGCGTTGTCAATTGAATCAAATGACCGGAACGTGTTCTTCGGGTTGTGCTTCTGCAGCACCTTGGTGATAGCCGCCGTCAGCGTCGTCTTGCCGTGATCGATGTGCCCAATCGTGCCTACATTGACGTGCGGCTTGCTGCGATCAAATTTTTCCTTCGCCATAAAAGTCCTCAAAACCTTTCAAAGCTCGTACTGCCCGTTCAAACCCAGGGGCGCCGGCCATCCGGCTCCAGCCCCAGAACCTGTTAGTGGTTAGTGATTAGTTGTTAGTGATTAGTTCCGCCCTGCCCTCTCATGGCTCATTCGCTTTCCCCGCCACAATCCCGGCTAATCACTAATCCCTATCCACTAATCACTGCACTTCTCAGTAATACGCGTACACCCTGAAATACCTTTGCCGCAGCTCCAGCGGCACCGCTTCCACCAACCGCAGATAACGTTCCCGCGTCAACCCCTGGTCGGAAACCGGCAGCGTCTGGTAAAGCCCCACCGCATCCTTGCCCAGAAATCCCTTGCGCAGAATCGTCTCGTAATCCCGAATCCGCAGCTTCGACTTGGTGACCCGCGTCAGGAAAACTTCCACGTCGCGCGGATCGAAAACCGCATCGATCAGCCCATGAAGCTTGCCGTAACCCTGCTCGTTCTGAACCGCGATTCCCGCCTGCTCAAACATCTTCAATTCACCCTTGCTTCGGCCTTGCCAAAAAACCTGGAGCGGGAGACGAGGATCGAACTCGCGACCAACAGCTTGGAAGGCTGTGACTCTACCACTGAGTTACTCCCGCAAAAACAGTGATCTGGGGTCAGAGATCAGGGATCAGTTTGTTCTTGCCAATCGAAGCAACTCCGCCAAAGCCTCGACTGAACCCTGTTCCCTGATCCCCGTTCCCTGCATTTCTGGAGCTGATGACCAGGATTGAACTGGTGACCTCTCCCTTACCAAGGGAGTGCTCTACCAACTGAGCTACATCAGCCCTTCGTACAAACTCGTCCCACTTCAGCTCCCGCTACGGCGGCGAATCCGCTCCGCCTGGCGGGCTAAAACCGTTCTCAACGCCAGCCCGCCAATCACAATCAGCGGAACCAGCCTCAACTCCACCGGCCTGCCATGAACGAGTACTTTGCCCTCGCCCATCGTGAACCAGACCAGCACAGCCAAAACCAAATACAACCCCAGGGCTATCGGAAAGCGGCGCTCCAGATTCGCGTCTCCCAGCTCCGATCGGGCGCTCTCTAATCCCCCGCGCTCATCAGGCTGCGCATCTTCGGGCTTTCCACCGTCTTCCAAACCAGCCCCTCACAGCTATGGTGCACAGGGGAGGATTCGAACCTCCGTAGCTCCAAGGAGCGGCAGATTTACAGTCTGCTGCCATTAACCGCTCGGCCACCTGTGCATTCCCACTCCACGGAAAAATCCTGCTCCGCGAAGCTCAATCCAAAACTCGTTCAGCCCCTCGCTCAACCCGCCCGGATCCGGTCAAAAACGCAACCTTCAGCGCATCGGCTCCCGTCCGGAAAACCTCCGGCATTTTAGGAGTATGCACCTCGAGTGGGATCACTGCGGAGGACAGGACCGGCGCATATTAAAAGTCCGCTCGCCGGCCAATGCAACCCGTTTCAGGCCCTGTTTCCTTCTCTTCCTTTAAGTGGAGCTGGCGAAGGGATTTGAACCCCCGACCCTCTGATTACAAATCAGATGCTCTACCAGCTGAGCTACGCCAGCCCATCCCACCCTGGGGAAAATTTCCTCAAATCAAGACAAAAGCCCGAAAACAACCCCGAAGATGTGCGGACACACTCCCGCTCCGCACGTTCCACGGCACAGAAATCAAGGTTAGCACAGGGAGCGGTTCGCGGCAAACATCCTGCTGTTGAACTGGCTCGTATTCCCTGCAGAATTTGCGGCAGCGCAGCACTCCCCCATCAAGCCCGCTTTCCACCCCACGGTTTTTGGCTTGACAGAACGGCAACCCTGCGTGACCCTGCTAGCGAGTCCAGTTACTGCGGGACTCATCGCGGGCGTGTCGCGGAACAGAATGCGGCCGATCCACCTTGATCCGGAATTCAGCAGGCCTCCAATACCCTGGGAGCAACTATGGCTTCGTGTGCCACGCTCAAATTCGTGACCGTAAGCGCACTTCTCTGGCCTGCCGTTTCGCTCGCCGGGCAGGCGGTGCCGAAGCCCGCTCCGCCTGCCCGGCTGCTGGTGTGCGAAGCCGCCAACGACGCGTGCACCTTGCCAAATGCGCACTACCCCGCCGTATGGAATTTTGACGGCTTGGAGGGCACCGCAAACCTGCCCAATGGCTCAGGCGGCGCGCGCCTCACCATTGAACAATTCGACGGCCAGACCATCTCCGTGCGCCGCTTCGACCGCGCCGGGGCCACGGCAGGCCTGTCCGGCCTCTATTCCGGGACCATCGAAGGCAACCACGTAAGCGGCACCGTCAAATGGTCTTGGCTCGGCCATCCGAACCACCCCTCGAAAGGCACCTGGACGGCCATCATTCAGGAAGTCGCAGCCAACAGCACAGGGGCCGGGAGCGCCACAGCGCCGTGGAACGGGCTGCCACCGCTGCTGCTTGAATGTGAAGGCACCGGCCCGTGCAATGCGGCCTGGCAAATCAATGGTGCAGACGGTACGGCAACCTGGTTCGCGCAAAACTCCGTCCGGGCCAAACTCACCGTGGTCCGCTCCGATGCCGATGACATCCTGATCCGCCGCACCGACACCAGCGACAACAACAGCGCCGTCTACGCCGGCGCACGGCACGGAAATCAGATCTCCGGCACCGTCATCTGGAGCAGTCCCGGCCACCCCGGCGGGTCGTCGGGCACCTGGTCGGCATCCATCCCGCAAACCGTCTGCGAAACGCAGGCCAACCTCAGCTCAAAGGACGCGCTCCGCATCGGCCAGAATGCCCTCATGTTCCATCGCGAACACGATGCCCTGGGCTGCTACATCGCCGCCGCCAAAACAGGAGACGCCATCGCCGAAATGGCCGTGGGACTCATCTACTATCACGGGCAGGATACGGCCGTCCCTCAGGATTTGAAACAAGCGCTTTTCTGGCTGCGCAAGGCTGCCGATCAAGGCGTCTACGGCGCGCAAAAGACCGTCGCCGATATGTATATGCTCGGCCAGGGCACACCGCGCGATCCGGAGCTTTCCCGTTTCTACGCCGCGAAGGCCGCCGAGCAGAAGCGTGACTGGGAAAGGCAGCAGGACCGGGCCGACCGCGCCACTCGGACAGCGGGCGCCGCTCTCACCGGCTTCGTCATGGGAGCGGTGCTCGGGGCGTTGATGTTCTAGTGTCCAGTCTCTAAAGTCCCTATCAACAAATGATCTTTCATCCTGAGCGAACGGGGCCCCAAACTTACTTCAGTTCCGGCGCCCCCGCAGACAGGTCTTCGTCTGCGGGGTGGAGGTTGGGGGTGGTGAGCCGAAAGCCTGCCCTGAGCGAAGTCGAAGGGGATCGGCGGTTGATCTTGCATGAACTTTAGGGACACCACACGAGCCGCGCATGCCCAAATCAACCAGGGAAGGCAGAATTCTGTTCATTTCCCTGGGGCGCTGCCATTCTGCCCGTTGGCCAGCGTCTGCGCCCTGGCCAGCATCGCATCAAGCGAAACGCGCGAGTAAAGTTTGCCGCGGAGCACAACCGCCTGAATCGAGCGGGTGTTATGAATGTCGGCGAGCGGGTCCTTGTCGAGTAAAACAAGATCGGCAGCTTTGCCAACCTCAATGGTTCCGCGGCGGTCGAGTTGTCCCATAAACTCAGCGGCATTGCGCGTGGCGGCCTGAAGAGCGGCGAGCGGAGACAATCCGGCATCGACCAGCAGTGCGAGCTCATCATGGATGCCGAAGCCCGGGAAACACTGCGGGTTCATAGTGTCAGTCCCGGCCAGTAGAGGGACCCCGGCCCGGTACATGAGCCCGACAAGCCTCACAGACTCGTCAAACTCGAGCTTACTCAATTTGACAAGTGCGGCCCGAGGTTCGGGTGGAACGTTCTTGTAATACCCGGCATCCCATTTCGCTCGCACATCCCTGCTCAAATACTTCAATCGCGGGTCATTCGCGGGCATCGGGTCTTCGATCTGCGCTCGCAGCATAGTGAGGGTGGGACATTGCCAGGTTCTATTTTTCACGAACAGCGCAAGCAAGGACTGCGCTGTGGCATCGTCAAACGATTCGACGACACGCATGTTAAGGCGAATCATGCTCTTCCCTGAGTCCATCTTTTGCGCCATGGTCGCGTCCGGCGCCCGGAACAACGATTCTTGCCGCTGCATTTCAGAATCGATCGACTTTTCTTCTTTTGAGCAGGCGTCGGCAACGCGGGTCAGATGCTCAATGCTCTTCTGGCCGGCGTCGGATGCTTCTGCCGCCGTCACCAGTTCCGGAACATGCCCTTCGAATGGAATGCCCCGCTTGTTCGCCTCGTCGGCGATCGCGAAGTAGGCGTCGCGCGGCAACTTCGTATAGACCTTGATGAAGTCTGCGCCACGCTCCTGCTGCTGATCCACTACTTCGCGCCCTCGCACTTTATCGGCCACAACAATCGAATCGGGCCAGGTTGGATTTGGCCCATCGACGATGGGACTGCCGAGATAGATGGCCGGCGATGGATCTTCATTGGAAGCTTGAGTAGCGCGCCACGCATGGGCGTCGAGCGGACCTGACATGTCACGCACGCCGACAACACCATTCGCGAGAAAAAGAAGGTGGCTCCAGGGAGCGCGCTCGTCTGACGCTCCGTGAACATGCATATCCCACAAGCCGGGGATGAGAAACCTGCCCGCGCCGTCGACAACGATTGCATTGCTCGGGATATGCGTCTTTTTCCATGGACCAACTGCAACAATGCGGTCGCCATTCGCGATCACCGTCATGTCCGGCTCGGGGCCGCGGCCAGTGGCGTCAATTACTGTCACGCGTTTGATCGCAAGCGATTGAGACCAGGAGCAGGCGCCGAATAGCGTGAACAGGAGAATCAGATGCAGACAGCGATTTGCAGGACGCCGCGACAAAGGCCGTAAGCATTTTCGCTTGACTTGCGGAGTTAAAGAGCGGGTGACTTGAAATTTCATAGGTGCCTGCGAGTATAGACAATCCCTGTTCACCTGGATTGATGTGCCACCCGCACTCCCACATCACCGCATGGGCTGCGCCACATCCCCGGCTTGCGGCGTTCCGCCCGTGCAACTGCCGGACGAGTTGGAGTCATCCACATTTGCCGCGACAAAGGTGCAGATACGCTTTTTCTGCATCAGGTCTTTGCCGGTTGCGGGGTCTTTGAGGCCAATGCTCGCCATGCGCATTACCTGAAAGCGTTCGCCTACCTTGATGCCTGAGCTACTGCCCTGGTTGATGTACACACTGCCGTTGGCAATGCCGGCCACTAGCGGAAAGCTTCCGCCCTCGCTGCTTCCCGGTGCGCTGGCCGTGCTGCCGGCCGAGCCAAGCGACCGCAGCAGCTTGTTCGACAAATCCGCGCCAACCACCTCATAGGCCTTGTTCGTCAAATTCGTCTGCACCACATGCGGATCGTCGCCGGTGGTCGTCGACCTGGCCGGACTGCGGTTCGGTCCATAAGGAACCGCCGGGGTTGTGTTGGTTGTGGAAATCAGCTTGCTGTCCTGATAATTCGATGCCGGCTGGGCCAGGATCACCGCGGTTTCCACGTCGATAAGCCGCGCGTTCGCATTCAGCACGATCGTTCCCGTCGTCGTCTGGGTTCCAGGCTGCTTGTCCTGCTTCGTTGAGTAGCTGGCGTCGAGCACCTCGACGAGGATGATCTGCCCCGCACCAACCAGCTTGCCAATCCGCACTGCTGAGTCGGCCGACGACCGGTCGCTGTTCTGGAAGTTCTGCTCCTTGAGAATGCGCTCGACGCTGGCGCGGTCAATCACGGCAACGCCAGGCTTGCCCACCATGTCTGAGGTCAGGCTGTCGGTCACGCGGCTTTCCGGACCGGGAAAATGTCCGTTGGCCTGCAGAATCGCTATCCGCTTGCCTTGCTGGCCACACACGCAATTGCACATAGTCAAAGTGAGCAAAAAGATCGGCAGCTTCAGCCGCATCGTTCCTCCGGCAACTTCAGATTGAAGAATCCGTGAATAAAGCTGGCTTGCTCCCCGTCGGGCCCTGTGTTGGCGAAGACCGGAACCTCCGGTGACGCCGATCCCCTGAGCGCGAATTCGAACAACGCGCATCCCCGTCGTTCATGGCCGCTCGCGCAAGCCGTCTGTCGCGCCAATTATAGCCCGATGGCCGATCACGGCAAGACTGTCCGGTCGTCCGCATGGGATCGGGATGTTCTCCCGCCATCGTAATCCAGGCTCCCCGATTTGCATCCAATCCTCCATGACCGAAAACCCTGGCCCCGCAAACCCGGGCGCTCGCCGACCCACCATCAGGAAGGTCGCGTTTCCGATCGCAATTGCCCTGGCATGCCTGCTTCCCGGCTGCACCGTCAGTCACGCATCCGCCGCCCTCTTCATGGAAGAGCCCTACGGCGCATTCGGCGCCATGAACCCCACCGGCCACGCCGCCGTCTACCTCAACCACGTGTGCGCTGACTCGCCCACCATCCTCCGACCCTGCCACGACGGCGAATACGGCGTCGTCATCAGCCGCTATCACAAAATCGACGGCTACGATTGGATCGCCGTTCCCCTCATCCCCTACCTCTACTCCGTCGATTCGGTCGACGAAATCCCCATCTCAGTAGACAAGGACCAGGCCGCCGCCCTGCGTGACGCCTATCGCCGTGCGCACCTGCTTGCGCTCGCTCCCGACAACAAAAAAGGCGGCCCACCCAAAGGAGAATGGACCGAGCTCATCGGCGCCTCCTTCGACCGCAAGATTCACGGCTTCCAGGTCGACAGCACGCTCGACCAGGACCAGCAGTTCATCGCTCTCTTCAACGACCGCAAAAACGTCGGCCACTTCAATCTGTTCTTTCACAATTGCGCCGACTTCTCCCGCGTCGTGCTCGACATCTATTTGCCGCACTCGATTCACCGCAACTTCATCGCCGACGTGGGCCTCATGACCCCCAAGCAGGTTGCCCGCTCGCTGGTCGCCTACGGCAAGAAAAACCCGCAAGTGCACATGACCGCCTTCGTCATCCCCCAGATCCCCGGTTCCATACCCAGAAGCCATTCCGTCGACGGCGTCACCGAGTCTCTCGTCAAGAGCAAGAAATATCTCATCCCCCTCGCCGTCCTCTCTCCCGAAGTCACAGGCGGAATCGTGGTAGCCTACCTCGCCGACGGCCGTTTGAAATTGCCGAAAGGCACCCCCGTCTTCAACATCGGCGACGAAGAAATCAGCGATATGCCCGTCCCGCCGCCCGAGCCCCCGCGCCAGCGGCTTCCGCTGCCGGGAGATGCGACCAGCCCATCGTCCGTCCCAACGGCTGCGCCCCAGTTCTAATTTCCGGTGGTGCCAGATTGATTCATGGCGTTGCCGAATTGGGACACCTGCGGCCCATTTCCACTTAAAACCAACGATTCTCCTTGTAGGAAACGGAGGCGAGCCAGATCATTTGGCTGCCCCCTAAAGACGCGTCTCGCCTACCGCGTAAAGCAAGGAGAACTTCCGTGCGCAATTACATCCTACTGCTGGCATTGCTTGCACTCTGCCCTGCCCTCGTCGCACAGCAAACCCTCAACAATGACGCCGTCATCAAGCTGGCGAATGCGGGCCTGTCCGAGGACTTGATCGTTTCGACCATCAACTCACAAGCAGGAACCTACGACACGTCCACAGACGGGTTGATCGCACTCAAGGCCGCTGGCCTGAGCGACAACGTCGTTTCGGCGATGGTGGCGAAAGCATCCATCCCCACGCCTGCCAAACCGGCTGCCTGTTCAGAAGATGGTCCGATCCCTGGACTGCCTTGTGTTCCGGGCGTCTATTACAAGGGACCGGCGGGGTGGGTCAAGCTTGAGCAGACCAGTGCATCAGGAACGGAAACGGAAGGAGGCGCCAAGAGCCTCATCCCGGTGGTCGGCTTGTTCAACCACGTAAAGGGTGTTGAGTCCTTCCCAGGAGCGCGAGCGCAGCTGCAAATTACAGAGCAAAATCCCGCGTTTTACGTTCGCACAGGGAGGTCCGAAACCACCTTCGCTGCTAAGCAGAGCGCCGTTCACAACGAGATATTGCAACTCGAAGAGAAGAAGGGGCAAAGGAACCTTCAGGTCGCGTCCGCCGGTACGGTCAGCGTCCGTTCAGGCTACGATCAAAAGTCAATTCGGGAAATAACGATAACCAAGACTTCGGCCGACATCTACCAAATCATGCCGAAAGCGGAATTGGGGTGGGGCGAGTACATCCTGAATCTGGGCGGGAAGTACGATTTCGGAATTCATCCTGGGAAATAAGGCCGCCAAGAAGTGTCAGGGCCTCGAATGTTACCTTGTCTCTGACGGCCTAAATGCACCGACGCACCCGCAGAACGCTCCTCATCCTCGCCGCGGTCCTGGTCCTGTTGGCCGTGGCCGTCTTCCTCCGCTCCAAGGCTCCGCCCGAGGCCGCGCGGCTGCTCCCCGAGTCCGATGGCATCCTCTACATCAACTTCAAACCGGTCCGCGCCTTTATGCGGAAGGACCTCAAGCCGCCCCAGCGCGTGCCAGAATACCAGCAGTTTGTCGACGCAACCGGCGTCGACTGGGAGCGCGACATTGACCAGGTAGCCATCGCCATGCACCGCATGCAGGACCCCAAGGGCCCCAACGGCCCGGTCGCCTATTCCATGGTCCTGGTGGGCAACTTCACCGGCAAGCGCCTCAACACCTGGCTCGAAGCCCATGCCACTTCCCGCGAGACGTACGAAGGCCACACCATCTACTCCATCCAATCACAGGATCGTACGGTCCGCGTATCGCAGATTGGCTACGACTCGCTGGCCGTCTCCAACACGCCCGCCCCCGAGCAGATCCACTCGATGCTCGACCGCCATCGCACCGCCGCCTGGCCCTTTTCGAACTCGACGCTGCTCATGCAGCACTACCACGACATCCCGCTGCTGGCCGTTGCCTGGGGCATGGGCCAGATCGCCCTGCCCTTCTCAGAAAGCGGCGCCATCCACATCTTCGGCTTCTCGCTGCCGCTTGAAGACGATTCGACCATCGTCGCCAGCGTTACGCCTGCGCTGAGGCTGGGCGGCGCGCTCAACGTCAAGGTTGAAGAGATCGCAGCTACCGACGATGCCGCCGCCGGCCAGGCCGCGTCGCTGGCCACACTGGTCACCCTTGCCCGCGGATTCACCGCCCCGCTCGCCTCCAACCCGGCCAACAACGGCCTCCGCCAACTGCTGAAAACTGCGGCGGTTACGCAAAAGCGCAACCGCGTCGTCGTCACCGCCACACTCTCACCCGCTCTGCTCGCCGACCTCGCCAAGGCAGAAAGTTCAGATGAATCCGCTCCGGAGAGTGAAGCCCCTGCATCCAAATAGAAAGCTGGAGCGTCACGTAAAAGTGGTTAACGCAATTTTGTTCGATCTTAGGCGATATTCCCGAAATTTCAACCCCAAATGAGAGGTTTCATGAGAATTCCCTTTTTGCTTCAATCGCTTAGGGCTTCTGCACTCGCCTGCTCTGTTGCCCTGCTCACCTGTCTGGCCGCCCATGCTGCCGACACCCCGGATAGCTCGAAACACCCCGTCCTCACCGGCCAGGCCGCCTTTACCGACGCCTTCCATGAGTCCCCCGGTATCCGTCGTCACGTCACCTGGGAGGACCTGCCCGCACCCGCACCCGAGCAATCCGTCGACAACGGCCCCACCGTCGTTGCCCGCCCCTCAACCTCCTGGCCTATCGCGCCCAAGGGCTTCAAGGTTGACCTCTACGCCACTGGCCTCGACAATCCTCGCCTGCTGCGCGTCGCGCCCAACGGCGACCTGTTTCTAGCCGAAAGCCAGCCTGGCATTATCAGAGTCTTCCGCGGCGTCGGCGCCGACGGCAAACCGAAAGAGACCTCTGTCTTTGCCACCGGCCTCAATCTTCCCTTCGGCATCGCCTTTTATCCTCTTGGCCCCAACCCCCAGTGGATCTTTGTCGGTAACACCGACGGTATAGTCCGCTTCCCCTATCAGAACGGAGACCTCAAGGCCCGCGGGCCCATGGAAAACATCGATGAACTCCCCGGCGGCGGACACCTCCGCGGCGGCGGACACTGGACCCGTGATCTGGTCTTCTCGCAGGACGGCTCCAAGCTATTCGCTTCCGTCGGCTCGCACTCCAACATCGACGATCCCGATACACACCCGGAAGAATTCCATCGCGCCGATGTCCTCGAATTCACCCCCACCGGCAAGTTCGTCAAGGTATACGCCTGGGGCATCCGCAACTGCGTGGGAGAAGCCATCAACCCCACCACCGGCCAGCTCTGGTGCTCCACCAATGAGCGCGACGGCCTGGGCAACAACCTCGTCCCCGACTACATCACCCACATCCAGGAGGGTGGCTTCTACGGCTGGCCCTGGTATTACTTCCATGGCCCTGCCGGCGGCCTTCAGGACCCACGCCACGTCGGCGCCCACCCCGAATTGCAGTCCAGGGTCATCACCCCGGACATCCTGCTCAACCCGCACTTCGCTTCGCTGGAG
>Ga0209169_10002006_pt1 | contig 12404 bp, 8 predicted proteins | sample HubBroMetageWRM4_FD_188346 | JGI IMG/M metagenome (GOLD analysis project Ga0209169, IMG submission 188346) | Warmed soil microbial communities from the Hubbard Brook experimental Forest, New Hampshire - Hubbard Brook CCASE Soil Metagenome WRM 4... | ecosystem: Environmental > Terrestrial > Soil...
CCTGCTGCAACCCCTCGCACCACACGTATCACTTTGCCCACAGTCCACCCTCCAAATCTCTACATACAGACGCAAACTCAGCCCGGAAGTTTCAGTCGACGGAGCTATCGCGGAGCCCCGCATACGGCTTAAAAAAACTGAACTCAGTAAACTGCACGATGCTGCACTTTGTCCTTCGTCTCGAGCGAAAATCGCGGTTCATCCGCCGCTCCCTCTAGGATGCGCTTTGCGACGTATTCGCCTACCGCTGGGCCATGCTTGAATCCATGACCCGAACCGCCGCCGACAAACCATAAATTCTCGGCGCCAGGATGCCGATCGATCAGAAAATCTCCGTTTGAAGTGTTCTCGTACTGGCAAACTCGCGTCTCGACGATCGGCGCGTCACGCAGGGCGGGGAATCGCCCCGCAACGTACTTTCGCACCTCGTCGGCCGCGGCTTCGGTGACCACGCGCGATTGCGTGTCGGGATCAACCCGTGGCCCGTGTCTGTCCAATGCGATCTTGAATCCTCGCGCCTCGATGTCCGGCATTCCATAAGTTTCATCGCCTTGAAACAAGAAAGTCGGCAGCGCTGCTGGAGAAAATCGAGAATCCCCCGGCGGTATCCCGAAAAAATAAATCTCCTGTCGCGTCGGGAAAATTCGATCGCCCAAAACGTCGGGGAAAATCTTCCCCAGCCACGAGCCGCACGCAAAAACAAAAACATCGGCCTCAAACTCTTCTCCGGCGCGCGTCTTCACCGAGGAAATCGACTTCATTCCCGCGCCGGTTGACGGCGTCACGATCTCCCCCACCCGGTATTCCACGCCGCGAAAAATCGCATCTTCCACAACTGCCGCGACCGCGCGCCGCGCCATCAGCACTCCGCTCGTCGGCTCAAAAATCGCCGTCGCGATCCCATTCAAATGAATCTGCGGATACCGCTTCTCCAGCGCCGCGCGATCCAACTGCTCAAACTCAACTCCGCATCGCGCCAGCGTAGCCGCAGTATCGCGAATCCTTGCGTCGCCCTCGCTCGCCAGCCACAAAACTCCCGTCTCGTGAAATAATCCCGGCCGCTTGAATCCAAAAAATTCCTTCCATTGCGCCAGCGAATTCTGCGACATGCGCGTATAGATTTCGTCCGCGCCATAACCCATCCGGATAATCCGCGACTCGCCCGCCGAACTCGCCCGCGAATTGGCCGGCCCATACGAATCGACGAGCAAGACGCGCTTGTCGCGCCGCGCGAAATGCGACGCCGTCCACGCCCCGAATACTCCGGCTCCGACAACAACGACGTCGAATCGTTCCATCGCCTCGTTCCCACATCAATGGCCCACATCAGGGCCGACACAAAAGGCCCGCATCAAAAACCCGCTCAAATCCTATCCCATCCGCCCCGGCGAAGCACCACCGGTACATCCGAGCACGCGCTCTACCTTGCCCAGCGGCGCCAAGGAATTCTCAGAACATTCTCATCTAAACGCATTTTCCGCCGCACTACGATGCTGTTAAGCTACGCGTCGCAAATTCAAAATCAATCGCACCACAATCTCCGGAGGCCTCATGCGTCGCCGTTCCTTCATCGCCACAATTCCTGCCGCCGCCGCTGCGACGGCAGGGCTGACAAGCGACGCCCTGGCTCACCAACAAAACGCGGCAACGAACTCCAGCGCGCAAGACCACCCGCTCCCAAAATTCCAGCCCGAAGCCGACGACAAATTCATCCGCCCCGACGTTCACGCCGGCGATCGCCCCGCCGGAGCCAGCTTCGCCAGCCGCTCCGCCGCAATGGGCCGCTCCGGCGCAGCCGGCACCGCGCATCCTCTTGCCACGCTCACCGCAATCGAAACTCTCAAGCGCGGGGGCTCCGCCGTCGACGCGGCAATCGCTGCCAACGCCTGCCTCGGCTTCCTCGAACCGACAAGCTCAGGCATCGGCGGCGACTGCTACGCGATGATCTGGGATCCAAAACTCTCGAAAGTCGTCAGCCTCGCCGGTTCCGGCCGCTCGCCAAAATCGCTGACGCTCGAAACCGTCCGCGCCCGCTCGCCCAAAGGTGTCATCGCCCCCCTCGGCGCGATCTCCGTCTCCGTGCCCGGCGCGCTCGACGCCTGGTGGACCATGCACCAGCGCTACGGCAAATTAAAATGGTCCGAGCTCTTCGCGCCCGCGATTCATCTCGCCGAATCCGGCGTCCCCGTCCCACAAATCATCGGCTATTACATCAAGCGCAATCTCGCCATTTTCGCGAGAGCGAATTCCGGCGTCGAAGAAACCGCCAACGCGATGCACACCTGGGCGCCGAGCGGCAAAGCAGTCGGCGAAGGCGACGTCTTTCGCAATCCCGATCTCGCGCGCACGTACAAGATGATCGCCGAGGGCGGCCGCGACGCTTACTACGACGGCCCCATCGCGCAAACGATCGAAGCCTACTTCAAACGCATCGGTGGCTGGCTCACGCGCGCCGATCTTCGCGAACAACACGCCGAGTGGCTCGATCCGCTCGTCACCAACTATCGCGGCCTCGACGTTTACGCCATGGCCGCCAACACACAAGGCCTCGCCACGCTGCAACTTCTCAACATCGTCGAAAATTTCGATCTGCGCGGCATGGGATTCCAATCCGCCGCATCGCTTCACACGCAAGTCGAAGCCAAGCGCCTCGCCTACGAAGACCGCGCGCGCTATTACGCTGATCCGCACTTCTCCAAAATTCCGATCGACTGGCTCATCTCAAAATCCTACGCCGCCGAACGCGCCAAACTCATCAAGCCCGACGCCATTCTCGATCCCGTTCATCCCGGCCAGGCTCCGAGCCACGGCGACACCACCTATTTCACCGTCGCCGATTCCAGCGGCATGATGGTCAGCCAGATTCAATCGAATTTCCGCGGGATGGGCTCGGGACTGGTCGCCGACGGCCTCGGCTTCATGTTCCAGGATCGCGGCGAACTTTTCTCGCTTCAGGACGGCCATCCCAACATTTACGCGCCGGGCAAACGCCCGTTCCAGACGATCATTCCCGGCTTCGCGGTGAAAGACGGCAAGCCGTGGATGTCGTTCGGCGTGATGGGCGGCGACATGCAGCCGCAAGGCCAATCGCAAATCGTGATCAACCGCGTCGACTACGGTCTCGACATTCAAGCCGCCGGCGACAGTCCGCGCTGGCATCACGAAGGCTCATCGCAATCGATGGGCGAAGATCTGCCCGATCTCGGTCCAAAAGGAATCCTGCGCCTTGAATCCGGCGTGCCCGAAGCCACGCGCAAAGCGCTCGCCGATCTCGGCTGGCCGCTTGGACCGAGCGACGGCGGCTTCGGCCGTTACGAATGCATCGCGCCGCACATGAGCGGCGAAGACCGCGTCTACTCCGCCGCCAGCGAAATGCGCGCCGACGGCTGCGCCCTCGCCTATTAGCAGTCGAGCATCACGCCGCGCCGAACCATCGACTCCGAACATTCAAACGTTCTAACCTTCAATCGTTCAAAACGCCATGCTACGCGACCTAATCTCCGATCTCCGCTACGCCGCTCGACAACTCGTCCACGCGCCCGCATTCGCCGTCACTGTCGTACTCACACTCGCCCTCTGCATCGGCGCAAATCTCGGCGTCTTCCAGCTTCTCTACGGAGTCCTCTTCGCGCCGCTGCCGATCTCGCATCCGCAAGAGCTGTACTCGATCGAGGCCGCCAGGTCTCCGTTCGACGCGCAAACGTTTCTCTCGTATTCCGCCTACCGCAATCTTCGCCATTCATCGCAAGGTGCTGCGCAAGACGCTGCTCAAGTCATCGCGCGCTCTGGCATCTCCCGCGCCGTCATTCAGCGCAATGGCGACGCGCAATCCGCCGTTCGCATCGACACGCAACTCGTCTCTGACAATTTCTTTTCCGTCCTCGGGCTTTCGCCCGCGGCCGGCAGATTTTTTCTCGATGGCGATGACGATTCTCTCGCGCCCCAACTTCCCGTCGTCGTTCGTTACGGCTACTGGAAACAGCAGCTCGGCGCCGATCCCTCCGTCATCGGCATGCGGATAATCCTCAGCGGAATTCCCGCTGTAATCGTCGGCGTCGCGCCCGAGCGATTCACCGGCGTCGTTGCCGGCGAGGCACCCGATCTCTGGCTTCCGCTCTCGGCCCAATCCTCGGGCCAATTCGAATCGTGGTTCGATTCTTTGGGTCCGGGCCACGGCGTCGAGCTCGAGAAGCCCTGGAACAAGCAGCCCGCAATCTACTGGCTCTGGACTCTCGCTCGCGTTCCCGACGCGCAAAAATCCCAGTCGGCCGCGCGCTGGACCGAAATCCTCCAGCCTGATCTCGCGTTGCTCGCCACGCTATCCAAAGATCCGCTCGAGCGCGAAAAAATTCTTCGCGCCAACGTGAAGCTCATCTCCTCCGCCAACGGAGAAGGCCCGTTTCGCAGCCGATATTCCCAGCCGCTCACCGTTCTCATGGCGATCGTCGGCGTCGTTTTTCTCATCGGCTGCCTCAATCTCGCCAATCTTCAGCTCGCTCGCCTTCTCAATCGCGGCCGCGAATTCGCCGTCCGCGCATCGCTCGGCGCCTCTCGATTCCGAATTCTTCGCCAACTCTCCGTCGAAGTCGGTCTCTGGATTCTGCTTTCGATCCTTCCTGCAATTTGGATCGCCAGCCTGACGAGTTCGGTTCTACTCCGTTGGGTTTCGCCGCAAGGCCGGCTGATCCCTCTCGATCTTCACGTCACATTCCAATTTGCGTGTTTCGCTGCGGCGCTCTTGCTGGCTTCGTGGCTCCTCTTCACCGTCATTCCCGCATTTCAGGTCGGCCGCCGCGATCTCGTCTCCGCCACGCGCTCCAAGTCCGCATCGGGTGGATCGCAGACCCGCAAAGGCGCCTCGTTCCTTCTCGCCGCCCAGGTGAGTTTTTCGCTGTTGCTGCTCGGCGTCGCCGCGCTTTTTTCGCAAACACTCATCAACATCAGCCACATTGACGCCGGCCTCGACCGCGAACACGTCGTCTCCGTTCATCTCGACTACGCAAATTCCAAAACTCCCGAATCCGCATTGCCCGCGATCTACGCGCGCACCATAGACGCCATCCAACAAATTCCCGGCGTCGTCGGCGCTGCCGTCACGATGTGCTCTCCTCCCGGTTGCGTTTGGAACACAGCGATCCACGTCGCGGGCCATGCAGAAATTCCCGACAATCAGTTGCACGGGGAAGAGAATCGCGTCGGCCCGGGCTACTTCCACGCGATGGGGATTCCGGTGCTGCGCGGCCGGGAATTCGACAAGCGCGACACGCCCGAGTCGCAGCAGGTCGCGGTGCTCAGCCATTCGTTCGCGCGCAAACTCTTCGGCAACGAAGATCCGATCGGCCATCGAGTCGGTTACGAGCCCGCGCCAAACGATTCCGAATACGTGGTGGTCGGCGAAGTCGGCGACGCTCGCGTGGACGATCTTCGCTCCGCCGCTCCACCCATCGCTTACTTTTCGATCACGCAGCGGCCCATGCTTGCCGGCACGATCGAAGTACGCACCCTTGGCCCGGTCGACAAATTTTTCCCCGCGATTCGCGTTGCCTTTTCACAGGCTGGCCCGGACTTCCTGATCACTCGAATGACCCCGCTCCAGGCGGAATACGACGCTGGCCTGTCGCGAGAAAAACTTCTCGCTCGGCTCACGGGAATCTTTGCGTTCCTGGTTTTGTTACTGGCCGCGCTCGGTTTTTACGGCTTGCTGTCGTTCCACGTCGCGCGTCGCACGGCCGAAATCGGCGTTCGCATCGCCGTGGGCGCCACGCCAGCCGATGTTCGCTCGCTCATTTTGCGCCAAGCTTTTAGGATTCTCGCCGTCGGCGTCTTGCCCGGTATTGTGTTTCTCGAACTCACTGGCATGGCTGTTCGGAGCCTTCTCTACGGAGTCGGAGCCGTCAATCTCGCTCCGGTTTTCGCCGCGGTCGTCGTCCTGGTTGGCGTGGCGTTCCTCGCCGCGCTTGGCCCGGCCCGCCGCGCGGCTCGCGTTGACCCCATCGAAGCTCTCCGCTCCGAATAGACTCTTCGCGCTTTTTCTTTACCTCGTTACTTCATCACTTCCTTACTTCGTCCTTTTGCCCGATCTTCTCCGCCCAGCTCGCAAGTGTGCGCAACGCTTTGTCGTCGGTCGGGTCGAGATGCAGCGGCGTGATCGAAACGTCACCCGCGAAAATCGCGGCGTAGTCGGAATCCTTCGCGACGTCAGAGTTGATGCGCTGTTCGAAAAGCCAGAAATACAATCGTCCGCGCGGATCCTTGCCTTCGCTCAGTTGGTTGCGCGTGATCTTCTTCGATTGCCGCGTAAATCGCACGCCGCCGGTCCAGGGTTCGGGCACGTTGATGTTGAGCAACACCTGATCGGGCAATTTTTCATTCAAGACGAGCTCGGCCGCCGTTCGCGCAATGCGTGCCGACGGTTTGAAATCCACCCCCGACTTTTTCGAGCACAGCGACATCGCGACGGCAGGGATGTGATGCAGCGCCGCCTCGCGCGCCGCTCCCACCGTTCCGGAGTAATACGCGTTCTCGCCAAGGTTCGCGCCGTAGTTGATCCCGGAAATTACGATGTCGGGCGGCTCCGGCAACAGGCGATGCAGCGCCACGATGACGCAATCCGCCGGCGTCCCATCGATCGCCCATTCTCGCTCGGCCACCTCGTGGCATACGATCGGCTGGCGCAGCGTCAGCGACTGCGCCGCCCCACTCTGCTCGCGGCTCGGCGCCACGATGCTGATCGTTCCGAGCCCTTCCATCGCATCGCGTAGCGTCCGCAGCCCGATAGCCTGAATCCCATCATCATTCGTTAAAAGTATGTGCGTCATGTCCTTGCGATGTTATCAGCAGCCACCGCCCCAGGCGTAGCGCGGTGGCGCCGGCTTGTCCTGAGCGTCGGCGAAGGGCGTCCCGCCGGCGGTTCTCTCGTCGCACGGGCAACGAGCTCACACCGTCGCGTCTCTAACCCATCGAGCGCGGGATTAATTTAGGACCACGCGTTCCGTGAGTTGTAGGGGCACGGTATTGCCGTGCCCGTCGATCCGTCCTGAACTCCACGGGTCCAGCAGTAAAACGGACGTCGACAGCGCGCAGAATTCGCCATTTCTTCGTCAGGTCTTTCTTGTAGTACGCCCCCGCGAAGATTGTTTTATTCTGCTCTGTACCGAGAACCGCGATCCGTCAGTCTCAACTACAAATGCTTCCAGCAAGCGTCTACAGCATGTCATCGAGGAAGAAGGCGCGACTCGCGTTTTTATCTGCGCTGATCCTGCTGTTTGGCTGTGGTATCGCAGCCACCGTCACCATCGTTCGTTTCATTCGCGCAGCCAAATGGGCGGCGCACAGCTATGAGGTGCAAGTAGCTCTTGGCGACCTGCAAACGTCGCTTTCCAATGCAGCCCGCACGCGCACCGTTTACCTGAATTCTGGCGACGAGACGACGCTCTCCGAATATCCCGGAACCAAAAAGCGCGTTCATGGCGATCTGGCTGAGCTTCGTGAACTGATCCGCGACAACGCCTCTCAGGGCGCGCTGGCTGTGCAGCTCGACGATATCGTTTTGCGGCGGCTCGAGCTGATGGATGCGACGATCGAGATGCGCCGCGCCGGTCCGCTGGACGACTCCACGCAGTTGCGGCTCAGCCGCGAAAACGTGACGGCGGTAGCCGACTTCATGGATATTTCGCAGCGCATGATGGACGAAGAAGAAAAACTTCTCGGCCAGCGACGCCAGCTATTTGGTTCGCTCTTCTTCTGGGTGCTCTTCATTCTGGCCGCGGGGTTCATCATCGCGGTGGTGCTGCTCTGGATTCACTTCCGCCTGCTGAGCGCCGAGCTGGTCGAGCGCGAGAAGACGGAAGAGAGCGCGCGGAGGCTGAGTGTGCGCGTGCTCCAGCTTCAGGACGAAGAGCGGCGCAAATTTTCGCGCGAACTGCACGACAGCCTGGGCCAGCTGCTCGCCGTCGCCAAGATGCACATGACCGTGCTGCTCGACAAAAATCCGCACGATGAATTGTTGAAGGAAATCGATCAGCTGCTGACGGATTCGGTCACCGAAACGCGCACCATTTCGCACTTGCTGCATCCGCCGCTGCTCGACGAGGTAGGCATTGCATCGGCCGCGCGCTGGTACGCCGAAGGATTCGCCAAGCGCAGCGGCATCGAAATCGTCGCCGACATTCCCGACGATCTGCAGCGCATGTCGCGCGCCTCGGAGCTCGTGCTCTTTCGCGTGTTGCAGGAATCGCTGACGAACATTCATCGCCATTCGCGCAGCTCGCGCGCCGAAATTTCGCTCCTGACCAATGCCAAAGGCGCGACTCTCCGCATCCGCGATTACGGCAAAGGAATCCCGCGCGAGATGCTCGAAAATTTCAAGCAGACCGGCGGCAACGTCGGAGTCGGCCTCGCCGGCATGCGCGAACGCGTCCGCGAACAGGGCGGCCAATTCGACATCCAGTCCGACCGCAACGGCACCACCATCACCGTCGTCATGCCCACCGCCCCCGCCGAATCCGCCCCGCCCCTGACCGCCCCCCTCCCCGCCGACTGAAGGAAAGCCAGCGGTGTCGCGCTCTCTATGCGAATCGTGCGAAGAGTTGAGCGAGCATCAGTTTATTTGTCGGAGTCGTCGCGCGAGGAATACCTAGGCCAGAAAAGCACCGCGACGATGACGAGGACGATAAATCCGACAGCATAGGCGAGTGGAACCCAACCGTGCTTGGCCAACGTTGTCAGGCTGCCGAGTCGCAGCATCAACAGGAACACAGCGACCACTCCTATCGCGCCGACTTTTCTGCGGCGGTCTTTGACTGTGAGATAGGAAGACTGCATCGTGCCGCTGGGAAAATCGTAGCCGCAGTCACACCGTTCAGCGGTGTCAGGGTTGACCAGCTTGCATTTGGGGCAGTCTTTCATCTCTGTTCGGCTAGTTGTCGCGCGTTCCTGCGGTGGTGATTGGCTGCGGCGTAGCCGTTCTCATACTTTGGCCCTTGTTTACCGGCTATGTGATCCGTCCGTTTTGGGAAACGTCGGAGAGGTACTCTTGGGATTGGCAGAATAACGGAAAGTTGAAATGGTCGGGCCGACTGGATTTGAACCAGCGACCTTAGCGCCCCGCCACTCGACTCAAGCGGTATTCATCGGCCTGCGCGGTAAGTTTCTCCTGGATCTTCACCTTAACCTCACCGCTTGCGTCGCAAATGTACTCTTCTTCCACCCAAAGGTTTTGTCCATTGCCGAAACGCCGGACCGGCTGCTGTCTAAGATCGTTCGAACCACGGAGCTCTGGATCAAATGCGACTCGAATTTCTTCCCAGTTGCTGATCTCACCTTCGGGCTGATTTTCCGGACCTAATTTGGAGCACTCCAGATAACGAAAGTGACCGATATTGTGAGCTGGATGGTAAGAGCGAGCGCTCCGTAGCGGCACTTCGCCTTTTGCCGGAAGTTTTATTCCTCGTGGAAAAATCACGTCGAAGATTACGTTGTTCCCGGCGTCCGCCTCGCGCCACACGCCGAAGTTCCGCGTGAATTGATCGCGAAGTGGCTTCGCTTCTTTCCCTTCGGCTCCAATTGCCAAACCGATCGCGGTAGCCGAACGCATATAGGCGGAGCGCCGCACTCTTCGTCCGAATGTTTCTTTCAATACGCGGGCGACGGGAGGCAACTCGGAACCTCCGCCCGTCAGATACAACGTATCGATGGGATACTCGGGATTGGCCGCCAATACCGTTTCCACCACGCTGCGGGACGACTCGATCAGCGGCCGGCATTTCGTATAGAACGCGTCCACGCCGATGGAAATTTCTTCCCAATCTTTTCGAACACGCCCCAGATCGATGCTGAGCTTGCGGCTGTTTGGGCTCAGCGCTTCTTTTTTCTCGCGGCATTCTTCAAACAGCAGGTACCACTCCGCCGAAGTGAGCGATTCCTCGTCGGGCTTGGGTCGTGCACCGTGTTCCAACGCGAGGAAAGCGAGAATCTCATCGAAGTCATCGCCACCCAGGTCCGGCAGTCCGTCGCTTGCGATGACTTCATGTTCCATATCACCCAAGGCCAAAATCGACACGTCAAAAGTCCCGCCGCCCAGGTCGTACACCAGCAGCCCGCTGCCCGCTTTCATCTTGCGGTCGGAGGTATTGACGTTGGCAAATTCCAGCGCGGCCGCCGACGGCTCGTTCATCAATCCCAGCACTTCAAAACCAGCGTTGCGCGCGGCATCCTCGGTTAAAAATCGTTGATTGGTGTTCGCGTTCGCGGGCACACCAAGCATCACTTGCAGTTTGTCTTTCTTCCCGATTTTTCCGAGTGTGGACTTGTGCAAGAGCTCGTTGTTCAAGGCCGCCATCATTTCCGTTATCGCTTGCCCGATATGGATGTGATGGTTGTCGACGACGATTTCGGTGTTCGGACCGGCCGTCTTCAAATAGCGCTTCAGCGAACGAATCAAGGTCCAGCCAGGCTTGCCCTGCATTTCCAGAGCCTGCCAGCCATAAACACGTCCGGCGTCTGAGATTGCCACCACAGACGGAAACCAGTCCTTAAAGCTTCCGTCCGAAGATTCAAGATTAACGAGGGGGTAGTTTCCGCGGTCTGCGGCTGCAACTACGATACGCGTCGTTCCAAAATCGATTCCAATTTTCACTGTATTTCTATTTTAGAACCTTGCGATTTCGCGGCCAAGAGGCAAATCAGCGCTCCTGTGAAAATCGCGGACGTTAAAAGGATGAATCGAAAAAATTTATTTAAGCGCAAAAACATTTCGAAACAGACGAATCGTTTCTGCAAACGCCAGATCGGTCGCCTCGGGATCGAAACGCGGTCCTTCATCGCGCGTAAAAGCGTGCTCGGCTGGATAGAGCAGCGTCTTATAGTGCGCGCCGGAATTTCGCAGCGCCAAATCGATCGTTTCGCGTCCAGCGTCGGGAACGTGCGGATCTTTTGTTCCGAAAATCATCAAAAGTTCACCGCGAATTTCTTTTGCGCGCGCCAGCGAGCCCGCATCTGCGTCCTGACCGAGCTTGCCGTCATGCACTCCCGTCGCGTAGTAGCAGACCGTCGCCCGTACATCGGGTTCGAATGCTGCACGAAACGCGAGGTGACCGCCGATACAGAAACCGACAGCGCCGATTTTTCCTGGCGCGACTTTGGGATGTTGAGAGAGCCAGTCCAAACCAGCCCGGCAATCGGCGTCAAAATGCGCAACAGGAGTTCTCGCCGCGTCTTGCTGCCCGCGCGCCTTCCCGGCGTCGTCAAATGGGATCACCGTTCCGGAGGGCTCAATCCGCCGATAGATTTCCGGAGCCGCGACAACAAATCCGTATCCGGCCAGGCGAACGCAAGCGCGTAGCGTTGGCGGAGTGAGCTGAAAGATGTCGGAATAGCTCCAGATGCCGGGATATTGCCCTTCGGCTTTCGGTGCGGCGACGAAGGTTCGCATCGGCGGACCCGACATCGAAATATCCACGTATTCCGTCGTGATTACCATTGTTTGCCGGCTGTGAGTCTGGCGAAGACGCCTAAGCCAGTCAAGTGTCGGCGCGCTCTTGCCAGTTCGTCTTCCGTGAGGTTGGTTTCTCGCTGCTGCGAGCTTGCGTCAGCCGCGGCAGCATCCAAATCTCCGCGTCAATTCATGCTGCATTTGAAAAATGTGGCGAGATGGAGATCAAAGTCTGAAATGGTCGGGACGACTGGATTTGAACCAGCGACCTCACGCACCCCAAGCGTGCGCGCTACCAGGCTGCGCTACGTCCCGACCGGAGTAAAACGACGCCGTTGAGGCGGCGCCAGGGCGAACATCAAAAGCGCTCAAACCGTCGCGTCGTTTGTGGAATCAAGCGCGCGATCCAACTGCCGCTCGAAACGCCAAACTCGCCAGTTTCAGCGCAAATCGCCCGGAAAGACGCGGGCGACGCAATTCCAAGGTTATCACTGTCCCCGGCGTTCGAGAAGTGTCAAGAAGCCGCGGAGCGAGTCGCGCAAGTCGAGGAGCATCTTGCGGTTGAGCATCTCGGCGGCGTTCTCTCCGGCACCGTGGGGCGCGTGTGACGCCACGGATCCGTGAGCGGAGTGACTCGCGTGGGCGGCGTGGCCCATCGCGGCGAATTCTTCCGAGCCGACGTCATCGCTGTGATCCGCGTGGTCGGAGGCAGCTCGCGAAGAGCCATGCGAGCTGTCTGCGCCAGTGTGAGTGCCGTGAGCAGATTCGGCGGCACTGTGCGACGCAGCGCGGGCGGAGGGTTCGACGCCGATGGCGCCGTTGCCTTCGCGGAGGAGGCGGCGGGCGCCGGCGATGGTAAAGCCTTCGTCGTAGAGCAGGCGCTTGATCTTGAAGACCATGTCGACGTCTTGCTGGCGATACATGCGGTGGCCGCTGGGACTCTTCACCGGCTCAAGCATGGGGAATTCGGTTT
>Ga0209169_10002008_pt1 | contig 12400 bp, 13 predicted proteins | sample HubBroMetageWRM4_FD_188346 | JGI IMG/M metagenome (GOLD analysis project Ga0209169, IMG submission 188346) | Warmed soil microbial communities from the Hubbard Brook experimental Forest, New Hampshire - Hubbard Brook CCASE Soil Metagenome WRM 4... | ecosystem: Environmental > Terrestrial > Soil...
GCAACATATTCCGGTCATCTTGATCACCACCTCCGCGAAGCCTGCCGACTACGCGGCCAGCCATCACGTGGGTGCGGTGGTCTGCCTGGCCAAGCCTTATAAAGTTGAAAGCGTGCGGCAAGCCGTCCGATTGGTCGCGATGCCTCCATCGCAGTGCTCTGGGTACAGTTCGGGGTGTAACATCTCCACGTTCGTCCGCAATTCGTAAACATCGGCTCGAAATGCTCTGGCCAAAAAAAAGCCCCGCGATATCGCGAGGCCTTTTGTCGATAACAATTGAATTTTCGATTCTCAGGCTGGCGCGGGTTTCTCTCCATTGGTGAGTCCGGGAATGGTGCGTGGTTCCGGACGCAGTGAAAGTTGGGGTTCCTTCGCCGAAACGCGCGGCTCCGGCGGCGGCGGAGGCAGTTTTTCCGGCAGTGGCTGGCCGGCCATCAAGAGCTTCAATTCGACAGCGTCCAGAACCTCGCGTTCCAGCAAAGCTTGCGCGATTCGTTCGAGCAACTCCTTCTGCGTCTCCAGGATGTTGCGAGCTTTGCTGTATCCGGTGGTCACGATGCTGCGAACTTCGCCGTCGATCTTGATCGCCGTGTCTTCCGAATAGTCGCGATGCTGCGCGATTTCGCGGCCCAGGAAAATCGCTTCTTCCTTCTTGCCGAAAGTCAGCGGTCCCAGAACGCTCATGCCCCATTCGCAAACCATCTGCCGGGCGATTTCGGTCGCGCGCTCGATATCGTTGCCCGCTCCGGTAGTGATGTGGTGCAGGAAGATTTCCTCGGCAGCGCGGCCGCCCATCAAGACGGCGAGTTGCGCTTCCAGAAATTCCTTGGTGTAAGTGTGCTTGTCGTCGATGGGCAATTGCATGGTTACGCCCAACGCCATACCGCGCGGGATGATCGTGACTTTGTGCAGCGGGTCAGCCCCGGGAGTCATGGCTGCGACCAGGGCGTGCCCAGCCTCGTGGTAGGCGGTGTTGCGCTTTTCCTCGTCGGACAAAATCATCGACCGGCGTTCGACGCCCATCAAGACTTTATCCTTGGACATTTCAAAGTCGACCATCGCGACGAACTTGCGATTTTGGCGCGCGGCCCACAAAGCGGATTCGTTCACCAGGTTCGCCAGATCAGCGCCGGAAAAGCCTGGCGTACCGCGCGCGATCACCGAAAGATCCACATCTTCCGAGAGCGGCACTTTGCGGGTGTGCACGCGAAGAATTTCTTCGCGGCCTTTTACATCGGGGCGCGGCACAACCACGCGGCGGTCAAAGCGGCCTGGACGCAACAACGCTGGATCGAGAACGTCCGGACGGTTCGTTGCGGCGATCAAAATCACGCCTTCGTTAGATTCAAATCCGTCCATTTCCACGAGCAGCGCGTTCAGCGTCTGTTCGCGCTCGTCGTGTCCGCCACCCAGACCGGCGCCACGATGGCGACCGACTGCGTCAATTTCATCGATGAAAATAATGCACGGCGCGTTCTTCTTGCCCTGCTCAAACAAATCGCGGACGCGGCTGGCGCCGACGCCGACGAACATCTCGACGAAGTCCGATCCGGAAATGGAGAAGAACGGTACATTCGCTTCGCCGGCGATAGCGCGCGCCAGCAAAGTTTTGCCCGTTCCTGGAGGCCCGACCAGCAGCACGCCCTTGGGGATGCGTCCGCCGAGCTTCTGGAATTTTTGCGGATCTTTGAGGAAGTCGATGATTTCGTAGAGCTCTTCTTTAGGCTCGTCGATTCCCGCTACGTCCTTGAAAGTCGCTTTTTTCTGCTGGGCGGTCAGCAAGCGCGCGCGGGACTTTCCGAAGCTCAACGCTTTGTTCCCGCCGGCCTGCATCTGCTTCATCATGAAAACCCAGAAGAGGACCAGCAAAATCAGCGGGGCAAAGTTCACGAGGAAGGACAGCCAGTCGGCGGTCTTCACTTCCTTGTAGTTGTAGAGGACGTTGTGATCCTGCAGCGACTTGTTTACGTCCGGGATTGCCGTGTTGGCGATGGTGACGCCCTTGAACTTCGTCGCGTCGCGGTATTCGCCCTGCAATTCGGCGCTGTTCGGAGCCAGGTAAATCGTGACATCCTTCACGCCCCCGCTCTGCACTTTGCCCAGAAAATCCGTGTAGCTCGGCTCAGCCTCATGCGCCGATTGGCCGCCAGTGGACGCCATCTTCCACAGCACCACCGCCAGCAAAATCATCAGAAGCCAGAATAGAATTGTTCGAACTGTTGAGTTCACCTTATAACCTCGCCCGTTTCAGACGCGAAACGCTGAATGCCCGCTTCGCCACTGCGAATAATTACAAAGAATTCCAGCGGAACACGTACCGCCCATATATGTTAGATGCCGGAAACAGCAAATCCGCTTTCGAAATCGCCTCAAGCCTTCTCTTCCACGATCAACAGGCCCTTACGGGTCGCGGCTTTCGCCGAACATTCATCGGCTGGCGCCATCCCCAGCGCCCAAACTACCCGCCCTGCACTTTCCAACACTGGCCACGTTCCCCGTTGTGACTCCGGAACTCGCTCGGCCAGCAGCATTTGCTTCAGCTTACGTTCTTCCCGACGGCCACGAGGCCGATAGGAATCGCCGGGCCGCCAATTCCGCAGAATTAAAGGCGAACGCAGGAGGTCAGCATCGAGGGCTTGGCTGTCCCTTATAGTGTCGCGCTCGGTGGTTGGCCAGTCAATCAAATTTAGGCTGAACCGCTTGCCCAATTTAGCAACCGCGACCGTGGTGCTTTCGCCTAGTGGCAGCTTCACTACAAAGTGATACGTATTGTCGTCCGCGGTAGTTTCGTTGGGCTTGGCCACGTTTTCGTGCCGCGCTGCGTGGGCAAACACTAGTTCACCGAATTCGCGGCGCGCGATAATTCCACCGGGTAATTCCACGGCCCGCCCACTTTTCGATGCGCTCGCGAGATGGATGATTTCCTCCACGTGCTTCGCGCTGAGCTCGCGGCAGTCCCCGCGCACGCCTTCGTAGAGTCGCCTGATTAAGCGCTCCGCGACGGCCCGGAGCGGCGAATTGGAAACGCTTCCCGGCGTTCGGCTCAGGTCGTGAACCGCATTCCGAATATTGACCGGCGTGAGGAGGTCGTCCACCGCGATCCGCACCGTGGCGTTCGTCTTTTGGGCGAATTTCAAAAACAAGTCTTCCACGAAGACGTTCCAGAACGCGTCTTCCTCCCGCGCTAACCGCGCCAGGCCATTCAGGTGCTCCACGACCTTTGGCGAAAAATCGCGCTCAATGACCGGGAGCAATTTTTCACGGACACGCGCGCGCATCCTGCGGGTGTCGCTATTCGTGGAATCTTCGCGCCAAGCCTGTTTCAGCGAGCGCAAATATTCGCGCAAATCCGCCCGCCGCATTTCCAGCAGCGGACGCACCACCGGAGCAGCGACCGGATAAATGCCGCCAAGGCCCGTCATTCCGGTGCCCCTCATCAGGTGAGCGAGCAGAGTTTCGGCCTGATCGTCAGCGGTGTGCGCCACCGCAATCTGGTCGGCCATGCCGTCACTCACAATTTCTTCGAAAAACCGCCTGCGCAGTTTGCGGCCCGCATCTTCGAGATTCCACCCTTCGCGCTGCGCGATCGCGGTAACATTTTCGGTGCGCTGCAAGAATCGCAATCCAAACTCCTTCGCCAAATCCTCCACGAAAGTAGCATCGGCGTCGGACTCGGAGGCGCGCAGCGAGTGATTGAAATGGGCCACCAGCAGCGTGATTCCTAGTTCGTTCGCCAGCGCTTCCAGGATCCGCAGCAAGGCCACCGAATCGGCCCCGCCCGATACGGCGACACCAACGCGGGCGCCCGGACGAATCACGGCTTCGCGCCGAATGGATTCCAATGCCCGTTGCTCGAATGGCGTTCGCATAAGAACGAACTGCTTCGTTTGATCGAGAATGAGCTAATCGTAACAGCTCGGTGCAAAAGGGTCGAGACCAGCAGGCGCACGTGGGCCATTGTGCTGGTGTACTCAGGCTGTGGATGGACGAACTTTCCGGGCAGATCTAAATTCGGTCGCTAATCTGTTGCGTGAATAAATCACGGCTGTAGGATATGCGGCGGTCCAGAGCTACGGCAGCAAAGTACGAACAGTCGCGTCGCTCATGATCGGCCCATTCCGCCACGCGCGGGCCGGCCATGATCGAAACGCCTTTCAGAATAGCCAGAATTCGATAGTACAGTCCCACCGCTCGGATCTCGGACCGGTCATCGCCGCGCTCTGGGCACAGCCGAACCAGTTGCAACAGGCGGTTGAAATCGTCCGGCGCCACGTCCTGGTTGGTGATTCCGGTAACTTCGCGGACGCGGTCCGACAAACTCACATTGCGGCTCGGCGCCAGGATCGACCGGCAATACCAAACGAAGAACTGCGCAAAGACCGCGAGGGACATCGCGCAAATAATCGCGGCGATCATTGAGCTTTCACCATCAGCCGGGCCGGAGTCAGCCGAGAGTCTTCGGGAACCTTAGCCATGGTGTAAGCCCAAGCCAGCGGCAGCCACACCCCCATTATCGGAGGGATCCAGCGCAGGACTGCGTACTCCAGGCTAGGGCTAGGAAACAGATTGCGCAGCGCATACGTCATGGCGTCAGCGCTGAAATAAATTCCAAGCGCGAGCACCAGCTGAATCAAGCGCATGCGCGTTTCGCGCAGCCGCAGGATCGCGCCCCACAACAAATAGGTCAGCACAACTCCCACGAAATAGAGATTCTGACCCAATTCGACCACGAACCGGCCAGTCAGGTTGCCGCGGTTTTGATGAACCACCGCATAAGAAAAAATCGCCGTCGTCACGATCATGATGGCGGCTGCCCACCCAATATATTTGCTGGCGCCCATTTCTTCGAAAGTCTGCAAGTAGAACTGGATGACCGCCCAAAACAGAAGAAGGGTTAGCAGAGAGTCCGAATAGTAATAGAAGTATGCGTACCGAGGGGAGCTATATCCATATTGATGAACGCAGTAAAACAAACCAGACGTGACAATCGCGTCGCACAAGATGTAGAAAACAAGAGAGTAATATCGAAGGAAGGATTTTGTGCGGATTACGCACACCACTACGGCGATCTCCGCGAGGACACCTAAACACCACAACACGTAATCTAAGGGGCCTAGCATCTCTCACCGACAATCCGCGAAAGCCTGGCCCCGTCTCCCCTTATGCCAAGGGGATTTTAGCAACTATCTCCAGGGCTGAGGCGGTACCGGAGCCGAGGTGCTCATGCGCCACGGTTGAGGCGGAACCGGAGCCGAAGTGCTGACTCGCAGTCCAACCGCGCTGGTGACTACCAAAAGCGCCAAAGCACCCACTGCTGACCACTTTGACATAGACCCTCCCAAGGGAAACAACGGGCGGAGTCTATAAGCGGTCTGATGCCGTCAAGAGAGAAATCTTAGGGTCGTGTGTCTAAACGGTACACACCCCTCCCTCCTGGCTGCGGCCAGTGCCTTTCCGAATTGTCGAGGTGAGCGTAGCGTTCCGAATTGAATCCGGTCAATGGGCCGAAAGTACTAACGTTTTTCGCCGTTTCCGTTTGTAGAAATCCAGCGAGGACGGGCTTTTTCGCGTTGTAGACGCAGGAGTTTCGCAGCGCCCACGCGTCTTGACACTCCACGGCGCGAACCCTTAGCATCAAAGGCTGTCTGCGAGCCGGTTTAGCTCAGAGGTAGAGCGAGGGTCTCATAATCCCTAGGCCGTGGGTTCGAGTCCCACAACCGGCACCATTTGTTTCGTCTCCACACCATCGGTTACGGCGTTTTTTCGTTCCGGTCATGAAGCGAGGACGTCATTTCGGGTAGGGGTGTCCCGCGAGAATGGCGAAAGCGCGATATATCTGCTCGGTCAGGAGTACCCGCGCAAATTCATGCGGCATAGTCAGCGTCGACAATGAAATCTTCTGCTTGGCACTGTCGCGCAGTTCGTCTGGGAATCCGTCAGCATCGCCGCAGAGAAAAACCACTTCACGCACAGAGCGATCTCGCAAATCTCCGAGCCACTTGGCGAATTGCTGGGAAGTGAATTGCTTACCGGCCGCGTCCAGCAACACCACGGTGGCAGCCGAATCAATCTTCAACTTACGCAGCGCAGCGGGGCTCCCGTCGCGCAGCTCCAGGATTTCAAATTCCGCGTAGCGCTGGATTCGGCCCGCATAATCTTCCACCAGCGCCCGCGCTTCCTCGCGTCTTGTCCTGCCCAGCATGATCAGGCGGATTTTCATGTCGAAAGCCGGGCGTTCCTGCGCCGCTATTCGAGCAGTCCATACTTTTTGCGTTTCTCGAGCAGCGTTTTGCGGCTGATTCCCAAAATTTCCGCGGCCTTGCCAATTTTGTAGTGGGTCGCTTCCAGGGTTTCTCTGATCGCCTCGCGCTCAATGTCTTCCAGCGACCGGAGGCGGGCAGCACCGCCACGAGCCGTTTTCCCGGCACGCACAATTTCCGGAAAGTCCGCTGGTCCGAGCTGGGCTCCCTTAGAAAATACTAGCGCATGCTCGACCGCGTTCTTCAATTCCCGCACGTTTCCGGGCCAACCGTATGATTCGAGAGACTTCAACGTCTGGTCGTCGAAGGTAATATCGGCATGGCCGTGCACCGGACCAAGTCTCGCCAGAAAATACCTGGCAAGTTCAGGAATATCAGCCTGACGTTCGCGCAAAGGCGGCACCGTGATCGGCAGGACGTTGAGCCGGAAAAAAAGATCTTCGCGAAAGCGGCCCGCTGCTACCGCTTTCGACAGATCGGTATTCGTCAACGCCATCAAACGCGCATTCATGTCGAGCGTTTCGTTTCCGCCTAGCCGCTCGAATTTTCTTTCTTCCAGCACGCGCAACAATTTCGCCTGCATGCCCATCGATAACGCTGCAATTTCGTCCAGCACTATGGTCCCGGTCTGGGCCATCTCCAATCGCCCCGGTTTGCGGGCGACCGCGCCGGTGAAGGCGCCGCGTTCATGGCCAAATAGTTCGGATTCGACAAGTTCGGAGGGGAGACTGGCGCAATCGATTTTCAGCTGGGGTGCATCGTGGCGTGCGCCGCGTTCATGAATCCAGAGGGCCAGTTGATCTTTGCCGGTGCCACTTTCACCCGTGATCAAGACGGTCGTCGACGCGTCCGCAACTTTTTCGGCGAGTTCCAAGACGCGGCGCGAAGCGGGATCCACGGCGATCCACTGGATTTTCGCGCTGGTCATGTTTTAGGGCTCGCTATCGAGCGGCGTTGCCTTCCGGTTCGGTGTGCGAGCCGCCCCGCGATGGCGAGGTCGATCGGGTAGCGCCGCCGTGCCCGGCGCCATGGGCTTCGTTCGTATTCACTTCGATACGTTCTGCGTTGCGCCAGAGGCGCTCCAAGTCGTAGTACATTCGAGCGCGCTCGCTGAAAATGTGAACAATCAGAAAGCCGTAATCCAGCAGCATCCATTCCGCGCCGCCGCGGCCCTCTCGATGTGCGACCCGGCGCCCGTTCTGGTGCAAGCGCTCTTCCACCGCGTCGCTGATCGCCTGCATTTGCGGCGCGCTGCTGGCCGAGCACAAAAGGAAATAATCGGCGAATGCCGCTGAACCGCGAAGATTCAACACGCAAATATCGAGAGCCTGTTTGTCCTGAGCCGCTTCTACCGCGAGTCGTACGTCTTTATCGAGCGAATTCATGGTCATCGGTATAAAGCCTGTCCTCGAATGTAATCTTCCACCGGTGCCGGCACAAGCCGATGGATATTCTGCCGGTGCGTCAGCCGGTTGCGAACTTCGGTCGATGAAATGTGACTCGATACCGTAGTCAACAAATGTACGACAGATCTGCGCAAAACGATTTTATTCGGATCGCTCGACGGCGTGCGTCCGAGTTTTTCCGGCGGCAACACGAGCCGCAGCGCATCCAAACGAAAGCCGGGCCGGCTGGCGATAATGAAGTCGCAGGAATCGAGCAGCGCTTCGTAATTTTTCCAGGTCGGGATTTCCAGAAACTGATCGGCGCCAACGATAAAAAATAAATGATCGTCGGGATGTTCCCGCCGGTAACGCCGCACCGTATCGATCGTATAGAAGGCGTGCGGTGGCGCGCCTTCCGCGGGTGCTTCCGCGAGTGATGGGCGAAAGTCCGCATGATCCGAGCAGGCCAGCGCCACCATGGCGTAGCGGTGGACAAAAGGAGTTAGCGCTGGCTTCGTCTTATGCGGGGGCCGGGCCGAGGGCACGAAGTGAATTGTGTCGAGGTGGAAGCGTTTCTGCGCCGCTTCGGCCACCGCGATGTGCCCAGCGTGAATCGGGTCGAACGTGCCGCCAAAAAGCGCAACGGACCGCCGGTGGCCATGTCCGTGAGATTTCTGCGCCGCGTGTGAACTCAATCTTCATCCCCGGGCGGCGCGCTGCTGCGCTCTGCCGCGGCTACATGATTCGCACCCTCGTCCGAGTGATGCCCAGAACGCGACATTTCGCGATACTCGATCGTACCGTCATTCTCTGAAGCCGGAACCACCGGCTTCGGAATGCGATCCAGTGCATCCGCGATGGCGCTCACCAAATCTTTAATACCTTCGCCAGTCGCCGAAGAAATGGCGTGAAATGGAAGCCCGCGCTCGATCGCGAACCGGCGCAATTCGTCCAAGTGCGCCGTGTCGGTCGTCGCATCCAGCTTGGTCGCCACCACGATCATCGGCTTTTCCGCCAGCATCGGGCTGAAGGAGGCCAGCTCGTGCATGATAATTTCGAAATCGCGCACCGGGTCGCGATCGTTGAAGTCGCTGACGTCCACCAAATGTGCGATCAGCCGGGTTCGCTCGACGTGTTTCAAGAATCTTGTTCCGAGACCGGCGCCTTCGTGAGCGCCTTCGATCAATCCGGGCACATCGGCCACGACGAATGTTCGTCCCTGACCCGGCACCGCGCCGGGATCCGCTGAGACGACGCCAAGATTCGGTTCGAGCGTGGTAAACGGATAAGCGGCGATTTTCGGGCGCGCCGCCGAAATGCGCGAAATCAAAGTGGATTTGCCTGCGTTGGGGAATCCGACCAACCCCACATCCGCGAGCAGCTTCAATTCGAGCCGTAATTTCTTTTCCTCGCCCGGTTTTCCGTCTTCGTGTTCCCGCGGAGCCTGATGCCAGGGCTTGGCGAATTTCGGATTGCCGTTGCCGCGTCCGCCATGTCCGCCGCGGGCCGCCAAGTAGCGTTGGCCGGCCTCGGTCAGATCGAAAAGCACTTCATTGGTGTCGGCGTCGAAAATTACTGTACCCACCGGCACTTTCAGAATCAGATCGTCCGCCGAAGCGCCGCTGCAATTCGAACCTTCGCCATGTCCGCCACGCTTGGCCTCGAATTCGCGATTGTAGCGATAGCGCAGCAGCGTATTGTCGTTGGGATTGGCCTCGATGAAAATATCGCCACCGTCGCCGCCATCGCCGCCCGAAGGTCCGCCGCGCGGGACGTACTTCTCCCGGCGAAACGCGACGCAACCATCGCCGCCATCTCCCGCTTTTATCGATATTTTTGCTTCGTCGGCAAACACCTATTCACCCGCGAGTCGTACCGGAAAACATCCAAAGTCTATCGAAGAGAAATCATACGCCAGGGCTGGGGGTAAAAACAAAAATACGCGCCCCGGTAGAACCAACCAGCAGGCGCGTATCTGAAATCTAAAACGAGCTAATTATTCGCGGCCGCCGCGAGGCGAGCCTTCGAACGATCCGCGCCGCCGATTTCCGATTCTTCCGCGGGCAGCACGCTGATAAATTTGCCGTGGCCGCCCTTATCCTCGAAGCGCACCACGCCGGTGATCGTCGCGAACAAGCTATCGTCCTTCGCCTGGCTGACATTCTTACCGGCCTTATAACGCGAGCCGCGCTGACGAATCAGAATGCTTCCGCTGGTGACCAGTTGGCCGCCAAAACGCTTGATGCCCAGCCGCTGTCCGTGCGAATCGCGTCCGTTGGTAGATGATCCGCCGCCCTTCTTATGTGCCATTGCAATCCCCTACGGAACCTGAATGTCGCTGACCTGAACCGACGTGTAATTCTGCCGGTGGCCGCGCTGAATCTTGTATTGCCCGCCCGTCTTAAACTTCAAAACCTTCAGCTTGGGGCCGCGATCCTGATTGATGATCTTGCCCACGACTTTGGTCTTGGCCAGCGAATCGCTCGACGCGAATTTCTTGTCGTCATTGCGGACCGCTAGAACTTCGTCAAACGTCACTTTGCCGCCGACTTTGCCTTCCAATTTCTCCACCCGGATGGTCTTGCCCGGCTCGGCACGATACTGCTTCCCGCCACTGCGTATAACGGCGTACATACTGCCTCCTGAAGCTAGCGACAAACCCCAATCATATAGGATTCAGGTCACTTCCGTCAACGAAGTATCGCTGGTCGAACAGCAGTATTTTATGCAAATCGGCGGCGAATTAGCCCCCGAATACGCGATCTCGGCTCTACAGCGTTGTTCGGTCGGCCGCACCATCGCGTCGCCGGCCTTGCAGTCAAAAGCATCGTGAAACTCCGGCAAGTTATGCAGAAGCGAGCATCAAACAGAGAATTGCAAACAGAGTTCGCATGGAAATCTCGACGGCGCCCGAAAGTTAGGACCGCCGAGGAGGTTACCTACGAAGTTCCGAAATATCAATCGCCCTCGCTGGGCGGAGGCGAGGTCAATCGGTTCCGAAAGCAGCGCCCACGCTGATCTTAGCTGGCCGCAGATTGCTTCGAGACGCGGTGGCGCAACTTGCCCAGCCGCACGTTCAAAGCATTTTGACGCGGCAGGAATGGAAGAATTGGGGAGCGCCGCTTTTCGATGCGGCTGCGAGCCTTCACCAGCCGCGCATCCGGTCCAAAGCTTTCTTTCGCGCGATCGAGCGTATCGATGGCGCTCTCGCGATGGCCGGCGGCTACGTACACTTCGGCCATATTCAGATGGAGCTGCAATTCTTTCCGTTTCATTTGCAGCGCGGTCTCACACAACCTCGTGGCTTCGGCCCATTTCCTTTCGGATCGGGCGATGGCCAGGCCGAGGAACGACAAATAGTAAGGGTTGGCGCTCTCGATTTCGACGCACCGGCGTAATTCGACCAGCGCTCTTTGCGGATACCCGCCCTTCAGAAGCTGTACGCCTTGCTTAAACGAGGTAAGTGCCTCGACTTCTGCCATCGTTGCCTCCCAAGTATTTCCCGGCTGGCTGGGTGTTCGGGGATTGCGGAGCGTCGCACCAGAGCAGAGGGTTTCTGCGCTCAGAGTCCCAGCATAGAAAAAACGTGGGGTGAAAAGATACTGGTCCGAAGAACAGGTCGGCGTCCTAAGTTTTGCGAAGCTAGTTTTTGGAGGTTTATCTGCCTACGAATAGGCCTGACGGCAGGCCTCGTGGTCGCGGCAGGTTTTCGGGCAATTCGTCTTATCGATCAAAATATAATTGTGGCAACTCGAGCAGACCAGACCATAAATCGTTTCGGTGAACTGGTCATGGCCGGTCTTCGTCGTATGTTCACCCCGCGCCTGTTCACGACTCATCGCCAACTGGATCTCCCAGAATCAACACCTCGATTGTAACGAAATCGAATAGCTTCGATGCACTTTCTTATCCTTCCTTTCGCAAACTACCTTACCTTGCTGGTCTGTGATAGGTTTTCGAGCGCGCCGCATCGTTAAAGTCTCGGCTCGACGGCGTAACCCGAGGAAGCATGAAAAGTACTGGAATGATTTCGTCTCGAATTTGCAACATGTCAGCGCTGCTGATGATCGTTTGCGCGCTGGCAATTCCACTGGCTCTTCATGCCGCCACCGATGAGGCCAAGCCAGCCGGCGCTAAAAAATCGCCATGGACGGCCGAAGACGTCGTCAATCAGGAAGATGCCAGCCAGTTTGAGGTTTCGCCTGATGGAAGATTTGCGGTTTGGGTAAAAGGCACTGCCGACAAGGACAAAGACGAGCGCGTCAGTAATCTGTTCCTTTCCAATCTTTCCGACGGCCGGCAGGTTCAGCTGACTCGGGGCGCCTATGACATTTCCCAGCCGCACTGGTCGCCCTCCGGCGAAATGGTTGCCTTCCTCAGCAGCCAGCCATTACCCAAGCCGAAACCCGATGATGCGCATGTGCAGCTCTGGCTGATCAATTCCGCCGGTGGGGCGCCTTGGTCGCTCACTCAGTTCGAGCGCGGCATCGAGCAAATTGCCTGGCTGGATGACGACACTATTCTTTTCAGCGCCGAAGAAGATCCCTCGTTATACGAGCGCGAGACCAAAGAGCACAAGGACGATTCCGATGTTGTCGACGACACGTCCCACACTGCGCCCGTGCGCATTTTTAAATTCTCGATTAAGGACCAGAAGGTCACCCGGCTCACCGACAACGCCGACTGGATTTTGAATTTCGAAATTTCCCACGACAAAAAGCAGTTGGTTGCTGTCGCGCGCCGCGAACTGAGCTA
>Ga0209169_10002010_pt1 | contig 12392 bp, 7 predicted proteins | sample HubBroMetageWRM4_FD_188346 | JGI IMG/M metagenome (GOLD analysis project Ga0209169, IMG submission 188346) | Warmed soil microbial communities from the Hubbard Brook experimental Forest, New Hampshire - Hubbard Brook CCASE Soil Metagenome WRM 4... | ecosystem: Environmental > Terrestrial > Soil...
CGACTCATCGCGCCTGCGTCCACTATGGAAATCGGCGCCGCACTGTCGCTCGCCCGGACGCCCGTCTGGCGCGTTCCGGTTACGATGACTTCCGTCAGGGTATCGTTCGAGGTGCTGGCCTCGCTGGTGTTGGATTCGTCGGCATTCGGGCGAGGAGCGTCCGCCGCGTGCAAGGGACCGGCCGCGCCGATGATTGCGAGGGCACTGACACTTTCGATGAGCTTTTTCATGATTTGCAACTCCCTATTCACGGCTTTACGATCAGACCGACACCGCGAGCCCGCGGATCGGGCGCCACCTGGGGCGTGGAATTCTCAATCTCAATCGCGGCAATGTCTCCGTTGAAATCCTGCGGTTCCACCCGATAGCCGAGGTGCTCGAGTGCCTGTTTCAAGGTTTCCGGCGCCGGCGCGAACGGCTCGGTGAAGATCGTATCGGCCGGCAGTAGCTGGTGGTGGTAGCGGGGTGCGGCCACGGCGTCCGCGAGCGGCAGGTGAAAGTCATAGACATTGGCCAACACCTGGAACACCGATGTAAAGATTCGCGAGCCCCCCGGCGTGCCGATGACCATGGCTGGCGTGCCCTCCCGCACCAATATCGTCGGAGTCATCGAGGACAGGGGGCGCCGGCCTGGAGCAATCGCATTGGCCTCGCCGCCGACCACGCCGTAAAGGTTGGGCGCCCCGGGCTTGGCCGAAAAGTCGTCCATCTCGTCGTTCAACAAGAAGCCCGCGCCCTCTACCACCACGCCCGCGCCGAAGTCGCCGTTCAAGGTGTAGGTGTTAGAAACGGCATTGCCGGCACGGTCGATGATGGAAAAGTGGGTGGTCTGGGGCTTTTCCAGTCCGGCGTGAACGCTTGCGGTCGCACTCGGGCGCGTGGGGTTGATCTCCGCGGCGCGGCGCGCCAGGTACTGGGGTGCCAGCAATTGCGTCAGCGGTACTTTGATGCCGTCGGGATCGCCCAAGTACGCAGCGCGGTCCGCAAACACCCGCTTCTCGATCTCGGCCAACAGATGCACATACTGGGGGCTGTTGAGCGTGACACCGGCGAAGAGCTTGGCTGCATCCGCTTTCATTTGCAGCATCTGCAACAGGGCGAGGCCACCGGAGCTCGGCGGTGGCGCCGTGATCACGTCGAAGCCGTGCCACTTGCCCTCCAAAGGCTCGCGCCACACCGCCTTGTACCCGGCGAGATCCTCCTTCGTGATCAACCCTTTAATAGGGCCACGGCCCATTTGCGCCACGATGCGATCGGCAGTGCGCCCCGTATAGAACTCATCGGCGCCGCCCTTGGCGATTCGGTCGAGTGTCTCGGCCAGCACAGGTTGGCGGAAGCGCTGGCCACCGTGCATGTTCTTGGCCCAAGCCGCGAAGTTACCGCTGTGAGCGAAGTCGGAAGTCGACTCGTCCCGTGCTTTGATGAGTGCCTCGGGAACTACAAACCCTGTGCGGGCGAGTTCTATCGCCGGCGCCAGGTCCTGTTGCCAGGTCAGCTTCCCGAAGCGATGGTGAGCGTCGGCCAGTCCACGCACCGTGCCGGGAATCCCAATGGCAAGATTTCCATACAGGCTATTCTCGGTCGGCCTGCCGTTCTTGTCGAGATACATGTTGGCCGAAGCGGCTGCAGGAGCTGTTTCGCGGTAATCCAGGAAGTAGGATCGGCCGTTCACGAACAACGTCATGAACCCGCCGCCGCCGATATTGCCCGCCTCGGGATAGGTCACCGCCAATGCGAAGGCCGTCGCTACCGCGGCGTCGATGGCATTTCCGCCTTCACGCAGCACAGACAGAGCTGCTTGAGCTCCGTAGCGGTCCGGAGAGGCGATGGCCGCAGCCGTGAGGGTGGCCGTGGATTGCTGGGCGGCTACGCCGAAGGCGAGCAGGAGTCCGAACGCAATGCCTACTAGGGATCGCGCGCGCAAGTGAAACGTCATGAGTTCGCGGCGATCGTCGATCGGTTTCGTAGCGATCCAACGTACGCACGAGTGGAACTGAAGCTGAGCAACAGCGTTACGACTTCCATCATCCCCCTCCGTTCAACGTGAGCGATTATGTTCGCGAGGCACGTGAACGACAAGGATGCGCGGGCTCAGGATGTCGCAAGCTGCGCTGCGTTGGTCGAAACGCGATGGCTCGCGCGAATGCCAAAATGGCTGCACGCGCATGACTGGATTTGATCGATGCCGATTTCAAAGGTCCGTCGTGAGGTACGCGAAGACTGTGCGCGGACCGGGCCATTGGAATAACCCCGGCGTGTAAACGTTGGTCCACCAGTAGGAATTCGTGGCGTTCTGGATCTGCAGGCGCAGGGTGCTGTGCTTACTGAAGGTCGTGAATTTATAACGCGCCCCGAGGCTCAGCGTGGTTACCGCGGGCGAGTAAACGCCGTTGTCGACGGTGGCCGGCTCGCTGCCGAAATGAACGGCGGCCAGGTCCAGCGAGGCGGCCGACCAACACGGGACGGTGTAGTTTACATTGGCTACGTACTGCAAACGGGGCTGCCCGAGGGCTACGGGGCCCACTCCTTCGGCGGCCAGGTCGGGGCCTGCGATGTTGACCTTGGCGGCGAGAATGCCGGCGTTGATGTCGAAGTGCGCGATCTGTTGGCCCGAGATTGAGAGCTCGAAGCCTTTGGCCTGCTGCGTCCCCAATTCGCGATCGATGCCCCGAGTATCCGGGTTGAAGTAGGGCTTCTGCAGCTCATACACACCCGCGATCACTTTCAACCGGGGTGTTACGGCATAGCGTAGGCCCGAATCGACCTGCCAGGTTCGGGATGCGGGGAGGACGGCCCCGCGATTCTCCGCGGAGCTTGGAGCAACCCCAGAGTCTTCGAGTCCCTGGGTATAGCCCGCGTACAGGGTCAACTGAGGAGTGAGCGCGAAGGCTGAGTTGCCGTAGGCACGCAGAGGGTGGTCCGTCACCGAAGTTTCCACGGTGCCGGGGGAGGCGACGTCTTTGCGATAGTTTTCCTCCTGGAGGCCGATCTCGAGATCGGCGCGCTCACGCCAACCGACGTGGTAAGCCGAGCCGATGCTCCAGAGCTCGGTCCGATCGTTCGTCCGCATCGAATACAGGAAGGTCGGTTCGGGTACCTGGAGGTTAGTGCCGATAGTGGCCGGCCCAACATCGACGGCATCATCGCCACCGTAGTGCGCCAGGACGTCGCGGCCCCGAGCTACAAAAATGAGCTCATGATGCCAATCACCTGCCCGGAAGCGACCTTTCAGGCGCGCCTCCGCGGAAGTCGATGCCGCGCTTTGATCCGGATACCCCACGACCAGGTGCTCGGACCCACCGGTCGGTTGGATGTTGGTGTAGAGGTCCGCGAAGCTCACAGGGTTGTCCGACGTCGAATGGAACAGACCCGCGGCGAGCGACCACTCGCGACTCAGTTGTGCGACAACGAGACCGCCCAGGTTCTCGGTCAGACTTCGGCCGCGCGCCCAGTTCTCACCCAGGTAGCCGCGGTAGATCGGGGAAGGCAGGAAATGACCGGCCGTGAAAAACAGCGGAAATGTGGTTGCATCCCGGGTTTGCTGCCAGTCCAGCAGCGCGCGCACGGTCACTTTGTCATTCGGTGACCATTGCGGCGTCGCGCCCGCGCTCGTTATCGTGGAGGTGTAACCAGGATAGGTTCCGAATGGAGTCTGGGTGCTGACCTGAGTGCTCACTCCCATCGGCAAGAGGAGTTCCTTACCCGCCAATGGCACCGAGCCATCGATGCTGATACCCCGCGCGTCGTACGGGCCGGCGTTTGCAATGATCGTGGCGCCAGGAGTGCCGTCCCCAGCATGACGCAGGTTATAGTCAACGATGCCAGTCGGCGCAGGAAAGGCATAACCGATCTCGCTGATCCCCACTCGGATGGTCGAGCCCTCGATTACGCGATTGGAGAGCGCGCCCTGCTGGTCGAAATACAGGCCATCGATCCGCACATTGCCGGCTGCCTGGGGACTGAAGCCCCGAACCTGGCCGGGGCTGTACATGCCGATAGTCTCCAGCCCGAGCGTCAAACCAAAAGCGTCTTCGGCCGAGGCGACGGGATTATCGGCCGCGTGCTGGGCTCGCGCCGCGGCCACGTGCAGGAGCACGGCAATAGCGGCGACTGCAATGGGAAAGTGCTGGCTCGGTGGAGTTGTCATACGTAAGCCGGCTCAAGGTGTCACCTCGATCACCGTGCGGTCGGTGGTAGGTGCCTCACCGGCTTTTCCGGCTGCCATGGCACAGCAACTCGTGGCCCCACACGACGAAAAGACCGCGGCTAGAAACCAGGCCCTGAACGACCGAGTGAAAGCCCGTTTGCTCATACATTGACTCCAACACAGCGGGGACGCTGGAGCCCAGTGTAGGCGCCGCGAGGGGGTGGGCTAAGACCGCTCACTGCATCGGGACGGCGACTCGCTGCATGAATGAGACTGAAGTAGTGCCTGGGCGTAGAATGTACTCATGAGCGAGACTCACTCTAGCGAGCGCCCTTCCCGGTGGCTCTGGATTGCCGCGATCTGGTGTGTGGGCGGGCTATTCGACGCCAGTCAGACGTTATTCATGATGCATGCGGAGGGTGGGCATCACCCGTGGTTTCCCCTGTTTGCCACCGAGTTCGTGTCCTGGCTGCCATGGGCGCTCGTTACTCCACTCATTGTCGGTTTGGCGCGGCGCTACCCGATCATCCGCGATGTCAGCCTGCGAACGGCCGTCATACACCTGGCGGTTTTCATTGCTGTCAGTGCGATCGCGGAAGCCTGGTCGGCAGTGCTACAGATGGCCTTCAATCCGTGGGAAAATCGACGTTGGCCAACATTCGTCGATACTTGGAGTACGACACTCAGCTTCCAGGCTGTCACGTTCCTCATCGCCTACGCGCTGATATTGACCGTGACCTTTTTGGTCGACGCCCGTGAGAGTGTCGCCCGCCAGGTCACGGAGACTGCGCGACTCAATGAGGAACTCTCCAAGGCGCAGCTCGCGGCGTTGCGCAGGCAGCTCGAGCCGCACTTTATGTATAACACGCTCAATTCCATCGCGGGACTGGTGCGCGATCGGAAAGGTGACGCGGCGGTGAGCATGATTGTCGGGCTCAGTGAGTTTCTGCGGCGCGCCTCGGAGGATTCCCATCGATCTCAAGTGACGCTGGCGGAGGAGGTTGAGTATCTGCAGCGTTACCTGGATATCCAAAAGGTGCGTTTTGGAGATCGGCTGCAAGTCAGTGTGAATGTGCCGACTGAACTGCTGCGCGCGCAGGTTCCCAACCTGCTGCTGCAGCCGCTGGTGGAAAATGCCATCAAACACGGCATTTCCAAACGGATCGCGGGAGGAGCCGTGCGCGTTGCTGGCGTCTGCCACAACGGGAGTCTTTGCCTGAGTGTCTACAATGACGGCCCGGCGTTGCTGACAGATTGGCAGACAACGCACACTGGCGTCGGCATTGGCAATCTACGCACCCGGTTGCAGATCCTGCATGGTGGCGAATCCGAGTTGCGACTGAGGAGTCCCGATTCCGGCGGAGTCGAAGTGGTCGTGACGCTGCCCTTCACGGAGGTGTAATGACATCTCTCGACTGCCGACCTGCTCCCATACGGGCGCTGGTGGTCGACGACGAGTCACTGGCGCGGAGTAACGTTAAGGTGCTCCTACGCCGTGATCCGGACATTGGAGCCGTCGCTGAGTGCGGTTCCGGCTTGGAAGCGATTGAGACGCTGCGGAAATCGAAGCATGACCTGGTGTTTCTGGACGTGCAAATGCCCGAATGCGGTGGCTTCGACGTGCTGGAGGTGTTGGGTACCGAGTTGCCGCCGGCCATTATTTTCGTGACGGCCTACGAAGAGTATGCGTTGCGCGCGTTCGAGGCGGGGGCGCTCGATTACCTGTTGAAACCGTTTGACGACGCGCGCTTCGAGCGCGCTTTAAAGCGCGCCAAGGATAAGATTGCGCACTACAGCCCGCGGCAACCGCAACTGGCGCAGCGACTCGTCGTCAAGGACCGGGGCCAGGTGCTGTTCCTGAATGTCGCGGATATCGACTGGGTCGAGGCTGCTGGCTATTACGCCTGTGTGCATGTCGGCAGCGATACGCACATCATCCGGCGCACACTGTTGGAACTCGAGCGCGATTTAGGTGAGGAGAGGTTCGTCCGGATTCACCGCTCGACCATCGTGAACCTCGAGCGGATCCGGGCGTTGGAGCTCCAGGACGGAGGTGAGTACGAGGTCGTCTTGAAGGCCGGGGCTCGCTTGAGGTTGAGCCGGCGCTTTCGGAAAGCACTTCAGGATCGTTTGGAATGACGCGGAGTGATCTGTAGAAGTGCGGCTGATGGGGTGGGGGCGGAGGCCACGACCTTAGAGCCGCCGTGCAAAGTCGCGGTCACCTGCCAAAGATACGTGTGACCGGGAACGAGAGGCCGTCGGGGACGCCAAGCCGTCGCACGCAGCGCCGGGCTATGTTGAACAGGATGCAAGCCCAGGTCAACAATGGCAACTTTGTATCCGATGGCTCCCGGGAGCGGTTGCCAGCTGAATCGCGGGCGGGTGTCGGGAGTGGCTTCGCCGAAGGGACCTAACAGAGAAAATCCCGTGTTGGCTACCGGCGCCGGCGGTGCGGCCAGTGCGGGTAACGTGGCCGGCGCAACCGGTCGCGCCGATGCGGCCAGTGTGTGCGATGTGGCAGGTGCGGCTGACGGAGCCGGTGTAGCTGGTGCCGGCGATGCAGGCGGTACGGCCAGTGCGACCGGTTCCGCAGGCACAGCGGCGGCTCGCGCAACGAGCGCTGTGGTCGATGTCTTGCGCGCCGGCAAACTCCCGTGTCTCCACCAAACAGTCGTAGCAACGCCCGCCACCAGGATCGCGGTCACCGAAGCGATCAGAGGAAGCGGGAGACCGCGCCGGCGTCTGTGCAGATCCGGTTGACGCTGGCTGGTTTCCGGCCGCGAGAAGGAGGCCAACTCAGTCTGGAGGGTCCGAATATCCTCCAACTCCGCGCGGCAGGCCTCACAGGAATCCAAATGAGTCTGGCAGGTGCTCAGCCGGGCCGGTGTGAGTCGGCCACCCGCGTACCCTTCCAGGTCCTCGTTCGAGAGGTGGCGAGTTGACCCTTCAATACTGACGGGTTTGGCGGGCGACTTGCGGTCGAGCACCGAGTCTGTGTCTGACAGCTGATCGAACACCTACGATTCCCTCCTTCGCCTTCGGGGATGCCTGCCTAGGCAGGGCACCACGCAGACATTCTCGGCATGTCGAAGGAGGGGCGGCGTGACAGGCTTAGTAGTTCCGAGAGGCTCTGTGCGTGTATCCAGTGGCTATTTTACGGCTTGACTCGGTGTGCGCCCAGAATTGTGACCGGGGAGGCGATCAGTTCAGCTCCGGTTAATCCTGGGGCTGCCTGGGTCTTCATTAACCACATTGTGTGGACCCATTTCATGCCGCTGGTCACATGCCCGAATGCTGCAAAGCCCTGCCCATCGGGGTTGCGCTTGCCGCCGAAGTCGAGTTCCGGCTGGTCCCCGATGCAGATAAAAAAGGCCCCGGCCGTTCCGGTACCGACCGCGTCCCGCGCAATCGAAAGCGTGCCGTTGCGGTGTTGAATGCCGGTGCGGTTGGTCGGTTCGTGAGCGATAGGAGGCAGGTACTTATTATCGTCGGTCAATCCGCCCTGGAGGACCGATATCTTGACGGGCTTCGTATCGTTGTCAGGTCTGACAGTCCGGTAGAACGCGCCTCCCGTGTAGAGACCCTGGTCGACATACTTTAGAAAATCGGCGGCGGACAGGGGCGCGCGGGACAGGTTCAGCGAGACTTCAATCGGGCCTAGTGCGGTATCGATCACCACGTTGCAAGAACGCTCCCCGGAGTCGTACCGATCCTGGCGGCTATCGGCGGCTCCGGATCGGCCGGAGACCATGGCGACACCGAGTGCTGAGAGCCCGGACATCAGGCTGCGGCGGGACCATCGATTTGCGCGCTTGAGTTCTCCAGAGGCAGGGCTCATTTCAGATCGATCCCCATTGCCGCGATGTGCTCGAGCTCATAGTCCAGGTGCGACTTCAGGAAGAACTCACGCGGGGGACTCGCGCCTCCCAGGTTGGTTACAAAATAATCCCAGGTCCGACGCGTGCCGTACCCGGGGATATCGTGGTGGGACCGCGGGAATAGCAGAAGATCGAAATCTTTATTGTTGTCGATGAGGGCTTGCTCGAGTTGGAATACCGAGGCGGGATTGACGCCACTGTCCAGAAGACCGTGGACTAGCAGAAGCTTGCCTTTGAGGTGGGTTGCATAAGTCAGATTCGCCTGTTGCTCGTAGTTGTTACCGACAGGAAGTCCTGCGTAGCGCTCGCCCCAGGTGCTCCAGAACAGGCGTTGGTCGTGATTGCCGCTGGCGGCGATTCCCACCTTGAAGAAGTCAGGATAACGCAGCAAGGCGCTCGCGGTCATGTACCCCCCTGCCGAGAAGCCGATGATTCCGACACGCGACGCGTCGATCGCCGGATCGATCGCGGCGAGCTGCCGAATGCCGGCTATGTGATCGTCGAGGTTGCTGACCGTCTCCATCTTCCCGTAAGACGCTGTGTGAAAGGCACGGTCGCGCTGTGCAGTGCCTCGCCCATCCATCATGACTGTCACAAAACCGAGTTCCGCCAGCGAAGCGGCATCCAGGTAGGCACCCTGCGCAAAGCCGGTGGGCACATAGGCGACCTGGGGACCGCCGTAGATGTAATCGATGACGGGGTATTTCTTGCCGGGATCGTAGTCGGATGGCTTGAACACGAGAGCGTTGATCTGCGTCCTGCCATCGGCGGCGATGATAGAAATGGTCTGGGGCCATCGCCAGAACTGCGGCACTCGCGCAGAGTCGCCCGCCTCGATGGTGGCAATGAGTTTGCCGTCGCGATCCCGCAAAAAAGTCTTTGCGGGCATGCCCGCCGTAGTGACGGTCTCGACAAAATAGTTTCCTGACGGCGCGAATCCGACCAGGCTGTCGGGATCGGCGCCTGCGAGAATTTCGAGCTCGGCCGCCTCGCTGCTGCCGCCTCCTCGCTCGAGGACTTCATGATCCTCAGCGCTGGTGCTCAACACCTTCATCGCACCGGTATCGAGATTGACTCGCACAATCTCCCGGTAATACGGGTTTTTTCCTGGTGTCAGCCCGGCGATGCTGAGGTAGAGCTCGCGACGATTTTCATCGACGCTAAGAATGTTACGCACGAGCCAGGGGCCGCGGGTCAGAGGCCGGAGCAACTTCCCTGTCGTGAGGTTGTAGAGATAGAGATGCGCCCAGCCCGAGCGCTCGGAGTACCAGATAAGCTCGTTCGATTTCGGCAGGGGGCGGATCGACGCGGGTGCGTACACATCGGAGCCCAGCTCGACATAAGTGTCGCTCCGCTCGGAAAACAGTTCGCGTACGGTGCCCGAGCCCGCCTCCACTGCGACCACGTGGACAACTTTCTCGCCGCGCTCGACATCGACGAAATAGGCGACCTTCGAATCAGCTCCCCACCAGGCCCTGTTGCCCTCGACGGGCGAGTCGTTCATGCGTACCGCGGGAACGGGTGGATAGCGTATCGCGATCTGGTGGCCCGTCGCGACGTCGATGATGACAAGCCGAAACGTTGTGACATTCGGGTCGCCGGGCAGGGCGACCTTGGTGTGGGAAACCGTGGGCCGAAGCCCGCCCCGGGGCGCAAAGTCGATGATCGGCAGGTCAAGAACCTTCCGGTCATCCGTTTGCACCGTGAGTATCCGCTTCGCGTCAGGAGACCACACGACGGCGGGCGTGGGAGAGGATGAGGATCGCGCCGCTGGCGGAGCCCCATAGGCATAGTAGGCTTCACCGTCGAAGGTGAGTTGGGTCTGAGCGCCCGTCTTCATGTCCTCGACCCAAAGATTGGAGTCCTTTGAGAAGACTCCGAGCTTTCCGTCCTGGGACAACGCGTAATTTCCTCGGGGTGCGGAGTCCTCGGAGAGTGCGCCAGCGCGGTCCAACCGCCATGCCTTTCCCAAGGTGGTGAAACGAACGACCCCGTCCGCGTCAATAGTTACGTTGTAGAGTGGCAGCTCGTTCGGATTAAAGGGCTTGCCCAGCTTTTCACCGAGTACCTGTGCGAGGTGAGTATGGTCGAAGGCATCGGCGCTCGCGCCGGTTGCCGCATCGATGGCCGTGAATCGATGGCCCGTGGGCAACTCTCGCTCGTAGAACCACCGGTCACGACCGGGGACCCAATGGGGCACCACGCTCTCGTTGAGAGTCCAACGGTGTTCGATGGCCGCCTGGATTTCGGCGGCACGCTGATAGCGTGCGAGCATCGAATCCGCGGAGCCCGTTGACTGCGCGCTACAGATCACGGCGGAACACAGCAACGCGAGACCGTAACCCATCCTCAAACCGCAACCCACCGTAAGGCGCTTCATTTTGCTAAAACTTGCCGGAAATTGTGAGCCCGATGGTGCGAGGTGTAATCACCGAAGCGCTGAAGGCGTTGATGCCATTGACCGTCTCTGGCGAAACTTCGCTGATCGCGCGGGCGTCACCCGCATTCTTCACGTAGAGGGTCAGCTCATAGGCCTTCACTCTCACGCCCGCGCGCAGATCGATCATGGAGTAGCCCGGCAACGTTTGTCGGGGTGCGCCCAACACGAACTCGGAGATGCGGTCCCCCGTATAGTGCCAATCAGCGCCGCCGAATCCGACGATCGCCGAGCTCAACGGGTGCTCGTAAGAAGCCCCGATGGTGCTCGCGAAGAAAGGCGATTCAGGCAACCGATCACCCGCGTGGCCGTTCACGCTCGCCGGCGTGTCCTGCGTGAGACGGGCATCGGTGTAAGCGAGGTTAACGCTCAATTGCAGTCCGTGAGCAATCTCGTAGTACCAACTGCTCTCGACGCCACGGCTTCGGGCGGTTCCGCCGTTAGTGGCGCCGTACTGGCCGTCGATCGCCGCGATCAATTGGATATCCGACCACTCGATGTCGAATACATCGAAGTCGTAGTTCAGACGCCCGTCAAGCATGACGCCTTTGACGCCCACTTCGTAGTTCGTCGTGCGGGACGACTTGAATGTCTCCGGCAGCGGCGAGCCCGGCACGACGTCGTTCGGCCCTCCGGGTACGAATCCCGAGGCGATCCGGGTGTAAACGAGCGCCGCAGGGTTGAACTTATATTTCGCGTCGGCGGAATAGGTGAACGCGCCTTGATCGCTGTGGGTGGTGAAGTCGTCGACGCCCGTGACCAGTCCGTTGTTGACCTGGGTATAGCTCTGTCTTTCCCGGCTATAGCGACCTCCCAAACCCACTTCGAACGCCGGGGTAAAATGATAGTTGACGTCGCCAAACCCGGCCCATTCCCGATAGCTCGAGGTGATGTCGTAGATGCCCAAAGATGACTGTAAGTCGTACAGGATCTGCCCCGTACTCAGGTCGATCGGGGGTGTCGCCTGGATTTCGTGTGCGCCTTCATCCGTGAAGTAGGCGCCGATCATCCAGTCCAACTTCTCATCTCTTTGCCAGGCCAGGCGCACCTCCTGGGTGAACGAATGAACCGGCTCCTTTGTGGTGAGTGCAGCACCGTAGTTCGCGTTCAGCACAGAGCTGACGTAGGAGCCCAGAGCCCACGAATAATCTTGTGTGACGTTGGGAACGGCCCTGCTGTAGCTCGTCGAGGACGTCAGGGACGCGGAGTCGAGTTTCCAATTGACGGTGGCGTTGTAGATCTCATTTTCGACGCTCTGGGGCTGAGCTATGAGCTTTTCCTGCGTCAGGTCGCCGAAGAAGGGTTGTAACGAACCGGGATAGACATCCACATCCCCGCTGTCGTGCGCGTCGAGGTGCTGATATTGCGCAGTCAGCCTCACCGAGAGGTCCGGATCCGCCTGCCACAGCAGCGAGGCGCGCCCGCCATAGCGCTCGACCGAGTTGATCTGCGTCTGATTGCGCGAAGGATCGTCGATGTAGCCCGGAAAGCGATTGTCATTGGCGACGATCCGCAGGGCCAGAGTGTCGGAGAGCGGCAGGTTGACCATCCCGTGCGCTTCGTAACCCGTGCCCCCGTGCTCGACGCTGCTGACGCCTGTCAGGAAGCTCGCGCTGAATCCTGTCAGGTCCGGCGCGTTCGTGACGTATTTCAGCAGGCCTCCGAGAGCGTTCGCTCCGTAGACGGTGCCCTGAGGTCCACGAAGCACCTCGACTCTTGCGAGATCGTACGTATCGAGGTTCGGAGCGAGGTTCGCACTGTTGGCAAAGGGCCCTTCGGACGTATAGGGAACTTCATCCACGTAGGTGGCGACCGATGAGTTGAGCGCTCCGACGCCGATCGAGATGCCCCGGATGATGAGCTGGTTGTCGACCGGGCTGTCGGACACCAGTTGGAGGCCGGGGACGCGATTGGCGATGTCCTGCAGCGT
>Ga0209169_10002011_pt1 | contig 12390 bp, 12 predicted proteins | sample HubBroMetageWRM4_FD_188346 | JGI IMG/M metagenome (GOLD analysis project Ga0209169, IMG submission 188346) | Warmed soil microbial communities from the Hubbard Brook experimental Forest, New Hampshire - Hubbard Brook CCASE Soil Metagenome WRM 4... | ecosystem: Environmental > Terrestrial > Soil...
GCGGGCGTCATCGTCGGCCAGCGGCAGGAGCACCTGGCCGGTGCTGGTGACGCGCTCGCGCACCGTCGCCGTGAGGGCCTGCGGGACGAGCGGGGCCGGGCGGCTGGCGCGAGCCCGGTCGAGCCGCTTGTCCACCGACAGGCCGTCCGCCCAGGACCTCCCGCGTCCGATCGCCAGGGTGTGGTCGAATCCGGCGGTGGTGATGATGCCGAGGCGAGGTCCCTTGCGCTCGAGCAGGGCGTTGGTCCCCACGGTCGTCGAGTAGACGATCTTGGCCGTGTCCCTGAGCATCTCCTCGGGCGACTGCCCCAGCTTTGCGGCGAGCTCTTCCAGCGCGGTCAGCACGCCCTGCTTCAGGTCGAAGTCCGTCGTATCCGCCTTGGCGAACGCGGACTCGCTGCCGTGGCGAGAGTAGACATCCGTGAAGGTCCCGCCGACGTCTATCCCGATCTCCCGCATCGCCGGACTCCCTTCAGCCGCGCATCTCGATCAGGGCGTCAACGTCGACCTCGATATCCCAGGTGAGCGGGTGACCGGGCGGAAGGTATTCGGTCTCGATCAGCGTCGCGCACCGCGGGCAGTAGAACTCAAGCAGCCGCACCAGCTGGGGGTCGAAGGAGAAGTTGAAGACCGCGCCGGGCCCGATCGCGGGATGCACCTCCCTGGGGTCACGATCGGCGATCAGGCATCCCTCCTTGTAAGAACGCCGCGCAGGGCCCAGGTCGTAGTCACACCGGCGGCAGTGCCAGTGCCGGTCGCTGACCCCTATGCCGAGATATTCGGTCATGGCGATGACCACCTGATCCGGCCGCTGACCCTCCGTCGCCGCCTGCACCGGACCCGCCTGGCCGGCGCCGGCGCCGGCGCTCGCGCTCGCGCTGGCGCTCACGGGATGCCTAGCACTTTCCGCGCGTTGTCCAGGTAGATCTTCCGGCGGACCGGTTCGGGGAACTGCAGCGCATCGAACTCCGTCATCCACCTATCGATCGGGATGGCAGGCCAATCGGTGCCGAACAGGACCTTGTCCTGAAGGATGGAGCGGCTCTGCTCGACCAGGGCCGGCGGGAAGTAGCGCGGCGCCCACCCCGACAGGTCGATGAAGTAGTTCGGCTTGTGCCTCGCCACGGCCAGCGCTTCATCCTGGTAGGGCCAGGCCGGGTGGGCGCCGATGATCGTCAGGTCCGGGAAGTCGGCGGCCACGTCATCGAGGTAGGGGATCGGGCGGGTGAACTTCAGCTTGATCCCGCCGCCCCCGGGGGCTCCGGCACCCGCTCCCGCCATTCCGGTGTGGAACAGGACCGGCACGTGCAGGCCGGAAAGGGCCTCCCAGAGAGGGTAGTAGTCCGGGTCGTTCGGGTAGAAATGCTGCCGCCCAGGGTTAAGCTCCCCGATGCCCGTCAGGCCGAGCTCATCGTGGCAGCGCCTGGCCTCGTCGATGGCCAGGCGGCCGAGAGGGGGATCCACCACGCCGAACCCGATGAAGACGTCCGGGTGGCGGCGGACGGCGGCGGCGATGTGATCGTTGCTGAGCGGGCTGCGGCCGGTTACCGACACATCCGTCGAGTTCATCAGCACGGCCATCATCGACCGCTCGCGGTACTGGTCTGCCAGGGCGTCAATCGAGACCGGGCCGCCCTCTATGCCGAAATACTTCGACAGCTGGCCGGCCCGCGGCCCCGCCGCCCGCTGCGCCTCCTCGTCCCACAGATGGACGTGAATGTCGATGGCCTGCACCGTCACGGAACGTCCTCCGCCGCCATGTCGTACTGCTGGTTGTGGGAGCCGAGCGGCGGGACGGGCTCGGCGCTCAGGCACGGCGAAGCGCTGAAGGTCACCGGGCAGCCGACCAGGGTAACCGCGTCGGTGCCCCGGCCGAACTCCCTGAGCAGCCCCTGGTGCAGGAGCTGCGGGTCGCGGATCGCCTCGCCCACGTCCTGGATCGGGGCCGCCGGGACATCCAGCCCCCAGAGCAGGTCAAGCCATTCGTCACGATCCTTGGTCACGAAGATCTCCGCCAGGATGGCACGCAATTCTTCGTAGTGGAGCACACGGGACGACTTGTCCTTGAAGCGCTCGTCGTCAGCCAGGTGGACAGCGCCGACCGCCGTGAGCAGGCCTGTCCAGAACTTCGGCGGAGATGAGAGATGGACTGCGAGCGGAAGGCCGTCCCTGGTCACGAACGCGAAGGACTGCGAGCGGTGGGCCCGGGTGTACGGTCCGTCCACGGTGCCTGTCATCGTGTATTCGGCGATCGGCGCGGTCAGGAATGCCGCGCTGGCGGCGAGCATGTTCGCCTCGACGAGCTGTCCGGCCCCGGCCCGATCCCGGAACACCAGCGCGGCCAGCACGCCCTGCACGGCGAACAGACCCGCGATCTGGTCGGAAAGCGCCGGGCCGATCGCCTCGGGAGCCTCGCGGCTGGTGAACAGGCTCCACAGGCCGCTGCGCGCCTGGACGATGGCGTCGTACGCCGGCTGCTGGCTGGCCGGCCCGGTCGGCCCCATCCCGGTGACCGAGCAGTAGATCAGCCGGGGATGGGCCTGGTGCAGTTCGTCGTACCCGAGGCCGAGCGCCGCCATCTTCCCCGGCCGCATGTTCTCGACCAGGACGTCGGCCCCGGCCAGCAACCGGGACAGCTGCCGCCGGCCGGCATCGCTCTTGAGGTCGCATTCGACGCTGCGCTTGTTGCGGTTGAAGGCGGCGAACTGCGGGCTGGCTCCCCGGTCCTCGCCCCATTCCCTGAAGGGGTCTCCGCTGCCCGGCACCTCCAGCTTGATCACCTGCGCACCGAGGTCGGCCAGCAGCATGGCGACGTACGGCCCGGCGATGAAACTCGCCGCCTCGATGACGGTGATCCCGGAAAGCGGTCCGGTGACGGCGGGAGCTGAGTCGCGCATGATCCGCCGTTACCCGGGACCGAGGGTGGACAGGAAATGGTCGGCGATGCGGTCGGTAGTGGTCAGCCAGACTCCCGGGGCCGACGCGATCTGCGCCAGTGCCCGTTTCAGGTACTTGAACCTGAACGGCTGGCCGATGATGAAGGTATGCAGGGCCAGGCACATGACTTTCCCGGTGGCCTCGCCTTCTGCCAGCAACTGCTCAAGCTGGTCAAGCAGCATCTGCTCGTACTCGGGTCCCTGCATGCCCCGGCCCAGGAATGAGGTGATGTCGTTGGTCTCGACATCGTAGGGAATGGCGATCATCCCGGGGATGGTGAGCGGGAAGGGCTGGTCGTCGCAGGCCCAGTCCAGCACGTAGGTGAGCCCGAGATCGCGCAGTAGCCGCGGGGTGTTGAAGGTCTCGGTGAGCGCAGGGCCGAGCCATCCCCTGGGCCGGATGGCGGTAGCGGCCTCGATCTCGGTAACGGTCTCCCGGAGCAAAGACCGCTCCTCCTGCTCGTCCAGTCCGATGTGCGGAATGGAATTCGCCTTGCCGTGAGCCACCCAGCACGACCAGTTGCGGTCAAGCCCGGCCTGGATGATCTGCGGATAGTGAGTGCAGACGTCGGAGTTAAGCATCACCGTGGGCTCGATGTGGAGCTCGTCGAGCAACTCGATCAGGCGCCAGACGCCCACCCTCGCACCGTAATCTCGCCAGCCGTAGTTGAGCGGATCCGGGACGGCATGAACCGTCTGCGGCGAGATGCTTTTCTCCGGTCGGTCGATGTAGTAGTGCTCGATGTTCAGCGCCACGTACAACGCGACCTTCGCCCCGTTGGGCCACCGTAGCGGAGGCCGCTCGACGATAGGCGAGTAAGTGTAGGGCGGTCCCATCAACTCACCATTACCTGGCATGACGTCGAACTCCCATCAATCCGTAGGCGACGGTCGCGCGGAGCCGTCTCCCGCTGCCGGCGGGATGTTCTGGTTGCGCCGGAAGAGATTCGCCGGATCGACCCGCCGCTTGGTGGCCCGCAGCCGCGACCACGCCCCTTCGCCATACGCCTCCGGGATCTGTCCCTGGTCTACGACGTCGAGGAAGTTCACGTAGACGCCGCCGTCGTAGTGCGCCGCCATCGCCCCCGCCACCGACCGGGCATAGGCAACCTGTTCCTCATCCTCCCCGGGATCGTCCCAGCAAGTGATCTGCACGTGGTTCCACCGCCCGCCGCGCTTCGCGCACGACGTTTCCTCCGGGTCCACCCGGTTGGGCGCGCCGTCGATCGTGCTGAGCTCGGCGATCGTGAGCTTGGACGTAGCCCTTCCCGCCTGCTCCACGAACTCGCCGATGCCTTCGTCGGTGAGGTTCCTGATGTAGCCCGACTTCCAGTGACTCCGGTGCCCGAACTGCGCGGCGCCCGTCCCCTCGAGGATCTGCTGCTGGTCCGTGTAGGAGATGGGGCCGATCAGGTCCAGCGCCGGGCGGCCTGCCGCCCGGAGCGGCCGCAGGACGGCCTCGCCTTCCTCGATCGGGCCGTTGAAGCAGGCCACTATCACCAGGGCCCGCTGATCCCAGAGCTCAGCAGGGAAGGGCGCGACCGCGGGGGCATGCATGATGTACGCGCTCAGCCCGAGGTTTTCCGGCGTTTGGATACCGTAGTCCCGGTAAGTGCGCAGCACGTCGTGTGCCTGGTCGAAAGGCCACGCGAGGGTGCCGCCGAGCACCGTCGGCCCGACGTCGTGCAGCCGGAACTCGAACGACGTGACGACACCGAAATTGCCGCCCCCGCCGCGGATTGCCCAGAAAAGCTCGGGATCGGAATCCTTGCTGACCGTGATGGCACTTCCATCGGCCGTCACCAGGTCGACGGACAGCAGGCTGTCGAGGGTGAGGCCGTGTTTGCGGGTAAGCCAGCCGTAGCCTCCGCCCAGCGTCAGGCCGGCCACCCCGGTGGTGGAGACGGTTCCGCCGGGCACCGCGAGCCCGAACAGCTGAGCCTCACGATCGAAGTCCCCCCACGTCGCCCCGGCGCCAACCCGGGCCGTCCGCCGCCCGGGATCGACCCGGATGCCCTTCAGGCGGCTCATGTCGATCATGATGTCGTCGTCACAGACCGCATATCCGGGCGCACCGTGGCCGCCTCCCCGCACGGAGGGGAGCCAGCCGCCGTCGCGGGCGAAGTTCACCATGGCGACCACATCCGCCACCCCTGTGCACTGCGCTATCAGCGCGGGATGACGGTCGTACATGGCGTTCCAGATCTCCCTGGCGGCGTCATAGCCCGGGTCATCGCGGCGCAGCAACTGCCCGCGGAACTCGCGCGCCAGCAGCCCGACGTCCGCGGCCGAAACCTGCCGCGCTTCCGTCGCCTGCTCAGGGATCGTCATGGAGCCTCGCGAGATAGGTCACGGCCTGGTCCAGCGAGATGACGTCTGCGTATTTCGCGTCCATCTCGATCAGGCCCCGATCGTGCGCCTCGCGGTCGCGGTCCCCGACGGCTTCCCTCACCACCAGCACGCGGTACCCGTTCTGCAATCCGTCGACGGCCGTCGCCCGCACGCATCCGCTGGTAGCGCACCCGGCCAGCAGGATGGTGTCGACGGACAGTTCATTCAGGCGGCTCACCAGATCCGTGCCGAAAAAGGCCGAGGCGAACTTCTTCGCGATGCAGTGTTCGTCGCCCGGCCGCCAGCCCATCCTGGGATCGATCTCCACTGCGCTGGTACCGGCACGCAGCGACGTGATCCCGGCTTGCTTCACCTTCCACAGCCCGGCGTCCCTGAAGTCATCGAAGTCGTATGCCGTGACGACGAAGACAATGGGAACGTCCCGGTCCTTGCGGGCGGCGTCAAGCAGCCGGCCGGTTGCGCTGATCTCGTCGTCGAGCACCGCGCCGTACGGCAGCGCCGGATCGGTGAAGCCGTTGATGAAGTCCACGACGACGATCGCCGGCCGCTCGCCGAAACCGATCCGGCGGCCGAAGCCCCGCGACCTGTAGAACTCCTCGGCTGCTGAGTTAGCTGCTTCAGTCATGCACGTCCTCGGGCTCGCTCGACCGCGGCCCGGGCCGGTGGGCACCAGCCCGGGCCCTTACTCCCCGTCGTGACCCCGACGTGGACGCTCTGCCACGTGCGGACTGTCTGCGGCGCGGATCCGTGACCTTGGCCAAGGTCACGGCCACCGCCAGGGCCGCGCCGTTGAACACCTGCGAGATCCACCCGGACAACCCGACCTGCTCCAGCCCGGCGACCCCGAAGACGAGGAAATAGACCGCGATCACCGTCCCCCAGACGTTGAACCGTCCGGGCGTGATCGCGGTCGAGCCGAGAAACACCGCGGCCAGCGCGGGGAAGAGCAGGGAGGGGCCCGTGGTCGGATCCGACGAACCCTCCACGCCCGCGATCAAGACGCCGGCCAATCCGCCGAGCACCGCCGCGGCCATCAGGCACAGGCTGCGCAAGCCAGCCACGCGCAGCCCGGAGAGCCTGGCGACCTCGCGGTTAGCTCCGGTAACGAAGATACGGCGGCCGAGCGGGGTCTGGCTGAGGACGTACCAGACCACGGCACAAAGCGCGATCACGATCCAGAACGAGACCTGCAGCCCGAGGAAGCTGGCGGAGACCACGTTGGTGAAGCCGGCCGAGATGTTGCCGATCGGTGCGCCGCTGATCCCGAGCGCGACCCCGACCAGCACCGTATAGACCCCGAGCGTCGTCACTATGACGTCGACACCGAGTCCGACCACGAGCGTGACGTTGACCACGCCAACGAGGACGGCCGCCCCGACGGCGACCAGCCCTGCCAGCGCAATCGGCCAGTTATGCACGCCGTTGAGGAAGCCGACGAGCGTCAGCGAGAGGCCGGTCGTCCCCGCCACGGACAAGTCCAGGTCGCCGATGATGATCGGGATCATGAACGCGATCGCCAGCAGCAGCAGGGTCGCCTGCGTGCTGATCAGCGAGTCGAAATTGGCCCGGGTGAAGTATTCGGCCGGCCGCAGCAGCGAGAACACGATGATGACGATCACCCACGCCACCACTAGCGCGTAGGCGTGGAAGCGGCCACCGATGCCTGCAGTGATAAAACGCAGGCCCCGGTTATCCGCCGGCGGTACGCCGTGCTCCTCGACAAGGTCCATAATCCGGCCGCTCCGACGATGTTAGCCTCAGTGATCTCCGATCCGACCAGGGTCGCAACGACCCGCCCCCTGCGCATCACCACGACCCGGTCACAGAGCTCGGTCAGTACGTCCGAGTCACCGGACGCGACCACCGGGCTCACCCCCCTCCGGCATGCCTGCCGGATCATTTCGTACACGGCCTGGCAGGCGCCCACGTCCATGCCGTGGGTTGGTTCGTCGAGCAACAGGATCGAGGGGTCTGCCGCGAGCCACTTGCCGAGGATCATCTTCTGCTGGTTACCGCCGCTCAGCCGTTCGAGGTTATCGTTCGGGTCGGCGTTCGCAACGCCGTAGCGCTTCATCATGTCCGCCGCGAACTGTGCTTCCGCTCTCCGGCCGATGCGGTAGCCGCGACGGCTTACCCGGTCCAGGCTGAGCAGCGTGGCATTCTCGCGGATCGTACCGGACTGGACCCCGCCGTGCGCCAGGCGGTCGCCAGGGATAAGCGCCACGCCGCTGCGCACCATCAGCGAGGGTGTGGTCCTGCGCAGGTCGAAACTGGCACCGTCGATCTCCACCTCACCCCGCGCACCCCGGTGGCGCCCGTCGAACATCGCGTAAAGGGGAGCGGCATAACCGCTGCCGACCAGGCCCGTGATGCCGACGATCTCACCCCGGGAGACGCTGAGCTCCTCGATCCGCACGTTGCCTATTTCCAGGTCCTTAACGCGCAATGTGACACCAGGAGGCGCGGCGGCTTGCGTTGTCTTCGCGGCCTCGCCATCGTGCGCCGGGGGCACGATCGCCTGGACGACGATCATGTCGACGAGCACGGGCAGCGGGAGGTCGCGGCTGGATCCGTGGTAGACGCACTTGCCGTCGCGCAAGACGGCGACGCTGTCCGTCCTGTCGGTGATGTCTTTCAGGCTGTGCGTCACGAGCACGACGCCGTAGCCGCGCTCGCAGACCGTCTTGATGAGGGCGAACAGCCGGTCAGCTCCGTCCTCGGGGAGGTATGCGGTCGGCTCGTCAAGCACGAGCAGTCCGTCGCCGTACTCCTCAAGGGAGCCGAAGGCCCGGGCGATGGCGATCAGGGCTTTCGTCGTCGGGTCCAGCGTGCCGACCATCACGTCCATCGGCACATCGAGGGCCAGGCGGGCGAGCGCGGACCGGACCTGGCGGCGAGTCTGCCGCCAGTTGATCCCGCCCCACCGATGCTGGGGATAGCTGGCCAGGCAGATGTTCTCCATGACGGTGGCCGAGTCGACAAGGGCCAGGTCCTGGTGCACGAAGGCCAGCCCGGCAGTGGCAGGGCCGGGTGAGTTTTCCTCAAGAGGCCTGCGGTCGAGCAGGATCGTTCCGCCCGGATCTGGTTTGTGGTAGCCGGCCAGGATCTTGACCAGCGTCGACTTCCCGGATCCGTTGTGGCCCGCGAGCGCAAGCAGTTCACCCCGGCCGACGGTCAGGGACACGTCATCGAGCACGCGCCGACCGCGGAAGGACTTGCTAACGCCATCGACGACCAGCAACGCCCGCGGTTCGGGCTCAACGGCCGCCGTGCTCACGGCGTCGGGGTAACAAGGGTCAAAGAGGTCACAGCGGCAGGGATGCGCTTATCCCGCACTGCTGCTGCCTACTCGGCCGATCACTTCGTTGTCAGCCGGGGGAAATCTCACGAGGACAATCCCCATTCCTGCATGTAAAAGGTCTTGATGTCGCCGTTCATGAACCACGACGTGCCCAGGGATGCGCTGTTGGTCAGCGACAGCGTTTGGGCAGTCGCCGGGAGGAAGGCCCTGTTCGGGAGCTCGCCCGGAGCGGGCGGGAGTCCGTTGAGAGCCCGCAGCACCTGGTCGAACAGCTGCCAGCCATCCCAGATGTTGGAGGCGCCTGGGTCTCCGATCACCGGATTGCCCTGCGCCAGGGACTGCAGACCCGGAAGGGTGGCGTTGTACGACACGACCTTGACCCGGCTCGATGCCCCGGCCGATCTGATGCTGGGCAGCGCCAACGGCAGTTCGGCGTCGAAGAGTATGGCGAGCACGTTGACCGTGGGGTTGGAAATCGCCGTCGTCGTGGCCGGGCCTACGCCGGTCGCCCAGGCGGATTCCGGCACATTCGTCGAGGTAACCGTGCACGCACTGCAGAGCGTCTTCAATTCCGTGGTGAAGCCCGAGTATTCCGGTGCGGAGTTCGTCTGGTCGGAGGAAGTGATGAACACCGCGTGGACGGTTCCCAGCTTCGCGACCGCGATCTCCGCCATCATCTGGCCCGCGTTGTAGTAGCTCGCCGAGGCGTTGCCGAAGACACCCTTCGGCTCGTCGCCTGACGGGCCCCCGGTGTCTGCGTCCCCGCCGATTACAACCGGAATATGCGCGGCCGCCGCCTGCGCGATGGCGGAATGCAGCGCCCCCGCGTCAATTCCCTCGACCACGATGGCAGCCGCGCCCTGCGAAACCGCCTGAGACATCTGGCGGGCGGCCACGACGCTTGAGGCTTGCGCGTCATCAGCGACGATCTTCATGCCGAAGATAGCGGCGGCGGCCTTGATCCCGTCTTCTACCTGGATCACGAACGGGTACTGGAGTCCGACCCCGATGAAATAGAGGGTCTTGCCCTGAAGATCCTGCTTGGCATGGAACGACGGACCCATCGCCTTCCACTGGATGGGTTGCGTCGCAGCTGTCACAAGCGCCTCTGCCTGCTGTTGCCCGCTGTTTGCGGTTGCACCGGAAGTGGCGCTGCTCGGGCTGGTGCTAGCCGAGCTGGTGCTGCTCGAGGATGAGCAACTGGCCAATACCGAGCAACTCGCCAATACGGCGAGGGAGGCAATCAAGTACCGCTTCGCAGAAGCTGCGCGCATATTTGTAATCCCCGATCCGGCGTTGCTATCGATGTAACGTGACGTAGTCAAAACTGCAATTTCGATTCATGCAAACTTATAAATTTGTCAGCTCACGATTATGGCATGCCTGGTGAGTGCCCACAATCGAACGCTTGAGTCATCTTGCTATCGTGGCTGGAGTGTTATCGGGCTGTAGCCGTTCCGGTATGTAGGGTTACGATGAGTGACCGGCTGCTCGATGATTCGTGATGCCGTGCCTGAGTCAGCGGCACGAGTTGCCGCCGTCGAGGTAGAGGGTGGTGCCGGTGGCGAATGCCTGGCCAGACGCCAGGAACAGCACACCCGACGCGATCTCCGCCGGCCGGGCCAGGCGCGGGATCAGGTGCGTCTGCAACACGATCTCCTGCAGCAGCGCCTCCGGGTCGGGAGCCCCTTTGAGGGCTAGCCTCGGCATCCCGGTATCGACGATCCCCGGTGCCACGGCGTTAACCCGGATGTCTTTCGGTGCGAGCTCGCTGGCCAGCGAGCGGGTGAGCTGTATCACCGCGGCCTTGCTGGCGCCGTACAGGCCCAGGCCAGGAGCGATCGTCGTCGCGGCCGACGATGCGATGTTAACGATCGATCCGCCACCAGTCATCTGCGGCACGACGGCGCACGAGGTCGCCAGGATGCTGCCGACGTTCACCTTGGTAAGGTAGAGGAGTTCATCGATAGTACATTCGAGGACCGGCTTGGTGACAACCGCTCCGGCCGCGTTCACCACGACGTCAGGTATGCCGACTACATCTTCGGCGTGACGCACCGCCGCTGACACGGCAGCCACGTCCGTCACGTCGGCAACCTGGGCCACGACCGCCGGCGCGGCGACCTCTCTCCTGGCGAGCTCGTCGGTTTCGGCCAGGAGATTCCCGTCCAGATCTACCGCTAGCACCGAGGCCCCGCGGGTCAGCGCCATGAGGACGATCGCCCTGCCGATACCCCCGCCCGCGCCCGTCACCAGGATCCGCTTCCCCTCAAGATCCCCTGCGCTCATCGGGCGCGCCACCGCCGCCGCGTATCATCGCCGCCATGGTCTCGGTCCATGACGTGGCACAATACCGGATGCTCGTTGGCGGCCAGCTGCGTGAAGCGCGCAGCGGCGCCTCGGTCGACTCATCCAATCCGGCGACGGGCCAGCTGTTCGCGCGGTTCCCTCGCGGCGATGCCGCCGACGTGGACGATGCGGTAGCCGCCGCGCGGACCGCATTCCGGGCCTGGTGGGCCACGCCGCCACTCGAACGCGCCGCGTGCTTGCAACGGCTGGCAGCAGTGATCGAGGAGCACGCTGACGAGCTGGCGATGCTCGACGTGACCGACAACGGAAGCCCGATCCGCGAGATGCGCAGGGACGCCGGCATCGCCGCGGGCCAGCTCCGTTACTTCGCCGGGCTCGCCCTCGAGCAGCGGGGCGAGACCATCCCGGTAGCCCACGGGCGGCTCAACTACACGCTTCGCCATCCCTTCGGCGTGGTCGGACGCATCATCCCGTTCAACCATCCGTTGATGTTCCTCGGCACGAAGGTCGCGGCGCCGCTTATCGCCGGTAATACCGTGGTGATCAAGCCATCCGAGCACACATCGATATCTGCACTGCGGCTCGGAGAACTGGCCCAGGATATATTTCCTCCCGGTGTCGTGAACATCGTCACCGGGCTGGGTAGTGAAGCCGGGGACGCGCTTGTCACCCATCCTGACGTCCGCCGCCTGGCTTTTACCGGGTCTGCCGCGATAGGCAGGTCGATACAGGCGCGCGCGGCGGCACACGTGGTTAAGGTCGTCACCCTCGAACTCGGTGGCAAGAACCCGATCGTGGTGTTCCCGGACGCGGATCTCGATCGCGCCGTCGAAGGTGCCATGAGGGGGATGAACTTCACCTGGCAGGGCCAGTCTTGCGGCTCGACCTCGCGCTTGCTCGTGCACCACTCGATCCGCGAGCAGCTAGTCGGGCAACTGGCCCAGCGGATGTCGGCTATGCGCTCCGGGCCGCCAAGTGACGAGACCACCGATACCGGCTCTATCGTGCACCGCCGGCAATACGACAAGGTGCTCAGTTACATCGACGTCGCCCGGGAAGAAGGTCTTCGTCTCGTTACCGGGGGTACGCCCCCCGAGGGCCCGGATTTCACCGCGGGCCTGTACATCAAGCCCACTCTCTATGACGATGTCCCGGCGGATTCACGTCTGCTGCGGGAGGAGATATTCGGTCCGGTGCTTGTCGTCGTGCCGTTTTCAGACTACGACGAGGCGGTCCGGATCTCGAATGACGTCGCATACGGGCTCACCGCGAGCGTCTTCACCAGGGACCTTGCGACCGCACATGCGTACGCCCGCGACGTGGAGGCCGGGTACGTCTGGGTGAATGACGTCTCGATGCACTTTCCCGGCACGCCGTACGGTGGCGTGAAGGACTCTGGCGTCGGGCGAGAGGAAAGCCTTGAGGAGATCCTCTCCTACACCCAGACGAAGAACGTGAACATCCTCTTCGACAGCCCGGGCTCATAGTCCG
>Ga0209169_10002012_pt1 | contig 12374 bp, 14 predicted proteins | sample HubBroMetageWRM4_FD_188346 | JGI IMG/M metagenome (GOLD analysis project Ga0209169, IMG submission 188346) | Warmed soil microbial communities from the Hubbard Brook experimental Forest, New Hampshire - Hubbard Brook CCASE Soil Metagenome WRM 4... | ecosystem: Environmental > Terrestrial > Soil...
TTCTTACTTCCAGAGCCTTTGTAAAAGTAGCGCGGATCTTGTTTGAGAATCGAGGGCATCACAGCGCCCCCGATAAACGTGGCAGCGAAGACGTCGCCGTACGTCGCTGCAAACCGCTTGGCGTACCCCTGTGCCCCCTGCCCATACGCACCCCAACGATTCGCGGCTTGATCGATACCCGCAAAGAAGCCAACTCCGGCAAACGTGATCGGGTCGCTAGCCGATTTCCAGGCCAAGCTGAATTTGTGTTTCGCCTTCAACGGTGCGGCATTCGGGGTGTAGCTGACGTAAAAGTTAGGCACCACGCCAAACACGCGCTGCTTTTCCTGCTCTTTGATCTGTTCGTTCGCCAATTCCTCCGGCGGGACTCCAACGTGAACCTCAGTCACTTGCGTTGGAATAGCCATTACGATCAACGGCGTAACAAAATGCTGCCCTGCGGCCACAGTTCCAGAGGATTTCTGTGGGGTGAGACCAGAGAATGAAACCGTCACCTCGAAGTCGCCCGCTGCGACGCTGTAAAACACAAACCGCCCATCTTCGTCCGTTGTGGCGTCCGCCTTCGCAGCCTCGGCGCCCGCCTGCTGTAGGACAACTGCGGCTCCGACGACTTGGGTGCCGGACTGATCGACCACTTTTCCAGTGACGCTACCCGTTTGCCGCGGCGGGGATGGCTGTGTACTCGCCGAAACTACGGGTTTCTGTGACGCTATCGTGTTGCGCTGCTGAGACGAAACCGGCGAGGCGAATGTAAACAGCGCGAGCGCGAAAATTGCGTTCATTGCTTTTGCCCCGCGAGCGGGCACAAAAATACGGAACCGTACAAACGACATACAGTGCTCCTGATTTCAAATTGTCAGGACTCAAGCCAGGCGGCAGCCCGACCGCAGTGCACACACTGCGGCGATAAAGACGCTGTCTGCTGCGTCGTGCTCCACTCTGGTGAGCGGCTACGAATAATTCGATGCGATCCTAATTGCGCCCGATACAAGTTTTGTCGCACGAAATAGCGAGGTAGGAAAATTTCATTGAAGAGAAATGAACCCGCGGATTCTCTGCATTCCCGGTGCCCAGCGAAAACAAGTAAGCGTGTACCGTGCCCGGTTGAGCCAGCTATAATGCACCTTCGGATTGGGCCCCAAGACTTCGCCAACATCTCGATTTCGGTGAGCCAATGAAAAAATGGGCGCCTCTCCTCTTCTTCTTCGCAATTCTTTGTATTTCGCCAGCGCCCATCCCCCATCCTCAAGTACCCAAATCGACAAACTTGGTTCTGACGCACGTAACGATCATCGACCTCACCGGCGGTGCTTCCCAACGAGACATGATCGTCTCGATCACCGGCAATCGAATTTCTCGAATCGATGCGGCGGGCAAATTCACTCCTCCCGCGAACTCCAAGATCGTTGACGCAACCGGAAAATTTCTCATTCCCGGCTTATGGGACATGCACGTTCACCCGCACGGTCAGCAAGACCTCAGCCTCTTCATCGCAAATGGCATCACCGGTATTCGCATCATGTGGGGCGATCGAGAAGACTTCTTATGGCGCAAAGACCGCAACGCGGGCAAATTGCTCGCTCCTCACATGCAAATCGCCAGCCCCATCGTCGACGGCCCGAAGCCGTTCTGGCCCGGCTCGATTTCCGTCAGCTCCGAGCCCGAGGCGCGCGCCATAGTAGACAAATCGAAAGCGGCCGGCGCCGATTTCGTAAAGATCTACTCGTTTCTTCCACGCGAAGAATTCCTCGCGATCGCCGACGAGGCCAAAAAACAAAACATTCCCTTCGCGGGCCACGTCCCCATGTCGGTGTCAGCGCAGGAAGCGTCCGACGCGGGAATGAAAAGCATCGAGCACCTGACCGGCGTGATGCAGGCCTGCTCCACACTCAGTGCCGACTTGAATAAAGCCTCCGAGGCCGACCTCGAAGAACACAACAGCACCGGTGAGCATTACTTCGAAGGTCCACGCATTCATGCGATGCATGAACAGATGGTCGCAACCTGCAACCCGGAAAAGGCCGGCGATCTCTTCGACGTTTTCAAGCGAAATGGCACGTGGCAGACACCCACGCTGACCCTCTGGCGAATGTTCAGTTCCATCAATGATCCAACGTTCACAGAAAATCCTGCCCTGAACTTCGTTGCGATTCGTGAACGCCAATCCTGGGACCCAGCGACTCTCTCGAAACGGTCTGTTGCGGAAAACACCGTGGTGAGCAAGTCCGAATTCCAAAAGGATCTACAACTCGTCGCCGCGATGCAAAAAGCCGGCGTTGGAATTCTCGCGGGTACCGATACCGGCAATCCCTACTGCATTCCCGGCTTCGCGCTCCACGATGAGCTTCAACTTCTCGTGCAGGCAGGCTTGACGCCTCTCCAAGCCTTGCAATCCGCGACGACCAATCCCGCGCGCTTCATCGCCAACGAAACCGATTTCGGCGCCATAAAGCCCGGCAAGCTCGCAAATCTCGTCCTACTCGACGCCAGCCCGCTCGACAACATTGCCAATACTACAAAAATCAGCGCCGTAATTCTCGACGGCAAATTCCTCGATCGCCCCGCGCTCGACGCCATGCTCACCAACGTTGCCGCACTCGCCAATCGAAAGCCGATCGGCGACATCCTCTTCGCGACAATCCAAAAAGATGGCGCCCACGCCGCCGTCGACCAATATCATCAACTCGCCACCACGCAGCACGACTCCTACGACTTCAGCGAAAATGAACTCGTCAGCCTCGGCTACCGCCTCATTCACATGCAAAAAATTACCGACGCCATCGAAATCTTCAAATTGAGCGTGGAAGCCTATCCACGGTCCTACAACACCTACGACAGTCTTGCCGAAGCCTACATGGACCACGGCGACCGCGACCTCGCGATCCAAAACTATCGCAAATCGCTGGAGCTCAACCCCGCCAACGCCAACGGCGCAAAGATGCTCCAAAGACTCTCAGCCCAGTAATCCGCCTCCATGTACCGGACAGCATTGGTGCGCCCCACGTCCGCACGACGCAACCCTTCCGGGCGGCTGCCCGTCCAACCCAAATCATGACCGAAACGCAAAACTCTCTCGCGCCCTGGCTCGAAATCCCCGACGGCCCACGTGCTCTCGCCTTTTACAAATCTGCGTTCGACGCCAAAGAAACGTATCGCTACGACAATCCCAACGGCGGCTACGTAGTCCGCCTCAACGCAATCGGCGCCGAATTCTGGCTCTCCTATGAAGGCCCAAAGGAAAGCAACGCAGCCGCGAGCGCCGACGCAAGCCCCCTCGGGGGCGAAAATTTACGCCTGATCCTCACCGTCCCCGATCCCGACGCCACATTCTCCAAAGCTATCGCCGCCGGCGCGACGCAGGTATTCGCCGTCAGCGAAGATCACGGTTGGCGCCTCGGCCGCCTGATCGATCCCTTCGGCCTTCACTGGGAAATCGGTCGCCCGCTGGATCGTTAGCGAGCTGCGCCAGCGAAGTGCTCGCCGGTGGCATCACCGACCAGTTGTCGCGTACGCCGCTTCCGGCGAAATCGTTCGCCGCGTTGGACTTCCTCAGTAACGCGAACGCGCAGCCGCGCAGCCAAAAACAAAACGACGCGAGGAACTTGCGTTTCTCGCGTCGTCTACATCCTCAATCAAGCCGACGCTCTACATCGCGCAGCCCTGGTCAACAAGTCGCGACTCTATCCAGCCGCCGCGCTCGTCTTCGCCGCGATGAATTCGAGCAGATCCGCGTTGATCTGCTCCGCGTGCGTCGTCGGCATTCCGTGCGGAAAGCCCGGATACGTCTTTAGCGTCCCGTTCTTCACCAGCTTGATCGCGATGGCCCCACTCGCTTCAAACGGGCAGATCTGATCGTCCAGGCCATGCTGCACGAGCACCGGCACATCGACGCTCTTCAGATCCTCGAAGAAGTCCGTCTCGGACAACACACGAACGCATTCATAGTGCGCCTGCGCGCTTCCCATCATTCCCTGCCGCCACCAGTTGTCGCGAATCCCCTGCGAAATCTTCGCGCCCGGCCGGTTGAATCCATAAAACGGCATCGTGATGTCCTGATAAAACTGCGAGCGGTGATACGCCGTGCCGTCGCGCAGCCCGTCGAACACCTCCAGCGGCAGCCCGGCCGGATTCTCTTTCGACTTCAGCAATTTCGGCGGAATCGAGCTGATGAGCACCGCCTTCGCCACGCGGCCCTTGCCAAACTTCGCCACATACCGAATCACTTCGCCTCCGCCGGTCGAATGTCCGATGTGCACCGCGTCCTTCAAATCCAGCGCTTGCACCACCGCATCCGCGTCCGCCGCATACGTGTCCATGTCGTGCCCCTGGTCCGTCTGCGTAGACCTGCCGTGCCCGCGCCGGTCGTGCGCGATCACCCGGTAACCCTTCGCCAGGAAAAACATCATCTGCGTATCCCAATCATCCGCAGACAGCGGCCAACCATGATGAAAAAACAGCGGCTGTCCCTTGCCCCAATCCTTGTAATAAATCTCTGTTCCGTCTTTTGTCGTAACAAACGCCATAGTCTTTTCCTCCGTTTTGTCGTGCAACTTGCTTTCGCTCAGCTGGTGGGTGCGCTCAGCCTGGGAATTCCGCGCGAGCCCTGCCAGGTCTTCCACTCTCGCGTCTAGGATGACCTTTGGAGGAGAAGCGATACCTGTTTTTGTCGGCCCGATTCACGCCGGCTGCGAAAATGCCGAATATCGCGTATGCGGTTGGTGCTACCATCAACCCAGGAGGTGTCCCAGATGAGCACTCCCAACGTTCTCGCCGTCTCGCTCACAGCCCTCTTCGTGCTCGGCGTCATCCTTTACCGCCTCGCCTGGGCCGGATCTTCGATTGCCTCAGCGTCTGCTCAAGGCCGCCTGCCGATGCTCCCCAAGCGGTTCCGCAACTGGCTCCTCGGCGAACGCAACAAGACGACCGCTTAGGTCCAACGGCCGTCGTGCCTGATCCTCACCGTACAATGCAACGTCATTCTCGAATACGGTCAGTGTTCGTTGCCTTCTGTACTCGTCCGATACTTCCATGTACTAGACGCTATCCGCTCAATCGTTTATCGACGATCATCAACGCAGTCCGCTTCTGACTCTGACTCTCGACATGAAAAATAAAATCGTCACGCTGGCTCTACTCTTCTGGGTGCCTCTCGGCAATTGGGCACAGCCCCAGACCTCTTCCGCGCTGCCGCTGGTCGTCCAACACGCCGACCCCACGTATCCACCCCTCGCGCGTCAGACCCGCATCTCAGGCGACGTGCACGTGGAGATCACGACGGACGGAGAGTCCGTGATATCCGCTGCGGCAATCGACGGTCATCCCCTACTTCGTTCATCCGCCGAAGCCAACGTTCGCACTTGGAAGTTCGCTCGCCACAAGCCTTCCACTTTCTCCGTGACCTTCCGCTACAAACTCGACGACGGCGTCAATGTCGACTTTTTGGAAGCTCCCGGGATCGTTCGCATCGGCGCCGCTTCTCCACAACTCATCGCCGAATACTTGAACGTGGATCTCGGCATATGGAGCCTTCAAGGGAATAGCCATTCGGGAAACTTTCGACGAATATTGGAGCTGTCCTATTGGGGCGGGAATGACGAATCGCTCGAAGGAAGACTTTTTCGCAACATGACCGAGATCCGTAAAGCGTACGACTACAACGGCGACAGCGATGACGAAGACCAATACGAAGCAACCGACTTCGGCCATAGAGAGGATGTTTTCGTTTCCTTCCTGGTGAAACTTCGCCGTCCGAACGGCCGCCGAGTGCCAACCCTCTTCTCAGGCATCGTCAAAGGAAACCAAATCACCGGCACATTCACGGATCGGTCGGGCGAAACCGGCAACTGGACAGCCACTCGCATAAACAGCGATTTCAGATTCAAAAAGCATGAATAAATCGAACTGACCCCGCCCACCGCCACAACAACTTCCCCCAAGGTGATTCATCGGGTCACTCTCCGGCATTCCGTGGCCCGGGTGAACATTTCGGCTCGCGCAGCCGTAAGAGAGGCATGGATCAGACTCACACGCCGACCGGTTCGCTTTGGATTCGGGTGTCAATTCTCGCAGGCGTCGCACTCTTTCTTCTCGCCCTGGCCGTTTCGGCCGCCCTCATCCCGCAGCTGCGCCTGTTGCACGTTTTACAGGCGCTTATTTATGTCGCCGTCCTGATCCTGACGCGTCGAAACAGCCCATGGGGATTCGGCGCCGGCACGATCATCTCAATTGCGTGGAATAGCCTCAGCATATTCATCACACATCTCTTCCAGGCCGGCGCGGGCCAGATATGGCTTCTCTTGAGAGGAGATCTCGTGACTCGCCCCGACACCTTAATGGTGACAGTCGGCGGCATCGGGCACTTCATTCTCATCATCGCCTGTATCGCCGGATTCCTCGAACAAAGACCCACAGCAAAAAATTGGGCCAGCTTCCTCGCCGGCGGCTTTCTGGCCCTCGCCTACATGGCCCTTATCATCGCCACCACCGCTCCACGCTGAGTCATCGAATATCAGTCGGGAATGGCCCAGCTTCTGCCATACTGGTTGAGCAGGGCTGCTTTCTTTTCGCTGCGTCGCCGCCGGCAGACCCGAGCCAACCTATGACAACCACCTTCCAGAAACGCCAAAAAGAACACAAGCGCCACGAAAAGCAAAAAGCAAAGGCCGAAGTACGCCGCAACAAAGCAATCGCCCGCCGCGCACAGGAACAAAACGGCCGCGCCGTCGCCGATGCAAACACCCACGCCGCAACCGTCACCGACGACAACGGCCACGACATCGAAAACGCCACGTAAGAGCGTGTGATCTAGAGACATGCGCCAGTTTTGCTCATTTCGCCGCGCAGCCGCTTTATTTTGCCTGGCGGTTGTGTTGGTCGCGGCCTTCACGGTGAGCATAGGCGGTCCGCCGCTTATCGTTCCCTCTATACTTTTGTTCTGTATTGCAATTCCTGTTTTTGTTTTCCGCGCCCGCTACGAAGCGCAAGATGATCGGCGCCAAATCGTAGCTCTTCCCGTTTTCTCTCCACGACCTCCTCCGGCGGTTTAAGTCCCCGCAGTTTCGCGTCCGCCATTGGGCGGATGCTCCCCACAACTTGCACCTCGCATCAACGCCTACATCCGCGCGCAACTTCGCGCGGATTTCTTCCGATAGCTGGAGGAATTTTGTCAATCAAACGCAAATGGCTAAAGGTGTCCTTGTTGCTGATGCTGGCGTTCGCATCATTCGCGGCTCCGATGAATCCACAAGAAATCGAAGATCTCCTCCGCGTCATGAACGAGACGAGAATCGAGTCTTCTCTACCGGAGCAGGGTCGCGACGGGATGCTGGATTAATCCATGTCCAACTCTCGGTTTCTTGCGTCACGTTTAGAGGCTTCGGACAGATTCATCGCGGCGGTTCCAGGTTGTAGTAAAACGTGAACCGCAACTCGATAAAAGGCGCGGTAAAATCCGCAGGCAGTTTGCCAAATGGGGCTGCCCCTCGAATCGCCGACATAGCGGCCTCGTCTAAGTCAGGCTTGCCTGACGCGGCTTTAATCTTCATAAATTCCTTCGGCACAGTTCCGTCCTGCAAAACGCGAAACTCAACGACATCGACTCCCTTATTTCCTCTTGCGACCGAAGGCGGCAAATTCGCGAACCAGCGTTTCTTGGTAGCCGCGTATACGTTATGCAGGTAATTGTTGAGGTCCGCTCCCTCGGTCTGGGTAAGCAGCTCGAGTGTCACGTTTCCCCGCGCGGTCTGTTCCGACACCCCATCTTGCGGGGCGGCGCCGAATGCCCCAACCACTGCATCCGCTTGAAACGTCATCGCCATCAACAGAACAAGCACCAGGGAACGGCCAATCGTCTCAAAGATCATCAGTCCCTCCTGACGCGACAAGTCGAGTAGGTATCGCTGCACAAAGAGTGTCGATTGGACTCAGCAGCCGATTTTGTCTGATACCAGCCGATACCAACGCCACAGACGCCTATTTGGATGCGGGCTTCTCCTGCGCAAGTTTCTCCACCGTCGCGAGCGCATCGGCAGCCGGAACCTTCACATCGGGCTCCACTCCAGTCCCTTCCCAGTTCGTCTTGGTAATCGGATTGATCGCCCTGGCAAACGGAACGCCAATCATAAAGTGATCGTCGATCCGATGCCCTGAGACCGGGTGCGCTCCTCCCCCAGTCGTCTCGCCGACGATGGTCGCCCGCTTCAGATTCTTGAGGTTGTACGTGAACTCCTCCGCCCCAGAAAAAGTCCGGCTCGACGTCAGGACAAACGCCGGCTTGCCATCCAGCTTTTTCCCCGGCACATCGGTTGAAGTCCAATACTCTTCCGTGTGATCCGTCTTCCGCGTCCACAAGTCGTTGAGATGCGTACGGTCTTTGAATAAGTAGCTCGAGACAAATGCCACCATTTTTGGATCGCCGCCGCCGTTTTCTCGCAGATCGAAAATCACCGCATCCGCGTTGGCTAGAAAATTCATCGCCGCCGTTGCCGTGGGGCCGCAGAATGCTGGGTCGGCAAACATATTGAATTTCACGTAGCCGATATTCCCCGAAAGGATTTCCACCTTGTCGAAACCGCAGTTCATCTTCTCGATTTGCTTTCGAAATTGCGCTTGCTGTTCCGGACTCGGAGCCCCCTCGGGTCTCTCCGGCATCTTTGCGGGACTGAAATCTACCCGCAGATGCTTGTCATGGCTAATTTCTCGGAAATTGTCGGTGAGCAATTTTGCGAAAGCATCGCCGTCGGTCACCGAATCGAACTCGCCGCGCTTTTGTCGCACTCGTACGTCGTCGCCCATCTTCTTTGCGACATCTGGAAACACGTAAGACTCATTCAGCTGTGCGATCGCGGCATCAATTACCCGGACCCGCGTCGCCGCGTCGATCGTGAACGCCAAATCCGCCACCGCCGAGCCCGGCGGAATCGCCCGCAGTTCCAGGCTCGCGACCTGAGCCGGCTCTCCATCTTTCACTTCCAGGTTCGCGATAGCCCGTGTGTCGCTCTGATGTTCCTTTACGAGAACTTTCAATTGCAGCTTCTCGCTTCTCACGATTTCGAGAACTTCGAATCCGCCCGTCATCCCGCGAAACCCCATCTCATCATCGACGGATTTGTTCGGGTCGTACTTCTGGCAGTAAGCCGCGAGTGCGTTTCGATCGCCGCTGTTGAACGCTTCCAACCATGCACTGAACGTATGCCCCGCTGGCGTATCGGGAATGTTGGATTTTGAAACAGCCTGTGCTTTGGAGACTGCCGTCTGAGGACTGCATGCGGGAACTACCAAAGCCAGGACCAAGCACAATTGACGAAACATACGCGCCTCATCCAAATGGATTCGGGCCCAAACTCTTCGCAGTGACGTTACCGCGCGCCGTCCTGCACAAATTGTCCGTCAAAACGCACTTCTACGCGGCTCACGATTTCGCAGCGCTGATCGTCGTATTCCAATGGCCGGTATCTCCACTGTCCGATCGCCGCGCGAGCGGCTGCGCTAAACGGCGCCGGCCCAGAAGTTCGCAACACGTTGACCGACCCATCTCGTCGAATCAGATACTCAATGAATACGGAAACGTTGCCTCGCGTATCCGCATCGCGTGGAAATTGAGGCAGGACCCGCCGAACGATAAAGCTTTCGAGCGCCTGCCCCGGCCAGACTCGCCACTCCTCATTTCCTTGTCGGTACACAGCCCCGATATCTGGAAGCGGAAAGAAGTTGATTCCGACCCCGACGGCAACGTAAAGCGGAAGCTCGGCTTCCTCCGTGTGCGCAAGCGGCAGCGAGGAATACAGAGTCAATGCCTCAGGAAAAACGCGAGCATCCGTCATCTGCGGCGGCGCCTCAGGAACAGGCGGAGGTAGCGGCGCAATCGCCCGATGCGACGGCATCGGAGTCACATACCCCACAGCCGCCACAAGAAAAAGCGTCAGGATCACGCCGTGTGCACCAATCGAGAGCGCGACAGGCAAGCGCGCAGTCATAGACGACCCGGCCACCGGTGCGAGCGCGAGCCCTGCATCCGCAGGCATACTCACGCGCGCTCGAACCACGTTTCGCAGCACGTCCCACACATCGCCGAACGACGGCGACATGTCCTCAAGCAGCGCATCGAACTCAGCGCCATACCGATCGCGCCACGCCTTCGGATACAACCGCGCCGCCGATCGAATCAGCGCTCTCATGCTTCCTTCATCCGCCGATTTGCGATTCGCACAACCTGCCCAAACAGCGCAGTCTGCCTCTTCAACTCCACGCCGCCCTCGGCGGTGATTCGATAGGGCTGCCGGCGAGATTCTGATTTGACAGCTCGAATCCAGCCGCGGTCTTCCAGCCGGGTGATCGCGCCATACAACGTCCCCGGGCCGAGCCGGATCCCGGCGAACGCCCGAATGTCTTCCATGATCGCGTAGCCGTGCTTATCGCCCTCGGCCAAGCTGGCAAGAATGAGAATCGTTGGGTCCGACACGACTACTACGCCTCACGTAATAACGTACCGCGTAGTAGTCCGCTCGTCAAGCGCCTTCGAGCCTAAGCGGCTCGGCTGTATACAGGCGCAGTATTCGTTGCGCCCCAATTTCGGCAGCCCTTCACAAACGCTGTCATTCTTCACGAAGTAAGAGATCTCCCATTTTCCGATTAGCTCGGGGCGGTTCGCGTCTGAGTGAAATCCGCTTCCGTAGCTCGTCCGTTTGTCCGACAGTCATTCCGACTCGAAATCAGTCGAGATGCTGAGTTCTTTCCACCTTCTCGCCTCTTCTAATCGCGCAAGGTCATTCTTCTCAGCCCCGTTGTACGCATCACTTCCGAGCAAGAGTCGCAACGGAGGGTTTTGTTCCCGTGTCAGGCGAATGATGGCTTGCGCTGCCTTTTTCGGATCCCCAGGTTGCTTGCCGTTATAGTCCCGTTGGAACCTTGCGGTCTTTCCAACAGTCGAGTCATATTCGGGCCGCCCTTCGCTCAGCCTGGTAGAAATGCCGGCGAAATCTGTGCGGAAGCCACCCGGTTCAACGATTGTGACTTTAATCCCTAACGGGGCAACCTCGCGCGACAGCACTTCGGAAAAACCCTCGACGCCCCATTTCGCGGCCGAATAAGGTCCGCGTCCGGGTGGTCCAATCCTTCCGCCCATCGATGAAAACTGGATGAAATGCCCCGCCTTTCTTTCGCGAAAATACGGAAGAGCTGCCTTGGTGACGATGATCGTCCCGAAGAGATTCGTTTCGATTTGTGCGCGGAAGTCTTCTACCGGCGTGTCTTCGACCGACGAGAGATTGCCGTACCCTGCGTTGTTGATGACAACATCCAGCGAGCCGAATGCATCAATCGCCGCTCTTACTCCTGCGGCGGCCATCGTTTCGTTGGTCACATCCAGGGCGAAAAGCTTCACCTGACTACCATAGCGTTCCGCTAAATCGCGCAACGATGCGGTGTCCCGGGCTGTTGCCAAAACTTTATTGCCCGCTGCAAGTCCCGCTTCGACGATCGCGCGGCCAAGACCACGAGAACTACCAGTGACAAACCAAACTTGCGTCATCGACACTCCTAGTTCGATCGCCTACCCGACTTGGATTTAATGGCTCCCCTGAGTGCGAGCGTTTCTTCGATCGCTCAAGTCAAAACTGATCTATGGCTTAACTCCCTGCTTCGCCTCTGCCGCGTCCAGCACCCGTAGCGAGTAAATCAACGCCGCGCCGGCGTTCATCGCCACCGCTACTCCCAGAGCTTCCGAGATCTCTTCCTTCGTCGCACCGGCTTTCAACGCCAGGTCGGTGTGCACCGTGATGCACCCGTCGCAGCGCGTCGTCACTGCGCACGCCAGCGAAATCAGTTGCCGCGTCTTCTCGCCGAGCTTCGAAGTCTGCGCATTTGCGCCGCCCAACGTCATGTAGCCGCGCACTGTGTCCGGACTCAGCTTCTTAAGCTCACCAAGCGTCGCGCCGATCTGCTTCTGGTATTCATTCCAATCGAGCATCATCGCAGCACTCTCCCGTGTGATTTGAATTCGCCGCCATTATACATAGGCGGGCTGCTGGCCCCAGGCGTGTCCCAATTTCCCTTTTCCAATTTCCATTTTTCTTCCCGCCCTGCTATGTTTTCTAGTTCGCGCTCAACGCGTGAAACCGCTGAGCGGCGGCAGGCGTCAGTTTCGCTAGTGCACTCATCCCGGAGGATGTGAAACTCATGAAGAACGCGTACAACGGCCAGACCGTCCCGGCCGACGGCAAAGCCATCGGCTACAGCGGCGGCGAACTGCAGGTTCCCGACTCGCCGATTATTCCCTTCATCGAAGGTGACGGAACCGGCCGCGACATCTGGAAAGCCTCGCGTCGCGTCTTTGACGCCGCCGTCGAGCATGCGTATGGCGGCAAGAAGAAACTCGC
>Ga0209169_10002013_pt1 | contig 12369 bp, 6 predicted proteins | sample HubBroMetageWRM4_FD_188346 | JGI IMG/M metagenome (GOLD analysis project Ga0209169, IMG submission 188346) | Warmed soil microbial communities from the Hubbard Brook experimental Forest, New Hampshire - Hubbard Brook CCASE Soil Metagenome WRM 4... | ecosystem: Environmental > Terrestrial > Soil...
AAAAAAATCACCGAGCGGCGCATCCACGCTCGGCGTCTTCAACCCGTCGTAATAAACCCGGAACCGCAACAGCCGCGGCCAGCCAAACTCGTTCTGCGCGACCGTCACCCAGATGTGGCTGACCATCCCCGGCCCGCTTAGATTCGCGATCTCCAGCGTCTCCCCCGGCATGATCCGTTTGCTGTCATCGTTGCTGTAAACAAAACTGTTGCCGGACGATATTCGATGGCTGTCGTAGTTCTTTAGCCTAGCCAGCCCCGTGGCATCCATGTAGTCGTTGCCCGGACTCTGCGCACATGCTGCCGTTGAAAAAAGTACAAGCAGACCTATGGCCAGCTTGCTCAGGGGGAAGGCTGAAGGCGTGGTTTGCTTTGGCATGGACATGCTGATTCGGCCCGTTTAAAAACGAGAGCATGGGAGTTTCCTTGCAAAGAGTGCCTCAGGCTAACGCCCAAAGCACCCTTGAAGGAAACTGGCGCGCCCCTAGAAGCTGTAGCGAAGCGAGAACTGCTGGACGCGGGGAGATGTAAGCATGGAGCCGTAGTTCCCGAATCCGCCGGATGTTACATCTCTGTTCAGCGAGTAGACGTTGAAGCGCGCGGAATTGGTGATATTGAAAACCTCCCACGCGAACTTGAGAGTATGTTCTTCATAAAGCCTCCAACTCTTAGACAGTCCCGAGTCGACGCCGAAGTAACCATCTCCGCGAAATCTGTTCCGCTGTCCGGCTTCTCCGGGGTAGGCATTGCGGACGGGAGAACCCGTTATATAGCCGGTTTCCAGAGCGGTAGGATTTGTGAAAGCCTCTGGAACGCCAGCGCTACCAATATGCTTGCCGGTTTTCACAGGAGCCGTTTGCACCAGCCAGCTGACCTGGGTCCAGTTCGTTGACCAGTTCGAACTGTTATTTATCCCAAAGGGTAGTCCACTCGTCCATCGGGACAGGCCGGTCAGCTGCCATCCACCGAGGATAGCTTCGCCGACCTTTCCCGTATCCGCAAGAAGCGGTCGCCCATGGCCAAAGGGGAGTGAAAACACCCAGTCCGCATTCACCATGTGCCTCGTGTCAAAGTCGGATACGGCGTAGTTGTCACGTGGGCGCCAAGTACTGATAATCGGGCTGGCAACTCCACCGTTGCAGTACTCACAAGTACGCTCGGTATCCGATCCGAGATCGAGCGATTTGCTGAAAGTGTAGCTGAAATCGACTTGGATCCCCTTGGTCATGGGGTGGCGCAACTGAATCTGGGCCGCATTGTAACTGCTGTACCCGTTGGAATTCCAAATGACCAGCGATCCATATTGGGGCGCAAAAAAGCGTTGCGTTTGTTGAGGGTTACCGCTGCATACGGGAGTGCAGAGGATATCGAGGTTCCAAATGTCGAACGTTTCATTCCCCGGGAGCGTCTTCCACATGTTGTAGATATTCTGGGTCGCGGTCAGACCACCCGTGGCGGCAGCAGGCCATTCATTTTCAATGTAGGGTATGGCCGCAACATTTGTATCGCCGGCATACACGTGCTGGGAGAGTTGGGTCGCGGCGCTGTAGTAATCCGAGCCGGAAGCGGGATCGAACAGATCGAGCGGCTCCCCCCAATCGTACTGTTGCATCAGGTGCCGCCCGAGGCGGCCGACATACGCGACCTCGAGAGTGAAGGCTTTGGGCAATTGCCTCTCAATCGATGTATTAAAGGCAAAGGAATAAGGGGTAGTGAGGTGGTTGTCGACTCCAATCGAGTTTTGATTGTGCACACCTGTCAGCGGCTGGGTCGGGTAGTTGACCACCGGGGGGTTTGGCGACGGTCCAACTGGAGGCGGAACATCGTGGATTCCGGTAAAGCGGGGATCGTCAGCGAAGCTGACACCTTCCTGCAAGGGTGCGCTCGTAGTGGTTGCGGAAAGGCTAAATGATCCATATTGCGAAAACGTGTTTACGATTCCCTGCCCGAAGTGGTCATAATACATTCCGACTCCAGCTCGAATTGAACTCCGGTGCCCGCTTCCGAACAGAGTATGAAGGAGTCCACTCTCCGCGGAAGGGGAATACGCTATACCTAATCTGGGTGCGATGTTGTAAGGGTTCATTTGCCAATAACCCTTCAATCCGCGAGCCTGGCCGGAGGCAGCAAACGCTATGTTCGGCTGAACAGGTACGCCTAACGCAGCAAATTGGGTCCGGGTGTCAAACCAGTTTTGCAGGTCGGTCACCGACTGCACTTGCTGGCCATGTACCTCGTAGGGGGTCTGCAGCAGGGTATGACGCAGTCCGAAGGTGATGGTCAGGTTGGGCCGCGCTTTCCATTGATCCTGCAAATAGTACTCAAATTCATTCGTCTTGAAGTCCCGGTTGACCAATGCTCCCTGGTTCAGCAGATTTCCTTCCTGCCCGTTCTGCGATACGGAGTAGTTGGCTGACGAGTAAATGCCGCTAATCAATCCGGTCGCAGCAATGATTGCGTTGTTATAAGAGTTGGTGAACGATGGGCCCACGGCGGGAAAGCCGTACACGCCAGGATCGTAGTTCTGCCCTGTATTCGCAATGCCGGAAAGAGGGAAAAAACCGTAGCTACCCACTGCGGAGTTCCAGGATGTACTGTCCGTCGAGGTGTGATTGTGAATCAGCCTATAATTCACGCCGAATTGCAGGGTGTGCTCATGTTTAACCCAGGTAAGGTCGTCGACGAAATTGTGGACTGGTACGGTTTGTAGCGTGGTGCGGTTCTCCGCATCTATTGAACTGATTCCGCCAAAGTCGACATATGGGCCGTCACCGGCTCCGCGATTTGCAATTCCCTGCCGTATGTAGCCATAGCGGGCCGAGTTAATGAGATTGCTTCTGATGATCCAGGAGTCATTCGCTGCGATCCCTTTACTATTATTCGTAAGGTCATAGCTCGCGGGTTCGCCGGGAAATTCCGGCGGACCCACGGTCGAATCGCCCTGAAGATTCCCGCGAAGGAAGAGGTGGTGCTTACCTACGGAATAATCGATCTTGGCAATGTACGTCTTGAGCACGATTGGATTGGGAGCCGACCACGTAAAAGATGCTGTGTTCAGGCCGCCATCTCCAAGCACTAAACCGTTGCTCTGCGGATATTGACTGAAAAGGGTGAGTGAGTTTGGATCGACGCCTGGGCCGATTGCACACGTAGAGCAGCTTGGGCCCATGGAGGCGATTTGGGAGGGAGTGAGAGTGACGAGGGTATTGGCCGCGTTCAGATACTCTACGTTACCTGAGCGAAGCGAATTGGTCGGCACGGTGAGTGTTTCCTGCTGATTTTCCGCAGTGCGCTGTTGCTCATAGTTGAGGAAGAAAAACATACGATCTTTTTTTATCGGGCCGCCAATTGCGCCTCCGAATGTATTGCGGATCAGCTCTCCCGGCTTGTTGGGCAATCCGGAGGAGAGTTCCGCTTGCTTATTAAACCAGTCGTTCGCAGCAGTAGCCGTGTTGCGGTTGTACTCATAGAGACTGCCGTGGAATTGATTTGTACCGCTCTTGGTAATCAGTGAGATCTGCCCGCCGGAACCTCTGCCCGAATCCGAGTTCGAATTGGTGGTAGTCACTCGAAACTCTTCCACGGAATCGAGGGTTGAACGAAGTACAGATGTGAAGGCAAAGCCGTTTTCTTGATCGTTGTCGTCTATGCCGTCCAGAGTTATGTTGGATTGATCTGACCGCGCGCCTGCGACCGCGCCGCTCCGACTATCAGCCGACTGGTTAATTTGCCGGCCCAAATACAACACGCCAGGCTGAAGGCTCAGAAGATCCGGCACATTTCGCCCTTCCATGGGCAGCGCCTCAATCGTCTCGTTGCTGACTGCGTTGCCAATGGTAGCGTCAGTTGTGTTTAGAGTTTCCGTCATTGCGGAAACATTCACCGCCTGCGTCACGGCCTGTAGCGACAACATGAACCCGACCGTCGCGGGCTGGTTCACGAGCAGTTGAGCAACCTTGATCTGAGCGCCGAAACCGGTCGCTTCGGCCGTAATCTCATATGTGCCGGGCGCAAGTTGGACAAATTGGTATATCCCCTTAGCGTCAGACTGAGCTGTCGCTTGAAAGCCATTGCTTTTGTTGTTGAGTGTAAGAACTGCCCCCGCCACGACTGCGCCGGAGGAATCCTGAACGGTCCCGCTCACTGATGTTGTAGAAGACTGAGGCCACATGGGTATGGAAACCAAAACCAACAGAAACGAAATGAGTGCACTCCGCTTGGGTGTCAGAACCCTCGCCATTCCTTCTTGCATAAGTAGCCCCCTGGGCGCGACGAACCGAATCGCGCGTGCTTAGACCCTGCGCAACAACGTGCTGCTTCAAAAGTTGGGTTGTTCTTCAGCTGTTTGGTCTTCTCCCGACAAGCAGAAACTTTCCGAACCGCACACCAAACAGGTATGCATGCGAATACGCGCTTCACGCTCGCTTGTCAAGAAAAAAGTAATCGATTCTATTTTTGAGCCGTTGAAATTTGCACTGGATCGGTTACGAGCAGAAGCGTTGACCATTGAACCCAGGCTTCCAGAGCATTTCCATGCAAGATAAATAGTTTAAGCGTATGAATATACAACACTTATTGTCATATATTTGATGCGCAATTCCCTGCCGAAAACTAGTCTGGAGGCTTTGAAGCAGACGCAGAACGCTCATGCTCAAACTCTGTCGGACAAATATCAGAACATTGTCGTTTCAATAATTCTTTAGTTTGGTATGATCTTGCGTTGGCAACTCCAGTTGTCGGAATATTCTGGTTGAAATCCACCGAAGAGGAAGGCCGTTTGTACACCATTCGAGACATCGCTCGGCTTGCCGGCGTTTCTGTTGCAACGGTTTCAGGCGTTCTGAACAATAAGCCGACCATCAAACCAAAACTCGTTGAGCGCGTAAGGAAGGCGATGGAGGCTCTGGACTACCATCCTGATCAGGTTGCGCGTAGCTTACGTGTCCGCCATACCTGTACCGTGGGCATGGTAATTGCTGACGTTACAAATCCGTTCTTTACAGATGTCTTTCGTGGCGTCGAGCAGGAAGCGCAAAGCAATCAGTATTCAGTTATCCTCTGTGACGCCAACGAAGATCCGGCTCTGGAACGCCACTATCTGAGCACACTGTTTTCCCGGCGCGTGGATGGTGTTTTGCTCGCTCCGACAAGTTCGTCTTCTCCTCAAGAGACACGCATTCACAAGCGCTTCCCTATCGTTCTGATCGATCGTATCCCGATGGGCTTCGTAGGGTCAGCTGTGCTGACGGATAACTTCACGGCTGCTTATGAGGGCACTCGCCACCTGATCGAACTGGGCCATCGCGAGATCGCGATCATTGCAGGGCACCTGAATCTCTCTAATGGCAAGGACCGGTTGGAAGGCTTTCGCAAGGCTCTGCAGGAGCACCACCTTGCACTTCCCGACAAGTATCTGCAACAGGGTAATTTTCAGTTGGAAAGCGGATATCAATGTGGCCTCGAGCTGATGCGGCTTCCTGTGCCTCCGACAGCCGTTTTTTCTTGCAACAACAAGATGACCTTGGGTCTCATGCGGGCTCTCGGGGAACTCCATGTGAATTGCCCACAAAGTGTAAGCGTCCTGGGTTTCGATGACTTCGAATGGACCGCTTATTTCACTCCCCGCCTGACTGTACTTGCTCAACCCGCGCGCGAAATGGGAAAGCAGGCAATGCGGATGTTGCTAAAGAAGCTTCAGGAACCGCAGAATAGTGAAAACAACGAAACCGAGAGAACCACTGTGATGCTTAAGGCTGAACTAAGGGTCAGAGATTCGACCGCGCCACCTAGTTTGTCCGTCTCGATCGGCAACCCGAGAGACCAAAGAGCAATTGGTATTCATTCCACAAGTGCAATCGAGATCGCGGCGCCCCCGATCACAGAAGACCCGCACTAAGACCTTTCCTCCTCCGCCGGTCATAACGCACACAAGTCCTGGATTCTCAGGGAAACCCTTTTATTCCTAGAGAATCGTGGTCATGGGAGATTTCCGTGCGGTATTCACAACGCCTGATGGAGCTTGCCAGCCATGGTTCGCGGAATCAATGCGCAGATCTGTATCCAAAAAATGAAACGATATTGTTTTATTAATAAGCCGCTCGCATATTCGAGCAAAATGGCTTTGCCAAATGAGCTGCAACATTACATGAGGATATTTATAAACGATTCGTTTTTATCGTTGACAAACAAAGCTAACGAGGTGTAAGTCTTTCCTGCCTGAAAATTCAGCGGAAGTTCCGTGTTACCACCACTAACGCCAACGCGGAGGCGGTACGAACTCCGCTGGCAAGTGAGAACGAAATTACTTTCTTGCTCATCGGAGTATTGATGTTTGTCGGTGAAAGGCCGCAGCAATTGGGTCGGATCTTATTGGCCGCAGTGTTCCTATCCTGCGTATCTTTCGGCCAGACTCAAGTCGAGCCTTCCTTCGGCAGCGAATTTCGTCAGCAGGCCGACCAGATCGCCAAAACGGCTCTCCAAAGTACGGGCGTGCCCAGTGCTTCCATCGCCATCGTGAAGGACGGCAAGATCGCTTATCTCCAAGCCTATGGAGATGCACGGCTCGACCCTTCCGTGCCGGCGCGTCCAGAGACGCGCTATGGCATCGGTTCGATTAGCAAGCAGTTCACCGCGACAGCCATATTAATTCTGGCCGAACAGGGCAAATTGTCTCTCGATGACCCGGTCTCTCGCTTTCTGCCGACGTTGACACGGGCGAATGAAGTCACGATTCGTGAACTGCTCTCGCACACATCGGGCTATCAAGATTACTGGCCGCAAGACTATGTGCCGCCCTTCATGTTGGTCCCGGTGACCGCGGGGCAGATTGTGGAACAGTGGGCGCAAAAGCCACTGGATTTCGATCCTGGTACTCGATGGCAGTACAGCAATACAAACTTTGTGATTGCTGGGTTGATTGTCGAGAAAGTCAGCGGGATTCCGCTGATGAAATTCTTGCACGAGCGAATCCTCGCACCACTCGGCATGAACGGCGTGGCCGACAATGACAATGGCCCCCTTGGCGACTCCGATGCTGAGCGATATTTGCGCTATGGGCTTGGTCGGGAACGCGTGGCGCCCAAGGAAGGCAAAGGATGGCTCTTTGCTGCCGCGGAACTTGCAATGCGGGCGCAGGATCTCGCTGAGTGGGACATCGGAATGATGAATCAACGCCTGCTCAAGCCTGCTTCCTACCAGGAAATGGAAACAGAGGTCCGGCTTAAGAACGGAATGGGAACGCACTACGGTCTGGGGGTCGAAGTGCGATCGGAATACGGACACCGCGAGATTGAACACGGTGGCGCAGTCTCAGGCTTTACGGCAGAGAACAGAGTGTTCCCGGACGACCGTATCGCAGTTACAGTACTAACAAACGACATGCCTGCGGCCGCAGCTCCGGAAATCGCTGGCAATATTGTTCGGCTGCTTCTTGTGGCAGATCAACCACTGGAGAAAGCGCGCGACCAGAAGGCTCGGAAGATTTTCGAGCAACTGCAACACGGAACTATTGACCGTACGCTTTTCACCGCAGACGGCAGTAGTTACTTTACTGGGCAGGCGCTCGAAGACTTTGCCTCGAGTCTCGCGCCGCTAGGCGCGCCGCTGGAGTTTGCGAGAACAGGGCAAGAGGAGCGAGGTGGCATGACATTCTGCAGCTACAGGGTGAACTTCAAAGATAGGAAATTTGCCGTGTTGGTTCGCGAAATGCCCGATGGGAAGATCGAGCAGTATCAGTTGATGGTGGAACCGTAAAGAACGCAGCAAGGGAAGGGCAAGGCCTGGGCTGAGGCAGTTGCGCTTCCGAAGTGTCTGGCGGTGGTCTGCTAGAAACGCGCAGATTCAGAAGTTTGGATGATGTTCACGGGGAAAGCGAGTTTCCATGCATCGAACTATCTTACTGATGTCGTGGGTAGTACTCATCACAACAAACATGGTGGCCAGTGTAAAAGTCGAAAAAACGGAATACAAAGGCTGGCAGAATTGTTACCGGGTCACTAACGGCGAGATTGAGCTCATCGTTACCGGTGACGTCGGGCCGCGCATTATCCGCTTCGGATTTGTGGGCGGTCAAAATATGTTCAAGGAGTTTGCGGAGCAGTTAGGCAAGAGCGGTGAGGAAAAGTTCCAGTTGCGTGGTGGAGATCGCGTCTGGAAGGCGCCCGAAGATCCCGTCGCCACCTGGGCTCCTGATAATGTTCCAGTTCAGGTCATACCGACCGCTACCGGACTGATCGCCCGCGCGCCGATCGAACCGTTGACGAATTTACAAAAAGAGATCGAGATCGCCATTGCGCCGTCGGGAACGACTGTAACAGTGTCGCATCGAATCACAAATCATTCTTTGTTCACGCTGGAATTCGCTCCTTGGGCGCTAACGATGATGGCTCAAGGTGGAATCGCAGTTAGCGGATTTCCTCCGCGCGGCCGGCACCCGATTAATCTCGAAGCCACGAATCCGCTGGTTATGTGGGCCTATACCGATCTTGCCGATCCGCGCTGGAAGTTTACCAAGAAGTATTTGACCCTCCGACAAGATCCGAACAACAAGGAAGCACAAAAATTGGGTCTGTTCAATCCGGATACCTGGGCGGCCTACCTGTTGAACGGTGAGGCATTCGTGAAGCGAACCAAGGCGGACGCCTCGAAAACCTACCCCGATTTCGGATGCTCCTTCGAAACGTTCACCAATAACGAGTTTCTTGAAATCGAAACACTCGGCCCGCTGACCAAGTTGTCCCCCGGGCATACGGTAGAGCAAGTGGAGCACTGGGGACTGTATCGGAAGGTACAGCCAACCGAGTTAACCGACCAGGAATTGGATCGGGTACTCCTACCTCTCGTACAGGCTACCGGGGGCGCAGAATAGATGCCATCCGCATGCTTTCTTCAGGCGGCAGAAACGCGCTTTTCCCTCAATCCCGTTGACCTCATCATCATTATCTTGTACTTCGTTTTGGTTCTGGGTCTGGGTGTGTACTTGCGGCGTTTCACTAAGACGGCCGAGGAATTTTTTATGGCTGGCCGCGAGATGACGATGTGGGTCGCGGGACTTAGCTTCATCTCCGCCAACCTCGGCTCTTTGGAGATGATGGGGTACGCCGCAGCCACGTATCAGTACGGGATTCTTGTGGCCCATGCCTACTGGATCGGCGCAATTCCCGCGATCCTGTTTCTCGCGCTCGTAATGTTGCCCTTCTACTACATCTGCAAGACACACTCGGTGCCAGGTTATCTAAAGCTCAGATTCGGGGAAGGTGCGCGGTCCCTCTCTGCCCTCTCCTTCGCAGTGATGACGATCCTGATGAGCGGCATCAACATGTACTCGATGGCGATCATCATGAAGGTCATCCTCGGCTGGAATATCCATTTCAGCATCTGGGTCTCGTCACTGACTGTCGCGATCTATGTAGCGACAGGCGGCCTTCTTTCGGCAATCTTCAACGAGGTACTGCAGTTTTTTCTCATCTGGATTGGATGCCTCGTGATTCCCGTGGTGGGATTGATTGAAACGCACGGCTGGGCCGGCATGGTTCATCGGATTCAGGCGAATTTCCCAGGCCAGGACTTCATGCACATGTGGAGCACGACCGGCACATTTTCCAACAATCCAATGGGAGCCCATTGGACAGGAATTGTATTTGGCTGGGGCTTGGCAATCTCGTTCGGATACTGGACAACTGACTTTCTCGTCGTGCAGCGTGTGATGGCGGCCAAGGATCTTCGCTCCGCCCAGTTAGGCACGATCATTGGCGGATTTTTCAAAATGACTGTGCCTCTGATAGTTATTCTGCCCGGCTTGCTTGCGCTCGCAGTCTTACCTTACCACCTGGTCCCTGAGAGCCAGGGCGGACTCCCGAACGTGCACACATACAATGAAGCGCTTCCCCTGATGCTTGCTCGCTACTGTGGACCTGGGCTGCTGGGTCTCGGAGTTACAGCGTTAGTTGCCGGCTTCATGTCCGGGATGGCTGGCAACGTCACGGCTTTTACTACGGTGTGGACGTATGACATTTACAAGCCTCTTATCCGGAAAGATGCCTCGGAAAGTCATTGCGTTTCCATGGGCCGTTGGTGTTCGCTTCTTGGAGTCTTTGTGAGCATCGGAACGGCATATCTGGTGATGAATTTTTCCAGTATTATCGTCTACGCGCAGGTAATTTTTGTCTTCTTTATTGTGCCCATGTTCGGCACGGTCATCCTGGGTATGCTCTGGAAACGAACCACGCCTGCGGCCGGTTTCTGGGGCTTGCTGGCCGGGATTCTGACTTCTTTCGCGCTGTGGCTGTGGGTAAAGGTCGATCCCGGCGCGTTGAACTTTGTTGCATTTTCCGGTTACGCGAAAGATATGTCCGAGAACATGTATCGCGCGATGTGGTCCCTCATCGCAAATGTTCTTGTCACCGTAGTAGTCAGTCTGGTCACCAAACCAAAGCCCGATCATGAACTCCGGGGACTGGTGTACGGAATGACAGACTTGCCCTCGGAGCACGCATTTCCGATTTTTCAGCGGCCGATCACTTGGGCCGCGGCGGTTGGGGTTGGATTCATCGCACTCAACATCTTTTTTTGGTGAGAAAGGCACGCTGTGGAGAAGCAGTCTATATCCGTGTGGTTTTTCATTGGAGCGCTGCTCGCAATTTATGGGGTCCTGATCCTCGGTTCCGGGATCTATGGACTGTTTGTTCCGCCCAATCACGCGGTCGCCATGTCTCATCTCCACATCGGTATTTGGTGGGGCTCCGGCATGGTGCTATTCGGCACGGGCTACATCGTTCGCTTTCGACCGAGATGAAAACATCTATAAGCCAGCACTTATTTGAAAGGCAAGAACAATGCAGCACGCAGAAGTGATCCTGGTTGCAAGTGGCGATTTGCGGCTATCAGCGAATCGAGCCTGCTGGCCTGCCCAGCACCAAGTGGAACAGTCGGTGATGAGTGCGATTCGCGCTTGCGGACATTCCGTTCGCCGCGGACACCCATTTGATCCAGTGCAACAACACGGATTCATTGACAGTCAGCGCCACGGCATCGAAATCTTTCGCAAGATTCCGCCCGAGGCTCCTCTGGTGGTGGTCGAAGCGGTTTGGCAGTACAGCCATCATGTTCTCCCGGGCCTCATGACCCATCTGGGACCTATCTTGACTGTTGCCAATTGGTCCGGGCAGTGGCCTGGGCTGGTTGGCATGCTTAACTTAAACGCGTCAATGGCCAAGGCTGGCATCAGATACAGCACCCTGTGGAGTGTCGATTTCACTGATGACTACTTTCTCGACGGGCTGCGTCAATGGCTGAATTGCGAACCGGTCAAGCATGATACCAGCCACATTCATCCGCTCGCAGCGTGCCGACTATCTCCGGAAGCGGAAAACATGGGCCGTGAGCTGGGCCATGAACTCTTGCGTAACAAGGCCATCCTTGGTGTTTTCGACGAAGGGTGCATGGGTATGTACAACGCCATCATCCCCGACGAGCTATTGAACGCAATGGGGGTCTACAAGGAACGGCTCAGCCAGTCTGCTCTCTATGCGGAGATGCGTCGCACTTCAAAGGATGAAGCGCAGGGGATTCGCACCTGGCTTGAGAGCGAGGGCATGCAATTTCGTACGGGATCCGATCCGGCTCGTGATCTCACAGACGATCAGATTCTTGAACAATGCCAGATGTACATCGCGGCGCTTCGCATAGCAGACGAATTTGGCTGCGACGCGATCGGGATCCAGTACCAGCAAGGCCTGAAGGATATCTGTGCGGCATCGGATCTCGTCGAGGGTCTTCTGAATAATGTCGATCGGCCCCCGGTAAAGCATATAGACGGTACTCGAGTTCTATTCGACGGATTGGCCCTCCCCCATTTCAACGAAGTAGACGAGTGCGCAGGCCTTGATGCGCTAGTAACAAATCGTGTTTGGCGCCGTCTGGGATTTGCGCCAGAGACAACCCTTCATGATGTTCGCTACGGTGAGCCTTTCGCGATAAATGGCCGTGAGGAATTTGTATGGGTATTCGAAATCTCGGGTTCGATTCCTCCCAGTCATTTTGCGAACGGATACAAAGATGCAGTCAGCGAACGCCAACCCCCTATGTACTTTCCCCTGGGGGGCGGCACGATCAAGGGTGTCAGCAAGCCGGGAGAAATTGTGTGGAGCAGGGTGTTTGTCGAAAACGGAAAATTGAACGCCGATATTGGCCGTGCCAAGGCGGTTGCGCTTCCCGATTCTGAAACTCAGCGACGATGGTCGATCACGACACCGCAGTGGCCGATCATGCACGCCGTCCTGTGCGGCATCAGCCAGAATCAGTTCATGGCTCGGCATAAATCGAACCATTTACAGGTCGCTTACACGCCCGATGCCAATGCCGCGGGCACAGC
>Ga0209169_10002015_pt1 | contig 12361 bp, 9 predicted proteins | sample HubBroMetageWRM4_FD_188346 | JGI IMG/M metagenome (GOLD analysis project Ga0209169, IMG submission 188346) | Warmed soil microbial communities from the Hubbard Brook experimental Forest, New Hampshire - Hubbard Brook CCASE Soil Metagenome WRM 4... | ecosystem: Environmental > Terrestrial > Soil...
GTTGCGGGCCGCGATCTACGCGCTGCACCGCGCGGCCGACGAGTCGGCGGGTTCGCTGCCCGTGATGTTGCAGCGGCTGTCCACCGTGCACCAGCCCACCAACTTGCAGGTGAAGGTGAGGCTGGAAGGGCAGCCCATCACGCTGCCGTCCGATGTCGAGCAGTCGGTGCTGCGGTGGACCGGGGAAGCACTGTTCAACGCGGCGGCGCACGGCAAGGCCACCTGCGTGGCGGTCCGGTTGCGTTACCTGGCCGATGCGGTGACCATCAGCGTGTCCGATAACGGGACCGGCGACCCGGCCCAGCTGCGCCGCGCGCTGCGGCTGTCCAGCGGGGGCGACCTGTCCGGGCTGCACCGCGGACTGGCGAACATGCTGGATATGGCGGAGATTCTGGGCGGAACGCTGTCCATCCGTCAGTCTCGAGCAGGTGGCGTGCTGCTGCGGCTGAGTATTCCGCTGCCCCTGCCCGGTGTCCGGCAGTAGTCAGCCGGCGGACACCGCCGGGATTCAATTGCTAGGGCCAAAGGGCCCGTCGGGAGGTGGCCAAGGCCCGTATCCGGCGATGGCGTCTGCCGTCATGCTGACAGCCTGAGGCATGCTGCCGCCGCGACCCCGGAGGAATGCCATGACCATCGCGTCGAAATCAGTGGCTTCCGGCCATCGGAGATTCGCGTCGACGGCAGGTCAGCCAGGGAATCCGGTAGCGATGCCTGGGATAGGACCCGGCGGGCCGCAGCCGGACGCCGGGGCTCCCGTCACGATCGTGCTCATTGACGATCACGCGATTGTCCGGCAGGGCCTGCGCTCGCTGCTGGATCGCGAACACGACCTGCAGGTGGTCGGTGAGGCTAGCTCGTCCGGAGAGACACTGGTCGTCGTGGAGCGGACCCAGCCGACGATCGTGCTGCTGGACATGAAGCTATCGCCGGACTCAGATAGCGACGGGCTGAGCTTGTGCGCCCAGCTGACCAAGCGATATCCAGCGCTCGGAGTGCTGGTGCTCTCTACGTTCGTGGACGACGCGCTGGTGGTCAGGGCCGTTCAGCACGGGGCATGCGGCTACGTGGTCAAGGATGTCGACGTGGTGGAACTGGTGCGGGCCATCCGCCTGGTCGCCACGAGCGGGAGCGCGTTCGACTCCCGCTCGGCCGCCGCCATGATGCGGTCGATCCATGCCCCTGAGGTGCGATCAGCGCTTACCGGGCGCGAGCAAGGCGTGCTGCAGCTGGTCGCGCGCGGCCTGAGCAACCGGGGCATCGGCGCGCGCCTGTACCTGTCGGAGACCACGGTGAAATTTCATGTCCGCAACATCATGCGCAAGCTGGACGCGACCAGTCGTGCCGAGGCGGTCTACAAGGCCACCAAGAGCGGCGTGGACCTGACGTCCATCTCCTAGCCGTCCTTGTCGACGGTGAGCACCAGCCACCCTCCGTGATACTCATGCACCGCACAGCGGTGGCCGGCGCGGTCACCCAGCACACCAAGCTGACGCAGATCAAGGGTGCGGATATGGCCGTAGGCGGCGGTGGGTTCGTCCTCGACCGGCACGGCGACCACGACCTGATGGCGGGCGACACGGAGCGCCTCCCCGATCACGGCGCGGCCGTGATCGGAGCTCACGTGCTCCAGAAGATGGATGACGCTGACCGTGTCGGCCCAGCCATCGGGCACGGGAATCCGCGCCGCATCGCACACCAGGGTGTTCACCTGCAGCCCGCGCGCGGCCGCCACGGCGCTCAGCAGGCCCATGGTGCCGCCGGACAGGTCGGACGCGGTCACCGTATTGGCCGGCCGCTCGGCCAGCAGCAGCGGAAGGAAGCCGAAGCAGGAGCCGAGGTCGAGCACCTGGCCCGCCGGGATGAGCTGCAGTGCATGCGCGTACACGGGGGCCAGTTCGCTGATCGTGGTGTGTTCGCGGCCGGTCGCCGCGGCCGGCGCCTGCCAGCACTGGCGGACTCGGGCCAGGGTATTGCCATAGAACGTGCACCAGGCCAGCAGCGGGTCATCAACGCAGGACCGCACGACGCCGGTGAATAGCCGCTCGAAGATTTCCAGCCCGGACAGCCAGCCCGGCGCGAACAACTCGTCGGCCAGCAGCCCGGCCACGTCGTTGTCGAGCTGGTCGGCCGACAGCCAGTGGGTCACCTCGATCCGGCGGTCGCGCACTGTCAGGCAGAAGTGGCCGGTACGGACGGCGGGGGCACCGTCCGCGGCGCGGCCGCGCGGTGGCTCGGCGCGCAAGACGCTGACCAGGTGGTCGTCGTAGCGGCCGTGCGGGCAAGGCGCGAGCGGGTCGATGGTCTGCGGAAGCGACGGGATCAGGTTCGGCGCGCTCATCGTCCGGTCGCCTCCGCCGATATCTGCCGGGCGGCGCGCTGCAGCCCGGTGAGGTCGGCGACCACCTGAACTCGGTCGCAGAACTCCGCGTACCGCGGCAGGTCGCACGCTCCGAGCCCCCAGGAATACCGTGATTCCGGGGTCAGCCAGATCGTCTCGCGGACCCTCCGGGTGATTTCGGCGAAGGTCTCGAGCGCGGCGTCGTTGCCGTTGCCCCGTCCGTCCCCGAGCACGATCAGCGTGGTGCGGCGATCGAGCGCGGCCGAGTGCTCCGACAGCACCTGGGTGAACGTCGCGCCGTAGTCGGAGCTGGCGTCGACGTCCAGCAGGCCGCCGGCCGGCAGCCCGTCGAAGACCAGCCCGAGCGCCCGTTCCAGCGGGTGTTCGGCGAACAGCTCGGTGATCTCGACCGGCGCGTCCACGAAAGCGAACGAGCGGGCCTGCGTGAACAGTGACTGCATGCCGTATACCAGGTGCAGCGTGAATCGCGCGGTCGCGCGCACCGACAGGGAAACATCGGTCAGCAGCAACAGCCGGGGTTTGTCGGCGGTGCGGCTGGTCGTGATCGGACGGAACGGCACGCCGTCATAGCCCATGTTCTTGCGCATCGTCCGGCCCGGGTTGACGCGGCCGCGGGGGGTGTTGCGCTGCCTGCTGGTCCGGGCGCCCCGGAGCTGGTGCGCCAGCCGGCGCAGCGCCTCCTCAAGCTCGGCCCGTTCGGCCTCGTCAATGGTCTCGGTCCGCCCGCCTCGTGCGGCTCTGGCCTCCACCACGGCCCCGCCGGCCCGGTCCAGGTAGCGTCGCAGCAGCTCGGGCAGGTCCGCGATGACGCCTGTCAGCTGCCGCCGCAGCCGGGCCAGGGCCTGGGCGTCCAGATCCTGGTCGGCTGTCTCTAGCCAGCCAAGCAGCACTCCCTGCTGCGCCACCGTCAGTGCGGTGTCGATCCGGTGCCCGGTGGCCGGGGCGAGCTGACCCGGCATGCCCGGGTTGTGCAGCCGGTCGGTTTCCAGCTGCACGGACGCTCCCGCGTCCCTGGCGCTGTCGGCGCCGTCGGAGGACAGCACGATTTCGTCCGTCACCGACGCCAGGTCGATCTTGTTCGCTTCCTGGTGCAGGTTGTACTGCTGGGCGAGATCCTCCTGACGGAAGTAATCCCTGATGTCCGCCGGCTTGCCATGACTGTGCCCCTGCTGCGGGAGCTCCGATGGCTCATCGGAAACCGTGAACGACTCCAGCTCGCCCGTGTCGGTCAGGTCGTCGTGGGCGTGGCTGTGACCGTGCGGGCCGGCCGGACCGTCTACCGGGCGCAGCGAGAAGAACGCGGTGAACAGCTCATCGAACAGCTCGTCGTCGCGCCGGTCCTTGACCAGCGTCACGCGCAGCGCCGCCCGCAGCGTCGGCCGGTCCGCGAGCACACCGGGCTGCGCGGCGGCCAGCATCGCGTCGGCCGCCTCGGCGACCGACACGCGTACGCCGAACAGCCTCAGCAACCGCACGAACCGGTGCAAGCTGGCTTCCACGCCAGCTCCCTCAGCCGGGCCGTCGGCGGGTGAGCGCCGCGAACGACCGGCTGCCCTGGCCCTGGCCGGGCTCGGTGCGCCGCGTCGGGCCCGGACCCGGAGCGCCGTAGTATCCCTCGTCATGCCGGCCGGGCTGGTCCATGGCCGCCCGGACGTCCCGGCCGTTGTGGTCCGCTTGCTCGTGCTGGTGTCCCTGATCACCGCCATCACCATGCTCGCGGGAGTGCGCATTCCCATGGCCATGGCCATGGGAATGGCCCGCGTCGGGCAGCTCCCGGTTCGGGTCGACCAGGCGCGGCAGCGTCTCGGTGGCGCGCTGCATGTCCCGCTCGTACTTCAGCACGACGTTGAGGGTGTCGGCCAGCACACTCGCGTCGAGCTCGTCGACGCCGAGCACGGTCAGCGTGCGGGCCCAGTCGATGGTCTCGGAGATGCTCGGGCTCTTGCGCAGCGGCAGCTCCCGCAGCCCGCGCACCACCTGGACAAGCTGCCGGGCCGCGGCCTCGGGCAGCCCGGTCTGCTTGGACCGCACGATCTCGAGTTCCCGTTCCGCGTCCGGGTAATCGAGGAACAGGTGCAGGCAGCGGCGCTTGAGCGCGGCCGAGAGATCCCTGGTGTTGTTTGAGGTGAGCACCACGTACGGCGGCGTCTTGGCCGTATAGGTCCCGATCTCGGGCACGGAGACCTGATACTCGCCGAGACATTCGAAGAACACCGCCTCCAGGGCCTCATCGGCCCGGTCCACCTCGTCGATCAGCAGCACGGCCGGCTGCTCGCCGCGAATCGCGTCCAGCAGCGGGCGGGCGACCAGGAAATGGTCAGAGAAGAACACCGCGCCGTGGCCCTCGATCCGCGCGACCGCGGCGGGGATATCGGGGGCGTCGGCGATGATGTCGTTGATCTTCTCGCGCAGCATCTGGGTGTACAGCAGCTGCTTGCCGTAATCCCATTCATAAAGTGCCCGGGTCTCGTCCTGCCCCTCGTAGCACTGCAGCCGGAGCAGCCTGCGGCCGGTCACCGTGGCCAGCGTCTTGGCCAGCTCGGTCTTGCCGACTCCGGCCGGGCCCTCGAGCAGTACCGGCTTGTTCAGCCGCGTCACCAGGTAGATGGTGGTGGCCAGCCGCCGGTCAGTGATGTACCCGGCCTCGGCGAACCGGCTGGCGACGTCGTCGATCGACGAAAAGGGACTGCGATCATCGACCGACTGGGGCACGTGTCCTCCGGTTCGTCCGGGTCGAGGCGATCCTCTGCCGCCGGCGGATCAGGTGAGCAGGTCGTCTAGGTCGCCGTTCATGCAGTGCTCGACGACCGGGCGGACCGTCTCGAACGTGCATTCCTTGGCGTTGCCGGGCGTGCAGGCGTCGCCGAGCACGTGATTGGTGATCCGGTCGACGTCGGCCGCATCACCAATGACCGTCTTGGCGTTCTCGTAGTACTTCGTCGGCCCCATGCCCAGGCGGTTCTTGGAGTAGCTGTCCTGGGTCACGTCGGTGAATTTCTCCGGGATGCCCACGTCCCGCAGCAGCCGGATGGCCGCGTTCAGTGCCGCGTCGGCGGCCTGCACGGCCGTCATGCCGTGGGTGTCCACGCCCATCTGGTCGGCGATGTCGGCGAACCGCTGGTAGGCCGCCGGCATGTTGAACGCCCACACCCGCGGCAGTGCGATGGCGTTGTTCAGCCCGTGGTGGAGGTCGTAGAAGGCACTGACCGCATGCGAGATCGAGTGGATGATGCCAAGCCCGCCGGAGTTGAACGCCTGCGCGGCGATGTACTGGGCGTACATCATGCCCTCGCGGCCGGGCAGGTCCTGTCCGTTCCACGTCGCGGCGCGGAGGTTCTCCGAGGTCAGCTTGATCGCGTACAGGGCGTTGCCCAGCGACGGCGGGAAGTTCAGCCGGGACACGTACGGTTCGGAGGCGTGCGCGAGCACGTCGAAGCCGCACTGGGCGGTGTAGTCAAGCGGGCAGTCGTAGTACAGCACCGGGTCGTCGACGGCCAGGGTGGCCACGCAGGCGTCGTCGAACGCCACGTACTTGTGCGGTTGATCCGGGTTCGTCGTGGTGTCGGTGATGACGTACGCCCACGAGGTCTCTGAACCAGTGCCCGCCGTGGTGGAGACGGCGATATGCGGCGGATTCTTCGGGTTCTCTGACTTGTTGAAGCCCTCGAATTCGTTGACGCTGCGGCCGTCGTGCGCCACCGAGATCCGGGCGCCCTTGCACGCATCGTGCGCCGAGCCGCCGCCGATCGAGACGAACGAGTCGCACTTGGTCTCCTGGTAGAGCGCCACGGCGTCCATCACGTTGTAGTCCTTGGGATTGGACTCCACCTTGTCGTAGAGCACCGTCTCAAGGCCGTGCCACTTCAGCGACTCGACGATCTTGTGGACGGTGTCGCTGCCCCGCAGGCCGGTGGTCATCACCAGGATCTTCCGGAAACCCAGCTTCTTCGCCTCCGGCCCGATCATCTCGTGAGCCCCCGGGCCCATCATCGCCCGGGGGAACGGGTGGAACTCCTTGATCGGGAATGGCTTGAGCAGTTCGTCAACCTGCATGGCGCACGGGCTCCTCTCCGTATGGTGTGCTCCCGCGCAGCATGCGAGGACCGCCTCAGCCGAGCGGACCGTATGAGCGGACCGTATGAGCGGGAGCACCGTTGCGGCGAGACTAAGCAGCGGCGCGACGATGCGGAACCCGCGCGCGCCGATTCCGCCCGACGGCAACCGCCATTGCGCCCTGACGGACAGCATCGCGCCTGCCCGAACGGAGGGGCAACCAACGGGACGAGGCCGTAACGCCGGAAGCGCGACGTCCAAACCCAGCAACCCGCTCCTGAGCTCAGACCTGACGGCCCGGTACCTATCCATCCGGACGGGTGATGACGGCCAGAAGCATGGTGACACTGCCCGCACAACCTCATACCGTCACCAGCATCAGGCGAGGACGGGCGGACCGTCATCCGATCCCGCCGCGGTCGACCCAGGAGGCTTCTCATGCAGCAGGACACCCCAGTCGGCGCCATGCCCGCCGCAGGCGGCCAGGACCTCAGCGTCGGCCAGGAGCCGGGGAGCGATGACCCGGGCATCACCGGGGAGCTGCTGGTCGAGGAAGTCTCAATCGACGGAATGTGCGGCGTCTACTAAAACCGGAGCCACCGTGATGATCACTCCATTCGAGCCAGGTCGCGGCTACCGGCTCAACCCGGCGGTGGCGCTGCGCCCCGAGCCGTTCGGGGCGCTCGCGTATCACTTCGGCAACCGGCGGCTGTCTTTCCTGAAGGCGCCGGAGCTCGTCGAGCTGGTGCGCGGACTCGGCTCGCACCGCTGCGCGTCCGATGCCCTGGCCGCCGTTCCCGACGGTCGGCGTGATGCCTACCTCAGGGCGCTGGCCTCGCTGGCCGCGGCGGACATGATCGTTCCCCAGCAGGTCGAAGGGGAGGTAGCGTGACGATCGCCCGCGGCCAGACCGCGCCCGCCGGGCCCGTACCCGCGCTGGTGGAGCAGTTCAAGGGCGGCCTGGCCGCGCCGATCTGCCTGACCTGGGAGTGGACGTACGCCTGCAACCTGTCGTGCACGCACTGCCTGTCCTCATCGGGCCGCCGCGATCCCGGCGAGCTGACCACCGAACAGATGCGGTCGGTCATCGACGAGCTTGCCGCCATGCAGGTGTTCTACGTCAACGTCGGCGGCGGAGAGCCGACCGTGCGGCCGGACTTCTGGGAGCTGCTTGACTACGCGGTGGCCAGCGGCGTCGGCGTGAAGTTCTCCACCAACGGGCTGCGGCTCGACGCCGAGCGCGCACGGCGGCTCGCCGCCACCGATTACGTGGACGTGCAGGTATCGCTGGACGGTGCGAGCGCCGACGTCAACGACGCGGTCCGCGGCGACGGCTCCTATGCCATGGCGCTGCGCGCGATGGAGAATCTGGCCGAAGCAGGCTTCGCGAACTTCAAGATTTCCGTGGTGATGACCAGGCACAACGTGCCGCAGCTAGACGACTTCGCGGCTCTGGCCGACCGGTTCGGCGCTCAGCTTCGGATCACCAGACTCCGCCCGTCTGGCCGCGGAGCTGACGTCTGGCCCGAGCTGCACCCGACTGACGCCCAGCAGCGAGAGATCTACTCATGGCTGACCGACCACGGCGACCAGGTGCTGACCGGCGATTCGTTCTTCCACCTCAACGCGCTCGGCGGCAGCCCGCTGCCCGGGCTGAACCTCTGCGGGGCCGGCCGGGTGGTCTGCCTGATCGATCCGGTCGGGGATGTCTACGCGTGCCCGTTCGCCATCCACGACGTGTTCAGGGCCGGCACCGTCCGCGCGCCGGGCGGTTTCGCGCGGGTCTGGCGGTCGGCGCCGCTGTTCGCCGAGCTGCGCACCGAGACCTCAGGCGGAGCCTGCCTGTCCTGTTCCGAGTACAGCGCCTGCCAGGGCGGCTGCATGGCGGCGAAGTTCTTCACCGGCCTGCCACTGGACGGGCCCGATCCTGAATGCGTCAAGGGACACGGCGTCAGCGCGCTGGCCGCCATCGGCGGCGCGCCGCCCCGGATGGGGACGGACCACTCGCACCGTGGCCGGGAGGTGCCGCTTGGCATGCCGTCGTTGCGCGTCCCGGCCAAGGTGCGCGTCCCGGCCAAGCTGTGCGACTCCAGCCCACTGGCGGGCACGGCGTGAGCACGTCCCTGACCGATCCCCTCGACCTCGGGCCGCGGCGCGCGCCCAGCCGGGTGATGTTCGGACCGCATGAGACCAACCTCACCCGGGACCGGGGGATCTCGGCGCGGCACGTGGCCTATTACGCCCGGCGGGCCGCCGGAGGGTGTGGCGTCCTCGTGATCGAGACGGCGAGCGTGCACCCGTCGGACTGGCCGTATGAGCGCGCGCCGCTGGCCGCGGACTGCGGGCCGGGCTGGGCGGACGTCGTCACGGCCTGCCGTCCGCACGGTGCCCTGGTGCTGGCCGGCCTGGGTCACGCCGGGATGCAGGGCTCATCGGCGTTCTCGCAGTCCGCGCTGTGGGCGCCGTCGCGGGTGCCGGACGCGACCTCGCGCGAGCTGCCCATGGAGATGGCCGGCCCCGAGATCGACGCGGTGGTCGACGGATTCGCCGCCGCGGCCGCCCTGGCCGCCGGAGCCGATACCGATGGGGTCGAAATCAATGCGGGCCAGCACTCGCTGCTGCGTCAGTTCCACTCCGGTCTGACCAACCAGCGCGGGGACGACTACGGCCAGGACCGGCTGCTGCTCACCGAGCGGGTGCTGCGCGCGGCGCGTGCCGCGGTCGGCGGCGGGCGGGTGCTCGGGCTGCGGCTGTGCTGCGACGAGTTCGCCCCGTGGGCCGGCGTGACTCCGGAGCTGGCCGCGGAGCAGGCGGCCCGGCTGGCCGCGCTGGCGGACTACCTCGTCGTGGTGCGTGGTTCGATCTACTCGGTGCCCGCGACCCGGCCTGACCTGCATACCGATCCAGGCTCCGGGGCGGAGCTGTGCCGGCAGATCCGGGCGGCGGTGGACGGCGCCGTGCCCGTGGTGCTGCAAGGCAGCGTGATAGACCCTCGACAGGCGCAGTGGGCGCTGGACGATGGTGTCGCCGATCTGGCCGAGATGACCAGGGCGCAGATCGCCGATCCCGACCTCGTCGCCCGGTGCCGCAGCGGGGAAGCGGAGCGAGTCCGCCCCTGTGTGCTTTGCAACCAGGCCTGCATGGTCAGGGACAACAGGAACCCGGTGATTACCTGCATCGTCGAGCCGCGCAGCGGCCACGAGCTCGACGACGAGGACACCGCGGGCACGGACCAGCCGCGGCACTCGGTGCTTGTGGTCGGCGGCGGCCCGGCCGGGATGGAAGCCGCCCGGGTGCTGGCGCAGCGCGGCCATCTGGTGCGCCTGGCGGAGCGTGGGCCGGAGCTCGGCGGCATGCTGGCGGTGGCAGCGCTGGTACACGGACGGCAGCGGCTGGGCACGGCGGTGGACTGGTGGCGCCGTGAACTGCGGCGCCTCGACGTGGCGGTAGCGCTGCGGCACGCGGTCACCGCGGCCGAGCTGGACGACGCGCTGGCCAGCGGGGTCCGCGTGGTGCTGGCCACCGGCTCGGTGCCCGGCCCGCGTGAGTACCAGGTCGCCGCCGACGCGCGCGTGGTGGAGGCCGCCGACCTGGCCGCCCTGGTGAACTCCGGTGCCCTTGACCGCTGGCCAGCAGGCCGGGCCGTGGTATTCGACCCGATCGGCGGCCCGATCGGAGTCGGCCTCGCCGAACTGCTCGCCGCGCACGGCCGGCCCACGTCGATCGTCACCCAGGACCAGATCGCCGGCACCCAACTGGCGCTCACCGGCGACCTGGCCGAAGCCAACTCGCGGCTGCAGCGGGCGGGTGTGGCCCGCGAGCTACGCAGCCTGCTGCGGGCCGTCACCGGTGACCATGTACTGCTTGAGGACCGGTGGACCGGCGAGCAGCGCACGGTGGACTGCGCGTTCCTGGTGCACTGCGGGCACCGGCTGCCGGAGCAGGCGCTGTACCTGCACCGGCCCGGGACATCGCGGGCAGGTGACTGCGTGGCGCCTAGAACGGTACTCGAGGCGGTGCTGGAAGCGCGCCGGGTGGCGCTCGCCCTCGGCGTGGACGGCGAACAGCCGGGCCGCCTCGCCGGCCAGCCCGTCCTGATCGCGACCGGAGGCAGCCGATGAGCGGGACGAGCAGGTACCGGTACCTGTTCTCGCCGCTGCGGATCGGCCCGGTCGTGGTCCGCAACCGGATCGTGTTCTCCGCGCACCTGACCAACTACGCCGAAGACGGCCTGCCTAGCCAGCAGCACGCCGACTACTACGCGGCCCGCGCGGCAGGGGGCGTCGGGCTCATCATCACCGAGGAGCACTCCACCCATCCCACCGACTGGCCCTACGAGAAGCTGATCCACGGCTTCCACCGGGCGGTCATCCCCGGCTACCAGAACATCACCGCCGCGGTGCACGCGCATGACGTGCCGATCTTCGCCCAGCTCAATCACAACGGCGGCCAGGCGTCGTCGATGTTCTCCCGGCAGCCCGTGTGGGCGCCCAGCCCCGTTCCCGACCCGATGTTCCGCGAGGTGCCCAAGGCCGTGGAACTGCACGAGATCGACGAGATCGTGGCCGGCTACGGCACCGTCGCCGGGCACTGCGCGGAGGGCGGGTTCGACGGCATCGAGCTGCAGTGCTCGCACTCCTCCATCGTCCGCGGCTTCCTGTCGCCCGCGACGAACAAGCGCACCGATGCCTACGGCGGCACGCTGCAGGGCCGGGCCCGGATTCTGGTGGAGATCATCGACGCCGTGCGCGAGGCCATCGGGCCCGACCGCGCCCTGGGCGTGCGGATCTGCGGCGATGAGCTGATCGAGGGCGGGAGCACGCTGGAGGATGCCGTTGACGTGGCCAGGATCGTGGAGGCGACCGGCCAGGTCGATTTCATCAACACCTCGATCGGCGTGGCCACCGCGACGCTGTTCATGATCGAGGCGTCGATGGCCATCCCACCCGGGTATGCCCTGTTCATCGCCAACGCCATGCGGCGGGCGGTCAGGCTTCCGGTGATCGGGGTGGGCCGGATCAAGGACCCGGTACAGGCCGAACGGGCACTGGCCGAGGGGCACTGCGACCTGGTGGGAGTGGTGCGCGGCCAGATCGCCGACCCAGACTTCGCCGCCAAGGCCCGCGCGGGGTACGCCACCCATATTCGCACCTGCCTGTCCTGCAACCAGGAATGCGTCGGCCGGATGGGCCTGAACCGGTGGCTGGGCTGCATCGAGAATCCCCGCACCGGCCGGGAAGCCGTCTCTCTCGCGCCGCCGCGCCTGCGGGGCAGGAAGGTGATCGTGGTCGGCGGCGGTCCGGCCGGCCTGCAGGCCGCCGCTACGGCGGCGCAGCGCGGCCACCAGGTCACCCTGTACGAGCGCCAGCCGCGCACCGGCGGGCAGGTCATCGCCGCCGCCTCGGTGCCATCCCGCGCCGAGTTCCTCGACGTAGTGCGCAACCTGGCGGCCGAATGCCAGCGCTACGGCGTGCAGATCAGCACCGGCGTGGCGGCCACGGCCGAGTCGGTCCGGGCTGATTCGCCTGACGTCGTGGTGCTGGCCACCGGGGCGATCCCGCAGCCGCCGTACTGGGCCGGCGGCCATCCGCGGGTGGTGGACGTCCGCGACGTTCTCGAAGGACGCGCCGAGCCCGCCGGGCAGGTTGTCGTGGTCGATGACCTTGGCTTCCACCAGGCCACCAGCGTCGCCGAACTGCTCGCTGACCGGGGCTGCGCCGTGGAGATCATCACCCCCGGCATGGTGGTCGGCCAGGACCTCGGCATCACCCTGGACATGGAGACATTCAATGTGCGCGCCCACGCTAAGGGCATCCGGCAAGCTACTGACCTGGTGGTGCTCGCCGCATCGGCCGCCGACGGCGAGCCCGGCTCCGACGGCGAGCCCGGCTCCGACGGCGAGCCCGGCTCCGACGGCGAGCCTGACTCCGGCCCGGGGCCGGATGGTGG
>Ga0209169_10002016_pt1 | contig 12355 bp, 6 predicted proteins | sample HubBroMetageWRM4_FD_188346 | JGI IMG/M metagenome (GOLD analysis project Ga0209169, IMG submission 188346) | Warmed soil microbial communities from the Hubbard Brook experimental Forest, New Hampshire - Hubbard Brook CCASE Soil Metagenome WRM 4... | ecosystem: Environmental > Terrestrial > Soil...
CCACGCTAGTCAACCTGATCCCGCGCATCTACGACGCCGCCCCCGGAGCCGTCCTCATCGACGGCCGCCCCATCCGCCAGTTCCCTCTCGACGCGCTGCGCCGCCAAATCGGCTTCGTTCCCCAGGAAACCTTCCTCTTCAGCGACACCATCCGCGACAACATAGCCTATGGCATCGCGACCGAAGCTTCACAGAAAGACTGCGAGCCCTCGCTCGAAGCCATCAAAACCGCCGCCGAAGCCGCCAACATCGCTCAGGACATCGAAAGCTTCCCCGAAGGCTACAACACCATGGTAGGCGAGCGCGGCATCACCCTCTCCGGAGGCCAGAAGCAGCGCACCGCCATCGCTCGCGCCCTGCTGCGCAGCCCCCGCATCCTCATTCTCGACGACGCACTCTCCAGCGTCGATACCAACACCGAAGACAAGATCCTCAACCATCTCCGCACCATCATGCACGGACGCACCACCATCTTCATCTCCCACCGCGTCTCCACCGTCCGCAACGCCGACGCCATCGCCGTCCTCCATCAAGGACGCATAGTAGAACTCGGCACCCACGACGAACTTATAGCTCGCAACGGTTATTACACCGACCTCTATAACAAACAGTTACTGGAAGAAGAACTAGCCGAAGTCTAGCTTTTGTGTAGGGTGGACGCTCTTGTCGGCCAACTGCCGACACATAGTAACTGTCAAATTCTTGTCACCCGACTAAACAAACATTTACTACCCATACAACCCAATTCGGGAATAACTTGATCAGACAGGGAGGGAGCGAGGATAATGCTCGCTAGCCCTTCAACTATCCTGCTGCACCACGGAGTCACCATGCCACGTTCGCGATCGGCCTCGATGCCCTCGTCTGGTTTCTTGACGTTAAAATCTGCGGCGCTCACCCTCTGCGTCCTTCTCTTCGCCGCTCTGGCTTGCGCCGCGCAGAGTGGCAGCACTGGTTCCGTCGTGTTGCACGGTCAGCGCCCGGTATGGGCGTTGCCCGAGAACAGTCAGGGCGCGGTCCCGGGCGATACCACGCTTGGGCATTTGACTTTGGTTCTAAAACGCTCACCGCAACAGCAGCAGGCTTTCGAACAGTTTCTCCAGCAACTGCAGGATCGCACCTCTCCCAACTATCATCACTTCCTCACGCCCGTTCAGATTGGAGAAAAGTTTGGCGCCTCGCTGCAAGATATCAAAGCCGTCTCCGAGTGGCTGAGCGCCCAGGGACTGCACGTGGATGCGGTCGCCAACAACCGCATGATGATTGACTTCAGCGGCAACGCCTCGCAGGTTGGGGCCGCCTTTGGAACCGAGATGCGCTACTACAAAGTAAACAGCGAGCAACGCATCGCAACCGCCGACGATCCCCAGATTCCAGCCGCCTTAGCCGGAGTGATTCAATCCATCAGTGGCTTGTACACCATCAAGAACCGGTCGTATCACGGTATGGGGAAGGCGTACAAACCGAAAGGCGGACACTTCGCCTCGCCCGACCTCACGTTTGGTTGCCCTCAATGCCTCAACTTCATCATGCCCGCCGATTTCGCCACCATCTACGATTTAAATGATCTAACGGTTGATGGAACGGGACAGAACGTCGGCATCATCGGTCGATCAAGAGTCTACGATCCCGACGTCGAGAATTTCCAGACTCTGTCTGGACTTGGAACAAAGGACCCCACGGTCATCATTCCACCCGACGGAGTGGACCCCGGCCCCCCTGCTGGTCCCACCGGTACCGCGTCCGGCGACCAGGGCGAGGCCACGCTCGACGTGATGCGCTCCACCAGCATCGCACCCGGTGCGACTATTGATTTGATCGTCAGCGCAAGCACTGAAACCGAGGACGGAATCCAGATCGCCACCGAGTATGCCGTCGATACCAACCCTGTCCCTGCCCAGATCATAAGCATCAGCTTCGGAGCCTGCGAAAACGAAGCCGGTCAGGCCGGCGACGATTACTGGGACAACCTGTTCAGCGCGGCTGCTGGAGAGGGCATCTCGGTGTTTGTGGCTGCCGGAGATGCAGGTGCCGCCGGTTGCGATGACTACTTTCACACTCCGCCAGCACACCAGATCCTCAGCATCAATTACATTTGCGCTTCCAGTTACGCAACATGCGTAGGTGGAACCGAGTTTAACGATGTGCCCGAAAGCCAGTATTGGAATGAAAACGGCGCACAGGAGCCCCCGTTTGAATCCGCCCTGGGTCCCATCCCCGAAGGTGGCTGGAATGAGCCCTTGAATGGCAGCGGCGACACGCAGGCTGCTGCGGGCGGCGGTGGATTTAGCGTTTTCATCGCAACGCCTTCGTGGCAAACTGGAACCGGCGTTCCCGGAACTCAGGGACGCTACACCCCCGACGTCGCATTCAGCGCATCCGCGCACGACGGATATTTCGGATGTCTAGCCGCCGGCGGAGGCAGTTGCGTCGTGAGCGGTGGCGAGTTTGACTTTGTATATTTCTCTGGTACCTCCGCGGCCGCTCCCTCCATGGCCGGCATCACCGCCCTGCTCAATCAGCAAGTGCAAGCGCCGCAGGGACAGCTCAATCAGCGCCTCTACCAGCTCGCAGCCACTCCCGGGAACGAAGTTTTCAATGACGCAACCGTTACTACCAGCGGGGTCACCTCTTGTGCGGTGACCACGCCCAGCATGTGCAACAACAGCACGCCCTCACCTACGGGACTGACAGGCGGTCTCGCCGGATATTTACTGACCGCGGGCTATGACGAAGTTACCGGTCTCGGCTCGATCAACGGAGCGAACTTGCTCTCCAACTGGGTAGCCGTATCCGCCACCGCTACTGCTCTCGTCTCCAGCCAGAACCCGCAGATTCAGGGTGCCACCGTGACCTTCACCGCGACCGTCACCACCCTGGGCACGAACCCGCCCACCGGCACCGTGAATTTCAATGATGGAAATACTCAAATCGGAAGCGGCACCCTGAGCACCGTAGGCACCGCCCAGGTGGCAACCTTTTCAACCACTACCCTGGCCATTGGCACGCACTCAATCACCGCCATCTATGCCGGAGACTCAAACAACGCCGGCAGCACATCGGCTCCCGTGAGCCAAGTCATCACCGCCATCACAACCACTACCACCCTTACCTCAAGCAATCAGACCCCGGGCTACGGAGTCGCGGTGACCTTGACGGCGACCGTCGCCACTACGGGCTCCCACAAGCCCACCGGTACCGTGACCTTCAACAACGGCAACACAGCGATCGGCATGAGCACCCTGAACGGCTCTCAGGTGGCAACCTTTGTCACCTCCGCATTCTCTGTAGGCTCGAACTCGATTACAGCCGTCTATGGCGGGGACGCGAACAACGGCCCCAGCACCTCGTCACCCCTAATTGAGACCGTCACAGGACCAGCCTTTACGCTCGTCAACACCGGCGTTACCTCAACGACTGTGCTGGCAGGAGTGTCAGGGACGGGTTATGCCTTCACCGTGGCGCCAGTGTCGCCAGCTCCAAACTTCGGAGGTCCAGTCACGCTGAGTTGCAGCTTCGCTCCCTCGGACCCGACGCTGATTCCCAGCAGTTGCGAGTTCGCCGGCAACGGAATTTCCAATAACGTCATCGCGGCCGGAAATGGATCGACGGCAGTCACCCTGGTCATTACCACCGCCGGCCCGAACGGAGGCGGAGCCGATCGCCGCCGCCGTTCCGCTAACGGCTCCGACAATCATTCTCCTTGGCTTCCGTTGACCTTGCCGCTCGCCGGCATCGTCATGGTCGGCTTCGCCGGACGGAAAGTCTGGAAACACTCCGCCATGGCTGGCCTGTGCGTCGCGCTCCTGCTTATCGGAGTTCTGGTTGCCTGTGGCGGCAGCAGTTCACCGCCGATAGGTGTCAGCGTAGCCGCCCAGTCGCCTTTGTTCCCCAACAACGCCAACGATGGGTGGCCGCTCCAAAGCGTGACCTTTATAGCAACCGTCACCAATACCACCAATACGGCCGTAACTTGGGCCGTAACCACGCCGAATGGAGGAACCATCAACCCGACCACCGGCGTGTACGTGGCTCCCACCGTGGCTCCCGGTCTCCCAGCGAACGTAACCGTTGTAGCGACGTCGGTGGCTGACAGCACCAAGACCGGAACCGCGCAGGAGACCATCAAGCCTGCGACCATCCCCGGAACCTACACCGTAACCGTGACGGCGACCGACCCCGCCGCGGTGCCCACAACCCAGACGCTCTCTCCTACGTACACGATGGTCGTGAACTAGGAACGCGTTGTTGTAGTTACGCTGACTCTTGACCCAGGGCGCGGAAAGGTTCCGCGCCCTTTTTCTCGGCGTCAAATGTCAAGATTAGGATCCGGCTAAGGCCGCCACGTCGCCTGCTTCCCGCCTCCGGAAAAAGCCCATAACCGCATACACCGCCAGCACCAGCATCATCGGATCGATCTGCCGTCGGTAATACACTTCCACGTGGGTGAAATAAAACACCACCGGAAAAAACAAAAACACCAGCGCGTAGAGAACGGCAACAGGCTTATTGACAAGAAACGTCCGCCACAGGCCAGCGATCGTCAGCAGAGTAAAAAGTGTATTGAAGACAACATTGACGGGATCATCCGGTTCCTGGGCCAGGTAATAAGAGCTGAAGCTCCAAAAGTGAGTCCAGATAAAAACGATGCGCCGCACCGTCACTACAGCGAAGAAACGAGGGTGCGCCCGGATGTAAGCAATCGCCTTCTCCTTGCTCTCGTCCATATAAGCAATCTCGCCCATCTGCTTATACTTCTCCCACTCCGCATCGTTGTGCCACGGACCAATCTTCTGCGTCAGAGCCGACCCCAGTGAGTTCGATTGCCAGTAGGAAGTGTCGCCATTATTGCCGATGTATAACTCCAATCCAATCGAGTCGCGAAAAGGAATGAAGCGGTGAAACACCTCATAATTACGAATGAACCACGGGCTGACCGACATGACAACAGTGACCGCCGCTACCGTAAGTGGCAAGAACCAGCGCTCCTTCTGCTGATACAAGCGAACCGCAATCCAACCCAGCATGACCGGCAAGACCGTAAGCACGATCGGCTCGGTGAGCGCTGCGAATCCCCAAAGTAATCCATACCCAATCCACGAACCCAGTCCGGCCCGCCGCTCAAGATGCAAGGTCATCAAAAATAGCAAAGCGAGCTGCAGCGTTGACAGCCAAGTCGGCCAGATGCGCTCCGCCGGCCAATAAATCGCCAGAGGAAAAAACGCCCACGCCCATCCCGAGAACAGCGCGACGCGCCCTCCGAAAGTTTTGCGCGCCGCAAAAAATACCGGAAGACAGGTCAGCGCCGATATCAAACTCTGCAAAGCAAGCAGCACCAAAGCCGATGCTCCGCTATAGGTCCCAAAAATTAAGAAGACGCCCGCAATAAGATAGGGATAGACCGGAGGCAGCCACGCTGTCGGCCCCGTGTATTCAAACAAGGGACTACCAAAGCCGTGACCTTGCACAATGGAATAGGCGACTTTGCCGTTTTCAAAAGCAAAATGCCAGTGATTTCGACTCGGATCCATCTGGTCGGGGTAGAGAAACCCGACCACGGCCAGCCGGATGGCCAGCGCAAGAAGCACCATGCACCACTTGTTCTTAAGGCAAGCCGCGAACTTTCCCGCGAACTTTGTCCTGAACGCTGTCATGAACACAAAAGACGAACCTGCGCGCCAGTTGCGATGCTTCCTTATCGGGCCGGCAGCGACGCGGGCTGCTGCAATCTGAACTCGAGCAGCGTCTCGCTCGGAACATTAACCGATTTGCCCTTCTGGGCCACCGATCCGACAGCACCCGCAGTGGCGCCGATGGCTGCTCCCATCCCGGCATTCCCGGCCACGGCTCCAATCACCGCACCCAGACCGGCTCCTCCCAAAAGACGTTTCGCACTTCTCTTGCCGCTGCTGCTGCCCTTGACCTGGTAGTCGCTGGTCAGAAGTGGATACGCCGTCCCATGCACAACGATGTCCGTAAGTTCCAACTGCAGCTCCGATGACCCCGTTGCGCGTCCCGCCTGCTTGGCTTCCGCAAGCCGCCCGTAAACCGTATTCCCCTTCGGCACCAGAACGACGCCATTGACCACGAGGTTCGTCTCAAGCGTCGCCGTGAACCGCGATCCCGGAGGATTCTTGCTCGAGTCAACCGTATCCAGCATTCGCACCAGAATGCTCGTACCGGCCGGAACCGTGGTCATCGGCGGCGGACCGCTTTGCTGCGCCGCCGCAGGCAAATCCGCAAATGCCGCCATCACTCCGCACAAAATGACCGTCACAAAAACGTTATGACTGCGCATCTCTGTCCCCCTCTTTCTTGAACTCAGGAACTTTGCCTCAGGAGCCCGCTATGGGTAACGCCGAATTAATCTGCAGATCGATGATCAGCAGCAACTGGTGTTCAACCTGCACAAAGCGAGCCGCCGTAATCGCACCCATCTCCTGTTTCACTCGCAGGTAGTACTTGCTCAGGAGCTCGTCCCGTTGCTTCTGAAACTCCATAGCAGTGCGCACCAACTCATCCGCCTTCTCATCCGTCAGGTGGTTGTATGTCTGCGCGTATTCTTCGATATTCGCCACTCTCAGATCATTTACCTTGGCGAGTTCCGCATCGTAGTCGCGGTAGATGGGCCAGAACTTCGCCGCTTGGTCCAGATCAAGCTGCATGACCTCATCCACAATCGAGTACTTCTCCGACCGCACATCTTCCCGCAGCAGCTTGACGTACTCTTTGAGGTTCTGTTCCTTAGACGCTTTCGCCGATGCCGCCGCCGGAGCTGGAGCTTTGACCGGAGCCTTCTGGGCTTGCGCCTTGTCCTGGGCAAACACCGCGGAGGAAGAAACCAGGAACGCGAAGATGGCGAGTGCTGCTCTGTTTTTCTTAGTCATCCTTGTCCTCACTATTAACGCCCTTACTATCGACCCGAAAACGAACCATTCTACGCCAGCCTCACCTGATCGCGTCAATGCAAAACAAATTGCGTGCTGCGTCAGTTTGAATTCGCTTTGAAGGGGCGCGGCTTCAGAGCTTGCCCGAGCGAGCCGAAGGGTGTCGCAAGCATCGTATTTTCACCGCGGCTAAACAGTTTGCTGAAAAACTCGCGATTCGTATCAGGGTATCGCTTTAGCGATACCGCAAAGCATTCAAAATCAGACCCCCCTTTAGGGGCCGGACATCGGAATTCGGGTTTCTAAATCCATGAAGCCGTTCACACCAGGTCATGAGGCTAATGTGCGATGTGTTCTTTTTTGCACAGAATTCTTCCGCCCTGCGGTTCAGTATTAGGTCAGAGGGGTCGCGGGAGACAGGCGTCTCGGGAGAAATCAGGATCATGTCGATGAATTTTGAGCGGTGGCAAGAATTGGCGGCCTTGGCCTCCACGGAACAAGATCCCGCGAAGTTGACAGAACTCGCGAAGGCGATGAACCTCGCTCTTACACAGAAGACACCTTACCTCGATCCTCCCGCCGTAGTGTCAAGCAGCGTCATACAAAGGAGGTCGCCATGAATACTATTCCGCTGGTTCCGCTCCAACGCCTGATTCATGATGTGACGGGAGATCTTCACGTCGTCGTTGCGGCGAGCGAGCATGGTTACCGCGAAACCGCCTTGGAAGCCTGTCTATCAGCCAAAGAAAAGCTGCAAGCGATCCGTGACGAGTTGCTCCGGCCAGAGCCGCCGATCGCTGACCCACGCTACGACTACGAGAGCTAGCCGCAATTCAGGACAGTCGTAATTGTGGTCCGCCACCGCTTGACTAGTGGGCAGCCCCAGCAAGCCTCTGCAATGTCGGCAGTCTCCGACGTACTTCTTGTTTGTCTCGTCAGTCCAACCCTTCCAAGCTGCGCACGTGCTTCCCTATCGGCTGTTTCCTGGAAAACGAGGGCTGGCCGCAAGCACCATCAATCTTCATCTCGCCCCAGTTCGCCGTGCGACACTCGAAGCGGCGGATTCTGGCTTGCCGATTTGGAGTTTGGGCCAAGCCGACTCTGCCGCTCAGCGAAAAGACGACCGCGTTTAGTGTGCTTCTCCATTCGTGGTCGTCACAGAAGTCTCGTCTTCCCCGGACGACACATTGAGAACCACCGGGATCGTCATCGACTGCGCGGGGTTCGCGTACTGGATGACGTTGATCTCGGCGAAATAAGTTCCCGCCGCTAGCGCGCTGGCATTCGCGCTCACGGTAATGTTCGTCGGCGTGTTGCAGCAACCCTCGTTGTCAGGAGAAACCGACAACCAGCTGCCGCCCTTGCCCGACGCAGCAACCGGCGTAAAGCGGATGACTCCGCTGGTGCTGGCAACGGTGATCGTCTGCGGCGCGGGATTCACGCCTCGGCTGGTGTTGAATACGACGGCGGGCAATTGAACGAAGACCGGGTCGCCTACCGTGACCACCACAGGAATGGTGACATCGCCAGTCTTCACCTTGAGCACTTGCTGTCCGAGGAAGGTGCCGGGTTGCACGCCTTTTCCAGGCAAGCTCTTGACGGTGACCGACACGGTGTAACTTCCGGCATTCACTCCCTTCGCAGGAACCACTTTCAGCCATTTGCCAGCATCAGCAGTGTTGGCCGAAACGCTCCAGTCCAGCGTCCCCGAACCGCCATTGCCAATTTGAATAGTTTGAGAGGGCGTAGTTTTGCTGTTCGGTATCAGCGAGAAGCTCGTTTGTCCAGGAGTGTTGTCGACCAACGCGCTGCTCGACGCAACGACGGTTAAGGTGACTGGCACGGTCATCGCCAGGCTGGGGTTTGAATATTCCTCGATGGTGATCTCGCCCGTGTACGTCCCCGGTTTGAGCGAGGACGCGCTGACGCTGACATAGACGGGGTAAGGTGAATTGCAGCAACCGGCATTCGCTGGAGAAACCGACAGCCAGCTGCCACCCGTAGCAGTCGATGCAGTCGGCGTAAAGCGAAGGGTTGTCGCGGGATCATTACTGGCGACCGTCAGGATCTGCGGCAGCGGGTTTGCTCCCCCAAAGGGCATCACGAAGTTCAGGGGATTCAGTTGGGTAAAGATTCCGTCTCCTACCGTGACGATTATCGGGATGGTCGTAGTGTCTTCCCCAGCTTCGAGAAGGAGCTGGCCGGTATAGGTTCCTACAATCTGGCCGCCTCCGGGCAAGTCTGCCGGAACGATCGACACCGTGATCGCCTTGGGCGCAGAGCTGCTAAGAACCGACGGTTTCAGCCAGGCGCCACCGTCGGAGGTTGTCGGCGTGATCGTAAATTTCAATTTTCCGGCTCCTGCGTTGCCGATCTGAAGAGCCTGCGGCGTCACTTTGGTGGCTCCCTTTTGCATGGAGAAGCTCATCTGGCCGGGGAGATTATTGAAGAATCCACCCGAAGCTTCGATCGTCAAAGTGACGGGCACGGTTAGCGAGCGGGCCGGATTGGCATACTCGAAGATGGTAATCTCGCCGGTATATGTTCCTGCAGAAAGGCTGCTGGCATTGACGCTGACCGTTACTGGATAAGGCGTGTTGCAGCAGCCGGCGTTCGCCGGAGAAACCGACAGCCACGCGCCGCCAGTTGCCGTCGAGGCCGTTGGCGTAAAGCGAATCACGGAATTATCCGTGCTCTCGACCATCATGACCTGGGGCAACGGATTCGCACCACCGAAGGGCATCGTAAACGCGATCGGGTTCACTTGCTCGAATACTGAAGTGCCCACCGTGACGCTCACGGGAATGGTTGTGATATCTCCTCCAGTTTCGAAGAGGAGTTGGCCATCGTAGGTTCCGGCAATGGCGCCACCGCCAGGCAGCATGCTGGCATTGACTTCCACCGTAACCAGTGAGGGAGCAGTTCCGCTGGTGGAAGAAACCGTCAGCCAGTTGCCCGCGTCGGAGGTCGTGGGCGTGACAGTCCAGTTCAACGTGCCGGAACCGCCGTTCCCAATCTGTATGACCTGTGAGGTTGCCGTACCACCGGTCTTGAGCGAGAAGCTGAGGCCGCCCGGTAGGTTATTGAAGAAAGTACCCGAGGCCTCGATGGTCAAAGTCACTGGCACATTCATCGACCTGGCGGGATTGGCGTATTCAATGATCGTGATCTCACCCGTATAGGTTCCTGCGGGAAGCGTGCTGGCACTGACGCTGACCAGAATTGGATAAGGCGTGTTGCAGCACCCGGCGTTGGCCGGAGAAACCGACAGCCAGTTCCCACCCTGGCCGGTGAAAGCGGTCGGTGTAAAGCGAATCACGGAATTGTCGGTGCTCTCAATGTTCAGGATCTGCGGCAGCGGATTCGCTCCGCCGAATGGCATCGTAAAGCTGATGGCATTGACCTGCTCAAACACAGGGCTTCCCACGGTGACTGCTATCGGAATAGTCTCCGTGTCTCCCGTTGTCTGGAAGAGCAGTTCGCCGATGTAAGTCCCGGCAATGGCGCCACCGCCGGGCAGGAGGCTGGCATTTACGCCGACGGTTACCACTGACGGTGCCGCCCCGCTCGATGAAGATATGGTCAGCCAGTTGCCCGTGTCAGACGTTGTAGGTATGACGGTCCAGTTCAATGTGCCTGAACCGCCGTTCCCGATTTGTATGACTTGTGAGGCGATCGCGGTGCCGCTGGTCTTTAGCGAATAATTGAGCCCGCCAGGAAGGTCGTTGAAGAATGCGCCCGACGGCTCAACCGTCAAAGTCACCGGCACAATAAACGACCGCGCCGGATTCGCATACTCCATAACAAAGATTTCCCCGGTATAGGTTCCTGCCGCAAGGGTGCCCGGAGTCACGCTGACCGTAACGGGATAAGGCGTGTTGCAGCAACCCGCGTTAGCCGGATTGACCGACAACCAATTGCCGCCGTGGGCAGTGTATGCCGTGGGCGTGAACCGAATCACTGAGTTATCGGTACTCTCGACGGTCATGATCTGGGTCAGCGGATTCTTCCCGCCAAATGGCATGGTGAAGCTAATCGGATTGACCTGTTCAAAAACAGAGCTTCCAACCGTAACGGCTACGGGGATGGTCACACTGTCGCCGGAGGTCTGAAGAAGCACTTGCCCAATGTAGGTTCCGGCAGTTGCGCCGCCTCCGGGAAGATTACTGACTTTAATTCCAATGTTGACAGTGGCGGGGGAGGAGCCACTCGTGCCGGATGCCGTCAACCAAGCACTGCCGTTGCCGGTGCTGGACGTCAACGTCCAGTTCAGCGCGCCCGATCCCGCGTTGCGGATATAAATGGGTTGCGATGTAACGGCCGTGGCGTTGGTCTTGAGGGAGAAGCTGAGCGCGCCAGGAAGATCGTCAAAGAATGCCGCGCTCGAAGCAGTGACTGTCAGAGTCACCGGTACGGTCATGGTGTTCTTGGAATTACTGTAGTCGGTAAAAACAATTTGTCCCTGATAAGTGCCAGCCGACAGTCCGGAGCCGTTCGCAATGACCTCAACCGGATATGGCGCGTTGCAGCAACCGGCGTTCGATGGAGAAACCGACAGCCAGTTGCCGCCCGAAGTCGTGCTCGCGACGGGAGTGAAGCGAAGGGCTCCGCTGGTGGTGGCAATGGTGACGATCTGCGGCAGCGGGTTGGCGCCGGCGAAGGGCATCGTGAATGACATCGCCGGTACCGTCTGGAACGTCTGGGAGTGGAGCGGGCTCGGCAGTCCGAAGATCAAAGCCAAGACGACTGTGGCGAAGAAGATACCCAACTGATCGGATTTCGAGACACGATTTTTCATGTTAATGCTCCATTCCCTGACGATTTGCGTTGCCGAATGGCGCGAAGCGGAGCCCCAGGAAGCTCATGTCGCGGCTCCGCTCCTTCCCGTGCGCCATTTGTACTCACTTCGCATTGCGCAAACCACCGCGCAAAACCGTCATGGAATTGCTTAAATTGCAAAGAAAATGTAGTTGGAAGGTCGCCGGGTGACTTGTCTAGCGGTTGCCAGTGGCGGGATTTGCCGCAGCCGCCAACTCCGCTCGAAATCGCGCCGCCTGCTGCGGCTGATCCAGCGCTTCATATTCGGCCGCAAGATCTTTGCGGGCGGCATGAATAAAACTTGTCGACGGACTGCTTTGCTTGCTCAGGATTTCGTAGCCGGCCAAAGTCTCGGGCTCCGCATCTTCATAACGCTTATCGTGGAGCAGGGTCCTTCCCAGCTTGATATGCGCGATGGCGAGGTTTACATTGTCGGCCGGAAGCGTTTCCTTATAACGCCGAATCACGTCCCGAAAAAGTAGTTCCGCGCGCGGATAGTCCTTCTTGTCATAGATGATGCCCGCTACGTTGGACAGCGCGATCGCAACCAGATAGTGGTGATCGCCATAAACCGACCGATAGATGTCCGCCGCTTGCTGGAAGCGCGCTTCCGCTTGATCCAGTTGGTCGCGCATGGACGCTACGTTCCC
>Ga0209169_10002017_pt1 | contig 12354 bp, 12 predicted proteins | sample HubBroMetageWRM4_FD_188346 | JGI IMG/M metagenome (GOLD analysis project Ga0209169, IMG submission 188346) | Warmed soil microbial communities from the Hubbard Brook experimental Forest, New Hampshire - Hubbard Brook CCASE Soil Metagenome WRM 4... | ecosystem: Environmental > Terrestrial > Soil...
GCTCGACGATAGCCTGATCGTGGAAGCTTCGGCGGGCATTCGCGATCTTGAGTCCCAATACGAACTGGTGCTGCCCCGTGATGCCGGTTTCGAGACCCTCGCCGGTTTTATGCTCGCGCGCCTGCAACGAATTCCCAAGGTCGGCGACACCTTCGACTACGAGGGCCATCGGTTCACGGTGGATGAAATGGACGGGCATCGCATCGCTAAAGTGAGGATCGAGAAACTGCCCACGCCGGCAGTGCAGGCCGGCGACTAACGACCGACGACTAACGACCAACGACGAGTTCTTAACGACCGAACCCAAAATGCTTCGCTATCTCGCCCTCCGTGCCCTGTACACGCTGCCGGTCGTCTGGCTCGTTGTATCCCTCGTTTTCCTTCTGATCCACCTCGTCCCCGGCGATCCCATTTTGCAGATGCTGGGCGAAGGCGCTCCTGCCGCCGACGTCCAGGCTGCCCGCCACCTCTACGGACTCGATGTCCCGCTTGGGCAACAATATCTTCACTACTGGGCAGGCGTTCTTCACGGCGACCTGGGCCCGTCGTTTCGTTTCAACCAGAGCGTGAGCAAGCTCGTCATCCAGAGATATCCCTACACCCTGCAGTTGACCCTGGCAGCTTTACTCGTGGCCGTACTGCTGTCCGTTCCCGCCGGTGTGCGCTCCGCGCGACGACGAAATCACTGGGATGAGCGCCTGCTCAGTATCGTCAGCCTGTTCGGCCTGTCATTTCCAAACTTTGCTCTCGGGCCCATTCTCATTCTGTTGTTCTCCATCAAGCTAGGATGGCTGCCGGTCTCAGGCTCAGGGACACTTGCCCACCTGATACTTCCAGCCATCACTATGGGCGGAGCCTTGGCTGCCATCCTGACTCGCATGGTGCGCACGTCTATGTTGGAAGAGTTGGGCCAGGACTACATCCGCACCGCCCGCGCCAAAGGCCTGCCCGAGCGCACCGTCGTTTATCACCACGCGCTAAGAAACGCCATGATTCCGGTAATCACAGTCCTGGGCCTTCAATTCGGCGCGCTGCTTGCCGGAGCGATTGTCACGGAAACCATCTTTTCCTGGCCAGGCATAGGCCGCTTGACGATCCAAGCCATCGGCAACCGCGATTATTATTTGGTGCAAGGCTGCATCCTTGCTATCGGTCTCACCTATGTAGCGGTGAATCTTATGACCGATTTGTTGTATACGGTGGTCAATCCGAGGATCCGCCAATGAGAAGAAATCGGGTTTCTCAGCCTCCTCCGCGTGCAGTTCTCGGCGTGTTCTGCGCTAGAGATTTTGACTTTGCTAAACGCTCTTAACCCATGTCCACCACCACCTTCTCGCTCCCACGCGCCGCTAGCCACAACGTCCTCGCTACCACCGGCGCCGCCCTGGTCACAATCTTTATCATCCTAGCGATCTTCGCCCCATTGATTTCCCCTCAAGACCCAGCCCACATCGACCTCCCAGTTCGTCTATCGCCGCCATCTGCCGCCCACTGGTGCGGCACCGACGAACTCGGCCGCGACATTCTTTCCCGCCTCATTTACGGCTCTAGAATTTCCATGCTGGTCGGCAGTTCCGTAGTCGCTGCGTCGCTCAGCCTGGGCTTGATAATCGGCTCGCTAGCCGGATACTACGGCGGCCGTCTCGACCGTTTCATCAACATCGTCGTAATGAACGCTTTTCTCTCGTTCCCCGGCATTCTTCTCGCTATCGCCTTCGTCGCCTTCCGCGGCCCCGGCATCTTCAATCTTGTGTTCGCACTGTCTCTCGGCGGTTGGGTCGGATACGCCCGCTTGGTCCGTGCCCAGGTGCTGGCCGCCCGCGAAAAGGAATACGTCGAAGCCGCCCGCGCCCTCGGAGCCAGCGATCTTCGCATCATCACCCGCCACATTTTCCCTAACATTATTCAGCCCGTAATCGTGCAGGCCGCCATCGGCATGGCCGGAGCCATTCTCGCTGAAGCCACCATGAGCTTTCTCGGCCTGGGTGTTCCTCCGCCGACCGCCAGCTGGGGAACCATGCTTAACGACGGTCGCGCCCATCTGTTCGACTCGCCGCATCTCGTCCTACTCCCGGCCGCCGCCGTCATGCTCGCGGTGCTGTCGTTCAACTTCATAGGCGACGCCCTGCGCGACTATCTTGACCCGAGGTCGCGCATCGAAGCCGGCCTCTGAATCATCCAAACTTTGGGGGATATCATGATCGCGCGCATCTGGCGGGGCTTCACCCGCGAATCCGACAAAGACACCTACTTTGCCTATCTTCAAGAAACCGGCCTCAAAGAATACGCCTCCATCCCCGGCAATCGCGGTGTCTGGGCTCTACGCCGCGTTGCCGATGGCATGTGTGAATTCACCCTGATGTCGCTCTGGGACTCGATGGAAGCAATCAAAGCCTTTGCTGGCCCAGATCCAGAAAAAGCAGTTTTCTATCCTGAGGACGACAAATTCCTGATCGAGCGCGGTCCACGCGTCCAGCACTACGAAGTGCTGGAGAGTCCCTCCCGTTAGTCATCGGATACCTAGGTTCCTGGAACCTAACGATTCGATGCGCGAGCTTCTACAATCAAGTGGTACCCAACATGAACCGTCGCGCTTTCCAATTCTTGACCTGGCTTGCCTGGCTGATTCTCCCGCTCATCGCCCTACGGTATTGGCAGGTGTGGGACGAACTGCCGCTGCGCCTGGCCACTCATTTCAACGCCAACGGCCAGCCCAACGGTTGGATGTCACGCGACGCCTCTCTATGGTTCGGGCTCGGAATCACGGTGTTGCTGCTCGTCGTTTTTACGGTTGTACTCTTGGTCATCTACTCGGCTAGGCAGGCAGATCCGGCCTCGTGGGCGGTGCTGGCCTTTTCCTATTTCGTCCTGGGTTTCGTCTTCGTCGGGAATAATCGGGTACTGGAATACAACCTTAATGGGACGTCGATGCAGCTGGGTTCCAGTGTTCTCCTGATTCCGCTCGCTGTCCTGGTTCTGATTGCGGTCGTCCTGGGGGTTCGACGCGGCCAGCCTTTAACCACTCAAGATTGGTTGGCGCAAGAAACCCACGCCTCACCCCTGTTCGCCATGGTGTTCCTGTTGCCGCTGCTTTTCGAGCTATGGATGCTTGCCACCGTCCCTAAAGGAGCGGTTCGCCTCGGCATGGCGCTGATGTGTGTGCTTTTCCTTGTCATCGCGATATTTGCTGGAAGCGGATTTCGTTACTACTTTGGCCCGGCGGGCGTGGAAATTCGAGCTTTGGGCTTTCGCCTGCGCTCGATTCCCGCGTCCGAGATCACCAGCTATGCCGTAGAATCTTGGAGCGTTCTGCGCGGCTACGGTATCCGCGGCATTGGAGGCACACGGGCCTATGTTTGGTGTAACCAAGTAGTGCACATCAAGACGCCGCAGGGCGACGTGTTTCTCGGACACAACCAGCCCGAACGAATCATCCGAGACCTCGATATGATCAAGCACCGCGCCCAAGGAATACCACAAGTATGAAGTTTCTCTGTGGTTCTCTGTGCCCTCTGTGGTGATAGGTTCTAAGAACTGCGCGGTTGAATGCTGAGCCGAACGCTGATAGCCGACAGCTGATAGCCTTGCGTATGCAAAAAATCTTCCACTTCGAATCACCGCCCGAAGCCTACGCCGCCGACGCTGCCGTGCTGTGCTGTTTCGATCAGCGCATCCGCCAGACCACCAACCAATTTCTGGAGAGCCAGGGCATTCTACGGCCCGACATGATCGTCGTGGCCGGCGGTGCGAGAACTCTAGCCTCGCCGCGCAACGACTTCGAACGCGACTTCATCCTCGAACAGGTGCGCATGTCCATTCGCCTGCACAAGACCCGGCGAATGTTCCTGATGAGCCATTCCGACTGCGCCACCTATGGGGGCCTCGCCGCTTTCAACGGAGACCGGGGCAGGGAAGAACGTCATCACGGGCACGAACTGAAACGGGCGGCGGAACTGGTGAAAGCGAATTTTCCCGAACTCACGGTGAGCTGTTTCTTTGTTACCTTTGACGGCGTCCAGGCGGTGAACTTCGAACCGGCGAAATAGGTTTGTCTCACGCCTTCGCAACGAATATCTCTAGGGCCGCCAGGCGGAGAGGGCCAAGAAGTTGTAGGAACTGTAGAACGCGGGCTCTCTCACCATGATTTCTGAAGTCGTGATGAACGCCAAGAGGAGAAAAAGCACGGCCGCGGGAGGGATCCACTTACGCAGTCGGTTCGCCAGCAACTCTAGGCCGCTTGCGTAGATGAGGACAAAGGGAAGAATCACCCCGGAGATGATTCGCCCGTTGATGAAAAAGGGACGAAGCCGGGACGGAATGATGCATTCGTGAAAGTCGAACGGCAGCGAGATTGCAGCCAGGAACAGAACAGAGCTCACCACCAAGAACAGTGCTTGAAAACCAGCCAGCCTTTGCGGGGGAGGCATGACCGTCCGTCGCGCCACGAAATCAGCCATAAACATCCCAATCATCAGGGCGGACGAGAACACGTAGAACCAATCCGCCGTAGCCGATCTCATCCAGTGCCCATGCCATAAGTATTCGCCGTGCCAAAAAGTGCGTGTCAGCTGCAAAAGGAAATAAGACGATCCATCCCATGTGAACAATGGGTGGTGCCACATCTGGGCAACGGGCTTGATGGTCCAGGTAAGTTCTTGCATCTTAGCCCTTGACCCAGTCGCGTCCCCGATCACCAAGTAATTACGCCATATCCAAAGTGCTGGCGGTCCCAAGGCGGCGACCGCGCTTACCAGCAACACCCAGAGCCTGAGCGTTTGCCTTGGCCGTGCCTCGCGCAGGCGAAACCAGAAAGCTGCGGCGAGGGCGCCGTATAGCACGCAGTTGGAAACCTCCACCAACATGGCTAGTCCCACTAGAAAGGAACCGAAGACCAGGAACCAATCCTTGCCTGGCCTACCGTCGACCGCCTCCATCATCAAAAGAAGCGCTGCCGCGGCCAGGGGTGCCGATAGCACGTCCCGATTCATTCCGAAGAAGACGTCTTGCGGAAATACCGCGATCAGCGCAGGAACGGCGATATAGAGAAACGCACGCTGCGGGTACACCTTACGTACGAACTTGTACGAAAGCCAGACCAGCAGCGCATAGGCGATCGGGTTGAGAAATCTCACCCAATAAATCTGCCCCCATTCTCTGATTCCGAGAGCCGCTCCCAACCTATACCAGCCGGCGGCAACGATGTAGTAAAGAGGCGGAGATTGCGCTTCGAAGTTCGGCTTCTGTGACCAGTCCTCGAACTTCTGAACATAGAACGTTTGGCGCAGGGCCGCTTCTCGAGCTTTGGGAGGAAGCCGGTACAGGGGAATCTGCGGACCGTTCTCATCTAAGTCCCTCTGCGAATGAGTGTATTCCGGAGAACCATAGAGAACGTAAATTGCTTCAAATGTGGGATCGACAGGGGGCAATTCCTTGCCAGGCAGGTGCCCGGCAGCCCACATTCGGATGGTCAAGAAATGGGAGTCTTCATCGGTGATGTTGAACAGGGGGAACGCGGCGGCAAAAATCAAGATACGGATCGCCGCGTAAAGGCAAAGTCCGGCAACGATTGGCCGAGCATGAATGCGAAGAAACGCGTCAGCCCGAGGCTCAGCATGATAGGCCCTGCCAGTAGCCTGTGATCGCATGGCCGATTCCTGCAAGCGGGAACCACCTTTCGGGAAAAAGTATACAAGTACGTCGCATAGACTGTGCGCCATAGGATGGCGGAGTATAAAGACCCAACGTCAGCCGCGGTCCCCTCTTTGCTTCCACACGATTTGCCGCAGGATGCCGAGCCATACGATGGCGTCGCGAGCCGGCAGCTTGAGCCGGCGGACCAGGCGGCGCATTCTTTCCTCAACGTCAGTGATGGGGCGACGTGCCAGGTAGCCGCTGCCACGCATGGCCTCGAGTAGCTTGAGAGTGATCCGCTCCAGTTCGTCAGCGCAGGCGAGCGGAGATTTCTCTTTCGTCTGCGCAGCTTTGGCGTCTCGGATTATTTCGTAGAGACAGACGGCGACCGCCTGACCCAGATTCATCGAAATATTCTTCTCGAAGGTGGGAATGCGCATAAGAAAATGCGCGTGACTCATCTGTTTCGCAGTTAAGCCAATTTTCTCCGATCCGAAGAGAATCGCCACCCGGCCGGAACGCAGATGTTTGCGAATGCGACGGGCGCCTTGCTCGAGACGTTCCAGCGGATGCTCCACTTTGCGCCGTCCCACGGCGCTGGTGGCAACCACGAGCGTGCAATCGGCCACCGCATCGGCGACGTTCTTGCACTGTTCGGCGCTGGCGAGAATGTCAGCCGCGCCGACCGCGGAACGGGCCTCGCGAAAGGCAGGCGCATAGGGATTGACCACACGCAGGTTGTGAAAGCCGAAGTTGCTCATGGCGCGCGCGGCTGCGCCGATGTTCAGAGGATTGCGCGTGCTGACCAGCACTACATGGAGACGGTCGAGTTCAGCGGAAGATGGCAAGAGGGCTATTTTATGCCAGCGAGCTGGATAGGGGCATCTTTGCGTTCTTAGCGGTCAAAGCTCTCAACCGCTAAGAACGCAAAGTTGTTCGCAAAGAAAAACTCTGTTACGCGCTGGCTTTGTCGATAAGCGGCAGCGTTTCTTCGTCAGTCTTTGCGGCGGGAGTGTCGAGTTCCAATTGCTCTTGGCCGCTTAGGACCGTGACCTTTCCGCGATAAGTCTTCAAATGTCGCTGCGCGGTTTCGAAAGCCTCTTGAGCCTTGTTCAGGCTCTTGCCTACGTTGTCGAACTGGTTCTGGAAAAAGTCGAATGACTTTTGTGCTTTCGCCAATTCCACTCGGCTCTTTTCGAAGCGGCCAGCCATCTCATACCACTTGTGCACCAGCGCGATGGTCTTGAGCGTCATCAGCAGGGTGTTGGGCGAAACCGGAAACACATGCTGCTGGTTCAGCCAGTCGGCGAGTTCGCGGTTGCGAATGGCTTCCATGTAGAGCGTTTCGCTGGGCAAGTAGAGGAGAGCGATATCGGTAGTGCCGTTTTCGGGTTGAATGTAAGCCTTGACGCGCTTGGCCTCGGCTTTCATGACGCGCACGAATTCGCGGCGCGCATCTTCGATCTCGGCTTCTACTGTACTTTCAAACAGCGCCAGCACTTGTTCGCGGGGGAACTTGGCATCAATCGGCAAACGGCGGTCGGGGAAGTTGATGACTGCGTCAGGGCGGCCGCCACCATCAGGCAGGGAAGTCTGGATCTCGAACATGTGATCGGGGAGAAAATCGGCGAGCAGACGCTCCAGGCTGGCCTCGCCAAACGTACCGCGAAGATGAGGCAGCTTCAGCAGATTATTCAGATCGTTGATGGAGTGGCCGAGGGCGCCAACTTCCCGCAACTGTTCTTCGGCAGCTTTCAGATGTTGCTGCACTTTTTCGAAGTGGGCAAAGCCTTCCTTGATGTTTTGATCCAGCTTCTGTTGCACCTGATCGGTGATCGCCATAAGTTTGGCGTCGACGCGGTCGCGGATTGAGTCCAGACTTTGCACGGTTGTGGCATTCAGGTGATCGAATTCAGTTTTGAGCTGAGAAGTGGTAAGCGCCAGCGAACTAGTCAACTCGGTGCGGGCCTCGGCAAGTCTCTCGGCTTGTTCACGTCGGCCTGCCAGCATCTGTTCTTCCACCGCACCGCGGATCAAACCGAATCCGCCCTCCAAGCGATCACTGACCTGTTGACGAAGATCGCCCTTGGTTTGCTCCAGCCGCGCCGCAATGTCGACGTTCATGGCAAGAAACTGGCTGGAAAGGGCTTTTTGCAGTGCTTCGGTCTGACTTGCAAGTCTTGTCAATGCTTCATGTTGTGAAGAATTGCCAAACTTTCGCTGGAACAGCAGCAAGACAAGTGCCAAAAGTAACAGGTCGAGCCCGACCAGTAGGCCGATAGGTAATGAAAAGACGGGCACAGCGATATCACTCCTCTTGTAACGATGTCTAGCCGGATTCTAGTGCCTATCGTGTAAGAAGCAAAGCAGCAAGTTAGACTCCCGGGTCCTGAAGCGTGGGCAAGCTGACATGTTTCGGGTCCTCACAAGTTCGCTGGCACTCATCCTGATGGGGACTCCGGTTCCAGTCATGGGCGCCGACTCGCCGAAAGCAGTCGCCAGTGGCGTTGCGACTGCGCAACAACTTTCTTCCGGTGATGCTTCCGCCTACGATGCTAGTGCGGAACGGGATCTTCTGCGTTTAGCCAATGAAGCTAGGGCACAAGCTGGACTGGCTCCTCTGCAAGAGGACGCCGGAATGACCCAGGCGGCGAGAGCGCATGCCGCAGCCATGGTCGAGCAGCAGCAGCTTTCGCACCAACTTTCCGGCGAGCCTGCACTTGGCCAGCGCCTGGCCGCCAACTGTAGCCTTCATCTGGACCATGCGGGAGAAAATATCGCTTACGCGGGGAGCGTCACCCAGGCGCACGAGGGTTTGATGCACTCGCCGCCGCACCGCGAAAACCTGCTGAACCCGTCGTACAACATTGCCGGAATCGGGGCGGTGTGGAATGGATTTGTGTTGTACATCACCGAAGATTTCGGGCACAGTCTGCCGACATATTCCGCGCCCGATGCAGAAGCAACGATTGCCGAAAGCGTCGACCGCGCCCGGCGCAACGCTGCCCTGAAACCCTTACAAAGGATCGACAACGCTGCCGCCAAAACCGTGGCGTGTTCCATGGCGCAGGCGGACTCGATCAATGCGCCGGGGCCGCACGACCACGCAATCTTGCGCTACACGACCATGCGCCCGGAGAATGTCCCCGACAGTGCTGCCCAAGTGATCGACGACCGCCGCGCGCGTGGATTCGCCGTCGGCAGCTGTTATGCGCGGACTGCCACCTACCCCAGCGGCGTGTATTGGGTGACGCTGATTCTGTACTGAGCATCCCTAGGAAAATCGGAACCTGGAAAATCGGGCGTGACGAAAATCTATTGCCGTGAGCCCGCGCGGAGCGAGCGCACATTCTCAGTCCGGCCACTCTTCATGCTGCGATACGCGGCATCCAGAATTTCCTGATTGCGCCAGCCTTCTTCGCCGGGAACGGGAAACTCCATCTTTCCCTCGACGGCGTCGGCGAAGGCCTCCACCTGCCGAGTGTACGCGGCTTGGTTGATCACGCTCTGAGACTCTACGATTACTCCGCCCCGGTACAACTCCAACTGCACTGGATGTTCCACATTCAAAGCATCGTTCGCGCGCAGCACTCCGGTCTCACCAACCAGTTCGAAAGGAGTGCGGTACTCGGCGCGAAACGAAACAGTGACGGTTGCCAAAGTACCACGGGAAAACTCCAAGATCATGGCCGCGGCGGTTTCCACTTCAGTACGCGGTCCGGTCGATCCATAGGCGCTGACGCGCACGACTTCGTCCCGTAAAACGAAGCGCAGAGCATCCACGCAATGCACGCCCACGTCGGCGATGGGGCCGCCGCCGGAAACCGCCAGATCGCCGATCCAGGTTCGGGGATGGCTGTTAGCGCCGGGGAACGAGAACTCCGACCGTGCAAAAACCGGTTTGCCGATTCGACCTGCCGCCAAGCAGTCACGGAACCAGGCGGTGCTCTCTTCGAAGCGGAACACCTGGGCCACACCCAGCGGTACATTCGCCTGGGCAGCCGCTTCAACCATCTGGCGGCATTCGCTGGCGTTGATCGCCATGGGCTTCTCGCACAGCACCGGCTTGCCATGTTTGACGGCCAGAAGCACATCTCGCAAATGCCAGGAATTCGGCGTAGCCACGAACACAGCATCCACCTGTGAGGACTGGCACAAAGCTTCGGCGGAGTCGAATGCAAGGGGAATGTCGTACTGGCGCGCTGATTCCTCGGCCTTCTCCAAGGTGCGTCGCGAAAGGGCAGTCACGCGACAATTACGCGCGGATTGGAATCCGGGCATCAGCCGTTTGACCGCATGGAGCCCGAATCCGACGATCCCAAAGTTAACCATGTGGTGGACGCCGCCATCTTCCGCCATCGGTATAAGCGGAGCGTCATCGGCAGCGCGTCTGCCGGATGGTCACCTGCTCACAGCAAGCCCAACCGGAACCGTGATTACAGAAGATGACTCTGGGCCGATTGCGAGCGCGCCGGTAGCGGTGTCGACGGTGAATTCGTTGACGAACACCGACCTCTGGGCGAGCGCATAAAGAAAGTCGCCATCCGGGTCGCTCACCAACAGCGTCGGCGTATTAATGCTAAAAGGCGACCCCGTAATTGCGGTCGGAAAGCCGGTAGTCGAATCGATGGAATACGCCGTGATGTCGTTAGTAGTTTGATTGGCGATATAAATGTACTGCCCGGAAGGGGATACCGCAATGGAGACCGGACCCTCATCCGTTGCAAAGGGCGAACCCGAGACCTCCGAAAGCGCGCCGGTGCTGGAATTGAGGGCAAGGATGGAAACTGTGTCAGCCTGCGAGTTGGCCACGTATACGAATTTTTCACCCGGATCAATGGCGATCGCGAAGGGTCCGGTGTCAACGGAAAAGGGAGCTCCAGATTGCTGCAAGACTCCGGCCGAGGAAACAGTGTAGGCGAAGACCGCTGCCAGGTTGCTGTTTACCACATAGAGGAAGTTGCCCGAGGGGGTAATCGCGAACGCTACTGGATTGGGAGCGGTGGAAAACGGCGACCCGGAAACCTGGGAGAGGGCGCCGGTTCCGGCCTTGACGGTAAATACGGAAATACTGCTGGACACTGAATTGAGCACGAACAGCATGTCTCCGCCGCTGGTCATGGTCAGGGCAGTGGGGGTGATGCCGGTGGCAGTGCGGGGAAGGACCTCAGTCAAGGAGCCCACCGTGCCATCGATATCGAAGAGGGAAACGGTGTTCTCAGTTTGATTGACCACATAGAGAAACCGATTCGAAGGATGGACCAACATGGAGCCCGGTGAGTTTCCCGCGGGGAACGGCGAACCCACGACGGTGGCGAAAGTTCCACTGCTGTTCACGCGGAATCCAGTGATGCTGTTGGAGGAGGGAACACTCGTATACACCAAGTGGCTCGAAGCAGCACTGGGGCTGGTGGTGGAAGTCGGCCCGCCGCCGCAGCCGGAAAATCCGGCGAGCAGCAAAACCAGCAACCCTGGCACTGTTCCTTTACGCGGCATCATTACGGACCTTCGAGAAAATGATTGTTGCAACCGGCTTCGTCTCCATTCACAGTCTGGGGTGATGACCAATTTGGCCGAAGTGGAAGATCACACCGGTAGAAACGCGGATGTTATTTTGTGTCTTGCCGAACGAATTCCCGTTTAAATAGTCCGCCTGAATGACCCGAAAAGTGATACGCGGACTCCAATCCCAATCATAGCCGGCTCCCCCTCCAAACGTACGGCCCACGCCCTGGAAGCCGGTTTTGTTTAACACTGTGATGTCCACACGGTCTTGCATCTTCCCGAACAAACCGTGCACGAAAAACTTCGATTTGTCACGCCGCCACGCGTACTGCGGGCCGATCATGTAGCTGAAGGTGTGCAGCTGCGAACCGTAATCACCGCCCAGATCGAGGGTCGCGCTCCATTTCAGATTTATGTTGAACGTGCCTGCGGCGTTCCAGCCGTTCAGGTTGGACTCGTTCGCAAAACCAAACGAGGTACTGTCGAGTCGCAGATAGGAATATCCACCAAATACTTCCCAGCGGGGAGCCACGCCGTTTTGTCCGAAGGCGAACCCCGGTGCCAGGATGGCTAACAAAAGCAGGGAGAAAAGAGCCGTTTTACGCATCAGTGCGAATTCAATCGTCATTCGTATGAAAGTATCAATTTCTGCGAGGTCTCTGTTTGTTTGAAGACAGGTTACTATAGCAGGTTGCCAACGCCTGTGGCTTTATCGGATTTGATGCTGAAACGCTTTCTCCGCGACCTCGAAGGCCGTTCTCTGCGATCTCCGCGATTTAGGATGTTGCCGCTTGCGGACGCATGGTCAAAATCCTAAAACGCCGAGATCGCAGAGAACATCCGCAGAGGTCGCGAGAATCGACTCGTCGGCGCCTACTTTTCGGCCATGGCTCCGACCAGCGATTCGAAGATCTTAAAGCCGTCGGTACCTCCCAATTCGGCTTCGCTGAAACGCTCGGGATGCGGCATCATCCCCAAGACATTCCGCCCCGGACCGCAAATGCCGGCAATGTTGTCGAGCGAGCCATTGGGATTGGCATCGGGTGTGATTTGGCCGTTGGGGTCGGTATAACGAAAAACTATGCGGCGGTCGCGGCGCAACTCGGCCAGCGTGGCCTCGTCGCAGAAATAGTTGCCTTCCATGTGGCCGATGGGGATGGTCAGCACTTCGCCTTCACGGCAACTGCTGGTGAAGGGCGTGTCAGCGCTTTCGACGCG
>Ga0209169_10002018_pt1 | contig 12347 bp, 12 predicted proteins | sample HubBroMetageWRM4_FD_188346 | JGI IMG/M metagenome (GOLD analysis project Ga0209169, IMG submission 188346) | Warmed soil microbial communities from the Hubbard Brook experimental Forest, New Hampshire - Hubbard Brook CCASE Soil Metagenome WRM 4... | ecosystem: Environmental > Terrestrial > Soil...
CGGGCGTAACCAGAATCGTATCGGCAAATCGCCGGCCGCCTCGGTGGGATCGATCGACCAAGAGCAGATCAAGACCCGTCCCGTTCTACGCCCGGGCGAGGTCTTGGAGGCAATTCCCGGGCTGCTCATCAGCCAGCATAGCGGCGAGGGCAAGGCGTACCAATACTACCTGCGCGGCTTTCAGCTCGATCACGGCACCGACTTGGAGAGCACCATCGCGGGGGCGCCGATTAACCTTCCCACCCATGCGCACGGCCAAGGATACTCCGATATCAACTGGCTGATGCCCGAGCTCGTTAGCTACATTGACTTTGAAAAGGGGCCTTACTACGCTTCGAACGGCGATTTCTCAGCGGCCGGCGCGTACACGATTTACTACAAGAATACCCTCGACGCGCCGCTTACGGAGCTCGGAATCGGAGATTATGGGTATGGCAACCTCCTCATCGCGGCTTCTCCGCGCGTCGGTGCCGGAAACTTACTTTATGCGCTCCAGATCTACCACGACAACGGCTCGTTCGAGCGTCCCGACGAGTACGCTAAGTTCAACAGCGTGTTACGCTGGAGCCGCTCTACCGCCAACACCACCTTCAGTGTTACTGCCATGGGATATCACGGCACGTTTCAATCCAGCGATCAGATTCCCGAACGACTCGTGGCTGCCGGAGAGCTAAGCCCCTACGGTTTGATCGATCCATCGGATGGCGGCACGACGTATCGTTATTCGCTCGCGGGTCAATGGCAAGAGCGCGATGTGCGCGGAGTTACGCAAGTCAACGCGTTTGGTTTCCAACAGTATCTCAATCTCTTCTCCAACTTCACCTATTACCTGGACGATGCGACCGATTATTACAACGTCACTCGAAACCCAATCACGTGTACGCCCGGTTACGTGAGCTGCAATCCCGGACCCCTACATGTCAACAGTTATACCTCGTACTGTCCCGCCAACAACCTCCCAGGCGCCACGTACGCCGCACCGCACACGCTGACGCCGAATCCGTTCGTTTTTGCCTGCGGAGACCAACGCGAACAACTCGACCGTCGGTTCGTCTCCGGGCTCAATATTTCGCGGAGCCTCAATCCGAACGGCAGGATTACGACGACTGCCGGGCTCGGTGTACGCAACGACAACGTCCCCGAGGTTGGACTCTTTCTCGCGCACGACCAGGTAGCATATCCGGACGGCACGCTCAGTCTCGCACACATTGTCGAGCGCGATACGTATGCTTGGGTTCAGAGTCTCATCCGGGTGGGGCAGCGTCTGCAGCTCACCCCCGGTCTGCGCGCCGACACCTACGCCTTCGACGTAGCCGACAGCGTCGGCGCCGACTCCGGGCGAGTCGTATCGGGCATTGTCTGCCCAAAGTTTACCGCAGCCTATACCCTATCGCCGTATCAGGAGCTCTATGCCGACTGGGGGCAGGGCTTTCATAGCAACGATGCGCGCGGCGTAACCGACACGCTCGATCCTCAGACTCAAGTGCCCTACAATTATCTGGGACAACCGCTGCTCCAGAACGCGCCGCTGATTCGCGCAGAAGGCGCGGAGCTGGGTTATCGCTACTCGCGCGGCGGGTTGAACAGCACGATTTCTTTCTGGCAGCTGCATCTTAACTCCGAGCTGGTCTTCGACGGGGACGCCGGCGTAACGTACGCTGGAGGCCCCACGATGCGGCGCGGCATTGAGTTCGCCAACTTCTACCAGCCGCTGCCGTGGCTTACTCTCGACGCCGATGTTGCAATCTCGAATGCGCGCTTTCTCAACAATCCCGACGATCAGGGAACGTTCGTGCCGGAGTCCATCGACGCCGTCACGTCGGCAGGGATCACGGTGGACCAGCCCAATTACGCGGCGAGCGTCCGGCTGCGCTACTTTGGGCCCCGCGTTTTGGATCAGCAAGGTAACGCCGTGTCGGCGGCATCGGTCACGTACGATGCGCAGGGGACGTGGAAGACGCATCGCGGATACGATCTCCAAGCAGATGTTTTCAACATTTTCAACGCGCAGACTGACGACGTCGAATATTATTACCAGTCGTGGCTCCCGCAAGACGCCCACGACCCCGCATATGCGCGAAATCCTCTAATCAATCCAACGCTCGGGGGCGCCGGCGTGAGCGACTATTACTTTCATCCAGGCGAGAAGCGCACGGTACGACTAACGTTGATAACCCATCCTTAGGCGGCGCACGCCAATCGCCCTAACTCGCTGCTGGCCCGTTATTTTACGGCGTGAACGCGAACCGGCTGAATGAAGCCCTTTAGCGCGACCTCGCCGAGATCGTGAAACGTCAGGCCTTTTCCGAGACATAGCTCCGCTACGACGTTTGAGACCAGCGATTGCTCCGAGTCGGCGTGCGCGCACAAACGCGCCGCGAGATGGACCGTCGAGCCGAAGAAGTCGTCATTGGCCTCAACCGGTTCTCCGGCAGCCGCACCAATTCGAACGAGAACCTGGGCGTCGCCATTACGCACTGGACGATCGATCAACGTTTTCTGAATTTGAATCGCGCAGCGAACCGCGGCGGCGGCGGAGACGAAGGCCGCCATGATTCCATCGCCGGTATGCTTGATTTCCCGGCCGCCGGTAGCTTTCAGCGCGTTACGCACGATCGTGTCGTGGACTTCGATCAGTGCGATACAGGCATCGTCGCCGAGCCGTTCCATAAGTTCCGTCGAGTTGACGATGTCGGTAAAGAGGACGGTGCGAACGCCGCTATCGCGTTCCTCGGCTTGGGGAACGAGCGCGGCCCCCGCAGGATCGACTTCGCATCCGCCCAGAAACGTCTCGGCCAACTCTGGAGCAACTTCGATGATTTTTTGAGCGACGAGACCGTGCGCTTCGCGGTGGACGGCGTTCGCCGCCTCGGCGCTCGGGGCACTGCAGAGGCAGAAGATTTTCCCCTGCGCTTCGTTCAGCCAATACTTGTGGTATTCGACGCCATACTTCCCTTGCGTTTTGAGATCGGCTATATGGGCCGTCGCAACCGCACCCGCAGTCACCCCCGGCACTTCGTGGATGTCCATATACATCGGCACTTAGCTTCGTTCTACCGTGAGCTGCGGAGGGTGAGCCAACGTCTGATAGACGACGCAGTAGCGCTCGGTCAGTCGCGTGAGCGTGTCAAGCTGTTCTTGTGGAGCGTCGGTATCCAATTCAAAAAAGAGCCGTATCTGCGAAAAACCGACGGGCGCGTCCTTAGCGACACCGAGAGTCCCACGAAAATCCAGATCGCCCTCCGCGCGAACGCGGCCCCCGCGTAGCTCGATGCCGAGCGCGGTCGCGACGGCACCAAGCGTGACGCCCGCGCACGCTACCAGCGCCTCCAGCAACATGTCTCCCGAACACGCACTCAATCCATCGCCACCGGTGGCTCGATGCAGCCCAGCCGCCACGAGCGCCTTGGCGGTCGAAACGTTGCAGGTTATCCCTTCGCCGAGTCTTCCCTCAGCCTTGAGCGTGAAAACGGCAGCCGCCGGCTCTTCTTTATAGCGTGCTTTGATTGGCGCTTGAATTTCGCGCAGTTCTTCAGTTTTCATTTCAGTTTAAGGCCGGGTTCGACGGCGACCGCCGTGGCTGCCTGCAAAAAACAGCCGCGACGCAACGATCGCCTTCAACCGAAGGTGAAATCGAACGCCTCGACGCCGGGATCGAGAAACTGGATTTCGAAGAGCCGGTCGACGATAGCCTTGCGTTGCCGGATGAGTTGATATGTGTCTTGACGCGAAACGGTGCCGTAGCCGTTCGCGTCGACATCGCCGCCGCGATCGGCGCCCGGAGGCTTTCCGTCAACGAGCACGCGAAAGCGCCGCGCGCTTCCGAGCTTCACCGGTCCCATGACGAGGTTGACGTCGCGAGCGTGAAAGCGGTACGCTACACGCCCATCGGCTCGGTTGAGAACCGCAGCCTCCTTGCCCAGGCTCCAGTCGCCAAGCAGCGTCCACTCGTTGAGTCGTAGCCGATTCGGTTCAGCGTCGACGCGCCGCTCGCCACGCTCGGCGCCAATATACGTTTCCGTCGACCGCACGTTGTCCCAATCGGCGGCAACCTCAAGGCCATGCGGATCGACAGAAACCAGGTTGCGATCGACGTCGCGCGCTCCCGCTTCGGCGAGCAGTTCCTGAATCGTTCGTTCGGTCTTTTGGTAGTCGCCTTCACCAAAGTGCTCCGCGCGAACATTCCCCTTGGCATCTATTAGGTAAAGCGCCGGCCAGTATTCATTTCCAAAAGCGCGCCAGATCGCAAAGTTGCTATCCACCGCGACTGGATAAGCGACGTCCATCTCCTTGGTGGCCCGCTCGACGTTGGCAAGATCTCGTTCAAAGCTGAATTCCGGCGTGTGCACGCCGATCACAACGAGGCCGTCTTGCTTATATTTCTGCGCCCACGCACGGACATACGGAAGCGTGCGCCGCCAATTGACGCATGTGTACGTCCAAAAGTCGACGAGGACGACCTTGCCGTGCAGCTCGGCCAACGTCAACGGTTTCGAGTTGAGCCATTCGACCGTACCCGCGAACGAAGGGGCTCTTTGGTTTAACATATTTGCTTCCTTAGCACATGCAACGCTTACGGCGAATAGCGACATCCCTGCAAGCCACAGAAGCGCCTTCGTATAGCGTTGGAGTTCCGTGTGTTCGGTACCGGACATATAACCTTAGTAAGCGCAATTGTTTTAGGGTCCTGCACGTGGTATCATTGATTCCTCGACGTATTACGCTTTGACCGGAGTCCAGTGGCGGCCAACTCGCATATCACCGACGTTACGGTGCTCGCTCTGCAAGCTGATGCGAAAGAAAAAACCGTACCATTTCGCCACTTGCTTCGGGCCCTAACGGGTCGGTATAGGATCCCGCCGCGCTGCCTCCCGACCACGCGTGACCGGCGCCATGAATGGTCCACTGCTCGTGTACGCTCCGCCCGCTCGAGTCGGCATAAACTGTTCGCGTGTAGGTGCGACCGCCTGGGGCCCGTCCTTCTTCTATCCGTTTTTGGTATTGCCGCGTCGAAAACTCCTCAGCAAAGCGGTCGCCGTTACGCTTGTTGACGATCGTATCACGATCGCCGTGAAAGACGATCGTCGCGACCGGCCTGGCGTCTTCCCCGAAACGCGCGGGCGCCATGCCGGCGCGCGGCGCGCCCTTGCCGCTCTTCATCACCGAGAACGCCGAGCTGACGTCGTGCGCTAGACCGCAAGCCAGACCCGAATGCACGCCGACCGCTGCATAGATATCGGGATACGTCGCTCCAAGAACTGCGGCGGCCGCAGCCCCGGCCGACATGCCGGCGATGTAGACGCGCCTTCGATCGATCGAATATTCGTCCATGATCTGGCGCGTAATGCCGGCGACCAGCGACGGCTCTCCGCGATCCCGTTGCTGGTCCGCGCGCTTAAACCAATTCCAACACTTCTGAGCATTGGCCGATGCTGGCTGCTCGGGGTAGGCGACGAGAAACGTCCCTTCTTCTGCGAGCTCGTTCATGCGCGTACCTGCCGAAAAATCGTCGGCCGATTGCGTGCATCCGTGCATCATCACGATCAGCGGACAAGCTTGACCGTTGTAGCTGCCCGGAATATATAGTTTATACGTCCGCGCGCCGGCCGCGCCTCGGTACACGCAAGCGATGAATCGCCCGCGCGTTTCTCCTTTTGGCGCAACGACCACCGGTACGCCTCTATCGACCGGTGCGATCGCGCCGGTAACCGCCGCCTGCAGAAGCTTCGTCGCTTCGGCGAGACTTCCGGCACGCGTCAGCTTCGTCGCGGTCACAATGTCGCGGTAGCGCAGTGTTTTCACAATAAGACTTTCTCGCGCTCACAGCTGAGCGCGCAACGATCGATGCTGGAAGAGCGGCTAGGAAAAGCGGTCGGACAGAGCAGCCTTGACGGCCGAGCTCGCTTGAAACGCACCCAGGACGGACACCGACGCAATCGTCGAACGTGCGAGGTCGGCGCTCACGTCATCCGCAATCCGAGCGAGCCCAATGACGTGAATGTTTACGGTTTTTCCCGATCGCTTTAGGCCTTCAAGAAACGCGCGGCTATAGTCGTGCAATCCTAAGTCGAGGTTTTTCCGTTCGAGCGACTTCGCGAGCTCCTTGCTATGTTTATCGAGATGGTTGCGGATGGCCGTGCGGATAAAATCGGTGCGGTTGGCATAAAAGCCGTCCGAAACGATGAGATCGATTTGTCCCAAATCGACAAATCCGAGGTTGATCGTAATCTTTTCCGATTCACCGGCGCGCGATTCTGCCGTTCTGGCCTTCACCATCCATATAGATGGTACAGGGATGGTGGATCGAAGTCAAGTCCCGCACATTAACAAAGGCACCGGTGCTAACGGTGCCTTTGCCAAGTAAGCCCGAATCCTGCGTCGCGGGGACATCCAAAAGAAGGCTTCTATTTCTTGGAGTGCGCTTTCTTTCCAGACTGCGACGCCACTTCCGGATTCGCCGGCGGCATCTCGGGGTCACCTCCATGGGGCTCGGCCGCCATGGGGCGGAACTCCCAGAGCTTTTGCGAGCTGAGCAGCTTGTATCCAGGTGAGCTCGACGTGCCGTTGCCGGCCGCGGTTTCGTCAGAGGAAGTATGAAAGAACTCGTGAGCGAAGTCGTCTAATACGATATTGCCTGGTGGGAAGTTGTCCTGAATGGCTGAGAGCGCCGATTCAAACATTTTCTGATGCGCGACTTCTCGCTGCATCAGGAAGGTTAGCGTGTCACGCGCGCCGGCGTCGTCACTCTGTTTGATCAACCGCTCGTAAACGATCTTCGCCCGCGCCTCGGCCGCAATGTCCGAGCGCAGGTCCGCGGTGGGATTCCCGATCGTGTCGACCCAATCGGTCGTGAAAGAGTTCCCCATTGAATCGGTAAAACGCGGTCCGGGTCCGCCAAGGACGGTTTGAGAGCTATTGAGCGACATCTCTGTATAGCTGTCGTGCTTTTGATCGAGCAAGTCGCCAAGGTATCCACCTTCGACCTGATCGACCATGGCGCCAGGTGAGCCCTTGAGGAGCATGGTCAGCATTTGGCCGACCATCTCGAGATGCGATAGCTCTTCAGTCGCGATGTTTAACAGTAAGTCCCGACGCTTTGCATCGGACTCCGCCCACCCCTGGCCGAAATATCGCAACGCGGCGCCGAGCTCGCCGTTTGGCCCGCCGAATTGCTCGAGCAGCATTTTTGCAAAGCGCGGGTTGGGCTGGTCGACGCGCACCGTATACATCATTTTCTTGTTGTGTAAGAACATAAACTCTCCGTGGCCAGATGGCTAACATCAGCAAAGTAGTAAAGTCTCCGGTCGGTCAAACCGGTCAATGAGTATCATTGAACTGCACCGTGCCTTTACTTGTATAAGGGTATACCCATAGCGGGGCGCACCTAAGCTTTTCTCTCCACACAGGCCTTGCAGACTGCGATCTGCTTGCCGCTCGGATCCGGATCCGCGAGGGTCCAGTCCTCAGCGCAGTCCGTGAAAACCTCATTCGGTGGTGACGTGTCGAAACCGCCGACGCGTGTCGCGCTCATACACACCGCCCTTCCCTTATGTGGTTCGGCTTGGCAGTTCGCGTTCGAGCAAGTGCAGCTGAGCATTGGCATGTTGTCAGATCCTTTCTTTGCGGCAATCCATTACCCAAATCAGCGCCGACTCAACGAAGGACCACGATAGGAGTCTTGATGCGGTTCGACGATTCCGTTTAAGCTCGTCGTTGGTGGAGATAAAAGGGAGCAATGGAACCCCAGCATTCAGGAGCCTCGTCGCGGCAGGGGGGAGAGGGTACCCCGGTGACCCAAGGGCTATTCGCATACGTCGGGGTCGAGGGTGGTCGCGGAAGCCGTTGACCCGCAAAGCGCGGCGCGTGAAGCCGGGCTGCGCTACTTCGACGATCGTCACCCCGGTATCACGCGCCAAAAACGTGGCAAGCATTTCGCGTATTTCCATCCCGACGGCAAGCCGGTTACCGACGCGGCGGAACTGCTGCGCATCAAGGCGCTCGCGGTCCCACCGGCTTATACCAGCGTATGGATCTCGCCCAAGGCAAACGGTCATCTGCAAGCCACCGGGCGTGATGCCCGCGGCCGTAAGCAGTACCGCTACCACAAACGTTTTCGCGAGGTGCGCGACGAAGCGAAATATCATCGTCTCGTTGCCTTCGGGCATGCGCTTCCGGAGATCCGCAAGGCGGTAGACCGCGATCTCGGCGCCCCCGACCTTTCTCGGCGCAAGGTGCTCGCCGCCGTCGTTTCGCTGCTCGACATGACCGGAATGCGCGTCGGCAACGAAGAGTATGCACGGGCCAACGATTCCTACGGCCTCACGACCCTGCGCACGCGTCACGTGCGCTTGCAAGGCTCCAAGGTGCGGCTCAACTTCCGCGGCAAGACCGGAAAGCACCACCGTATCCTGCTCGACGATAAACGCTTGGCTCGCGTCATCAAACGCTGCCGAGATCTTCCCGGCGAAGAGCTCTTTGAATATCTCGACGACGACGGTACGCCGCTGTCCGTCGGCTCCGACGACGTCAACGAGTACATACGCGAGATCGCGGGCGACGATTTTTCCGCCAAGGATTTTCGCACCTGGATAGGCACGGTCGAATGCATCGGCGCACTCGAGGCGCCCGCCGAACATCTGCTGGAAGCGAAGGCCAACGTCAGCGCGGCATTGGACCGCGTCGCGGCCCGGCTGGGCAATACGCCGGCGGTCTGCAAGAAAGCCTACGTGCATCCCGCGGTGCTCGAAACCTACGTCGAGCGGCGGCGGCTGCCACGAAAGAAAGCAAAAAGCACGAAGCGGCGTGCTGGCGATCTAACGTCAGAGGAGCGTTTCGCGCTGCGATTCGTAGAAGGATGGGAGAGGCGCGCGGAGCCGCTGGATCGCACGCTTGAGCGCTCGCTGGCGGCGGCCCGGCATTAGCCGGCGCGTGTCGAAACAGCGGCTAAGGTTTGCTTCCCGCTGACTTAGGGGAAAAGATAGCGTGAAAATTTATGGCAGCTAAGAAAACTCCACGCAAAAAGTCTACTGCGAAGTCAGGCGGAAAGAGCCTTGTTAAAAAAGCGACCGCGTCCGCGTCAAAGGTCTCTCGCAACACAAAGAAGGTTGCGCGAGGGGCACAGAATGTGGGCAGAATCGTAAGCACTGTCGGGCGGCTGGTCGAGGCCGGGGGCGCCGCGGCCGAGGACCTCGTGGTTGAGGTTGAAAGCAGCAGTCGCAAAGGATCGGGTAAGTCCCCGAAGTCCGCCGGCCGAGCGAAGAAAAAGAGCCCCAGGAAGCGCTAGGGCTGCTTCAGGCCGCGTCCCGGGCAGGGCGTCCGGCGATCGAAAGCGCGCCTCCGACCGAGAGAATGCAATGGCATGAAGTGGCTCACTCTTAAACGCGCTGTCACGGTGCTCGCGGCGGCCGCGGCGACGTTCGGTACCGGCATAAGCCATTCCAAGAAGCTTAACGATCGACAGCAGAGCGACCGAGAGCGTCTGACGGCGCGAGCCATGCAAGCGTATCTCCTCTACGTGCTTATGCCGTTATGGACTATCCCGGGATTCGGCGACTACTTGTGTCACCGGCGCGCGAAGATCGAGTCGACCAGCGGAACGCAGGAGTCGATTACACACTCGCTCATGATGGCGTCGGTCGCGGTTCCTGCGATTCAAGCATTGTTATTCGAGACCAACGCGCTAACGCTCGTCGTCGGTGCCGCCGCTTTAACTTTCCACGAATTGGTCGTCATCTGGGACGTCGCGTACGCCGCGCCGCGCCGCCACGTAAGCGTCACAGAACAGCACTTTCATAGCTTTTTGGAAGTGTTGCCGTTCGCGACGCTTTCATTCTTGCTTTGCCTGCGTGCCGACCAAACACTGGCTATCCTGGGCCTCTCAGATGAAAAGCCGGACTTTACCCTGCGTTTCAAAGCAGAACCGCCGCCAGCCGCTTACGTCACCGGACTGCTTGCGCTGATAACCCTTTCGATCGGCATTCCATATGCGGAAGAGCTTTTGCGCTGCGTGCGTGTCAATCCGTCGCCGCTATCGCGCCCAAAGCAACCGTAACGCATCAGGTATGTTAGGCTGCCGCTGGGCGGCTGACGGCCCCAACCATTCCCAAAAGGATTATCGCGCCAATTAATGCGCACCATGCTGCCGAGGTTGACGCCGATGACACCGGCGTGACCGGAAAAGACAGCAACGATCATAGAGAGGGCTGCGATCGCGATTTGCCTTGAGCGAGGCGCGTCGCTGCGGCGGTAAAGTGCCGAAACGGAAGAAACGTTCTTAGCTGTGGCAGCCGATGTGGTGCCGGCCAGCAATAGCGAGCCCCGAAGACACTGAAGAAGGCCGCGAGCCAGATGCGGACGGCGGCGACGCAGAGTTCTTATCGCAGCTGCACGACCATGCCCGCGCCAATGTAGTTGAATCTTAACGCCGGAATACCCGTAAACGCATGTCCGTACTCGATGTCAATCTCAGTTCGGGTTCCTAAGAGCTTCTGTACGCCAAAATCCGTGAATGCTCGGTCTCCCTGGTTCGATGCGATCTTTGACACAAGGACGTATTCAGCGTAAAACTGGTAGTAGTTTGGAATCTGTGTCGTCATCACAACAGACGGCGTAGTGGTACCGTATCGGGTATGGATCGGCCCTGAATAACCACCAGTCGATGATACGGCTACTGTCGTACCGATGCTCGTTGCAGGGCTCAAGGAATATGACGCGTCAAGGTTACCTGTCAAAGTAGCATTGCCGGCCGTAAGAAACGTCGAGCCATTTGGTCCCGTGTAGAGCCCATCAAATGCAATTGTCCCTTTTCCGGCTTGCGGGAGCTCGTATTTGAAGCCGAGGCCGGAATCGGTTACTCCGTACGTTACAGTATCGGGACGGCCGGTCGTATATTTACGCGTAGCTTCATAATTTGGGCCGATGACGTCGATTTCGAAATCCGGTACAATGCCAAGCCGGAGGAAGTTTTGGGGGACCTGGCTTCGGATCGAGCCTGAGCTGGCAGTCCCGGTTACTTGGTTTTGATAGCCAAGCTCGAAGACGGCCGTGTGCTCTTTGACGGCGCAGGCACTGTATCCGACCGTCGGCCGATTAGCGGTTGCTAATAGCCGGCCGGGTCCGCCGCACGGATCGGAAGGCTCGGGGCTACCCGATGATTGGGGGGCTGGCGACGCCTGGTCGCCAGCACTCGCAGAAGCGCAGAAAGGTAAGCTTATCAGCGCGAGGACGACTGCAATAGCGTATTTCACGATTCCTGAGGCCCCACCCATCAGCGCAGTATTCCCCTGAGCGCGGAAGCGAAACTACGACTTATAATGCTACCTGAAATTCAATTGCCCACCGTCCCGCTGCGGCCACCAATCGAATTGGAAATGTCAACTTGGCGCAGCAAGTTCGATAGCTTAAGTCCTTGGCATTAACGCGGCGCGGAGTCAGGAGGGCATTTCTGCTCCGCAGCGCTTGACAGACGGGCTTGCAATGCCTTCAGCGGAGTCCGTAAAATCTCATTCGGTGGTGCCGTGTTCGAAACCGCCAACCGTGTCGCGCTCATTCGGCACCGTGCCATCGGCAACATCGGTATCAGTTTTTCTCATTGCCTCATTCCCTCCAATGCGGGGTCTCTCAGAGAGGACAAGCGGAAAATCTGAACGCCGAGACCGGCCGCCGACGGCCTACGGGATCGGCTTTGGCCGATCCCGTGTTTCGGTTGAATAAACTCTAAACAGCGACTGTCTCCCCGTACGGATTTAGCCGCGCGGTTCGGAGTGAGCCTCGCCAGCATAGTCCACGTCGCGGTCGAGCGCCGTGCGTATGTCGCCTCGATGTTCTTTAGATTTCGGGCGGACCGCGACCACAATACCGCCTTCGCGCAAGCCCTTTTCATAGTCCTTGGCGCGTTTCTCGCCGATTCCGACGCCGATGAGGCCGCCAACAATCCCGCCTCCCGCCGCGCCGGCGCCCAGCCCCGCTAATGCCGCCGCTAACGGTCCCACAACGAGGGGCGTGGCAAGCCCGCCCGTGCCCGCGATTGCCACCACGCTACCCGTGGCTGTAAGGCCCGCAACGATCGCCCCGAGGACGCCCCCTATAGTAGCACCGGCAGCTACGCCTTCGCTGCCTTTAGCATTCACGACGGCGGAGAATGCCTTCTCACGCGTTTTGTCATCCATCATTACGCTGATGTCATCGCGACCGTAGCCGAGCCCGTGCAGACGCTCGACGGCCGCGCTGGCCGGTTCCCGGTCATAGTATATTTCGGATTCGAATGCCTCGTCTTGATCGTACATGAGTCCTCCCTTTCCGGCGCTTTCTACCCCTCGATCTGCGCAACAAAACAGACTATGGAATTT
>Ga0209169_10002019_pt1 | contig 12343 bp, 11 predicted proteins | sample HubBroMetageWRM4_FD_188346 | JGI IMG/M metagenome (GOLD analysis project Ga0209169, IMG submission 188346) | Warmed soil microbial communities from the Hubbard Brook experimental Forest, New Hampshire - Hubbard Brook CCASE Soil Metagenome WRM 4... | ecosystem: Environmental > Terrestrial > Soil...
CCTCGCTGCACCGCCCATGCCAGCAGCACCTGCGCCGGAGTTTTTCCAACTCGCGCGGCTATCGCGGTAATCACCGGATCTTCGAGCGGTCCCGGCTTCATTCCATGACCTAAGGGCGCGAAAGCCAAAAGCACAATGCCCTTCGCTTTGCAGAATTCCAGAAGTTCAGTTTCCGGCAAGTACGGATGGGACTCGACCTGAACCACGGCTGGCTTGATTCTCGCCGACTCATAGATGGGCAACAATTCATTCAGTCCGACATCCGAAAGGCCGATGGCCCGGCACTTGCCATGGTCCACGAGATTTTCCATCGCTCGCCAGGTATCGAGCAAAGTCACGCCCTTGTCATAAATCACATTGCCGTTCTGATCGCGCGGGTCCTGTTCATCGCCGGATTGAAATGCATAGGGAGTGTGAATGAGGTAGAGATCGAGATACTCGATCCCGAGCCTGTCGAGACTCGCCTTGAAAGCCGGTTCGACACGTTCGGGCCGATGATTGGAGTTCCACAACTTTGTAGTGACGAAAATGTCTTCACGCGCGACTCCATTCGCCGCAAGTCCTTGCTCTAGCGCCTCGCCGACCTCGCGCTCGTTGCGGTATCGCTCCGCGCAATCGAAGTGTCGGAATCCGGCATCCAGCGCCGCTCTGGTCGCAGTTCTAGTCACGGCCGGATCAGGAATCAGAGTGCCGAAGCCGAGTGCGGGAATATGGCCGGCTCCGTTGTTGAGCGGCATTTTCGTCATCCGCAGGTCGAGGGGAAGATCAGAAGATTCGGTCATAGGGAAGCCTCCAATGATTGTACGGGGGCTCCGCGATCAGACATGGAATCGAGAATAGAAACACATCCTATAATCATTGCCTGAGGTTTTCTTCCTTGCCGAAACTTTTGTTGTTGCGTGCATCCGACGAACTGAAGGCGAAACTTTTGCCCGAGCTTTCCGCCGCGGGATATGAAGCCTTAGCGCCGGAAAACGCAGATGTGCCAACCGTTCTTCAAAATGGGCCCGACCTCGTTTTGCTTCAAACCGATGTCACCACGCTCGACTGCTGCGGCCTGATTGCTCAGCTCAAAGGCAACGAGATTTCGTCGCCGATAAAGATCGTCCTGCTCGCTCACGGCGGAGCTTTGGAACGCAGCCGCGCGCTCGATCTCGGAGCGGACGATGTTCTGAGCCTCCCCTTTGAATCCGCGGAACTGCTCGCCCGCATTCGGGCCCAGCTTCGCGAGAAGGCGCCTGACGATCGTTTGCGCTCCGAAGTGCGCGACGCCAAAAAGAAGGAGCAAGAGGCGGAGGCGGCGCTGTCCGCAATGGTTACCGAAAGCAAGAGCGGGAAGAAGCGCTGGTGGGCGCTCTGGACGGTAATCATCTTCTTGGTTGTAGGCGCGGGCATTGCCGTGCGAAATGCGCAGGTAAGTAATAAGTCGAGTGCCAGGCTGGCGTTGCAGGTGGAAAAACTTCACTCGGAGGTGCTGAGCGAACACCAGCTTCTCGAGAGCGTACAAAAAACTCGTGAGGCGGGCGGCCAGGAGCTGACCGATGCCGTAAAAAAGCAGCTCGATCAGCTGCGCTCCGACAGCTCCGATCTGCGCAGCCGGATTTCGTCCTCTTCCGGACCATCGCTCACCGATCTTGACAACCGCTTGAAAGAAACCGATTCACGGATCGGAAAACTCGAGAGCGAGTCGCGCATCGCACAACAGATCGTGCGCGACTATTCCAACAGCGTCTGTCTCCTGTATGCCAGGCTCGGCTTTTATGACAAGAAAAGCGGCGCTCAGCTCAGGTTTGCCGGGCTCGACGCCAATGGTGATCCATTATTGGATGACAACGGAAATCCCATTGTGACCACCGAAGGGCAAGGCCGCTCGGTACACGCCCACGTTTTTGGTACGGGCTTTCTGATTGATTCTGCCGGGCACATCCTCACCAACCACCATGTGCTTGAACCGTGGTGGCACAACAGCGATCTGATTCCGGTTCCGGGCGATACCTTCGAGGCAACGGTGCTTTCGCTCTACGCCTACTTCCCGGGCAGTGACGAGGCTCTGCCGGTACACGTTGAAAATCTGCGGGAAGATGTCGACCTGGGTCTGGCGTCGGTTCAGCTATCCCGCAACCATCCCAGTCCACTTCCAATCGAGAAGCTGCGCGGCGCGATTTCCGGCAGTGCGATCGTGCTGATGGGATATCCAACTGCGATTGAGGGCATCCTCGCTCGCATCGACGATGCTACGCTGAAGGAAATTACACAAGCGTCTGCGCACGGCACCGAAGATCTTGTGCGGGAGCTGGCTCGTCGTAAATTGATTCACCCTCTGGCTACCCAGGGCCACCTCGGCGTGGTCGCGGCCGACCGGCTGGTCTATGACGCGCAAACCACTCATGGAGGATCAGGAGGGCCTGTGTTCAGCAGTGATGGCAAGGTGATCGGCGTAAATTTTGCCATGTTGAATGGCTTCTCCGGTTCAAACTTCGCCGTACCAATCTCGTATGCGGCGAAGATGCTGGAAGCACCCAGGACGGAAACCGCCAAGACCCATGCAGCGTCACGGTGAATCTGGGTGGCCCATTCCAGCCTGGTTTTGGCCGGAGCGGGACACTTCCATTCGGCAGCAAACTATTTCGGCATAGGGATCGACCAAGCCTTGCCCACCCCACGCTCGGTGATCCAGATCGTGTCGCCCGCGGGTTCAACTCCAGTCGGAGTGTCGAGTCCGTCTTTGATCACGGTAACGCTGGCCTTATCGCCATTCACGGTGAGAACAGAGATTTTTCCGCTGGCATTCTCCGCGAGGATAAGTTTTCCCTTCGCCGCACGCATGCCATCCGGCCCTTTGACCGGCTGGTCCATCCAGATGTCGACCGGTGTTCCCGGCTTGCCGCTGGCATCGACAGGGATGCGGTAGAGCTTGTTGAAGATCACGTTGTTCACATAGAGCGTGCCATCCAGAAAGGTGATGCCATCGACGCCCATCAGCGTGCGATCCGCCAGGTAAAGCTCCGCGCTCGACGCCCCTGCCGGTAACCGGAAGATTCTGCCCGGGACAGTGTCAGTAATGTAGAGCGCCTTATCCGGCCCGATCGTGAAATCGTTGCAGACGTTGTTATCGCCGGGCAGATTCCAGCGAATCTTCGGCGCGCCCGTAGTGAGATCAAAACTTCGCAGCGCGGTATGCCGCTGTGCCGGAGTAGTATTCGGCACCGGCGTCAGCTGGCATGTCCACAATGTATTCGTGGAGCCATCGGCCAGCATGCCAAGGAAAAACGTCCCTGCGGGTTCTGAGCTGACGTCGATAAACTTCTCGGCCGTGGTCGAACCCGGACGCACCCTATAAACGAATGGCGAACTGGCGCTCCCAACAATCAGCACCCCGCCCGGAGCCATGGTCAAACTCTCCGGCTGCGACTTCGCATCCCCAATCAGAATTCCCTGGGCAAAAACAGCCGGCGCAAAGCTAGTAATAAAGATGAGAGCAGCACAAACAGCGAGACATCGAGCGCGAGAAACAGGCATCGTCAAATCTCCTCGGACGATTTTTGTGTCGTCCATCATAATCCATATCGCGCATCACATTTGTCTGCATCATGACAAGAAAGGGTGCCCCATCCTTCGCGCATTTTTGCGAAGGGTGGGTACCACGGACCTCGGCTTGTCACACCTTCCACTGGCCTCGCATCCCCACCGTTGCCACACATCAGAACCCCGTCCAAAATAAGCCTTACCTTGGTTTTCCCGCACCCACATCCCAATTGAGCCCCGCCAGCGAACCACGTAAACTGGAGACGGTGCTCGAGCAAAAAATCAACGACTTCTTCGGAGACACCGAATCTACCGGCTTCGGAACCGGCTGGTGGAGTGGAGTTCTGTCCGCCTTCTTCGGATTCCTCGCCTTCGGCGCAGTCCTCTGCCTGCACTTTCCGCAGCTTCTGACCTCGCCGGAGTTGCGTCCGCACTATCCAATGCAGATCATGCGCCTTTTGATCCAGGGTCTGATCGTGGGCGCGGTCTTATTCGCAATCATCTCGTCGATCCTGCGCAAGAAAAGAATTTTGGCGATGACTGGATTGTTATTCGCCATCGCTGCCACGGCGCTGGGCGGCTCGAGCGTGAAGATCAACGGGAGTCTGGGCAATGGACCTGCGATCGGCCTCGACTGGTTTTTGCTCGATTTACTTTTGATGGCGATGATCTACGTGCCGCTCGAGAGGCTCTGGCCGCAGTATCCCGCGCAGGGGACGTTCAGGGACCAGTGGACTTTGGACGTCGTCTACTTCATGTCCACTCATCTGCCCATTACGATTTTATCTTTCCTGGTTTTATTGCCCGCGACGCAGGCCACGAAATATCTGGGCGTTCCGGCGTTTCAACACGCCATCGCCCGCATGCCCTGGCTTTTGCAGTTTTTCTTCGCGGTTCTGATTGCCGATATTACTGAATATTTCATCCACCTGGCTTTGCACAAAGTGCCGTTTCTATGGCGCTTTCACGCCATTCATCACTCTTCGAAGGCGCTCGATTGGATCGCAGGGTCACGCTCTCACTTTGTCGACGACACGCTGGTGCGCGGATTCATTCTCGTGCCGCTCATGCTCGGCTTTTCCCAATCGATCATCCTGGCGTACCTGATCTTTGTCACCCTGCACGCGACCTGGACGCACTGCAACTTCGGTCCCAACGCGAAATGGATCGAAAAGTTTTTTGTGATGCCGCGATACCATCACTGGCACCACACTTCGCAAAAAGAGGGCATCGACAAAAATTTCGCCATCCACTTTCCCTGGATCGATAAACTTTTCGGAACGTATTATTTTCCCCAGGAATGGCCGGAACAATATGGCCTCGACGGCGAAGAAATCGCGCCCGGCTTTCTGCGGCAAACCATCGAACCGTTTCTGAAGCGGCCGCAACTGGCGAAAAAGCCCGCCTCAAAAATCTAGCGCGGCCAGCGGAACATCGTTGGGAACGATCTCGCCTCGCCCCGTTGCCTTCACCAGGCCCAGGCGCTTCATCACCTTCACCGTCAAAAATCCAAAATCGTATTCCGATTCATCGTGGCTCAACCGCAATAGCGTCGGATAATGATGATGATTATTCTGCAAACACGCGCTGAAGGTCGCCGTCACCGGGAACCACTCGCCGATGTTCATGGCGTTGTCGTCATCGTCGTAGCGGCGGTATCCAAATTTTCGCATGTGGGTCCAGTAGTTCTGGATCATGTTGACCCACCAGGCGAAAATTCGCATGCCAAACCACATCACCAGCGCAAATTTCAGGCTGCCGGCGATCTTCCATAACAGATAAAAGCTGAAGGTCTGCACCACAATCGCGAACAGCGGATTCCCCACCAGCCGAAATGTGCGCGACTGCAAAATCGCGGCGTCGCTGGCTAAATCCTCCTGGCATTTATACGGCATCACGCAGAGATACGCGGTCCGCCAAAAACCATCGCCCGAAAGCTTATTGGGATCGCCATCGTGATCCGCATTTTTATGATGCAAGCGGTGACGGTTCACCCACGACACCGGTTCGACATAGAGTCCAAAAACATTGTTCACGACCGTGACGGTCTTCATAAACCATTCTTTGTAGTCGAGCGAACGGTGCGCGATTCCCAGATGCAGCAGATCGGCCAGATACAATCCCGCGAAAAACCAGCAAAAGAAAAAATAGGTTCCAGCGATCAACAGCGCAGTCCCAAGTCCCATTTGAGCCGGGGCGGCATACACGCTGGCCACCATGTAGCCCAAAATAATCAGATAGCCGACTGCGTTATAAATTTTCATCGCGACTCTCCGAGGCGCCGAAAGCGCTCGCGAAATTCGCGGAATTATACACTGCGTGGACCTTCTGTCCGGTTAGCTCTCCTTCATCACTAACCAAGCAAAGATCAAGGCGCATAACGGGTGAAGACATAGTCGCGATCTTTCGCAGGGACGTGGCAAGGGAAGCAGGTCTTGTGCAGCGCCTCGTCGCCCGGCTTGCCGTCCTTGAAGTCAGCGAAGCCCCAGCCGCCTGTCGCGGCGTATTTCTTGGAGTCCTTGACCATGAACTGAACATTCACGCGCGGCCCGCTCACAAAAGAGTGGGTGCCGGGGAATGGAATGTCCAAAACTTTGTCGTTATCTTCCGACGCCACCTGACTCCAATGGAGCGCCGCAATGATCGCGCCATCTGGGAACGGAAGCGTCCCTTCCTTAAAGGCCTTGATCGCTATATCGTTGCCGACTTGAGCGCGTAACTGCTCGCCCTTGCCCGCGAAATGGAGCTGTTTCACAGCGATCAATTGCCAATCGCGGTATCCGGGCGGGATTGTGACGCCGTAGATCGGGGAAGCCTCTTCATCGGGGTGCCCGAATGCGCGAGGCGTGAAGGCGGCAATACCAGCCGCCGTTATAACTGCTACCAACCAGAAAGCAATCCGTTTCATAACGCTTCCTCCATTCGAGATTGCCGACGAATCGAGACTTGGAAAGCGCCTGCTGGGGTCAACGTTTGGGGTATGCCGTGAAAATGTAATCTTTTGACGCTGCTATCTCGTGGCATGCGGCGCCGCACTTCGCGTCGTGCCCCACCGGCGGCTTGCTGGCCAATGTGGCGGGCGCGAACGTTCCGGATGCGGCGTCATAGTCGAACATGGCGTATCCCCATCCGTGCGTGTCCGGGAATTTCTTGCTGTCCTTCACGATGAACTCGACCTCCGCTAAGTCACCAGGCACCGTGTCCGGGGTGTTCGCGGAAAAAGGGGGATCGGTTAACTTCTTCGGTCTCCACTCAATCTTCACAATCTTCGAACCGTCGGGGAAAGGCTTGCCATTGCCGGGAGTGCCCTCCTGGTAGGCTTTGATCATTACCGGATTGGCGACGATCACGCGCAGCACCTTTGCGGCTTCGGTAAAACTGGGGCCGACTACCTGCCATTGCTCGTAGCCCTTGATCTCAGAGAATGCAAGCCCGCCCGGTATCTGCAGCGTGTACTTATCCTGCTTGTCCTGCCCAGCGCTGGACCTGCCGCCCAGGACGATGAGCACCAACGCAACGATCACCACCACCCCGAATAGAGTTGTCTTCTTCATGGCCAGTTCCTCTGCAATTTTTTGGAAGTTTGGGATTCGTTCCCGACTGAGGGCGGGAATATTAGGTCGATTCCAGAGCTCTTGTCAAGATTTTTGCGTGCCCGACCACTGGCTAACCGGGAGTTAGCTTTCGTTAACCGTGACTACAACAACAAGGGTGAGTAAGTGCCGTTGGCGGAATGCCGCGCTGCTTACAACTATCCGCGGCTAGGCAACGCCCGAGAGTCGTGGCCTTTTAGCGCGCTCTTTGTCAGGAGGTCCGCCGCGCTCTGCGGGAGGTTCTGAGGCATTGCCGGCGACGGACGTCGCGTTCTTGCCATTCCGGCCAACCGTGATGCCGTCATCGTTAAGAACAACGCTGAGAAGTGAGTTGTGCACCCGAAGATTATTGCCCGTGTCGTAATGGATGAAGCCAAACTTCCTGAACCGGTTCATGAAGAAGCTGACCCGCGAACGCGTCGTCCCGACCATCTCTGCCAGAGTTTCCTGACTCAGTCGTGGGACCAGCATTTCGGACACTCCTTCTTTACCGAATTGCGCCATCAGCAGCAGCACTCGGGCCAGCCGCTTTTCACTGGAGTTGAAGAGTTGGTCCAGCAGGTCGTCCTGATATCGGATATTTCTCTTCAGCAAGTATTTGACGAATACCGCCGACAACTTCGGCTCCCGCTTCATTCCATCCAGCATCGCCTTCTTCCCGACGCGCAGCAGGATGCAGTCGGTCATGGCAACGGCGGAAACCATCTGAGCGGGTTGCCCAGCCAGCCCACCTTCTCCGAAGAAATCCCCTTCACCCAAAATGCCAAGGGTTGCTTCCTTGCCGGCCTCCGACACGACGGTCAGTTGTACCTTCCCCTTTTGAATGAAAAATAGCCCGTTGGTCGTATCGCCTTGAGCAAATATCGTATTTTTCTTCTCATACGAAACCATGTCTCGACCTTTCCCGATGGTCGAAAGAAAGGTGCGGGGATTGAAATCACCCTTCTTACGCGGGATCGTAATTTGGTTTCTCAAGGGGCTGTTCCTGACTGGACTTATCCGAACTTCATTATGAGTGAAGGATGATTCCAAAGCTGGTCTGTAATGCTCACAATAAAAATGGGCCGAACCCGGTGAGTTCGGCCTCTCAGAATTTCTCACATTTGAAGCGGTCGTAATGGTTGGAATGTCGGGTTCCCTACATTCGCCTATGACCGCCTTCCAGGCACAATTTCGCATTCCCGACGCTTAAGAAGCCTGCGCGCTCGCTTCCACGTTCATTTCGTTGGATTGGCGGGAAAGACTCCCTTGTGGCGCTCCGATCTCCGCAACAGATCGGCTCATCGCAGAGAGAGGAACGGTAGCCCGCATAGTTGTGCCCCGGCCATCGGATTCTATTTGCAACTCGCCACTCAATTCGCTCATGCGCTCGCGCATTCCAGCCAAACCGACGCCGGTCTCAGCGCTGGTCTGGCGGAATTGCTCCAGGCGCTGCGCTGATATGCCGCACCCGTCATCGCGTATCTCTAAAACTATTTTTTCCTGCTCCGGCCCAAAGCAGACGGTGACGTTTTCTGCGCGAGAATGCTTGTGCACGTTCGTCAAACTTTCCTGCAGCACGCGGAAAAGCGCGATCTCCAGTTGCCTGGGCAGTCGCTCTTTGAATCTCGCGATATCCAGGCTTACCTTCAACCGGCTGCGCTTCGCGAAGCCCTCGACATACCACTCCGCCGCACTGCCGAAACCGACTTCGTCCAGCAGCGGAGGATGCAGTAAGTACGACATGGTGCGTATTTCATCGATTGCTTGATCGGCCAGGGCTGCAACTTCGTAGAAAAGGGCCATTTTTGCCGGATCTGCTGCACAGTGCTGTTCCAGCAACACGACACTCATTTTTAGCGCCGCCAAAGTTTGGCCGGTGCTGTCATGCAGATCGCGAGATAGCTTGCGCCTCTCCTCATCCTGCACTTTTAGAAGCCGCTGCGAGAGATTCTGAAGTTCTGCGGTGCGTTGTACCAATACCGATTGAAGCTGGGAATGCTCCAATGCCATTTGCCGTGACTGCTTTGAAAATGCCCACATACACCCTCCTTGGGAGCGGAACATCGGCAACCCCAACATTGCCGGCTGAGAGTTCCTTAATGATTCCATGGTGTGCTCGAAGGAGTCTGTGCAGAATTGCTCGGCTGGAAGGAAAGAGGCAAACGCCTCAAACTGGCGGGCGGGAGGCAGTTTCCGAACTCTCCCCAATCGGATGTTCACCCCGCAAACGCGGTTTCGCGAATATTAGATGAAGTACGGAAAAAGCAAGGAGGAAACCGTGTTGGAGAAGGTTCGTTCGGTGTCCGGCTTCGATTCTGTCTTCCCGATGCGCCTGACGTAGCACTCCTCATGGACGGGCTTCTTGCATTCGTCTGCATACAGATCGACTGTTAAATCCACCGGCTTACTGCAAACGTTGCACGGTATTTCAAAGAAGGGGTGGCGACCCATGATTGCCTCCGAGGACACTTACAAGAAGCTTAGGCCCAAGCCTGAGTTGACGCTGGTCAATTTTGATCTTGGATGGTGGCAACAGTTCAAGGCATAAAAAGGGCGGCCGCACCCGTCCCCTCCCCCGGAGGCAACAAGCAGGCCGCCATGGAATTTGAAAACGGCGGTCACGAAGAGTCGAATATCGGGGAAAGCTAACCTAACCCCTCATGGCCGCCCAAGTAGTAGTCGAAGAATAGCGCCGGAAAATTTGCAATGCTGCTCAATCCTGCACACCGCACCGTCTGCCCGCCCTTCAATGCACTCTTGACAAGCGCTCCGCACTGAATTATCGTAGGCGAACAAAAGACGAATATATGTCGGCTCTGCCTTTATTCCCGCTCGACGATGAACCGGTGGAAACGCCCGAAAAGCCGCGTCTGGTCGGCATCGCGCGCCTCGCCTCCGAGGGCGAATCGATTCGTGAAGGCCACAACGTCGAATACTTCACGCTGGAGTCAAAGTCGGTGCTCAACCGCTGCGTCAGCGGGCGCGGCGTGCCCTTTAACTGGACCATCAATCCCTACCGCGGCTGCGAATTCGGCTGCAAATATTGCTATGCGCGCTACACCCACGAGTTCATGGAGATGCGCGACGGCGTCGCCTTCGAGCAGAAAATTTTTATCAAGCAGCACACCGCCGAACTTCTGCGCCAGGAGCTGCGCCAGGTCAAGCAGGATGAGTCCATCTCCATCGGCGCGGCCACCGACCCTTATCAGCCGGCCGAGCGCCGCTACGAAATCACGCGCGGCATTCTCGAGGAGTTTGCCCGGCACGAAGGCTTCCATCTCGGGCTTATTACCAAGTCGAATCTTGTCCTGCGCGACATCGATGTGATGCAGGCGGTGGCGCGGAAAAATCGCTTCTCCGTGCACGTGACCATCACCACGCTCGACGCCGATCTCGCGCGCATTCTTGAGCCGCGCGCGCCGCGCCCCGATTTGCGCCTGGAAGCCATTCGCAAGCTGAGCGAGGCCGGCTTACGTGTAGGCATCAGCGGATCGCCGGTGCTGCCCGGCATCACCGATTCGCCAAAGCAGATCGAATCGCTGGTGCGCGCCGCCGCCGAAGCGGGAGCGCATTTTATCTTCGCCGGAGCGCTCTTCCTCAAGCCCTGCTCTTCCGCCGTGTTTCTGCCCTTCCTCGAAAAGCAGTTCCCTCACCTGGTGGCGAACTACAAGCGCCGCTTTCAAGGGCGAGCCTTCCTGCCCGATTCCTACTCCAAGCCACTGGGAGATCTCGTCGCCCGCCTGCGCGAAAAATATAAGCTGGGCAACGATCCCCGCCGCGCCAAAGCCATCCGCCCGCCGGAACATCCACAAGGAGAGCAGATGGGACTGTTCTGAATTGCCGATTTTCAATTTTCGATTGGCAATTGAAGATCTGTCAGAGAGGCCGCCTGAATCGCATCCCTCGCTCCGCTTTTCAAATCACCAATCAAAAATCAGCAATCGGCAATCGAAAATCGTCAATCGAAAATGAGCCCCGCCCTTCCTCTATAATCTTCCTGTTCCCATGGCTACCGCCTATCCTCCCACCGGACAGCCCGCGCAGCAGCATATTCCGCTCGGCATGAAGCTGCGCAATTTCTGGCGCCGCGTCACCGAAGGCCTGGAGATCAGCCAGCTCTGGTCGCAGTTCGAAACCGAAGCGCGCGCCAGCTACCGCCTGTACTCAAAAGACGTCGCCGCCAAGACTCCCGACCACCTCACCCAGCGCGGACGCCATCTGCATGTGGTTAAAGAATTTTTCTGGGCGGTGTTTGAAAAGCTTTCTCCCGCGCGCCGCGTGCTGCTGCTGGCCGCGCTCATCATGCTGGTGCTGCCGCACAGCGGATTCGATTTCTCCGGACACGACGGGAGGGTCTACAGCGTCGAGTTCGATCTTCACTTCTGGGGAGGGCTGCTGCTCCTGCTGCTCCTTATTCTTGAGATCGGCGACCGCGTGGTGATGAAGCGCGACCTGCAGATCGCGCGCGAAATTCAAACCTGGCTTCTGCCCGGCGCGCCGCCGCAGATTCCCGGTCTCACGCTCTCTTACGCGACGCGCCCTGCGAACACCGTCGCCGGCGACTATTACGATGTCTTTCCCCGCCCCGGCCGCACGCCGGAGGAAAATCGCGTGGTCCTTGCCGTAGCCGACGTAGCCGGCAAAAGCATTCCCGCAGCCATGCTCATGGCCACGTTTCAGGCGAGCCTGAAAACGCTTTCCACCGCGCAGGTTGCTCTGCCCGAACTCGCCGCCAACATGAACAAGTACGCGTGCTCCAACAGCCAGGGCGGACTGCGCTTCACCACCGCGTTTCTTGCCGAGTACGATGCGGCGCGCCGCACCCTCGACTACATCAATGCCGGCCACAACAATCCCATTCTGCGCCGCGCCGGCGGCGAGGTTGAACGCCTCGACAAAGGCGGCCTTCCCTACGGCATCATCCCCGAAGCGAAATATGAATCTGCCACGGTGACGATCGCGCCCGGCGACTGGCTCATCATTTTTACCGATGGATTAGTCGAAGCCGAAAATGCGCGTCAGGAAGAATACGGCGAGGCGCGCTTGATGAACGTGCTGAATGCGAGCACGTCAGTGAATCCCACGGAACTTTTAAAACGTCTGATGTTCGACCTCGACGCCTTCGTCGGCAACACGCCGCAGCATGATGACGTGACCTGCATGCTGCTGAAAGCCGAATGACCTGATTGTCGATTTGCGATTGTCGATTGGCGATTTGAAAATCGGCAATCAGCAATCGAAAA
>Ga0209169_10002020_pt1 | contig 12336 bp, 11 predicted proteins | sample HubBroMetageWRM4_FD_188346 | JGI IMG/M metagenome (GOLD analysis project Ga0209169, IMG submission 188346) | Warmed soil microbial communities from the Hubbard Brook experimental Forest, New Hampshire - Hubbard Brook CCASE Soil Metagenome WRM 4... | ecosystem: Environmental > Terrestrial > Soil...
TACTTCGTCGACGACGCCACCAACCAGCTGGACCTGCTGCACTAAGCGGGCAAGCGTCACGCTGTAGCCTCCGGGCTACAGCGTGACGCCTATTAGGACGGGTTCGGGCGCCAGGCGGACGCCGAAGCAGTCCTGCACTGCGTCCCTGATCTGGCTGGCCAGGGCGATCAGGGCGGACGTGGTCGCGGAGCCGGAGTTGACCAGGGCGAGCGTGTGCTTGGCCGATATCCGCGCTCCGTGGCCAGGGTCGTAGCCCTTGCCGAAGCCGGCCTGCTCGATCAGCCAGGCCGCGGGCACCTTGACCATCCCGTCGCCGGCGTCGAACCTGGGGACCTTTGCATCCTCGCCGCAGCGGGCGCGCGCGGTCGCCTCGACGCGGGCCAGCGCGGCGGCGTCGAGCACCGGGTTGACGAAAAACGAGCCGACGCTGCGGGTGTCCGGGTCGGCCGGGTCGATCACCATCCCCTTGCGCCGGCGCAGCTCGAGCACGGCCGAACGCACCTCGGCGCACTTCACCCGCTCCCCCACGCCGATCCCGAGGGCCGCGGCCAGCTCCGGGTACCTGACCGGCGCGGACAGCGGGTCGGGGTCGAGCCGGAACGTCACGCCGAGCACCACGTGCCGGTCCCCGCCCCGGAAGAAGCTCGTGCGGTAGCCGAAACCGCACTGCCCGTTCGGCATAAAAAGGATCTTTCGCTCTTTCCTGTCGTAGGCGCGAACCTCGGTGATGACCTGTGCCACCTCCTGGCCGTAGGCGCCCACGTTCTGGATCGGGGTGGCGCCGGCCAGGCCGGGGATGCCGGACAGGCACTCGAGGCCGGCCAGGCCCGCGGCGATCGTGCCCGCGACCACGGCGTCCCATTCCTCGCCGGCCGCGACCGTGACCAGGCCCGGCTCGGCCCCGTGGCTGGCACGGTGGCTGGCACCGTGGCCGACGCCGCGGGTCGCCACCTGGACGACGGTTCCGTCGAAGCCCTCGTCGGCCACGACCAGGTTGCTGCCGCCGCCGAGGATCAGCACCGGCTCGCCGCGCGAATCGGCGGCCTGGACCGCCTCGATCAGGCCGGCTTCGGTGTCGGCCGACACGAAGCCGCGGGCCGGGCCGCCCAGGCCGATGGTGGTGTGGTCGGCAAGCCGCACGGACGCTTACCTCACGGGAGGCGGACGACGGCGTGCGCGCGCGTCAGCACCTTCGCGCCTTCCGACCTGGCGGTGATCTCGACCCTGACCTCGTTGAGGGGAAGCTTCTCGGCGACGGTGCCCGCGATCTCGACCGTCGCGCCCTTGTCGTCGTCGGGGACCACGACGGGCGAGGAGAACCTGACCGCGAACTCGGTCACCGCGCCCGGGTCGCCGGCCCACTCGGTGACGAACCGGCCGGCCAGCGCCATCGTGAGCATGCCGTGCGCGATCACGTTGGGCAGGCCGACGGACTTCGCCACCCGCTCGTTCCAGTGGATCACGTTGAAGTCGCCGGAGGCGCCCGCGTACCTGACCAGGTCGCGCCTGGTCACCTGGTATGACCTGGGCGGGAGCTCGGTCCCTGCCGCAACCTCGTCATAGCTGGGGCTGGTCATCGATACTCCCTATGCGCCGCGTTCGACCAGGGTGTTGCGCGCCGTGCAGACGTGCTCGCCGGCCACGGTCCTGATCTCGGTGACGGTGGTCAGCATGGTCATGCCGCCGGCCGGCCTGATCGACTCGATCGTGGACTGGGTCACCACCACGTCGCCGGCGTGCAGCGGCCTGGTGTGGCTGAAGCTCTGCTCGCCGTGCACGATCATGGCGTAGTTGACCCCGAGGTCCGGGTCGTGGATCACGCTGGCGGCCCCGGCCGAGCTGATCACGATCGCGAACGTGGGCGGGGCGATGACGTCCGGATAGCCGGCCGCCTGGGCGGCCGCGCGGTCCCGGCACAGCGGGCTCGGCTCGCCGATCGCCTCCGCGAACTCGGCGATCTTGACCCGGCTGACCTCGTAGGGCTCGGACGGCTCGAAGGTCCGCCCGGCGTATTCGAGGTTGATTGCCACTACCGGGTCTCGCGGTGCGCGCGGTGGCAGCGGCAGAACGGGCAGTACTTCTTGAGCTCGAGCCGGTCCGGGTCGTTGCGCCGGTTCTTCCTGGTGATGTAGTTCCGGCGCTTGCACTCCTGGCAAGCCAGCGTGATCTTAAGCCGGACATCGGTGGCAGCCACGGTGGAGTGCCTTTCTCGGGTGATCGTTTCGGGACAGGATACCAGCGGGTAGGGCACCCAGGGCCGGTGGCCGCGGGTGTGACCCCGGCAGGCCCGCGGGCATTCCGCGGGCCGCGGGAGCGTAGCGGAGGCCGGACTTGAACCGGCGACACAGCGATTATGAGCCGCTTGCTCTGCCTGACTGAGCTACTCCGCCATCTTCGGGCTCTGCTCGATAGCTGGGCGCGCGGGCGCCGAGCGGGCGTGCAGGCAATAGGGTACCCGATTCCGGGCCGCGATCGGTTACCGAACCGGGCCGGTATCGGCCCCCTGGGGCGGCCGCGGGCAACGGTTAGGCTGGGTAACCGACCGTGAGGAGTTGCGTTGAGCATTCTGGGCACCAGGGTCATCAGGACCGAGGATCCCCGCTTCCTGACCACCGGCGGCGTCTACACCTACGACGTCGCGGACGACCGGCTGGCCGGCGCGTGTTACGTGCACTTCGTCAGGTCGGTGCTTGCGCACGCGCGGATCCGCTCGGTCGACGTCAGCGGCACGGTCGGTGCCCCCGGCGTGCTCGCCGCGTTCACCGTCGAGGACCTGGCAGAACTGCCCGAGGTTGACCCGCCCGCACCGGGCATGGTCAACGCGCAGATGCGCCAGGCGCTGCTCGCCCGCGGCGTGGTGCGGTTCGTCGGCGAGCCGGTGGCCGTGGTCGTCACCGAGACTCCCTACCAGGGCGAGGACGCGGCCGAGCTGGTCGAGATCGACTACGACGAGCTGCCGCCCGTGGTCGACATGACCACGGCGGCCGGCGACGGGGCGGCCGTGCTGTTCCCTGAGGCGGGGACGAATGTGGCTGCGTCGTTCGGCGATCGCGCGGCGCTCGATCCTGACCTGTTCGAAGGCTGCGACGTGGTGGTGTCCCGCACCATCGTGAACCAGCGGGTCGCGCCCGCGCCGATGGAGACCCGGGCCGCGGCCGCGGTCTGGGCCGACGGCCGGCTGACGGCGTGGATACCGAACCAGGGCGCGCAGGGGACCCGCCGGGACCTTGCCAAGATGCTCGGCGTCGACCAGGACGTGGTGCGGATCATCACCCCGGACGTCGGCGGGGCGTTCGGCGCCAAGTTCGGCGCCGACCCCGAGCACGCGGTGGTGTGCTGGGTGGCCCGCAGGCTCGGCCGCCCGGCGCGCTGGGCCGAGACCCGCAACGAGAACATGGTCGGGATGACGCACGGCCGGGCGCAGCGCCATACGGTCACCATCGGCGGCCGCAGGGACGGCCTGGTGACCGCCTACCGGCTGGAGATCCTGCAGGACTCCGGCGCCTATCCGAGGTTCGGCGCGCTGCTGCCCAGCCTCACGATCCTGATGGCGCCTGGCCCGTACGGGTTCGGCCGGGCCGAGGCGGTGGCCACCTCGGTGGTGACGAACACCACGCCGGTCGGCGCCTACCGCGGCGCGGGCCGGCCCGAGGCCACCGCGGCGGTGGAGCGGGCCATCGACCTGTTCGCGGCGGAGATCGGCGCCGACCCGGCCGACGTCCGGCGTAAGAACCTGCTGCCCAAGTTCACCGAGCCGCACAAGACCGCGTTCGGCGCGCTGTACGACAGCGGCGACTACCAGGCCGCGCTGGAGAAGGCGCTGGACGCCGCGGGCTACGCCGAACTGCGCAAGGAGCAGGCGAGCAGGCGCGCCAGCGGCGAGGTGAACCAGCTCGGCATCGGCCTGGCCTGCTACGTGGAGATCACCGGCCCGGGCGCCGAGGAGGGCGGCGCCCGGGAGAACGCCACCGTCGAGGTCCATCCCGACGGCAGCGCCACGATCCTGACCGGGACCTCACCGCACGGCCAGGGCCACGAGACGGTGTGGGCGATGCTGGCGAGCGAGGAGCTCGGCATCCCGATCGACAAGATCACCGTGAAGTGGGGCGATACCGACCTCATTCCCGAGGGCGGCGGCACCGGCGGCTCGCGCAGCCTGCAGCAGGGCGGCGCGGCGGTCCAGCAGGCCTCCCGCGAGCTGCTCGACCTGGCCAGGCAGCGGGCCGCCGACGAGATTGAGGCCAACCCGGCCGACCTGGTCTTCGACACCGGGCTCAGCGCGTTCGCCGTGGCGGGCGACCCGGACATCTCGGTGTCGCTTGCCCACCTCGCCGAACGGGAGCCGCTGGCGGTGCGGGCGGTGTTCCGCGCGCCGGGCGCGACGTTCCCGTTCGGGACGCACGTGGCCGTCGTCGAGGTGGACACCGAGACCGGCAAGGCGGTGCTGCGCCGGATGATCACCGTCGACGACGCGGGCACCGTGATCAACCCGCTGCTCGCCGAGGGCCAGCGGCACGGCGGGATCGCCCAGGGCGCGGCGCAGGCGTTCCTCGAGGAGGTCGTCTACGACGCGGAAGGCAACCCGCTGACCGCGACGTTCGCCGACTACCCGTTCCTCACCGCGACCGAGGTGCCGAGCTTCGAGCTGGCCGACATGGCCACGCCGACCAGCTACAACCCGCTCGGGGCCAAGGGGATCGGCGAGGCGGGCACGATCGGCGCGACCCCGGCCGTGCAGAACGCGATCGTCGACGCGGTCGCGCACCTCGGCATCCGGCACATCGACATGCCCGCGTCCCCGCAGCGGGTGTGGCAGGAGCTGCGAACGGCCGGTGCCAGCGTCTGAGCAGGCCTCCCTGTGCCTTCCCTGGCCGTCGTAGGCTTTGGGAATGATCCCTGTCGGCCCTGCGGCGGTGCCTGCCGGCCCGGCGGCGCCGCCCGCCGCGTGACGAGGGAGGAGATGACCGGCCATGACTGAGGTCCCGTCCGACCCCGCCGTGCGTCTGATCACCGTGTCGGCGTCCTACGGCGCAGGCGGCAGCGTGGTCGCGCCGGCCCTGGCAGAACGACTCGGCCTGCCCTTCCTGCAGCGGGTCACCACCTCGGAGGGCCACCCCGCGCCGCCGGGTCCGTGCGACGAGCAGATGACGGCCGAGGAGGTCAAGGCCACCCCGGTGCACCGGCTGCTGGCTTCCTTCACCGAGGCGATGCCGACCGGGCCCACCCAGTCGCCGCCGTCCACCCATCACCAGGACCACGACCTGCGCAGCCACGGAGAGGCCGGCATCCAGCGCCTGCTCGCCGCCGGCGGTGGCGGGGTGATCCTGGGCCGGGCGGCGGCGGTCGCGCTCGGCAAGGACCGCGGCTATCACGTCCGGCTGGACGGCCCTCCCGAGCGCCGCATCGCCCAGGGCGCCGTGATCGAGGGCGTCGGCGAGCAGGAGGCCCGGGCGCGCCTGCGCGCGGCCGACAAGGCTCGCACCGCCTACGTCCGCCGCCTGTACCGCACGGACCCGGCCGATCCGTCCCTGTACCACCTGGTGATCGACTCCACAGCGATACCGCTGGACACGGTCATCGAGCTCATCCTGGCCGCCGTCCGCGCCGCTGTGCTGGCTGACGCTGTGCTGGCCGACGCTGGGCCGGCCCCGCAGCAGGTGCCGCGGCGGTAACAGGCACCGGTGAGTGGCCGCGCGGGCAGATCGGACTTTCGCTCATATTTCGCTCTTAGTCCGCAACCCGTTGTCCGGATGTCTCATCATGTGGTGGGTGAAAAGGCCGACGGACTCGGAGCCCGGGGCGGGTCTTGGGTCGCCCCTTTGGCCGGGCCTTGCCGGGGCTGGCCTTGCCGGGGCTGATTTGGCTGCGGCGGTGGTCCGGGCCCAGCAGGGGGACCAGGAGGCGTTCCGCGCGCTGTACCGTGATGCCCAGCCCCGCCTGCTGCGCTACCTGCACGCGCTGGTCGGCGACGACGCCGAGGACGTCGCCTCGGAGACCTGGCTGCAGGTCACCCGCGACCTGGCCGGCTTTACCGGCGACTACGACGGCTTCCGCGGCTGGATCGCCACCATCGCCAGGCACCGCGCCATGGACCACCTGCGCCGCCACGCTCGCCGGCCGCCGGCCATTCCGGTCCCCGCCGAGGACCTGGCGGGTCTTGCTAACCGGCCCGCCGCCGATGACACCGCCGAGGGCGCCCTGGAAACGGTGTCCACCGGCGCCGCCCTGGCCCTGATCGCCACCCTGCCCGCCGACCAGGCCGAGGCCGTCCTGCTCCGCGCCGTCCTCGGCCTGGACGCTGCCGCCGCCGGCCGGGTCCTGGGCAAACGACCCGGCGCCGTCCGCACCGCCGCCTACCGCGGCCTGCGCACCCTCGCCAAGCGGCTGGAACGCGCCGGGCAGCCGGAACGCACCGACCATCTGGAACGCACAGGAAAGGGGCCGCCACCAGGGAGAGTGACACATCCAAGGGAGCTGACGCTGAAGGACATGAGATGAACACACGCCATCCCTCCAGGATCAGCCGGAAGGCCGCCGAGCAGTTGCTCGACGGCGCCGGGCTGGGACCGTCAGTCGCTGAAGCTCCGGAACAGCTTGTTCGCGTCCTCGCCGCCGCGGCGGCGCCGGGACGCCCGGACGAGCTGGCGGGTGAGCAGATGGCTGTGGCCGCGTTCGAGACGCACCATCTCGATCCCGATGCCATCCCCCAAAGAGGACAAATGATCAAGTCCCCACTGGCCAGGATTCTGACTGGCAAGATACTCATCGCGTCGCTGGCCGTCGGCGCCACCGGAGGCGTCGCGCTCGCCGCGACCACCGGCACCTTCTCCGGCTCCGGGTCGGCCCAGGCGAGCCCGGGGGTCACCAGCACCGGCGGGCCGCTCGCGCCGACCCCCAATCCGACCGTGACCGACCCGTTCGCGACGCCCTCCCCGTCGGCCTCCGCGTCGCCCTCGCCGGCGGCCTCGGCCTCGGCCTCCGCATCGGCCTCTGCGTCGGCCTTGAACATTCCGCAGACCGCCGCGGGGCTCTGCCAGGCCCTGGTGTCCGACGTGGCGTCCGGCGGCACGAACGCCAGCGCCAGCGCGACCCTCAGCACGTCGGCCAAGGAGAACGCGCTGGCAAGCGGCTTGCTGGGACAGATACTCGGCGGCACTTCGGAGTTCTCGTCGCTGACCGTCACCGCGAAGTCCAGCGCCGGCGTTCCCGATCTCTGCGCGCTGCTGCTCGACCTGCCGCAGCTCCCGCAGGTCGGTGACCTGACCAAGCTGCCGAGCTCGGTGCTCGCCGCGGTGCCCACCTCGGAGCTGACCACGGTGATCACCACGCTGCCGAGCTCCGTCCTGTCCGCGGTCCTTGACGAGCTGCCGACCTCGACCGTGTCCTCGGTGCTGACCAACCTGTCCGGCTCCGGGCTGTCGCAGGTGCTCACCGCGCTGCCGACGTCCAGCCTGTCCCAGGTCCTCACCGAGCTGCCGACCTCGGCGCTGTCCCAGGTGCTCACCACGCTGCCGGGCTCCGCGCTGTCGCAGATCCTGACCGCGCTGCCGACCTCGGCGGTATCCCAGCTGCTGACCCAGCTGCCGAGCTCGGTGCTGAACCAGGTGCTGAGCGCGCTGCCCACCGCGGCGCTGTCGCAGATCCTCACCGAGCTTCCGCAGTCAATCGTGTCCCAGCTCCTCGGCGAGCTGCCCACCTCGGCGCTGTCGCAGCTGCTATCGGGGCTGCCGAGTTCCGTCCTGTCCGTGCTGCCGGCCAATCTGCTGTCGCAGCTCGGGCTTTAACGCCCCGAGGGGGCACTGCCGCCGCGGGCGGGACGATGTGGCAGGGGCATCGTCTCGCCCGCGGCCTATCTCTATGCATCTCTATGCAGGTCTATACGCAGGCACGCGCATCGTGGCGGCACGCGCATCGTGGCGGTCGCGGCGGCGCCAGGACCAGGAGATTCAACATTTCTTGTAACGAGAGCGACAAAAAGGGCGGCTGTGGCGCTGAGCTAGGTATGACGACATGCCGGACCCCGCAGACCCCAGAATCTGGCGGTACCCCTGGCTCGCCCGCCGCCCCATCCGATTACGCGCAGCCCGGTCAGCCACGGGTGCGCCACGGCCGGCCCGTCCCCCCGCTGCCGGGACGGGATGGATGTGTCGGAGGGGTTGGCGGAACCGCCCCGGCGGTCAGACGAGCCAGGCCGGCTGTCGGCACCGAGGTCTTGCGCAGAGTCCGCGATGGCCTGATGAGGCTGTAGGCCGATGGGGCGGTCGGTCGACACGTCAGCTGATTGTTCTGTCCGCGGGATCTCAGATCCGCGCGCCACTGACGCCGATGACACGGATCCGGGCGTCGGTGACCCGCACGGCGCGGATCTGAACCATCCGGATCTGAACCATCGGGGTCCGGAGGGGACGGATCCGGATGAGGCGGGGCTGGGCGGTGAGGTTGTCCGTGCCCAGCGCGGTGATCCGGACGCGTTCCGCGCCCTGTACCGCGACACCCAGCCCCGCCTGCTGCGCTACCTGCACGCCCTGGTCGGCGACGACGCCGAAGACGTCGCATCGGAAACCTGGCTGCAGGTCACCCGCGACCTCGCCGCCTTCAGCGGCGACTACGACCACTTCCGCGGCTGGATCACCACCATCGCCCGGCACCGCGCCCTGGACCACCTCCGCCACCACTCCCGGCGGCCGCCCGCACTCCCCGTCCCGGCCGAAGACCTCGCCATCCGCGCCGCCCCCGACGACACCGCCGAGGGAGCCCTTGAGGCCCTGTCCACCACCGCCGCGCTCGCGCTGATCGCCGCCCTCCCCGCCGACCAGGCCGAAGCCGTCCTGCTCCGCGCCGTCCTCGGCCTGGACGCCGCCACCGCCGCCCGCGTCCTGGGCAAGCGACCCGGCGCCGTCCGCACCGCCGCCTACCGAGGCCTGCGCACCCTCGCCAAGCGGCTGGACGCTGGGCTGCCCGGGCTAACGGGCGAGGCGAGCGGGGCGAGCGGGGCGAGCGAGACGGGCGGGGCCAGCCTGCCGGGGCTCGCGTCCGGGCTCACAGGTGGTAGGCGTACTCGCGGTATTCCCAGTCGGTGACGAAGCGCTCGAAGCGCTCGATCTCGTTGCGCTTGTAGGCGACGAACGAGGACACGAAGTAGCCGCCGAGCACCTCGGCGAGCTCCTTGTCCGCCTCGAGGGCATCGAGCGCGGCGGGCAGCCGCATCGGCAGGATCGCCGAACGCTCCGGGTCATACCCGTACCCCTCGAGCTTGGCCGGCGGCTCCACCTTGTCCTGGATGCCCAGGTAGACGGCCGCGCCCACGGCGGCGAGGGCCAGGTACGGGTTGGCGGTGGCGTCGCCGAGGCGGATCTCCATCCGCGCCCCCGGCCCGCGCTCCGGCGGCACCCGCACCATGGCGCTGCGGTTGTCCAGCCCCCAGTCGATCAGCCAGGGCGCCAGCGTGTCCGGGCCGAACCGCTTGTAGGAGTTGATGGTCGGGTTCAGCAGTGCGCTCAGCGCCGCCGCGTGCGCGAGCACCCCGCCGATCGCGTGCCTGCCGGTGGCCGAGAGCCCGTCGGTGCCCGCCTCGTCGCCGAACACGTTCCGCCCGGCCTCGTCGTTCACCGAGACGTGCACGTGGAACCCGGACCCGCCCTCGTCGTTGAACGGCTTGGCCATGAAGGTGGCCATCAGGTCGCGGTGCCGCGCGATCTCCTGCACCGCCGACTTGAGCCGGAACGCACGGTCGGCGGCGTCAAGCAGCCCGGAGTGATCCAGGTTGATCTCGAACTGGCCGGGCGAGAACTCGTGGTTGGCCGCCGTCACCCGGAGCCCGGCGTCGCGCAGCTGCCTGAGCATGTGCAGCAGCAGCCCCTGCGGGTCGCCCTTGTGGCCGACGATGTAGACGTTCCCCGGGTCGTCCGCGTAACGCCGCCAGGCGCCGTCCGCGCCCTGCTGGCACAGGTAAAACTCGAGCTCAGGGCCGCAGGTCAGCGAGTACCCGAGGCCCTCGAGCCGTCGCGCTACCCGCCTGGTGACGGTCCGCGGCGCCTCAGGGGCCGGGGCGCCGTCGGTGGTGAAGGCGTCGCCCAGGCACCAGGCCGCGTTCGGCTCCCACGGCAGCGGGGTCAGCGTGGACAGGTCCGGGCGCACCGTGATGTCGGGCAGCCCCTGGTCCAGGCCGCCCTGCACGGGCACCACGTCGCCCATCGGGGAGGTGTGATAGACCGCGCGGCAGAACGCGAGGCCGTGCTCCATCGCGGCGGGCAGCACGTCGAGCAGCACGTCGCGGCCGCGGTCCACGCCGATGAGGTCAGGGAACGACACCCGGACGACGTCGACCCCCTCGGCCCGCAGGCGCTCGCCCACGGCGGCATCCCAGGTCCCGCCGGGGACCTCGGGTGTGTGCGGCACGGCGACATGCTAGCATCGCAACTCGTATGGATACAAACGACCTGCCGCTGGAGTCGACGTGCCTGACGTAGCCGGGTTCTTCTACCCCCGCACCGCGACCGGCCGGTCATCCCTGCTGCCCCCGCCACCCTGGCACTACTCCGGCGACCTGCTCACCGTGGAGTACCGTACCGACCCCGCGCGGGTCGCCGAACTGCTCCCGTCGCCGCTCAGCCCGGCCCTCGAAGATCCCGGGGCCGTGGCGCTGATCTGGGCCGACTGGCAGTCCTGCGGCGATGACGGCGCGGAGCTGCTCGATCCGGTCCGCTCCCAGTACCGGGAGTGCTTCGCGGTCGTCCGGTGCACGTTCGAGGGCCAGGTGTACTCGCGCTGCGTCTACATCTGGGTCGACACCGACTTCGCGCTGGTCCGCGGCCTGCACCAGGGCTACCCGAAGAAACTCGGGTCCATCCACCAGACCAGGCCACACGGGTTCGGCCGCGCCGCGCCGCGGATCGCGCCAGGCGGCGTGTTCGCCGGCACGCTGGCCGCCGCCGACCGGCGGCTCGCGCAGGCGGTGGTGACGCTGCGCGAGCAGGTCCCCGCGGCCGGCTTCGTCAACGCCCACCCGATGGCGCATCACCGCTGGCTGCCCTCGATCGAGAAGGGCGCGCCCGACGCGCTCGACGAGCTGATCCGCTCCCGCAGCGCCAGCTTCGAGGGCGGCCCGGCCTGGCGCGGCGACGCCGCCCTTTCGCTGTTCGAGTCGCCTTCTGAGGAGCTGGCGCGGCTCGAGGTCCGCGAGATCATCGCGGGCTACTACCAGCAGGTAGGCGTCAGCTGGGACGGCGGGACGGTGCTCGCCGAACGCGGCGAGCCAGTAAGTTCAAAACCTCTTTTTATCCCGAACGTGCCTGGGTTTACCCGATGAGTACCGCCTCCCGGCCGGGTGGTAAGCCCCGGCGGTGCACATCATGAGCACCGTTTCCCGGCCCGCGCCGGCGGTACACATCATGAGCACCGTTTCCCGGCCCGCGCCGGCGGTGCACATCATGAGCGCGGTTTCACCGGCCGGCGGCAGCCGACGGCGGTGCGCATGAGCACCGCGGCGGTGGCCGGGGTGGAGGTCGACACACGGCACTGGATCGGCGGCCGCAGGGTTCCGTCGGCGGGGACGTTCACCGACCTGTCCCCCATCGACGAGCGGCCGCTGGCCGAGGTCGCCGGTGGCGGCGAAGTCGAGGTTTCGGCGGCGGTGGCGGCGGCAAAGGACGCCTTTCCCTTGTGGGCCGCGACACCCCCCGGGCGGCGGGCGGCGATCCTGCACGCGATCGCCGACGGGATCGTGTCACGGGTTGCCGACCTGGCCGCGGTCGAGACCGCGGACAACGGCGCGCTGCTCCGGTCGCACCTGCGCAGCGTGATGCCGCGGGCGGCGCAGAACTTCCGGTTCTTCGCCGACTGGCTCGGCCAGCTCGACGGCGGCCAGCTGGAGATCAACGGCCACCGCGAGCAGGTGTCCTGGGCGCCGTCCGGGGTGACCGCGGTCATCACCCCGTGGAACGCCCCGCTGATGCTCGCGACCTGGCGGATCGCACCGGCCCTGGCCGCCGGGAACACCGTGGTGGCCAAGCCGCCTGAGTGGGCGCCGCTGACCGCCAGCCTGCTCGCCGACATCACTCGCGAGGCCGGGCTGCCGGACGGCGTCTTCAACGTCGTGCAGGGCCTGGGCGCCGAGGCGGGGGCGCCGCTGGCCGCGCACCCGGACCTGGCCCGGGTCTGCTTCACCGGCTCGGTCGCCACCGGCAGGCAGGTCGCCGCGGCCGCGGGCGCCCAGCTGACCCCGGCCTCGCTTGAGCTCGGCGGCAAGTCGCCGCTGCTCGTGTTCGCGGACGCCGACCTGGACCTGGCGGTCAGGCACGCGGTCGGCCAGTACGACAACGCCGGGCAGGTCTGCCT